>Ga0210085_1001307_pt1 | contig 10000 bp, 9 predicted proteins | sample China_Galinas_PW_5_FD_184866 | JGI IMG/M metagenome (GOLD analysis project Ga0210085, IMG submission 184866) | Wetland microbial communities from San Francisco Bay, California, USA, that impact long-term carbon sequestration - China_Galinas_PWC_D1... | ecosystem: Environmental > Aquatic > Marine... | reverse complement strand
AACGGATCGACCCGCCGACCGGGGCTTGACACTCCGCTTGTTTTACGATACCAATTCCCACTTATACTTTTAAAATCTGATGAGCCGCGGGCCGGTGCATCAGGTCGAAAACATCCCGCCTCCAAGGTCTCGGCAGCGACTGTGGACCGCGGCCGAGCCGACGATCGAATCACCCGGACCCGCAGAATACGGTGTTGCAGGCAAGACATGAGTACGGAAAAAACAAGCGCTATTCTTGAAAAACGGCGCAGCAAAATCAGCGACTTGCGGGCACAGGCGGTTGACGTTTACCCAAACGATTACAAAGTGCTCCACACGGTCGCGGATATCATGGGGCAGGTGCAGGGGCCGGCTTCCCACGGCAGCGAGAGCGGTCCGAAATTCGTTGCAGCCGGGCGCATGATGGCCGTCAACCGTTTTGGGAAGGCCGCTTTTTTGCGTTTCAGAGACCACACCGGTCAGATGCAGGCGTATATTCGCAAAGACAAGGTCGGCGACCGGGCCTACGATCTCTTCAAACAGCTGGATATCGGCGATATCATCGGGCTTTCCGGCACCTTGTTCAAGACCAAGACCGGAGAATGGACGCTTCTGGTCGAGGTGTTCGTCCTGCTCTGCAAATCGATTCGCCCTCTGCCGGAAAAATTTCACGGTCTCAAAGATCCCGAGAAGCGCTATCGCCAGCGCTATGTCGACCTGATCATGAATGCCGATGTGCGTAAGATTTTTTTGCGGAGATCTCAGACCATTCAGGCGGTGCGTGAGTTTTTCATTAAGCGCGACTTTCTCGAAGTCGAGACACCGATGATGCAACCGATCCCCGGTGGCGCCGAGGCCGCACCCTTCAAAACTTTCCACAACGCGCTGGGCATGAACTTGTACCTGCGCATCGCACCGGAGCTCTATCTGAAACGGTTGGTCGTGGGTGGATTCGACCGGGTATTCGAGATAAACCGCAACTTCAGAAACGAAGGCGTTTCCACCCAGCACAACCCGGAATTCACGATGCTCGAATTCTATCAGGCCTACGCCACTTACGAAGACCTGATGGATTTGACCGAGCGGTTGGTGGCAGAGGTGGCCGAAAAGGTCTGCGACTCGACATCCATTTCCTACCAGGGCCACACCATCGAATTCGGTGGCCCATGGCAGCGGTTGTCGCTGCTGGAGGCCTTAACCACGATCGGCGGAGTCGAGGCCCGTCTGCTGGAAGACCGCGCTGGACTCCTGGCTTTTGCGGAACGTAACCAAGTGCAGGTGACCAAGACCGGACGCATCGGTAAGGTGATCACCAAAATTTTCGATGCGTTGGTCGAACCGAAACTGATTCAACCCACCTTCATCGTCGGGTATCCGGTCGAGGTGTCGCCGCTGTCCCGCAGAAGTGAGCGCGACCCCGGCCTCACAGATCGTTTCGAACTCTTCATCGCGGGGCGCGAGATCGCCAACGGCTTTTCAGAGTTGAACGATCCTGCGGACCAGAGAGAACGATTCCTGCAGCAGGTTGCCAACCGCGAGGCTGGAGACGAAGAGGCCCATTTCATGGACGAAGACTACATCGAGGCCCTCGAATATGGTATGCCGCCGACAGCCGGCGAAGGAATTGGTATTGACCGCCTGGTCATGCTCCTGACCGATTCACCTTCCATCCGCGAGGTGATTTTGTTCCCCCACATGAAGCCGGTTGAAAGAGGCAGGGGATAGTCGTCTGGCAGCGGCCGCGCATGACCGATCGGCCTGGAGCCAGTTACCGGACCTCAACGAATATGTCTTTCGAATATTTTATCGGTGGTCGCTATTTGAGGGCCCGACAGAAGCAGGCCTTTATCTCCCTGATTACGGTTCTTTCCACAGCCGGTGTCATGGTAGGGGTCATGGCGCTCATCGTGGTGATCGCCGTCATGTCAGGTTTCGAATCGGACCTGAAGACGCGTATCCTGGGCGGTCAGGCCCAGGTTGTCATCATGCGTCAGGGTGGGGCATTCGATGATTATCGGCGGGTGGTCACCTATGCCGAATCGGTTGACGGTGTCTTGGCTGCCGCGCCGGTGATTTACGAGCAGGTTATGCTGCGCTCCGCCCGCGGCGTGTCTGGAGCCGTGCTCAGAGGAATCGATCCGAAAAGCGCCGGTAAGGTCATCAAGACGCTGGAGAACATCTCCCTGCCCGCCGGAAGTGTTGCGGCAAACCGTCCAGAGAACACCGCTGCCGCGACACCCCCCATCGTACTGGGAAGAGAACTGGCCCGAAATCTGGGGGTGGTGAAAGGGGATGTGGTCTATTTGATCTCCCCCCGGGGAATGCTGTCACCCATCGGGCACGTTCCGGCCATGAAGCAGTTTCAGGTGACCGGTTATTTCGAATCCGGCATGTATGATTTTGACGGTACGTTCGCCTATATCCGTCTCGACGACGCCCAGAAGCTGCTGCGTATGGATGATGCCGTATCGGCCGTCGAACTGCGCGTCGAGGATGTCTACCACGCCCGCAAAATCGCCGATAAAATAACCGCCGGTCTTGGATTTCCATATTGGGCCTGGGATTGGGTGCGAAAAAATCAAAACTTGTTCACGGCCCTTAAACTCGAAAAAACCGCGATGTTCATCATCCTGACGCTGATCATCCTGGTGGCCGCGTTCAACATCGCCAGTACCCTTATCATGATGGTCATGGGTAAGACGCGTGATATCGCCATCTTGAAAGCCATGGGGGCGACCGACCGGAGCATCCGAAAAATATTTGTATTCAAAGGAATGACCATCGGCGTGGTCGGCACGGCCTTAGGAGTGTTGTTCGGCTCTTTGCTCTGCACCGTGCTCAAGCACTACAGCATTGTCGAACTCACCGGTGACATATACTATTTCACCACCAAACTGCCGGTCCGTCTCGAGCTTTTAGATGTCGTGATCATTGTCGGGGCGGCACTGGCCATCTGTTTCGTCGCTACGCTCTATCCGGCGCGACAGGCATCCAAACTCGACCCGGTCGAAGCGATACGTTATGGATAAAACCGCTCCCCTATCCCTTTCCGGTCAGCCGGTCGTACCGGGTGACGCGCTGATGGCCTTGCGGGACCTGAGCAAGAGCTACAACGGCAGCGGTGCCCGGATTGATATCTTAAAAGGGGTCAATTTCGATTTGTTTCCGGGCGAAACCCTGGCGGTGGTGGGGGCTTCCGGGATCGGAAAATCGACGCTGCTGCACGTCCTGGGAACACTCGACCGTCCCGACAGCGGCCGGCTGTTCTTCAAGGACCAAGATGTTTTGAGCTATGACGGCAATACGCTGGCACGGTTCAGGAACGAATCGATCGGCTTTGTTTTTCAGTTTCATCACCTTTTGTCCGAATTCAGTGCACTCGAAAATACGATGATGCCGGCCCTCATAAGGGGGCGAAGCAAGAGTGCCGCGCAAGATGCGGCCGAGACCATTCTCGTGAGGGTCGGTCTCAAAAATCGCCTTCATCATCGGGTCACCAAGCTCTCGGGCGGTGAACAACAACGGGTAGCCTTGGCAAGGGCCCTGGTTCTCAAACCCGCCATTCTGCTGGCGGACGAACCGACCGGTAATCTAGATCAGGGTAACAGTACGCAGGTCCACGAACTGCTGATGGAATTGAACCGTGAACTTCACATGACCCTCGTTGTCGTGACGCACAATCTGGAACTCGCTGCGCTCATGGCCCGGAGGGTGACGATCGCAAACGGTCAGTTGGTTGACACCGATTGATTGCGGTCCGGACCCATGCGGCGACGGACGCCGGCCTGAGGGCTCACTCGAAAATAACGTCACACTTTGAACGCCGATGCATTCCGTACGGCCGCGTTGAGAAAACTCGGAATTCCAGATATTCTTGTGTTTTGCACCTCTCCGGCCGAGTGCCTCAACGCCCAATATTGCGAGCTTGTTGTTTCGTGAACCCTGCAGAATTTTAGTGGAGGCTGCCGGATTGAAGGTATGGGGATCATGCTGAAACGCTTCTTCTGGGTATTGGTTGCCGCCATTTCTGTTTTGCCGGTCACCGTGCTGGCGGCCAGAAAACCGGTCAACGTACTGATATTGCCGTTCGAGGTCAATGCAGCCCAGGATCTGGCGTATCTCAAGACCGAAATTCCGAAGGTTATCGGCCAGAACCTCACCCAGGAGGGAGCCACGGTTTTGTCACCGCCGGAAGCCTTCGTGTCGCCGACAGGCATACCGGATTTGAGCCCCGCAAATATCCGTAGGACGGGAGAGGAAAGCGGGGCCAACTTCGTGCTCTGGGGAAGCATGACGATGATCGGTCAGCAGTTCAGCTTGGATGTCCGTCTACTGGAAGTATTCAATCCCAATCCCCCGAAAGTCTTTTCGATTGTCGGACAGGGTCTCGAAAACCTGCCGCTGAAAGTCAAGGAACTGGTCAGCGACATCCTGGTGGTCATTTTCGAGCAGAAGAAAATATTAACGATCCGGATCGAGGGCAACAAGCGGATCGAAGCCGATGCCATTCGGAAGATCATCAAAACCGCCCCTGGCGACATCTATTCGGTCAAGAACTTGTCAGATGATCTCAAGGCAATATACGGGATGGGTTATTTTGACGATGTCCGGGTAGAGGCCGAGGACGAACCCGATGGCAAGGTTGTGGTGTTTCAGGTCAAGGAGAAACCGACCATCCGGTACATTCGGTTTGAGGGCAATCGGGTATTCGATGACAAGGAAATGAAAGAGAATATCACCCTCAAAACCGGTTCAATTTTGAATATTTTTCAAATCCAAAACAATGTTCAACGTATCGAAGGGCTGTATAAGGACAAGAATTACCACAACGTCAAAGTGGCGTACAAAATTCAGGAGGAACCCAATAACCAGGCCGATGTGACCTTTACGATCGAAGAAGGGAAAAAGGTGCGGATCGAGCACATTTTCTTCGTCGGCAACAAAGCCTTCACCGACAAACAGCTCAAAAAACAGATGGGGACCTCGGAAAAGGGATTTTTTTCTTTTATCACCGATTCCGGCGATTTGAAAAAAGAGGATCTGGACCAGGATGTCAGCCGCCTGGAAGCCTTTTACCAAAACCAGGGTTATATCCGCGCCAAAGTCGGTGAACCGCAGATCGAATACAAAGAAGATGGGATCGACGTCACGATCAAGATCGAGGAAGGGCCGCAATTCAAGGTGGGGACCATTGATGTGAAGGGGGATTTGATATTTCCCAGGGAAGTGCTGCTCGATAAAATAAAGCTGCGAAAGGAGGAATTTTACAACCGGACGGTGCTCCGCGACGATCTGCTCGCTCTGAGCGACCTGTATTCGGATGAGGGCTACGCGTTTGCCGACATCACCCCGCTCATCGACGAAAACGCCGAAACCCAGGAGGTCAATATCACGTATCAGTTCGACAAGGGACAGCAGGTATACTTCGAAGAAATCACCATCAGCGGCAACTCCAAAACCAGGGACAAGGTGATCCGCCGTCAGCTTGAAGTTTATGAACAGGGGCTCTCCAGTGGTTCGCGCTTGAAGCGCAGTATCCGCAACCTGAACCGTCTCGATTATTTCCAAGACGTAAAAGTAAACACGACCAAAGGCAGTGCCGATGACAAGATGCTGCTCAATATCGACGTCGAGGAAAAATCCACCGGCCAGTTCAGTGTCGGCGGCGGTTACAGCAACACCGAGAAGGTCTTTTTTGTCGGTTCGATTTCCCAGCGCAACCTCTTCGGCCGCGGGCAGATTCTCTCCTTGGCAGCCGAAGTGGGAACAGTGAATCAACGCTATCAGTTGTCGTTTACCGAACCGTGGCTTTTCGACATCCCGCTCTCGGCCGGGTTTCGGATATACGACTGGACGACCGAATACGACGCCTATGACAAAACCAGCAACGGGGCCTCGATCTTCTTTGGCTACCCAATTTTCCGGGACACCCGCCTCAGTACGAGCTTCACCTACGACCGGGCCAAGCTGGATATCACCGATTTCGAGGCCACACCGGTTTCGATCCTGAGCCTGTTCGAGCAGTTCGGCAACAGCCCCATCACCACCCTGAGTGTCCTGGCATCGATCAACTACGATACCCGTGACCGGATATTTTCGCCCACCAACGGTGCAGACCACCGCTTCAGTGTCGAATATGCGGGGCTGGGCGGTGATGTCGGCTTCAACAAGTATGTCGGTCAACTCTCCTGGTATGTTCCCATTGTCTGGAAGTTCGTTGGTCACGCGAGAGTCAAGGGCGGTTACGTGACCGAAAATTCAGCCGGAATCCTACCGGACTACGAACTGTTTTACATGGGCGGCTTCGATTCGATCATCGGCTATGACAGGGACGAAATCCAGCCCAAGGATTTAAGGGGGGAACCGATCGGTGGTGACAAATTCGCTTTTGCCAACCTGGAATTGATTCACCCGCTGCTGCCGAGCTTCGGTCTGGACGGGTTCGTCTTTTTTGACATCGGGGCCATTACCTCGAGTCAGCCCGGCGCCGAACCGCAAAATTTCGATTCCGATTCTCTGCGTAAAAGCGTCGGCCTGGGGGCACTCTGGAATTCACCCATGGGCGCCATCGGTCTGGCATACGGTTTCAAACTCGACAAGAAGGAGGGTGAAAGCGACGGCGCTTTTGAATTCAATATCGGCGGCGCCTTCTAACGGTCGGTAAACGCTGCTTGATTCAGGGGCAAGATAGAGATAAAGTAACTGGTCAAAAATTATTTTGTGCCGCAGAACGGCCCGGTGTCCGCTTTTCTCTAACAAGCGGCCCATCGGCCCGAAGTTGTCTCCCGGGTCGTCCGGAACGGTGATCTGCCGCCAAGACACTAAGAATACGCTTTAAAGGGGGAAAAAGATGCAACAATACAAGGTTTTTGTTTTGGCTTTGACTGTTTTGTTGATGCTCAGCGGAAGTGGCTGGGGAGCAGACGTGGCCAAAATCGGTGTCGTCGATGGCCAGCGCGTGCTGGAAACATCCAATGCCGGCCAGGCCGCGCGGGCTCAAATCAAGGAGAACTACCAGCGGATGGAAGAAGATATGAAGAAGAGGGGCGCTGAATTTGAAGAGTTGAAAAAGCAATTCGAACGCAATGCCATGGTAATGAGCCAGGAAAAACGTGAAGACTCGCAGAGGGAAATGCAAATCAAGCAAATGGATCTTCAGCAGCTCGGGAAAAAATACAGCGGCGACCTCAAGGAACTGGAGCAGAAATTGACCGACCGCATTCAAAAAGACGTCCTGGATTTGGTCGCAGAGATCGGTAAAGAGGAGGGCTATTTGCTGATTGTCAGCAAACCCGCCGCTCTCTATAACCCGACTTCCATCGACATTACCGATAAATTGATCCAGAAATACAATGCGAAATATGGCAAAGGTCAAACCAAAGCTTCCAAAAATAAATAGCGCTCCCTGTCAGTCATCAAAGAGCGGACACCCTGACCAGCTGAAAAGGACGATGCAATGGAGATCCCACTCAAGCGCCTCGCCGAGCATGTCGGCGGGCATGCCAAAGGCGACGGTGATAAGATCATCCGCGGGGTAGCCCCCTTCGAGACGGCCGCTGACGCCGACATTTCCTTCGCCGACGGACCCAAATTCATCAAACGTCTGCACCAATGCGGCGCCGGTGCCGTTATCGTGCCGGAGGAGATCGATGACGACACGTCGAATCTGCTGCAGGTGGCCAATCCCAAGGCGGCCTTTGCCCGGATTGTCGCCCTATTCAATCCCCCGGTGGTTTCATTCAAGGGGATCAGTGCGCAAGCCGCGATCGGTGAAAGATTCCGCGCTGGCGAAGGTATCGCCGTCGGCCCGTTGGTATCCATCGGGAACGACGTTCGCATCGGTGACCGGGTCGTCCTGCACCCCGGTGTGGTTCTCGGCGATGAAGTGACCATCGGCAACGACACGATTGTATACCCAAACGTCACCATTCTCGACCGTTGCCGAATCGGAAGTCGGGTCATCATCCAGGCCGGTACGGTTATCGGCAGCGACGGTTACGGTTTTGCGCCCGACGGCGGGGTTCATGTCAAGATCCCTCACCTGGGTATCGTGCAGATCGATGACGATGTCGAAATCGGGGCCGCGAACACGATCGACCGCGCGACCTTCGGCAAGACCTGGATCCAGAAAGGGGTCAAAACCGACAACCTCGTTCAAATCGCTCACAACGTGACGATCGGTGAACATACCCTGATCGTCGCCCAGGTCGGCATCGCCGGGAGCACGACCATCGGCCGGCACGTCATTCTGGCGGCCAAGGCCGGAATCGCCGGCCATCTAACTCTCGGCGACAACAGCATCATCGGCCCCATGACCGGAATCGGCAAGTCAGTCGAGCCGGGCCAGATACTTTCCGCCGGGCTTCCGGGGATGCCTCACCGGCAGTGGCTCCGGATGCAGCGGGTGTTGCCGGAATTGCCCGAGCTGAAAAAACGGATCGCGGCCCTTGAAAAAGAGGTGGCGCGACTGACCGGAGAGGCCGAGTGACAGGCGGTCGTCGACGGATCGCCGGCTGATCAGCGCATCGGCAATTCGTTTCTGGCAACAATCCTTCGCCACATGCTCCGGGGGGAAAATGATGCAAAACGTACTCGATATCAAAAAAATTCTTGAAATGTTGCCCCACCGTTACCCGTTTCTGCTCATCGATCGCATTATCGAACTGGTTCCGGGTGAAAAGATCGTTGCCCTGAAAAACGTGTCCATCAACGAGCCCTTTTTTCAGGGCCACTTCCCGGAGATGCCGGTGATGCCGGGCGTTCTGATCGTCGAGGCCATGGCCCAGACCGGCGGGGTTTTTTATATCGCCTCCCGGCCGCCGGCCCAAGCAGGGTACATCTTTTATTTCATGGGTATGGACAGGGTACGTTTCCGGAAGCCGGTCGTTCCAGGTGACCAGCTGGTCATCGAAGCGACGCTTCTCAAAATGCGGAAAAATGTCACGAAGATGGCGGCCGAGGCAACTGTCAACGGCAAGCGGGTTGCCGAGGCCGAACTGATGGCCACCCTGGGGGAGAAGAAATGATTCATCCAACCGCTATCATCAGCCCGAAAGCCGAGATCGATTCACATGTGGAGATCGGGGCGTTTTCAATCATCGGAGACAGGGTGAGCGTCGGAGCCGGGACAACCATCGGTGCCCACGTGGTGATAGAACCGTATGTCACCATCGGGCCAAACTGTCGTATCTTCCAATATGCCGCCATCGGCGCCATTCCTCAAGACTTAAAGTTCGGGGGAGAAGTCAGCTACGTGAAAATCGGGCGCGGATCGATCATCCGCGAGTTCGTCACCGTTCACCGGGGGACGACCCGCGGCGGGGGCGTGACCGAGGTCGGCGAAGAATGTCTGCTGATGAATTATACCCACGTGGCCCACGACTGCAAAATCGGCCGCCGGGTGGTCATGGCCAACAACGCGACCCTGGCTGGTCACATTACCATCGGTGACTACTGCACCATCGGGGGGCTTTCGGCGATCCATCAATTTACCAAGGTTGGCGAATATGCCTTCATCGGCGGCAAAACCGGTGTCCCCAAGGACATTCCTCCCTACGTGATCGCATCCGGCGAGAGAGCCCGGTTGCACGGCCTCAACCAGGTAGGACTCAAGCGCCACGGCTTTTCGCCAAAAACTCTCGGAGAACTCAAAAAAGCCTACCGCATCGTCTTTCGCATCGGCCTGACACTCAATCAGGCCGTCGAACGGGTGAAGGCCGAGGTCGATCAAGTCCCGGAAGTGGTGAAATTTATCGATTTTATTAAATCCGCCGAACGGGGCATCACCCGTTGAGGACGGAAGTGCCGGGCGGTTTGATCCTGCTCGCACCGCAATCGCAGCTACCGGCCAAGGGACCTAACCGCCGCCCGCCGGGTTTGTACCCGCTGAGCACCCTCGCCCGGAGCATTCGAACAGGGCCAATCATATGAGCACAGTCAATGACAAGCTTCGCGTCGGGGTCGTCGGGGTCGGCTATCTCGGTAAATTTCATGCGGAAAAGTACGCCCGCATGGCGGATAT
>Ga0210085_1001306_pt1 | contig 10000 bp, 6 predicted proteins | sample China_Galinas_PW_5_FD_184866 | JGI IMG/M metagenome (GOLD analysis project Ga0210085, IMG submission 184866) | Wetland microbial communities from San Francisco Bay, California, USA, that impact long-term carbon sequestration - China_Galinas_PWC_D1... | ecosystem: Environmental > Aquatic > Marine... | reverse complement strand
CTAAATAATGTTAATTATTAAAAAAGTAGCAAATCTGTCAATAAAATATAATTTTCCTTAATTTTTGTTACACTAATATAGCAAATAAATCATTTAAGTCAATTAAGAATTTTGCGCCAATGTTTGGGAATTATGAGCATTTAATGTCAAAATTGAACAATAATTGATGATCTGGGAATTGTTCATTGTTAAACCTGGGAAAGTATGATATTTATCAATGTATAAAAACAACTGGCGGATGGAGGTCCAATTTGAGGGAGGTGGAATGACGAGTGGGATTTATTTCTAACAGATAAAAGCTGGTGAATACTCAGAAACTAAAAAGCTGATACTCATTAAGTAAATCTTTTTGCACTTTGTTTCTGTTTCAAATTTGTCTTCAGTTATTTAATTTTGAATTAAGTTCTAATCAATTTTAATTGGGTTATCAAATGAAGATTTCTTATAAGCTTCTAAACCTTACTTTTTTTCTTATCCTGATTACACTAAAGCTCTCTTACTCCCAACAATCATCTATTCCAGAATTCGAATATATATCACCATTACCTGGTTCTGAAATGATCATGCCCGAGACTAATATCATCATCAGGTTTGGGCAGCCATATAATTCAAACGATGTTTTTTCCGAAAAATTAATTGAGGTCAGAGGTGAAAAAAGCGGTTTACACTCAGGTGAGATTATTCTTGCAGAGAAAAATAAAACTCTACTGTTAACTCCCGATATTCCTTTTCAGGAGGGGGAAACTGTTTCAGTGCGGTTTGTAAGGCCAACAAAAACTGAAGATGATCAAATAATACCAGTATTAAGTTTTTCATTCAAGATTACAGAAAAGAATATTAATGAAATTGTAAAACTAAACCCTGAAAAATATTTAGTGAATGAATTAACTCGTTCAAGTATTAATAATTCTAATAGGCCAACGTCGAGCGGTTTTCACTATTCATTAATGGATGATTCATTACCTGCAGATTTTCCTGATATTGAAGTTGACTCTATAAATAATCCCGCACCCGGTGTTATTTTCCTGGCTCCTTTCGATTATTATAACAGAGGTAAAAATTATTTGGTAATAATGGACAATTATGGCACCCCAATTTTTTACAGACAAATGCACTATTTGAATTATGACTTTAAAAAACAACCTACCGGTGTTCTCACATTTTATGATGAATTAGTAAACAAATTTTTTGTGCTCGATAGCTCCTATAACCTGATTGATAGTCTGATTACCAAAAATGGTTACCTAACCGATATTCATGAATTAATTATTACAGAGAATAATCATTTCCTAATGTTGAGTTATGATTGGCAGCAAGTACGGATGGACACGATAGTTCCGGGTGGCGATTCCAGCGCAACTGTATTGGGATTAATTATTCAGGAACAGGATGAGGATAAGAACGTCGTTTTTCAGTGGAGAAGCTGGGATCACTTTCAGATTACAGATGCAACTTTTGATATAGACTTAACAAATGCGACGATTGACTATGTTCACGGGAACGCAATTGAAGTTGACAATGATGGTAACTTATTAATCTCTTGTAGACATATGGACGAGGTAACAAAAATTGACAGACAAACAGGTGATATTATCTGGAGATTGGGAGGTGAGTATTGTGAAAACAATCAATTCACTTTTATAAACGATCCGATTGGTTTCTCGCACCAGCATGATATTAGAAAATTAGAAAACAGAAACTTTACAGTATTTGATAATGGTAACCTTCACTCACCGCAGTTTTCAAGATCTGTTGAATATCAGCTTGATGAAGTAAATAAGTTTGCGGTCCTTGTGTGGGAATACAGCAATGAACCTCTTACTTACTCAGTTGCAATGGGGGATGCAAGAAGGCTTCCAAACCACAATACCTTTATTGGATGGGGAACAGGAACATCTCCAGCAATAAGTGAAGTAACTCCGAATGGAGAAGTTGCATTATATTTAACACTCCCCGATACAATATTTAATTACAGGGGATTTAAATTTCCATGGAAAACCAATTTGTTTGTTGGAAACCCTGACTCACTTTATTTTGGCTTTGTTCCACTTAATGATTCATTGGAAATGGAATTAGAAATAATTAATAATTCTGATCAGCAAATAGAAATAAATAGTGTTCACAATCGTGACTCAGCCTATTATGTCTTAGACAGCTTACCTATTGCAATTGCATCTTTTGGTTCAACAACAATGACTGTAAGGTTTAAACCGGAAATCGATAAAGATTACTTTGATGACCTTCACTTGAGATGGGATACTGAAGGACAGAGAATTGCACAGGTTATTCCGCTAATTGGTAGTACAGATCCAAACTTTACCTCTGTTGAAACTGAAAATGTTCTTAAGGATTACTTTTTAAGTCAAAACTACCCCAACCCATTCAATCCTTCTACGAAAATTAGATATCAACTACCTGTGCGAAGTTTTGTAACGCTAAAAGTTTATGACATTCTCGGAAGAGAAGTTGCAGCATTAGTTAACGAAGAAAAAGCAGTTGGCAGTTATGAGGTTGAGTTCAATAGTCATTCCGGCGAAGGACGGAATCTGACGAGTGGAATATATTTTTACCAATTCAATGCTGGTGACAACACAGAAACTAAGAAGATGATATTACTCAAATAAATATGAGTTCATTCATGAAAAAAATATTTGTAGTTCTTATCATCAACGTTTCGATTGTGACGGAACTATATTCTCAAAATTTGTTTTTTGAACAAACAGCTGCCGATACGATCTCCTTTCCATTCGAAATTGGGAACAAATGGTACTATCAAGGGAGCTTTTTTAATAAAAACAAACATTATAACATTGTAAAAACAATTGTAGATACCAATGCTAATGGAACGAGAACGGTATTGTTAGAAAAAATTCCTTTTGATAGTTCAGGAATTATAATTAAAGAACATGAGCAGTGGATTTATACTGATGGAAAATATTCCATAAAACCCTCATCCTCGACAAATTTTAGAGGACCTATTTTTGATGCAAGCATCGTCCATGATAGCGTGATAAGTACTTGGCCTCCTTTTTCTGAATCATACAGGATTTTAAATATTTCGTTGTTTGGAAATCAATACTTCGGTCAAGAATATAGATATGCTGTTTTTACTCACACAGCTGTTGCTGGATGGTCTTATCGAACAGCGAACACAATTGGCACAACTTTCTTCGAGGAACAATCAAGTGGTTATTCAGTTCCAACAACAAAGGATACATTTTATCTAATAGGTACTTTATTTAATGGAGAATCTTTAGGTGACTCTATATTTAATTACAGATCTAGCCAATGGGATAAACTTCATAGTGGGACAAATTCAAATTTAAATTCGATTTACGTTACAAATGATATGAACTGTTTTGTGGTGGGGGAAAATGGATTATATTTAAGATCTACTGATGAAGGGGACCATTGGGAGCAACAAAATATTGGGACAAATTATTCATTAAACTCAATTTGTTTTATTAATAATGATGTTGGTTTTATAACTGGAAGTAACGGAACGATTTTGAAAACTTCGAACAGTGGAACTAGTTGGGTACAATTAACTAGTGGAACTAACTATGATCTTAATTCAACATTCTTTGTAAACAATACAACTGGCTTTGTAGTTGGTGATCGGGGGACTATCTTGAAAACTACTAATGCTGGTAATAGTTGGCTAAGTAAAGATTTTGGACCAGCTCAAACACTATACTCTGTATTTTTTGTTGATACTTATACCGGATTTACTGCTGGATCGATGTCCCTTCTAAAAACAACAGACGGTGGAAATAGCTGGTTCAATCCATCAGATATTCAACAACAAGGTTTTTATTCTTCCGTCTATTTTACAAATAGAAATACAGGTTATTTATTAGAATATAAATCTTATACTAGAGAAGGGATTGTTCTAAAAACTGAAGATGCTGGAAATACATGGACAAAACAATATGGAGCGATTGGTTATAGTTTCAACTCACTTTTTTTCAAGGATGATACAACTGGTATAGCTGTTGGAAATGGATCAGTTGGAGGAACAATCCTAAAAACTTTTCTGAGTACCAGTAACTGGATAGACCAACCCAGTGGTGTATATGATGAACTAAATGCAGTGTATATAAAAAAGAATAAAGGATATAGTGTTGGTAATAATGGAATTATTCTTAGGATAAAACTGGGTCCCGATTCAATCGGTTCCATTGACCAAGCAACTAGTTATTCACTTGCTCAGAATTATCCCAATCCATTTAATTCAACTACAAACATAGTTTACCAAATTCCAGATAGAGGATTTATTACACTAAAAGTGTATGACATTCTCGGTAGAGAGGTTGCAATATTAGTTAACGAAGAAAAAGCAGTAGGTAGTTATGAAGTGCAGTTCAACAGTCATTCCGTCGAAGGGCGGAATCTGACGAGTGGAATATATTTTTATCGACTTAAAGCTGATGAGTATTCTGAAACAAAGAAAATGATTTTACTTAAATAATTTCGGGGGAGTTAAAAAATTAACATTGCTATATGTTACGGAAATATGTTAATTTTTATATTCAATAATCACAAAATCCATATTTACCATAATGACAGAACCCGAAAATAAGCCAACACGTTTTGGCGATTATATGTACATTTTATTCAAATGGAAGAAATTCATTTTTATTAATTTGTTTATTGTAGCAGCGCTATCTGTAACATATTCTTTACTTCTTCCACTTCAATATAAAGCAACTGCAACAGTAATGATACCACCTGATATGCAAACCGGGTTTGGTGGTCTATCAAGTCTGCTTGGTGGTAAATCTTCATTAGCCTCTTTGGGATCAAGAATGTTTGGACTAACAAGTGCTACTGAGGATGTTTTGTTAGGAATTTTAAATAGTAGAACGGCTCTTACTAAAGTGATTAACAAGTTCAATTTAATAGACTACTATGAAATTAATGAATATAAAATGGATAAAACTTTGAAGGCTTTCAGGAACGATATTTCCGCCGATCCGAATGAATTTGGCATGATAGATTTTTCAGTAATTAATAAAGATCCAAAAGTCAGTGCGGAGATAGCTAATTATATGGTCGAGCTGGTAGATAGTTTGAATATTACACTAAATATTGAAAGAGCTAAAAATAACAGGATGTTCGTAGAAAAAAGATATCTGCAAAACATATCGGATTTGAAAAAAGCTGAAGACTCACTCTATAAATTTCAAAAAAAATATGGTATAGTTGCAGTGCCGGAACAATTAGAAGTAACAGTAAAAGCAGCCGCAGAAATCGAAACTGAATTGTTTAAAAAAGAAATTGAGGCTTTTTTTATTGAACAAACTTACGGCAAGAACTCAATTCAATATGCGGGAGTGGAAGCGGAAATTAAATTAATTAAAGACAAAGTGAATGAATTAAAAAATTCGAATGACCTGTATTCCAGTTCAAATATTTTATATCCATTTAGAGAAATGCCGGATATCGCAATTAAATATTTGAGAACTTTTAGAGATGTTGAAATTCAACAATCGATTTTGGAATTTGTACTGCCAATGTATGAGCAGGCAAAAGTTGAGGAACAAAAAAGTATACCAACAGTATTAATTGTTGATGAAGCTGTTCCACCCCAACTAAAATACAGCCCCAAAAGATCATTAATAGTATTAGGATTTTTATTCCTATTTTCTTTTATTCTTATACCCGTTGTATTTTGGGGTGAAAGAGCTATTTCCAGAACTGAGCAAATAAATGCTCTGCAGGTAAAAGAGAATAAATTTTTTAAGAGGATTATAAAGATTTACAGACTTAAATTCTAAATGTCCTTACTGCTAACTTTTGTAATAATCTTACTTTGTTCAATCCTGGGGAAATTTCTATTTAAATCCTGGTTTAATCATCTTACTATCTACAGTTTAATATTCGGTGGCTCACTTTTCTTATATGAACTTAAGTTCCTACCTTATTATGATTTAAATTCCTATACTTGGTTTATTATCATTGTCTCATTCATCGCTTTTCTTATGGGCATAATGACTATTATCAGTGCAAGAAATCTATCAAAGGAAAATCCGCTTCAGATCGATAAATCAGTAGTTGCTCCTAAAATATTTTCTGATGATGGAAAAATATTGAAATACATTATAATAGCATTAAGTGTTATAAGTATGTATTCTGCAATAGAATTTTGGATGATACTAATTAAACAATTCGGGAGTATTCCAGGCGTACTTCTTAATGGAGAAGTGATTTATAGGATGAATGTTCTGGGAGAAATAAAAGGTAATACACCTTATTTGCACTTATTTGGGTTTGTAGCAATATTTTTGTCAGGTATTTACACTGCATACAGAAGAAAATTTACGATTCTAACATTTATTCCTGTTCTGAGTATTGTTTTGAGAGAGATAGCAGGTGCCGGGAGAGCTGGAATGTTATTTGCTCTTACTATGTTTGCATTCTCCTTTTTATTATATAAAAATCTTCTAGATACCGATATTCATAACAGATATGCATTTAAGAAATCCAGTGCGGTCATTGGAATAATAATTTTAATTATTGTTTTTGTGGGGGGAGCAACATTAGTAAAGTTCACAAGGTTTACAAACGAAGCCTCCCCAACATATTCCGGGGCGTCAAAGGAACTACGCAGTAATAAAGGTAGCATTATAATATCGCCTTCTATGTATCTTTATTTAAGTAGCGACGTAGGTGTCTTGAGCAAATATTTAAGCTCGGACGGGGAGAATACAGGTTTTGGTCAAAATACTTTTTTAACTGTATATAATTTCCTTGGTAAGTTCAATGTTATTGAAAAGCAGTCAGAATATCAGAAAGGTTATTACATACCAATGTGGACAAATACAGGAACATACTTGCGAGAGTTACACGCTGATTTTGGTGTATCCGGTGTATTAATTGGTCCATACCTTCTTGGCTTACTATTAACCTGGCTATGGTTCAAGTTTTTAGAGAGAAAAAATTTGATTGTATTTGCGATCTTAGTAAACCTGAACATTATAGTTGCATTATCATTCTTTGTTATGGCAACTAGAATTCTTTATTGGTCAACTAGCCTTGTATTGATTCTTATTTGCATTCCACTCTTAGAAAAACTTGCTGTAATGAAATCATATAAGAAGAGCATTTCTGTTGAAACAGTCTGATCAAATAAAAACTCCCCATTCAGGAAAAGTAATAGTAAAAAACACAGTTTATAACTTATCGGGAAATATAATTCCTGTATTGTTTGCTGTTCTATTGATCCCACCACTGTTAAAAGGACTTGGTACTGAAAAGTTTGGTATACTCGGAATTGCATGGATGATAACCGGATATTTCAGCTTTTTTGATTTTGGTATTGGAAGAGGAATTACTAAAATAATTGCAGAAAAAATTGGTATAAATGAAACAGCACAAATACCAACGATATTCTGGACTTCGATTTTTATTGTGCTATCGATTAGTTTATTTGTTTCTATATGCCTGCTATTTTTCGTCCCAACAATAGTAAGCTTATTCAACATATCTAAAGCTCTTCAGGAAGAGACTACAAGCATTTTTTATTTTCTATTATTATCTATTCCAATTGTAACAACAATGGTTGGTCTAAGGGGATTTCTGGAAGCACATCAGAAATTCAGAACTATAAATATTATACGGGTTTCATTAGGAATATCTTCATTTCTTTTGCCACTGATTATTATGCTGCTATTGAATAGTCTTTTTTGGATAGTTGTTTCACTTATTCTGATGCGATTTTTTGTCTGGTTTATTTATCTATTGGAATGTTTTAAAGCGGACAAATCAATCAGAGAAAAAGTTATAATAGATTTTATGGCATTTAAACCAGTAATGAGATTTAGTATTTGGATAACAGTCGGTAATATGATAGTTCCTATAATTCTTTACTCCGATAGATTTCTAATTGGAATTTTAATCTCTGCTTCAGCCATAACATATTATATTACTCCCTACGAGGTGGTAACTAAATTGCTATTAATTTCTATCGCATTCTCAGGCGTACTATTTCCTGTTTTCTCAAGAAATTATATAAATACGCCTGAATTGGCACGAAAGATATTAATTAGAGGAGTAAAATTTATTTTATTGTCGATTTATCCAATTGTTTTAATATTAGAAACTTTTGCATTCGAAGGAATTGAAATATGGTTAGGGAGAGAATTTGCTATGAAAAGTTATTTAGTCCTTCAATTCCTGGCTATTGGCGTTTTAATGAATAGCATCTCTTTAATTCCCAATATATTTTTTCAGGGTATCGGCAAACCAAAAATTCCTACTATTATAAACCTCGTAGAATTTCCTTTCTACATATTTATAATGTGGATTGCAATAAAAAACTTTGGAATAAATGGTGCAGCGTTTACATTCATGGTTATGGCAACAATTGATGCAGCTACAATGTATATTTTTGCCAATAAAATGAACCATATTAATCTTAATTCTAAAGATTTTTATTTAGGCTTAATATTGATGGCAGTTGGCTTAATACTTCCATTTTTATTTGATAATATATATTTGAAATTAGCTTATGTGATATTCTTTATTTTATCCTTTCTTATACTAAGTTGGAAGTATTTTTTATCAAATGAGGAGAAATCATTCATTGTTTTAAAATTACAGATGAAATAATCCATTTGGAAAGATTTAATTTCAAAATATGATTAATAAAATAATTTTTCGAATAAAGAATGAGCGATTTCAAGACGTAGTTAGAATACTTTTTTATCGCATTTACAAACGAAAAGCAAAATCATATAAATTATGTAAAAATTTGGTTGAAAATAAAGTTGGTTTCGAAATTGGTGGGCCTAGTAAATGGTTTATGCCTAAAAATATATTACCAGTCTACCAATATGTGAAGAGTCTTGATAATTGCAATTTTTCAACAGATACTATTTGGGATGGTAAAAGAGATAATGGTTTCACATATCAATATCTTTCAGAAAAACCCAAAGGGTTTCAGTATGTTACAGATTCAAAGGATTTAAAAGTAATTCCTCCTCAGAAATATGATTTCGTACTAGCATCACATGTCCTAGAACATATAGCCAATCCAATACAGGCTTTGATTGAATGGATACGGGTAATTAAAAACGCTGGTGTTCTGATTCTTATTTTACCTCATATGGATGGCACATTTGACCGAAAAAGGAATGTGACGACTCTAACCCATCTAATAGAAGATTATAAGAATGAAACCGAAGAATCTGATACTACACACTTGGATGAAATTTTAAAACTTCACGATTTAACTAAGGATCCAGAGGCTGAATCTTTTACTCACTTCAAAAATAGATCTCTTAAAAATCTTGAAAATCGTTGCTTACACCATCACGTGTTTGACACATATTTAGCTACTAAATTAATTGACTACATGAAATTACAAATAATTTCAGCTGAAGCATTGTTTCCTTATCATATAATTATAATTGCACAAAAAAGCAAAGAATATAATAACGAGGAAATAATCAACCAGTTAGAGAATAATAAGTTTAAAAGTCCATTTAAGTCGGATAAAACTAGCAAGGCTTGATAACTAAATTATTTGAACAATTGACTATCGTTTAAATTGAAAACCGATTAATGAAAAAAGTTGCAGCGGTTGTAGTATTATATTATCCTGAAAATATAGTACTTAAGAACATAAATACATATATAGATCAGGTTCAAAAATTATACGTTATAGACAACTCAGATAGAGTCAACGAACATATTGTTGAACAAGTAAAAGCTATTAATGGAGTCGAATATATTTGGAATAAAAAAAATATAGGAATCGCAGCAGCATTAAATCTTGGGGTAAAAAAAGCTATTGAAGAAAATTTTGATTATCTGTTAACTATGGATCAAGATAGTGCAGCACCACCCTTAATGGTATCAAAAATGCAGGATTGTTTTCAAATTGATTCTAAAGTTGCTTCTGTGGCACCACTTCTTCTTAATTCTGGTGGGCGAAATATTAAGAATGATTTTGCTGAACCTTGTAAACAAGTTTTAACTGTATGGACCTCTGGAA
>Ga0210085_1001304_pt1 | contig 10004 bp, 9 predicted proteins | sample China_Galinas_PW_5_FD_184866 | JGI IMG/M metagenome (GOLD analysis project Ga0210085, IMG submission 184866) | Wetland microbial communities from San Francisco Bay, California, USA, that impact long-term carbon sequestration - China_Galinas_PWC_D1... | ecosystem: Environmental > Aquatic > Marine... | reverse complement strand
ATTTCAAAGGGCCTTGGGTAAAGACTGTGCCATTTCATTTCTCGTTGCCAACGGCAACGGTAACCGCCCCCCCAAACCGGAGCTTAGCCGACAGTTGATTCTCCCGGATCTGGCCGTTCGGCCACACAGCGGACGTTTGCTGCGTAAGGATTTCACGTTCGAGCATTTTGTCGTGGGCGGCAACAATGACTTCGCCTATTCGGCGGCACTTTCCCTGGCCTCCCGCAAGGCCTCGCTGCAGAATTCTCTTTTTCTGCTTTCCAACACCGGTATGGGCAAGAGCCATTTAACACAGGCAATCGGCCATCTCATTCTCAACCAATCTCCCCGCGAACGTGTTTTTTACATGACAGCTGAGGATTTCAGCAATGAGATGGTCCAGGCCTACCGCAACGACTCGATCGACAAGTTCAAGGGCAAATACCGAAACGACTGTGACGTGCTGCTGCTTGAGGACGTCCACCATCTAAGCGGCAAGGAACGCACCCAGGTCGAACTCTCCATGACCCTCGATTCGCTGTTCGAAGCCGAAAAAAAGATTATCTTTTCGAGCTGCTATCGTCCGGGCGAGATCCCCAAGCTCAACGACAAACTGCGCTCCTGTCTATCGGGCAGTTTGATTTCGGACATCGAGGCACCGAATTTCCGGACCCGAGTGCGCATCCTGCAGCGCAAGGCTCTGTTGAAAGGCATGCCCATTCCGGAAAAGGTCATTCATTACCTGGCCTCCGAGTTAACCGACGATGTCCGACAGCTGGAAAGCGGACTGATCGGAGTGACGGCCAAAGCCTCGCTTCTGAGTTGCCCCATCGATCTCGCTTTGGCGGAGAGTGTCGTCAAGAACATTGTCCGTCAACGAAGCACCATCACCGTCGACATCATCAAGAAACTGGTCTGCAAGCACTACAATATCTCGATCAACGAGATCGATTCTCGTTCCCGCAAACAAAACTTCGTTCGGCCGCGCCAGATCGCAATGTATCTCGCCCGGAACTTCACGGACGCTCCGCTTCAAACGATCGGCCGCAGTTTCAACCGCTACCACGCGACTGTTTTGCACGCCGTCAATTGCATCGAAAAGGGGATCAAGAAAAATGGTGCCATTCAAAAACAGGTTGAATTCTTCCGCCAGAAGCTGCATTCGGGGAAGTTTTAATCACCTGACGGTTGCTGGAGGACGTTTGCGTGAGATGGCCGTAGCGGGTTTTACTGCCGTCAAACGAGGCCTCAAACGCTTTTCTCCGTTGCACTATCTGATCGGCATTCTCTTCGAGGATTTTGCCCACTTTTAGCCACTCCATTCAGCAATTCCAGCATTTGGTCGTGAACGTTGCCATTGGTCGCCAGTATCTCTAAACTCTCGGGAGTGTAGGGGCGGTTTGAAAAATCGGTTATCTCCGCCCCGGCCTCCCGTGCAATCAGCATTCCGGCAGCGGTGTCCCAGGATTTCAGATGCTCCTCCCAGAAGCCCTCGAACCGGCCACAGGCCACATGGCACAGATCCAGTGCGGCGGAACCGAGCCTTCGAATCCCTTGCGCCGCTTCCAGACATCGCGTAAACCGAGACACGATCGGCGCGAGGTCCTCGCGCACATCATACGGGAAGCCGGTCACCAATAGACTGTCTGTGAGCAAGGGTATCTCCGAGACTCGAATAGGGCGTTCATTACAAACGGCGCCACCTCCGGCCGTTGCCGTGAAGAGTTCACCGATCACGGGATTGAACACGATTCCGACAACGACGTCGCCCTCGACTGCGAAAGCGATCGAAACGGCATACATGCCGATCCGGTGCGCGTAGTTGGTTGTTCCGTCCAGCGGGTCAATGATCCAGGTATAGGCACTATCGACGGCGTTACGGCCGCTTTCCTCAGCCAGAATACCGTGGTCGGGAAACCGGGAGCGAATCACGTGTAGAATACGTTCTTCCGAAGCGATGTCGGCCTCGGTGACCAGATCGATGGCGCCTTTCTTACGCACCCGGGAAATCTTGCCGAACTTGGCCTGCAAAATATCGCCAGCCTGGTAAGCGGCTGCAATGCCGACCCTCTTGACGTCTTCTAAGTCAATTCGTTGAATAGGATCCATCATCAGATATCTCCTTCAGGCCTGCGGTCACCGCTAATAATGCGGTTATCCAGGGTTGGTAAAAAGTGTTTCTGCATCCGTTCGATCAGAGGCATGAGAGTGCCGGCCGTGTCGGCTGAAACCGGAATACCGTCGAGTCGTGCGGTCAGCGTGCGGACCAGTTCCGGATCGACCAGGTCTTGCTTGTTCAGAACCCGTATGACAGCCAGCTTTTCGAGTTTCAGGTCGTTCAGAATGTCTTCCACCGAGTGGATCTGCTCCAGGTGCCGGGGGTTGCTGATGTCGATGACATGCAGCAGCAGGTCGGCGTTTTCCAGTTCCTCCAAGGTCGCCCGGAAGGCGACCACCAGATCCTGGGGCAAGTCTTTGATGAAGCCGACCGTGTCGGTGATGATCACCTCGATGTCACGCGGGAACCGCAGACGCCGGCTCGATGGGTCAAGGGTGGCGAAGAGTTTGTTTTCGACCAACTCGCGGCTTTTGGTCAACGTGTTCAGCAGGGTGGATTTGCCGGCATTGGTGTAGCCGACGATGGAAATGATCGGCAGCCGCTTTTTGCTTCGCCGGGCGCGTTGCTGCTTACGCTGGCGGCGGACGAGAACGAGGGCTTTTTCCAATTGCGAGATCCGGTCACGCACCCGTCGGCGATTGATTTCCAGTTTGGTTTCACCGGGTCCGCGGCCTCCAATTCCTCCGGTCAGGCGCGACATAGCCGTGTTTTTGACGATCAGACGAGGCAGCAGATACTTCAGCTGCGCCAGTTCTACCTGAAGTTTGCCCTCTCGCGAGTGGGCCCGCTGGGCGAAAATGTCCAGGATCAACATGGTGCGATCGATGACCTTGATGTCCACCTGGTCGGTAATCGCGCGGATTTGAGACGGGTTCAATTCCTGGTCGAAGACGATCATGGTCGCTCCGCGGTTGAGTGCCGTCAGGGTTAGCTCTTCCACCTTCCCGCGGCCCATCAGGAATCGCGCGTCAGCCTGCTTGCGGTGCTGGAGAATGGCATCGACCGCTTCTATGTCGCTGGAAGCCGCCAGCTCTTTGAGCTCTGCCAGAGAGTCGCGTGCCTTCCGGCCCGGAGCGCTGGTGACGCTTACCAGCAAGGCACGCTCTTTCCCGCGTGCGGCGTGATGAAGCGAGCGAATCTGGGCGAGTTCGTCCTCGAGAGCCCTGATCAGATCGAGGCAATTGATATTCAACGCGTTGGCCGCAAGGGGTGGCAGCAGCTGCCAGGGGGTCTCGGCCGGTGCCCCGGGAAGAATGTGGGTCAGATAGACTCGGGGGAGTTCGGTGTCGCCGACTGCCGTGACGACCCCCATCAAATCGAGCCTGAGCAGGGCCAGATCGGTCAGGTCGTCCTTGGTCGGCGGCTCATCGTATAGGTGGGTATGCAGACACCGCAGGCCCCGCAAACGGCCCGGTGCGGCGCGGTACTCACTGAGATCCGGGATGACGATTTTTTGGTGATCGCCGACGATGACGCTGACGATCCTGCCGCCGCGGTCAATCAGAAGGCCGACCTGACGTCGACCCTCGTAAGACAGGCTGGAGATTTCGCGGGCCAGCTCGAAGGTGATGACCTGATCGGGAGGGACCCGCCGTCGATAGAGCATTTCGAGCCGGCGGGTCTGGCTCGACTTGAGGCCGCCGATGTTTCCATGGAGCCGCTTCATGGCTGTGCCGCCGCCTTATCCGGGAAACGGAACAATGTTGTCCTGGCTGGCCGGATTTTCAAAACGGGTGTAGGTATTCAAAAACACCAGAGGAACCATGCCGATCGGGCCGTTGCGCTGTTTCGAAATTATAATTTCCGCTTTGCCTTTGTTTGGATTGTTCTCGTCCTTGTTGTAGACTTCATCACGGTAGATAAAGGTGACGACATCGGCGTCTTGTTCCAAGGCGCCGGATTCGCGCAAATCGGAGAGTTGCGGCCGTTTGTCGCTGCGCTGTTCGAGCATCCGGTTGAGCTGGGAGAGGGCGACGACCGGTAGGTTGAGTTCTTTGGCCAAGGCTTTCAAGGCTCTGGATATTTCGGAGATCTCCAACTCCCGGCGTTCAGCCGAACGTCGCCCCTGCATCAGCTGAATATAATCGATAATGATCAGGCCGACATTTTTATCCAGCTTGAGCCGGCGTGCCTTGGCACGGATCTCCATGGCCGTCAGCACGGGCGAATCGTCGATGAAGATCGGTGCATTGGACAGGTTGCTGGCCGCTTCGGTAATCCGCAGCCAATCCTCTTGGCTGATGAAGCCGCTTCGCAGGCGCGTCGAATCGAGCCGGGCCTCGCTGCTGAGCATCCGCATCGACAGCTGTTCCTTGGACATTTCCAGCGAGAAAATGGCCACCGGCACGCCGGTCTCCATCGCGGCATTGCGGGCGATGTTCAGCGCAAAGGCCGTTTTTCCCATCCCGGGCCGGGCGGCGAGAATAATCAGATCGGAGTTCTGCAGGCCGGAAGTTTTGTGATCCAGAAGAGTGTATCCGGTGGTGACCCCCGTAATCAGTGATTTGTTTCCCTGGCGTTCCTCCAGCATGTCGATGTTGTCTTCGATCATCTTGCTGAGCGGGTGAAAGGACTGATTGGCCTTATTTTCCGATATTTCGAAGACCGACGCCTCGGCAAAGTCGATCACTTCCTCGACATCACCGCGGTCCTCGTAGCAGCGACGGGCGATGTCGCCGGCCTTCTGGATAAGCCGTCGCAGGCTGGCTTTGTCGTGTACGATTTTGGCATAGTGCTGGGCGTTGACGGCAAGGGGCACTGTATCGACCAGATGGGAAAGGTAGGCGGGGCCGCCGATGTGATCGAGTTGGCCGCGTTGTTTGAGATGGTTGGACAGGGTAACCAGGTCGATCGGCTCGTTGCGGCCGAAAAGCTCGGTTATAGCGGCAAAAATTTTTTGATGGACGGTTTTGTAAAAATCGTCGGCTGACAAGATTTCGAGAACATCCAACAGGGTGTGATTGTCAACCAGGATTGCACTGATGAGCGACTCCTCGGCCTCGATGTTTTGTGGCGGCAGGTGGACCAGGGACGGGTCGTTTTCTTTGAGTTGGGATCTTTCTGGCATGAGACTGACCACCTCCGATCGAGGGTCGTGACATGGTGTGGAAGAAGGGTTGTTGTCCCGCGGATAAACGGGTGCCCCTCGGGGGAGTGCATCGGGAGGTGCTGCCCCGGTTGCCGCGACACTGGCTTGGACGACGGCGGACTCGGTGTCAGGATTCCGGTACGATTTCGACCGTGATCTCGGGTTCGACATCCTTGTAAACCCGGATCGGAACCATGTATGTGCCAATCTGCTTGATCGGATCGGTCAGCAGAACCATACGTTTCTCGACCGTGATGTTCTGCTTGTCGAGCGCCTCTATGATGTCGCGAACGGAGATCGAACCGTAGAGCCGGTCCTCTTCACTGACCTTGGCCGGGATAGTCACCGTGACGCCTTGAAGCTTTTCAGCCATCTCCTCGGCTATGTTCTTTTCTTTGGCTATTTGAAGTTCGAATTTTGCTTTCACCTGCTCGAGTTGCTTGCGGTTCTGCGGTGTCGCTATCAGCGCTTTTTTTTGCGGGATCAAGTAGTTCCGGGCATACCCCTTGGTCACACTGACTTCAGAGCCGATGATGCCGAGCGAATCGATAGTTTCTGTCAACAAGACCTTCATTTAAACCTCCAAAAGCGAATAACGTGCCGTCTGCCTGTTGGCGGCGTTCCGGACACACAGTGCTCGAGACGAGCGGGAGTCATTTTTTTTCGACCCCCAGTTTCCTGAAATTCAACCACATGTCGAAAAAACCCAGGCCCACAACGATCAGCAGAACGATTTGCTGCAGGGCGATGAGACTGTACAAAACGATCCGCAACAGACGCGGAAAGTGTTTTTTTTCGAAGTAAAACGAAATGATGGCGATCCCCTGAAAAAAATAAACCGTCATCAAGATCAGCAAACCGTTGATGCCGAACAGCTTGACGGTGCGCTCGGGAATCATCAGCATGAGACCGAATCCGATTACGCTCCAAACCAACGGTTCGGGTGCCTTCCATAAATTGAGGCGTCCGAAGTCCGGGTAGTACAGACGGTAACTTCTCAGCAACGGCCGGGCCAGCAGCAGACTGGTCCAAGAAAGAAAGAGGGTCGCCGATACCGATAAGGCCGGAACGATGCGAACCAGAACGTACTGTATGCCGTCGAGTGCATCCTCGATGGGGCGAATGGTGTCGGCCGGAACACCCATGCTCACATAAAGCCGAAGAGACGCTTCGAGGTTTCTGCGAACGTAGTCTGAAACCAGTTGGCCGAGGCTGGCGGCAGTTGTCGAGCTGTACACGAGGACAATGAACAAACCGACCGCAAGGGTCACGGCACTGGTCAGCGCTACCGTTTTTTCGACCGACAGCCTCAGGACGAACAGCTCGTAGAGGACGAAACCGCAGAAAACCAGCTCGAAAAAATAGAGCAGGTCGATCGAAATACCGCCGAGCAGTGAAGCCAATGCCAATAGCGCAATCGCCGGCACCACCATACCGATCGTTCGACCATGTTTGGCGCGACAAAACATCGTCGGCAGTGGGATGATAACGGTACAGAAAAACCCGAGAACCGGCGACTGTAGCGTAATGGCGAACAATACACTGGTAATGACGATGCCGATTGCCAAATCTTTGAGTGTTTCAACGGAGCCGATCAGAGCCACGGTCCCCTTCTCCGGTGAGGCAGCCTGCAGAGCAGATCGGCAGTCGCTGCTAGTCCAGGCTTCCGACGAACGGCAGCAAGGCGATGGCACGGGCGCGCTTGATCGCAAGGGTCAGGGGGCGCTGGTGTTTGGCACAGGTCCCGGAAATGCGCCGCGGAATGATCTTTCCCCGTTCGGTAATGAAATATTTCAGATTTTTCGAGTCCTTGTAGTCGATCTGGAGGCTGCTGTCGGCGCAGAACCGGCAAACCTTGCGTCGGTGGTAGATTCTTTTTTTGCGGGCGCCGCCGCTCCTGGGTCTATATGCAGGTGCCATGTTTTTACTCCTCCTTCCCGGTTTCGGTATCAGGGGTTTCGGTATCAGGGGATTCGGTTGTCAGGGCCTCTGCTGTTTGCGTCGGCGTTTCCGGAACGTCTGCCGGAGCATCTGAAGGAGGTGGTTCTTCAGCGGTTTGCGCCTTCGTGATTTCGGCATTCTTTTTCTCGCTCTCGGCGCGTTCGGCCTCTTCTTTAAGCTGGTCGACGTCTGCGGCTTCATCGATCAACACGGTCAAGTACTTCATGACCCGATCGTCGATCCGACAGAAACGCTCGATTTCATCGACGATGGTGCCCGTTCCGCAGAAATCGAAGCGGGTATAAAATCCGCGGGGTTTTTTCTTAATTTCATAAGCGAGCTTGCGATTTCCCCAATCGTCCCTCAGTACCAGGAAACCATTTCCCTGGGAGATGGTGTCACTGATGCGATCGAACACGGGTGCCCGCCCGTCCTCTGAAATGTCCGGATCCAAAATGACGATCGTCTCGTACCTGCGCATGATCCTAGTTCCTCCTTGTGGTTATCAAGCCCCGGGTCATGCCCGGAGCAAGGATGCAGCCGGCATTCGTGTGCCGGATAAAAACACTCTCGATAACACCGATAAACAACCGATGTCAAGACGATTTTGAAAAATCGGGTTTAGATTGCGTTCGACTTTACCGAAAGGGCAACTGATGTCCTCTTAGAAGCGATTGCCCGAATCGACCAAACGTTGTTTTAGTGTTGCTTTTCCGATAAAACAAATTAAATTAGAGAACTCGATTACATTCTACCTTCAGGAGGTTCGAAATGAAAAACGTGCGTCACAGGTTCGTCACCTTTTTTGGGATTGTTGCCATGAACGCGCTGATTGCCGGGTTCACCGTTCCAGCAACAGCTGCCGGTACGAGTGCACAGCAGGATTTCGTGGATGCGGCGCGGCTTACATTCAACGACTTCATGCGCGCCGAGAGCATGTCCTGGGTGCGGGATCACCTTCACGAAGCCAGGGGGCTGCTGATTATCCCCAGTCTGATGAGGGGGGGCTTTATCTTTGGGGGGGCCGGTGGTCGCGGCCTGCTGCTCATCAAGGACTCGAAAACCGGCCAGTGGAGCCAGCCGGCTTTTTACTCGATCGGGTCGTTTAACTTCGGTCTGCTGATCGGCGGCGAAGCGGCGGAAGTGCTCATGCTGATACGGACCCAGGAGGCCGTCGACAAGTTTCTCGCTTCTTCTTTTAAATTCGGGGGTGATCTCGCTCTCACCGTAGGGCCGTTCGGCGCGGGTGCGAAGTCGAACGTCATGGCGGACATTTATTCGTTTGCCATCTCCAAGGGACTCTATGGCGGCGTTTCGATGGATGGTTCCGTCATTTCGACACGCGACGATTGGAACACTGCTTACTACGGCAAGCCGGTGACACCTGCGGAAATTCTCATCTTGAATTCGGTCAGCAACCCGGGATCAAACGAGCTTCGTGAGACGGTGGCCCAGGCAGCCGTCGTGAAATCAAAATGATTAACCTCGATTGCGCCGGCCAATGGCTCAATCACTGTCAATTTACGCGAAACACCAAAGGAGGACGCAAGGCGTCATGAAGAATGAATTGGACGAGATCATCGAAAAGAATGAGCGCAAGGACTTCAAGGAGTACATTACGCTGCTGATCACCCAGGACCAGAAGTTTTTTCTCCGCAACGAGATACTCTACCGTTTCCGGAGTTACTGCGATGACAAAGACAAACCGCAGGATTTCCTGGGCTCTTCGTCCATGTACGGATTTCTTAAAAAAGTTCAGGAGCTTTTTATTCTCGAGGATCGCATCATCATCCTGCACCGCTACGAGGTCGCCCGGTACCGTTACTACCTTCTGCGGTGCGACGGGGATTTCATGGAAGAGATAGACCGGCGGTTGTTTCTCGACTTCAAGGACCGCTACGTTCTGGCGGGCAAGAGAAACGGCACCCATCTGCACGTCGATTTCTTGCCTTTTTACGATTATTCGCCCTCGATTCGCGACACGCGTACCATCGGCAACGGCATCCGCTTTCTCAACCGCTACATGTGCAGCAGCATCTTCAGCCGGCCGGAAGAGTGGAACGCCAAGTTGTTCAATTTTATCAAACTTCACAAATACAACGGGCGTCAGCTGTTGGTCAACGGCAACCTGATCAAAGATTTCGAGACCTTCGTCAGCATCCTCGACCGGACCGTCAAGCGGCTGAAAGACCGCAGTCCCGAAACACCTTTTGCCGCCGTCGAAACCGAACTGCAGGAGAGCGGAATCGAGGTCGGATGGGGCAATACGGTCGGCCGCATCCTCGAAACCATGCAACTGCTGATCGACCTGCTCAGCGAGCCGACCGTATCTCTATTGGAACAGTTCATTTCACGGGTCCCCATGCCGCTGATCTCGAAGATCGCCATCATTTCTCCCCATGGCTGGTTCGGACAGACCAACGTTCTCGGCAAGCCGGACACTGGTGGGCAGGTGATCTACATTCTCGACCAAGTCAGGGCGCTCGAAAAACATCTGCGGGAAGAAATCCGTCTGACAGGACTGCCGGTGGAGCCCAAGATCATCGTTTTGACACGCCTGATACCCGAAGCAGGTGACACCACCTGCGGACAACACAGAGAAAAGATCTTTCAGACCCATAACGGATGGATTCTGCGCATCCCCTTCCGCGACAAGAACTACAACGTCATGCCGCAGTGGATTTCCCGCTTCAAGATATGGCCTTATCTCGAGGATTTTGCGGCCGATGCGGCCACGGAGCTGAGCGGCGAGTTCGAAGGACGACCCGATCTGATCATCGGCAATTATTCGGACGGCAACCTGGTGGCCACGCTGCTGTCGGACAAGTTCGACGTGATCCAGTGTACCATCGCCCATGCACTCGAAAAAACGAAGTA
>Ga0210085_1001303_pt1 | contig 10006 bp, 8 predicted proteins | sample China_Galinas_PW_5_FD_184866 | JGI IMG/M metagenome (GOLD analysis project Ga0210085, IMG submission 184866) | Wetland microbial communities from San Francisco Bay, California, USA, that impact long-term carbon sequestration - China_Galinas_PWC_D1... | ecosystem: Environmental > Aquatic > Marine... | reverse complement strand
ATCTTCCGATTGCTGATTTTTGCATAGGTGATTATTGCATACCAATGATAAATCCAACTGAACAGTTTATGTATCTGGCTTATCACATTTTTATTATGGCAACACAATCGGCTAACCCAACTAAAACTTTGCCTTTGCAGTATGGTGCCACTTTAGTATTAATTGTATTAACCTTTCTTCTGAATATCACAGCGATAATTTTCAGATATCGTTTTAGAAAAATTTTAGGAAGATTATAATTTTTAATTGAATGGCTTATGAAAGAAACTAAAATTGTTGTAAAAGATTTAAACCTGTTTTACGGAGATAAACAAGCTTTAAAAAATATAACTCTGGATATACTTGCTAAGAGGGTCACTGCCTTTATCGGTCCTTCCGGTTGTGGCAAATCAACCTTTCTAAGAGTATTGAACAGGATGAATGACCTTATCGATAATGTTAAGATTGAGGGGGAAGTTTCTATAGACGGAGTAAATATTTACGATAGATCGCTAGACATTGTTAATTTGAGGAAGAACGTTGGAATGGTATTTCAGAAGTCTAACCTGTTCCCGAAAACAGTTTACGAAAACATCGTATACGGACCAAAGATAAACGGAATAAGAGATAAAAAATTGCTTGATAAAATTGTTGAAAGAACTTTAAATCAAGCTGCTATCTGGGACGAGGTCAAAGACCGATTAAATGAAAATGCGCTTAGTCTTTCGGGTGGGCAGCAGCAACGGTTGTGCATCGCCCGAGCACTTGCTGTAGAACCGGAAATTATTTTAATGGATGAACCCGCAAGTGCTTTGGATCCTATTTCAACTGCAAAGATTGAAGAACTCATTCACGACCTGAAAAAAGAATATACAATTGTTATCGTAACTCATAATATGCAGCAGGCTGCAAGAGTGAGTGATCAGACAGCATTTTTCTATCTGGGTGAACTGATTGAATTTGATCGTACAACAACGATATTTACTAAACCTTCTAAAAAACAGACTGAGGATTATATAACCGGACGATTTGGTTGATTATTAGTTATTTTAATAAATCGAATAATAATAAGGAGTGAAATGGAAAGACTTTTGGACGAATTTATTGAAAAGCTTAAAACTAGAGTTATTAAAATGTGCAGCCTTGTTGATGAGCAGGTTCAGTTGGCTTTAAAATCAGTTGAAGATGAGGATCTGGAACTTGCTTTGCAAGTAATTGAAAAAGATAAAAAAGTTAATAAATATGACAATAAAATCGATAAAATCTGCCAAAAGATTTTAGCCTTAACCCAGCCAGTTGCAATGGATCTGCGATTGATCATGTCATCTCTAACCATTAATAACAACCTTGAACGCATTGGTGATATTGCAGTAAACATTGCAGAATACATCCGAATGATAGAAAAGAAACCTTCATTTTTTGAACAAACGAACCTGCAGGAAATGTTTATTCTCACAAAGCGAATGCTTAAGGATTCGATCGATTCCTATATAAGCGGTGATGAAAAACTAGCAAAAAGTGTTATTGAATCCGACGATAAACTCGATCAACTTAATTATGACAATCATCAAATTATAATCGATATCATGAAAAATAATCCTGACAATATTGAGCCCGGTGTAGCTTTACTGGTAATGTCACGACAATTGGAAAGATTAGGAGATCACTGTACAAACATTGCCGAGGATGTTTTCTTTATTGTTGAAGCTAACCTAGTAAAACACAAATACGAAAAATATCTTTTTGCAGATGATAAAGATGATGACGATGATGACTAGCTTGAATAATAGTTAATTACGAAAATACTTTTTAGTGATTATATTAATTACAAGTTGTTCATCAAAGTAAATACATGCGATTTTTACTTCTCTTTATTTCCATTCTGATTCTAAACATCGGTTGTTCAGTTAAACCCACTGAATATGCATCTATTACTATCAAAGGCTCTGACTCAATGCTTCAGCTAACGGAGAACCTTGCTGAAGAATATATGAAGATTAATCCTGGAATTTCAATATATGTTTATGGCGGAGGATCATCGGAAGGAGTAAGGGCGCTTATCCAGGATGAAATTGATATCTGTACCGCTTCAAGAAATTTAAAGCCTGAAGAAACAAAAGCGCTTGCTGATTATTACGGTTCAGTGGGATTGTTTTACCTTGTGGCAAAAGAAGCTCTTTGTATTTATGTGAATCAAAATAATCCTGTTAAAAATTTTACTATTGAAGAGCTGAAAAAAATATTTGAGTGCGAAATTGTTAACTGGGATAAGCTAGGCGGTAAAAATCAAAAAATAACTCCTGTAATTCGAAACATTAATTCAGGTACTCATTACTACTTTAAAGAACATGTGTTATCTGGTGATAATTATTGCGATGATGCCGTTATTGAATCAACAACAAACAGTGTTATAGAGTACATTGAAAATAATGAAGCTGCTATCGGTTATGGAAGTATGGGATACACAGGAGATATTTTCTATGCAATGGTCGATAACATTGAACCTTCAGAAAAAAATGTCCGCAATGATACTTACCCGATAACAAGATACCTTCATTTTTATACTACCAGAGTTCCAAAGGGGGCGGTAAAAAAATTTATTGACTGGGTGCTCTCACCGGAAGGACAGCAGGTCATTAAACAATCCGGGTATATTCCATTGTGGGAATTACCTCCAAATTGACACGTTGTTAACAATAATTTAAAGAATTGTTAACTATTTCTTTATCTGCAGACCAATTTCACTTCTTAACTTTAATCAACAAATAAAAAATTAATATTATGTCATTAAAAGAATTATTACATCTTGATAAGTTTAGACAAAAAATTAAGCTTGATAACACAGGTAATGATTTTATTATATTCAGTGATGAGGAAATTGTTGAAGAGGCAAAATTGAAGTTGGAAAAGTATTCTAATGAATGGAACCATGAGTATGAACTTATATATTCATCTTATGTTCTTGAAAAATAATTTTGAAAGAAAAATTTAATTCAGATCAAGCCGCTAAAGTATGCAACAATTTCATATGTAATCATCGCGAAAAGTGCTGAGAATGGAATGGTAAGCACCCACGCCCATAAAATATTTTTTGCAACTCCCCAGCGTACCGCTGATAATCCTTTGACCGCACCAACACCAATTATAGAGCCGGTGATAGTATGAGTTGTACTTACAGGAATTCCGAAAATTGTTGCTCCAACGATTGTTAAACCAGCAGCAGTTTCTGCACTGAATCCGCCAAACGGATTTAGTTTTGTAACTCTCATCCCAAGTGTCTTTATCACCTTCCAACCCCCAACTAAAGTACCAAATGCAATTACTGAATAACTCAGAATAATAATGTAAAATGGTATATGAAAAGTTTCACCTAATAATCCATTAGTAAATAAAACAACTGCAATTATTCCAATAGTTTTCTGTGCATCGTTCGACCCATGGCTAAGACTATACAAAGCTGCGGATACAAGTTGAAGTCGCCTGAAATATTTATCTACTTTTATTGGTTGCATGTTTCTCACTATCCATAATGTAATGATAGAAAAAATATAGGCCATTACAAGTCCGATGATTGGTGCGGCAAAAATGAAAATAATCACTTTTGAATAACCTGACATTATCAAAGCTCCAAATCCTGCTTTTGCTATTGCAGCACCTCCATACCCACCAATAATTGAATGAGAAACACTTATCGGCAAACCAAAATGTGTAGCTGTTGCTGTAAGTATGATCGCGCCGACTAAGCCTGACAAGATCACATAGTTGTCAACAATACTAACATCAACTATTCCTTTGCCAATAGTTGCTGCTACACTCACTCCAAATAGAAATGCAGCAACAAAGTTAAAAAATGCTGCCCAGGCAACTGCTTGAAATGGAGTGAGTACCCGCGTCGCAACAATTGTTGCAATCGAGTTTGCAGCATCGTTCATCCCGTTGTAGAAGTCGAACACTAGTGCAAGAATGATGATGAAGATTACGAATTCCATAAAAGGTCAGGCATTTTTTATGAAGATGGAAAGAATAACATTAGCAACGGTCTGACATTTATCGGAAGTTCTTTCCAGCAGATCAAGTATCTCTTTCTTCTTTATTAGTTCAATCGCATCTTTTTCATTTGCAAAAAGCTCCTGCATAGCATTTCTGTAAACCTGGTCAGCTTCGGTCTCAAGATCTTTTACAGCTTTAGCTTCATTAATTCTTCTTGCTTTCAAATCCTGAATTGCAACACCAAGCTCTTGCACTTGTTTATGAATTATTGAGGCAAGTTTATCAGCGTTTGCAATCTTCTTAGTTATATTAAAAGTCTCTATTCGGGATGCGGAACCCAAAAGCATATCGCTTATATCATCCAGTCGCTTCGCAAGTAAAAAAATATCCTCACGATCAAATGGAGTGATGAAAGTTTTATTTAATCTTTTAACTATACGTGACGATATCTCATCGCATCGAAGTTCGAGAGGTTTAATATTGAGATAGTGATTTTTGTCAATTAGCTCATCAGCAAAAAGTTGTTCAGTGTATTTAGCCATCTGCTGGATGTGGGTGATCATCTCCCTGAAATCATCAAAGTATTTTTCTTCTTTTGGAATGAGTGCTTTAATCATTTAACCCTCTAAATTATCTGAAGAATGGAAAAAATTGATGCTAAAAACTAATTATAATTGCGATATTATCTAAACTGAAGTTAAAATTCTATCGCAATTCTTTCTTATATTCACACTCAAAATTTTGGAATTAACGGAGGATTTGGTCATCTCTAACAAGAATAAAACACAGGATAATTTGCTCGAAAAAATAGTTTCTCTTGCAAAAAGAAAAGGATTTGTTTTCCAGTCAAGTGAAGTGTACGGTGGACTAAACGGCTGCTGGGATTATGGTCCACTTGGAGTTGAACTTTTAAACAACATTAAAAACGAGTGGTGGAAAACAATGACGTACCGCGAGGATGTTGAAGGACTTGATGCATCTATTTTAATGCACCCAAAAGTTTGGGAAGCCTCCGGTCACGTTGAAAATTTTACTGACCCGATGATTGACTGCAAACAATGCAAAGCTCGTTTCAGACTTGATGTGCTGGGTGATTCTTTTGCCGATAAGAAAAAGGATAAAGCAGTCAAGGAACTAAAGGAGAATCTAAAGTCTGATGAAAGACTACTTGCAAAAATAGATGAGAAGCTGAACAATCCGGGAGATGAAAATCCATTTACTCTTTTACTGGAAGATGCAGAAATCTCAAAGATACTTCTTGCACAGCTGAACTGTCCTCAATGCGGCAACAAAGCAACATTCACAGATGCAAGAAAATTTAATCTTATGTTCAAAACTTTTATCGGTCCGGTTGAAGATAGTGGTTCAGTTGTCTATCTGCGACCTGAAACAGCACAGGGAATTTTTGTAAACTTTTTGAATGTGCAGGGTTCATCAAGACAGAAACTACCTTTTGGAATTGCGCAGATCGGCAAAGCATTCCGTAACGAAATTAACACAAAAAACTTTCTCTTCCGTACCCGAGAATTTGAACAGATGGAAATGCAGTTTTTTGTTAATCCAAAAGATGACAAGCAGTGGTATGACTACTGGAAAGCTGAAAGACTCGAATGGTTTAAGAGAATGGGAATGACTCCAGACAAACTTCGCTATCACGATCATCCTGCAGATAAGCTTGCTCACTATGCAAAAGAGGCAGTTGATATTGAATATGAATTTCCTTTTGGCTGGGGAGAAATTGAAGGAATACACAACAGAACAAATTTTGATCTTACACAGCACGAAAAATTCTCAGGCAAATCATTAAAATATTTTGATGAACAGGCAAAAGAAAAATTCATCCCATTTATAATTGAAACATCTGCCGGTGCGAGCCGTTCCTTTATGGCATTTTTAATTGATGCATATTATGAAGAAGAAGTGAACGGAGAGCAAAGATCAGTGTTGAAATTCCATCCAAGACTTGCACCAATAAAAGCTGCGATCTTCCCTCTTGTGAATAAAGATGGCATGCCTGAAATTGCCAGAAAGATTGAAACTGATTTAAGAAAATCGTTCAGAGTTTTTTATGATGACAAAGGTGCGGTTGGCAGAAGATACCGAAGACAGGATGAAGCCGGGACTCCATATTGTATTACTGTTGACACACAAACACTTGAAGACCAAACCATTACCGTTCGTGAAAGAGATACAATGGAGCAGGAAAGAGTGGGGATTGATAAGCTTTCAGTTTATTTGATAAACAAATTACATTCTGCTTAACAGTATCAATTTTTATTTTAAGGCGGTCAATTGACCGCCTTTTTTATATCTGCTTTTGTTCGAAATAGAAGGCTAATAATAACCTAATTAGAGACTAATTAAATACCAATTAGAGTGTATGTGACGCGAATGTGAAAATTATTCCCTTCCTTTTTTGATTAAATTATTAACAATTGAGCAGATTGGATATAAATCTGAGCTGAATCAAGATTAAAGAAAAAGCATCCTGCTTTATACTTAATTAATACTATTAATCAGGTACATTTTGCCAAAGGGAATAGAATATTTGTTATTATTTTTTAATTAATTTATGCTGAATCAGATTTATACGATTAAAAGGCATAAAAATCATTAGTACTTGTACTAATGTCTTTCTCAAAATATTTTCCTAAGTTGCAAACAAAAAAAGGGAAACATTATGTACGTAAACGAATGTTCTCTTAAAAATAAGCCCTATAACAGCGACCCAACCCGCAGAAGCTCCACTTTATCTTTTTTTCTTTTTACTTTAATCCTTCTATCCGCTTACAGCCTGCAGCTTAACGCTACGATAAGATACGTAAGCAAAACAGGCAACAGCGTACCACCTTACACCACCTGGGAAACAGCAGCAGACAGCATACAAAAGTGCATAAACATTTCTGTTTTTGGTGATACTATTTACGTAGCCAACGGAGTTTACCAGGAACAGGTTGTAATGATAGATGGTTTATCACTGATTGGGGCAGGGATGGATAGTTGTGTTATTGATACAAGGCAGTTAATTACAATGCAGAACTACAAAACAGTAGATATGAAAAATGATTGTCTTGTAAAGAACTTTTATATCATCTCAACAAATAACTTTGATTATGGCTGGGGAATTTATGCTGAAGGGGAAACAGGATTAATAACGGAGAATAAATTTTCAAATGCTAATACGGCAATCATAATTTATGGCTCTGATATAGAAGTATATAAAAATTATTGTTTTAATATTAGGTGGGGGATAAGTTTAACAAATTCGAACTCAATTGTCAGGAAAAATTTAATTGTTCAAAATGCAGAGGGTAGTATTGGGATCGATATTCAGGCATTTACAGACAATTATATACCGGTTATTGACTCAAATGATCTTGAGAATATTTACGATAGAGGTATAGATAAGTCTTTTGGGGCAAGTCCAATTATAAAAAACAACATAATTAAATTAAAAAACTCCGTTGTAGGTATAAAATCAGGAGTCGGAGGCACATCAAAATTAGTTAATAATTTAATTATTGCTGAAGTAGGTTATGATGGAATTTATAAAAACGGTTCTGTTGTGCAGATAATTAATAACTATGTAGTCGGGACATTTACAGATTATGGAATACTTGCTGGATCAAATGATACAGTAATAAATAATGTTGTAACAGATGCGACAGGAGGAATAGGTGCGTGGGATAACCAGAACCTTATTGCACAATATAACAATTCTTGGAATAACGGATTAAATTATGGTGGCTTTACACTGGACACCACAAACCTTTCAGTAGACCCGATGATAGTAAATGGTGACACAACACAGGGAGAACTAGATTTTCATCTTCAGGAATACTCACCACTTATTAATGCTGGTGATCCAAATATCTTGGATAAAGACAGCACAAGAAGCGACATTGGTTTGTATGGAGGACCTTACGGCGCAAGCTATGTTTATGTTGATCTTCCACCAAGACCACCTGTTAATTTAACTGTAGATGTTGACAGCTTAATAAAATTAACCTGGAATAAAAACACTGAAGCAGATTTTAATCATTATAATCTCTACAGTGATACAACAAGTAACTTTCAGATAGATTCAACAAAACTTATTGCTTCGATAACAGATACATTTTATAATCATATAATCCCAACTGGAATTGAGAGCCTTTATTTTAAGATAACAGGAGTTGATAACCAGGGAAATGAATCAAGTCCATCTGAGGAGGTAGGCATTTTAATTACAGGTGTGGAAGATGAGCTGAAACCTGTAAACAATTACATACTTTATCAGAATTATCCTAATCCGTTTAACCCGAGTACAAGGATAGGTTACAAGCTAAAAGAAAGAGGATATGTTAAGTTATATGTTTATGATATAAAAGGTGAGTTGGTTTCGGTGTTGGTGAATAAAATACAGGAAGCAGGCTATTATGAAGTAGAATTCAACACTTCTGTCAGTCATTCCGGCGAAGTCAGGAATCTGGCGAGCGGAGTATACATTTACCAGTTATTTATAAAAGGTGAAAATAATATTCCTGTTTTTTCTGATATTAAAAAAATGGTATATGTAAAATAAAAGTTTATTGCCACGAGCTTTAGCTCGTGGTTAATAAAGAAAAAGAGATTAGGCTTTAGCCAAAATAAAATATCAATTGGGCTAAAGCCCGGTATATATAGTTAAAATTATACTTCCACGACTTAAAAGTCGTGGCAATTAGTAATAACTAAACGCTCTCTTGTCTCGACAGGATATAAACCTGACGGACAAATAAAAATTGGGAGGAACAAATGAAACACAAAAAACGTTTTCTAAATTTCCTTTTTTACTCAATTGGACTTTTTACAGTTGTTATGCTATTAAGTACTATTACCACAGCACAAGAAGCAACAACCGAAGAGTTTGTTCTTGATGGATCGATGAACCATGAAAGCTTATTTATTGAGCCAATATATAATTCATATATTGATTGTGGTTTTAATACTATGACACAGCGCGCTACCGATAGTTCACAATCACTTCTTGAAAATCTTAATTTAAATGCGCTAAATATGAGACATTCAACCGACCTAATTTACTATTATTCCTCATCGTATTATTCAAAATGGGAAGCAGAGGAAGACCAACAGGATAACAACAAAGTAGGTGTTAAACATTTATCAGGTGAAATTGCTACTTGGTATGATGGGGATGATACTGTTTTATGCTGGTCAACTAATGGCATTACAAATCCAATTGATAGTATTGTTTATGGACCGAGTTATCATCAGGAAAAATGGTATAGAAGATGGCTATATGATGATTATGATATTTGGGATTTAAATTATACACCCAGGTTCAGGATGGCATTAGAAATCAAAGGCAACGTCAGTCCAGAAGATACTGTATGCAGAATATATGTGTTTGTTAAGTACAGGAGGAAGTTGTATGGTCAATATCTTACTGGTGATGCTGATTCAACTTATGGATTAACAGACTCTATATACTTGAAAGTGTCAGATTTCCCGGATAGTGGAAAGTTTGATCATTTCTATTTAAGTGATGTTATTTCTGAGCGTTCTTATACTTATCCGGAAATATTCAGAGATGATATAACTTATGATAAAATGATCCCATTACTTGATGAATATTATAGAGAAGATAAGGATGACGGGCAGGGTGTTCAGTTTTGCATTGACTGGCTTAGAAGCGATACGCTGTGTACCCTTTACATTGACAATATTGAAGTCTATGATAATGATGGTTGGAATAAATATATTGATAATCCAAATTTGGTAACTCAAAGCATAATAGACTATGCCGATAGTTTTAAGACAATGGGCTGGTCAAATATTAAACACTGGATGGGAGGTCATGAACCCGGGTCAATAGATAGTTACACACCGATAAAAACAGTTGATGAAATACTTCAAACAAACGGCTTTCCACCTTTAATGAATACCGTTTGGGCACTTTGGACAATTAAATTGAATGGAGAATCACAGTTAGAGCGGTATTATAATATGGTACAACCAAATAAATTACTTTCTGAGCATCATCCTATTTCAGCCG
>Ga0210085_1001302_pt1 | contig 10007 bp, 7 predicted proteins | sample China_Galinas_PW_5_FD_184866 | JGI IMG/M metagenome (GOLD analysis project Ga0210085, IMG submission 184866) | Wetland microbial communities from San Francisco Bay, California, USA, that impact long-term carbon sequestration - China_Galinas_PWC_D1... | ecosystem: Environmental > Aquatic > Marine... | reverse complement strand
GCCCATGCCCACAAGATTGCCCGCCGCTATTTCGTGACCAACGGCTTCGACGGTGCGCTCACCCTGCTGGGACTGATCATGGGTTTCTATTCGAGCGGCAGCGTCGCCCTGCCGGTTGTGATCAACGCCTGTCTCGGCGCGGCGATCGCGCTCACCGTAAGCGGGCTCTCCAGCGCCTATGTGAGCGAGGCCGCGGAGCGCGAACAGGAGTTGCTGGAACTGGAACAGGCGCTGGTGCGCGATCTTGCCGACAGCGACCATGGCCACGCGGCGCGGCTGCTGCCGCTGCTGATCGCCGCCGTCAACGGGCTGGCGCCGTTACTCATCGCCCTGGTGATCATTTCGCCCCTGTGGCTGGCGCAGGCCGGCCTGGATCTGCCGCTCCCGCCGCTGGAGGCGTCCATCGCGCTCGCCTTCGCGATCCTGTTTCTGCTCGGTGCGTTTCTCGGCACGATCAGCGGGCGGTTCTGGCTGTGGAGCGGCGTGCGCACCCTCATTATCGCGGTGCTGACGGCGGCCATTATTCTGCTGGTCGAAAGCTATTCCCGCCCCGCCTCGTAACGCAGGGTCCTCGCCTCATCGCCGGAGGCCGGATCACCACCCGGGTCATGTTCAGGAGGCATAGAGCCAGCCGCGTCGCACCAGCCATTTCTCCACCTCGACGGCGATCAACACCACGCTGGCGAAGGCGAAACACAGCAGCAGTTCGGTCCCGGTGAGCGGGGAGGTTTTGAATACCGATTGCAGCGCCGGGAGGTAGATGACGGCGAGTTGCAGCGCCACCGTCAGCATGACCGCCCCGAGCAGCGGCAGGTTCGAACGCAGGCCAAGGGTGAACAGGGAGTCCCGTTCCGAGCGTATCACCAGCACATGCACGAGCTGGGCGAAGGTCAGCACGGTAAACACCATGGTCTGCCAGTGTGCGTCGCCGGAGTGCCAGGCCCAGGCCTGCGCACCGATGGACAGTCCGCCGATCAGCACCCCCACCCAGATCATGTGCTGCCACATGCCGTGCGCGAACAGGCTCTCGCCGGGTGGGCGGGGCGGACGGGTCATGAGGTCGCGCTCGGGCGGTTCAGCGGTCAGCGTCAGCCCCGGCAGTCCGTCGGTGACCAGGTTGATCCAGAGAATGTGGATGGGCAGCAGCGGCAGCGGCAGTCCGAGAAACGGGGCCAGAAACAGGGTCCAGATCTCGCCGGCGTTGCTGGTCATGGTGTACTTCACGAACTTGCGGATGTTGTCGAAGATGCGTCGTCCCTCGGTCACCGCCGCGACGATGGTGGCGAAGTTGTCGTCGAGCAGCACCATGTCGGCAGCCTCGCGCGCGACGTCCGTGCCCTTGCGGCCCATGGCGATGCCGATTTCGGCGCGCTTCAGCGCCGGCGCATCGTTGACGCCGTCGCCGGTCATGGCGACGAATTCACCGCGCGCCTGCAGACTCTGGACGATGCGTATCTTCTGCTCGGGGTTCACGCGCGCGAACACCCGGGTGTTCGCGACACGCGCCTGCAGTTCCTCCGCCGAGAGTTGTTCGAGTTCCCGTCCGGTCAGTATGCTGTCCGCTTCCTGCGCGATTCCCAGTCGCAGGGCGATGGCCCGCGCCGTGCCGGGATGATCGCCGGTGATCATGACCGGCGTGATGCCGGCGGAACGGCACAGTTTCACCGCCGCATGCGCTTCGGCCCGCGGCGGGTCGATTAACCCGACCAGACCGAGAAAGACGAGTTCCTGCTCCACTGTGCGCGGATCGGGCGGCTCGGCCAGCCCGTGCAGGGAACGCATCGCGTAGGCCAGCACCCGGTAGCCTTCGGCCGCGAGCCGTTCCGCCGCGGCAAGCAGGCCCGGTGCATCGAGTGCAGCGGTTCCGCCATCCGAGAGACGATTGACGCAGCGAGCGAGGACCTCCTCCGGGGCGCCCTTGACGAAAGCGGTGATCGCGTCCCCGTCGCGATGCAGGGTGGTCATGCACTTGCGCCCGGCGTCGAAGGGCAGTTCGCCCACGCGTGGCAGGGTTTTCCCGAGCGCCTCCTTGTCGAAGCCTGCCGCGCGTGCCGCCTCGAAGAGCGGAATCTCGGTAGGATCGCCGCCGGCGACACCACCGGGTTGCGGATGCACGTCGTTGTTCAGTGCCATCGCCCGGCCGAGAAGGCGCCAGCCCGGACCGGCTGCCGTTGCCTCCGGGAGTGTGGCGAGGCGTGTGTCATCGGTGCACAGCGCATCCACGCGCATGCGGTTTTCCGTCAGCGTGCCGGTCTTGTCCGAGCAGATATACGTCACCGAGCCCAGCGTCTCCACCGCAGGCAGGCGGCGGATCAGTGCATGGTGGCGGCTCATGGTCCGTGCGCCAAAGGCCAGGGAAATCGTCACCACGGCCGGGAGTGCCTCCGGGATCGCCGCCACGGCCAGGGTCACCGCAGTCAGAAACATCAGGATCACCGGCTCGCCGCGCAGCAGTCCGGCGGCGAAGACGATGGCGCAGACAAGCAGCACGGCGAGTGCCAGCCGCTGGCCGAACCGGGTCAGTCGCCGCTGCAGCGGCGTGCGGGGAATACTGTCCTTGTGCAACAGCGTGGCGATGCGTCCGATTTCCGTGTCCATGCCGGTGGCCACTACAACGCCCGTGCCTCGGCCGCCGGCAACCAGGGTGCCCTTGTATGCCAGGTTGCGGCGCTCCGCCACGGGGAGCTCCGCATCTGTGAGTGCTTCCGTGGTTTTTCCGACGGCCTCGGATTCACCGGTCAGCGCCGACTCGTCCAGCCGCAGGTCGGCGGTCTCCAGCAGGCGCAGATCGGCCGCGATGGTGTTGCCCGTCTCGAGCAGGATGACATCGCCGGGGACCACATCGGTGGCGGGGATGGTCCGGATATGGCCCTCGCGGCGCACCCGGGCTTCCGGCGCCGCCATTTCGCGCAGCGCCGCCACGGCGCGCTCGGCGCGGTATTCCTGAACAGTCCCGATAAGTGCGTTGAGCAGCACGATGACGACGATGGCGGCCGCGTCCTGCGGATCGCCGATAATGCCGGAGATAACTGCTGCCACGATCAGCACGATGATCATGAAATCGGAAAACTGGCCGAGCAGGATACGTCCGGGTCCGCGGTGGGTACCGGCGCGGATCTCATTGCCGCCGTGGCGTTCCAGGGCGGCCCGGACACTCTCGCCCGACAGCCCCTGCCGGGCATCGACCTGCAGGGAAGACAACACGTCCCCGGTGGACAGGGTATGCCAGGCAGGTCGGCTCGGTGGTGTGTCGTTCATGGTTTGTGCGGATCGCAGGGGGGCGCCGGGAGCGGGGCTTCAACGGGCGCCTGTTCCGGACAGCTGACTGCGATTTCCCGCCAGAAGCGGGGGTTACCCGCGGCGTTACAACAAGCTGCAGGCCTCGTCGAAGTCGAGCCGCGGGCCGCGCGGGAAGAGTTTTGCGTGATCGGCATAGCCGAGTGCGCAGATGAAGTTGGACCTGATCTTGCTATCGGGAAAGAACCCGGCGTCGAGACGGGCGCGGTCGAAACCCGACATCGGCCCGCAATCTAGGCCGATGGCGCGTGCGGCGAGCAGGAAATACGCGCCCTGCAGCGTACTGTTGCGGAAGGCGGTTTCCTCAATCTTCGCGGGCTTGCCCGCGAACCAGGAGGGCGCCTCCGTGTTGTGCGGGAAGAGCTTGCCGAGCTGCAGATGGAATTCCATGTCCATGCCGAGCACTGCCACCACCGGCGCGGTCATGGATTTTTCCACGTTGCCCGGATCGAGGCAGGGCCGCAGGCGTTCCTTTGCCTCGCGCGTGCGCAGAAACAGCAGGCGCGCCGGGCAGGTGTTGGCGCTCGTCGGGCCCCATTTCATGATTTCGTAGAGCTCGCGCAGCTGATCGTCGCTCACCGGCCGATCGAGCCAGAAGCTGTGCGAACGGCCATTGCGAAACAGGATATCGAGACAGTCGTGGGTTACTCGCTGGTTGTTCATGGTCGCTCCAGGTCAGTTCTTGTGAGGTCATGGAAAGAAGACCGGGTCGGAGAAGAATGGCACTTAAACTTATGTCGAAATCGTGATAAATAGTCACGGAATCCATGGAATCCAAGGAAGACAGAGAAATTATCTGTGAATATTCCGTGTTTTCCGTGTGCTTGCGTGGTCATTGGTTCTTTAATTTTAACGACGATATCCCTTATGTAAGCGCCAGTCGGGTCAGACAGGAATGAATACGAAGTTATTCCGGCGTTTACCCCATGACCCGGGTTATATCGCTATATCGCGAGAGTATAACCTGAAAAATCTCATTTCGCAGGTTGCGCCAACCAGCTTCTGTGAGTCCTCGAACAGCATGGATCAACCGGCTTCCTGCGCAATCGCATCCCGCCTGGCGGCTTCTTCATCCTGCGGCGGGCCCGTGTTTCTCCGCCGGCGGGTGAATGTTGCCTTTACTCGTTTCGACTTCATGAAGTACAGGGACCAGATAACGGTATAGATCGCCAGGCGGGCCAGTTCCCCGAGGTCCGAGGCCTCCACTTCCACTCCTGGATATGACAGCAGGTGCAGCGCCAGCAAGTCCCCTCCGGTTACGGCGAGCGTAAAAACGAAATAGGCAATAAAGAAACGCGGGAACGTGTGCCTGCGGGTGAAGAACATGACAATCAGAAACACCGCCATCACGATCAATGCTACATTGCATATCATTTCAACGAGTATTGTGGCGAGCAATCCCGTTTCGAACTGATCTGCGATAATTGACCACTGCCATGCGGAAAACAGATACCAGCTCTCCCTGGTCTCTATCAGGATTCTTATCGGACTCGCAATGATGGCGATTCCGGGCAGTATCAGCCAGCCTTTGAGCCCTTCCAGTCTCGTATTGATGTGATCAGCAGGCGGACAGGGTGGATCGTACAGATACAGGTATTTGTACGATAAAAATCCGGCGCCAGCGAATGCCAGCGCGAGGATGATGACCATTGGCCAGTTTATATCGTCGGCGTCGAAGTGGAATTCTCCGAACTTCCTGGCCGGATTGGGCATCTGGATCCGGTAATCGGCAAGTTTCTGTACCGCACGAACGTTTTTCGAATAGGCCAGGATATCACCCGGGTTGACATGATCGCCGAGCGATTCGTAGAGGTAGTCGAGCACCAGTACATTGTCGGAAAAGTCGACTCTCCTGGTGAAACGAAATGCCTTGTCTTCAACTGCGTCGAATTCCCTGTCGAAACTCGAGCCTTCGGGAAGGAGAATACGGGTGGTTTGCTGATACCGGACCGGGTGCGCCACCGCATAGGGCATGGTGCGTATCGGCGCCGCCACGTCCTTCACATAATCATCGATAAGATACGGCTGGAAAGCCGTGATTATGTAGCGTTCATCGTCGCTCTTCGTCCAGATATCCGGTATGGCATAGTGTTCAGTCAGGGTTATTCTGTTCAGTTTGTCATCGTCGTCAATCCCGAGGTTGTCGGCAATACGCACGCCCGGATAATAGTGGGCCGTGTAGTTCAGAAAGATCTGCTCTATCCGGTGCGGGTTGTTTTCCGCCAGCTGCTCCCGCAACGAATCCGCGTAATAGCCCTCAATCTGCGTCACAATCCGGTAGTCCGCCGGCTTGTCGAGGTCTTCACTGAGATCGAACGTTTCCTCCACGGTCTTGCGGTGCACGGTGTTAATGTCGTCCGACATTTTCACCAGGTCCGGGCTATGGTCGGAAACAACCAGGGCGTAGTCATAGTCCGGTTGATAGATCGCATCCAGGCTGCCGCCCTGATGAGAACGGGTGGGGTCAAGCCAGTAGTTCCTGCCATTGACGCGTGCGAGAACAATCGTGTGATCGAACTCCGTCGGTGATGGCAACGCATCTTTCAGCCGCATGCCGCTATCGGTATTGACGAGCGCCGAACTGGCCTCAATACCCATGCCCTGCAACAGGCTGACCAGCAGCCTCGATTTGTCCTTGCAGTCACCGAAACGCTGCTTGATGACCGCATCGGGTGCACCGGGCTTGTGCGATCGTGCTCCCATCTCGATGCCGAGATAGCGCACCTCGTCCTGAACAAAGTGAAGCGCCGCAAGTACGCGCTGTTCCTCGGTGTTGGTCGTTTTCAGAATCGGCGCGATGACGGCTTTCTGCGCCGGCGTATCGATGACCGGCTTGTATAAAGGCCAGGCCCAGGACGCCACCTCTGCCCAGGTGGCGATATCGCTCAGGTAGACCGCCGGGAAGGGGTCATACCAGTCCGGTATTTCCTCGTCGCTGACCAGCGCCTCTACCCGGTCTTCACTCCAGACGTACTCTGTGTTCTTTGCGGAAGTACGCTTGACCGGCTCGATGCCGGTTTCATGGTTGCGAATGTGCAGCGCACGGGACGAAGGCCAGAGTACGCGATAGTGAACACGGCCCACCGGCACTCCCCAGCGCATGTCCAGATGTTCGGAGAAGTGGCGGGAAAATATCGGGTTCGAACCCTCGATGGTGTAGCTGTACTCCACGCTGTCTCCGGGCCTGACGTCCTCGATAAACACGTTGAGTGTTTTCGATCCGTCATAGATCCGGTACTCGAGATCCTTTTCGCGCTGGATGAGGTCGATCTGTGAACGGTCGATTCTGTCGAGGACGCGATCATCGCGGTGAATCACGATCCGGTGCAGAAGCAGTGATTGATAGGCGGGATCGAAATCGATAGAGATCTGCGAGACCTCTTCCACGCCGGAGGAGTTGAGCGCCTTGCTGACAATGTGTGCGTAATGGCTCTGCCGGTCTTCACTGACCTGCCATTGTTCATCGACCAGCAGGTAGCTCATGCCGTTGCTGTTGTTCTGCTGATCCGCCTGATCGTCGGGCAGCGGCTGTACGGACTTCACCCAGTCCGGGACCGGCGCGATACGGTAGCCCTGTGCATACAGTGAAGGCGCAAGGACCAGTCCCAGCGCAATGATAAGCAGGTGAAGGTATGCTGCCTTGTCAGAACACATGGGACTCATTAAGGCAGTTGCCCCCGATCAGTCCGGCATTGTATGGCCACAGACCGTGTCGACTCCTGAAACAACTGCCGGGTTACCATTAAAGCCGCAGAACCGGGTCATGATGCTGTTGCCCGAGGGGAACGGTACGGAGAACATCTGTATCTGCTATACCGGCGGGAGCGCCGAAATCTGGTACTATAGGCCGGATGCCAGGGCTTTCTCTGCTGATTCGGTGCTTGTACCAGTCCGTGTGGTTTATTGCGTGGGTATGGTCGTCATGGATGACGGATTTTTTTTCAACCACAGGAATGCACCAAAAACAGTGGCGACAATTGTCAGCAACGCAAGAGAAATATTCAGAGGCATCGACGTGTCATTGAAACCCGTCCAGAAACCGAAGATTCCTGAAATACAGCCCACTGCACCGGCATAGGCGTACACGTCGTGCTTGACGATTTTTGCGGTGACAAACCCGGCCAGTACGGAAATTGCAGTGCCAAGAGCAATGAGAGCGACATTCCATGGAAGTTGCGTTAATCTGGCGGTGAGTACAGTCTCAAGCTCGCTCTCGGCAACGCCCTGTGACAGCAGGTAGAAGCCCAGGGCGAATCCAATCAGTACTGCAATGATTATCGTTCCGAGTAAATCAATCAAAACACCGGCTATCACGGCCATCACAGGCTTCACTGTTGTTCTCCCTTTTTGGCTTGCTGTTGCCAGAATGCTGAAAAGTCGGGTTTGTCTTCCGGCGTTTCAGTCATTATAAAAAAATCAGCCATGTATCAGCAGATTATCTCTATATAGCACGGCCATAACGAAGATACAAAGCGGGCCTGATGCTCCCTGACGGAGATTGCGCCACACTGATGCGCGGGCAGGCCCGCTCCTGCGGGCGATTTGTGGACAGGCGCCGGTTGGCATCCCCGCCCGGCCCGTCCTCCCCGGGTTGTGGTATATTCGCTGTCCTTTGTGACGATGTGCAGTACCCGAAATGACCGGTGTCAATGAATTCGAACAGCGCGCGGCGGAACTGATCGAGGCCGGGCGTACGCTGTATCAAATGGGCATGGTGCCTGCCACCAGCGGGAATTTCTCGGCACGCCTCGCCGACGGTCGCATCGCCATCACCGTCTCAGGCCGGCACAAGGGCCGGCTGACGGTCGATGACATCATGCTCATCGACGCCGCCGGACATTCCCTCGACGACCGCCGGCCGTCGGCGGAGACCGGCCTGCACCTGCAGATCTATCGCCGCTTCCCCGACGCCGCGGCGGTGCTGCATCCCCACTCGGTCAATGCCACGCTGCTTGCGCGCGGACATATAGAGCACCTGGTGCTGACGGACTATGAACTGCTCAAGGCCTTTCCCGGTGTGGACACTCACGAGTGCGCGGTGACGGTGCCGGTGTTCGCCAACCGTCAGGACATCCCCGCACTGGCGGCGGAGGTGGACGACTGGATGGACCGGCATGCCGGGCCGGTGCATGGCTATCTGATCGGCGGCCACGGTTTCTACACCTGGGGTGCTACCGTGGATGATGCCCAGCGCCATGTCGAGGCCTTCGAGTTTTTGTTTGACTGTGAATTGCGGGCGGGAGGCATGCGGCGCTTATGACCACATTGACGATCTACACCAGCGACGGCAGGGAAGGGGAGACCACGACCGATCAGGCAGTGATTGCGGCGAAGCTCGGCGGACTCGGCGTGCAGTATGAACGCTGGCACGCAAACCGTCCGCTGGCGGCGGACGCCGGTCAGGACGAGGTGCTTGAGGCCTACCGGGACGAGATCGAGCGGCTCAACGCCGACCACGGCTTCCAGTCGGTCGACGTCGTGAGCCTGGGTCGCGATCATCCTGACAAGGCAACGCTGCGCCGCAAGTTCCTGGCTGAACATACCCACGAGGACTTCGAGATCCGCTTCTTCGTCGACGGCCGCGGTCTGTTCTACCTGCACGTGGACGGGCAGGTCTGCCTGGTGCTGTGCGAGCGGGGCGACCTCATCAGCGTGCCCGCCAATACCACGCATTGGTTCGATATGGGTGAGAATCCCTGTTTCACCTGCATCCGCTTCTTCACCACGCCGGAAGGCTGGCTGGCCGAATTCACCGGCAGCGACATCGCGAACCGCTTCCCGGATTTCGATGCCTATGTGGCGGGGTGCGTGTGATCAAGGCGGTCGTCACCGATATCGAGGGGACGACCTCGTCGCTGTCCTTCGTCAAGGACGTGCTGTTTCCCTATGCCCGTGCCCATCTGGCAACATTCGTGCGCGACCATGCGCAGGACGCCGGCGTGGCGCTGCAACTCGATGCGGTGCGCCGGGAGGCGGACGATCCTTCAATGTCGCAGGAGGCGGTAATCGATCAACTCATCTCCTGGATCGATCAGGACCGCAAGATCACACCGCTCAAGGCACTGCAGGGCATGATATGGGAAAACGGTTACCGCAACGGCGATTTTCAGGGACACATCTATGCCGATGCGGAGCAGGCGCTGCACGACTGGCAGGCGCGCGGTCTTGCCCTTTATGTCTATTCCTCCGGCTCGGTGCAGGCGCAGAAACTGCTGTTCGCCAACACCGGTTCCGGTGACCTGACGTCGTTGTTCGACGGCTACTTCGATACCACCGTGGGCGGCAAGCAGGAAACCGGCTCGTACCGTGCGATCGCCGCGGCCATTGGCGTCGCGCCCGCGGAGATCCTGTTTCTCTCGGACATACGGGCCGAACTCGATGCCGCCGCCGCCGCGGGTTGCCGGACCGTGTGGCTGGTGCGTGACGACTCCCCCGATCCGCAAGCCGCCCACCATCAGGTGGGTGATTTCCGCGAGATCGATGTCGACTGACCACGTGACAAGGGACCTTATTCCATGACTTCCCGAGACAAAACGAAGCTGGATCTGTTTACGCCGATCAAGGTCGGGCCGCTGATGCTTCCGAATCGCATCGTCATGGCGCCGCTGACGCGCAACCGCGCCGGGCCAGGTGATGTCCCGCGGGAGATGAATGTGGCCTACTACGCGCAGCGTGCCTCGGCCGGTTTGATCCTCACCGAGGCCTCGCCG
>Ga0210085_1001301_pt1 | contig 10016 bp, 5 predicted proteins | sample China_Galinas_PW_5_FD_184866 | JGI IMG/M metagenome (GOLD analysis project Ga0210085, IMG submission 184866) | Wetland microbial communities from San Francisco Bay, California, USA, that impact long-term carbon sequestration - China_Galinas_PWC_D1... | ecosystem: Environmental > Aquatic > Marine... | reverse complement strand
CCTGTTCTGAGCGGCGATACACGACAGTGACTTCTTGGGACCCCAGACGTTTAACAACCCGTGCTGCGTCGATGGCCACATTACCTCCGCCGATGACCACAACCCGGCTGCCGGGGCATGTTTTATTCCCCAAATTTACTTCCCTTAAAAAGCGAACCGCATCGATAACGCCCTGGGTGTCCTTTTCACCAGGGATTTGCATATCCAAAGAATGATGAGCTCCGATCCCAAGAAATACAGCGTCAAAACCCTCTTTTTTCAAATCCTCAAATGTGAAATCCGTTCCGAATCTGACACCGGTGCGCGTTTTGACACCCTGTCTGAGGATGTGGTCTATCTCCTGATCCAAAACTTCCGGTGGAAGCCGATAATCCGGAATGCCCACCCGGAGCATTCCGCCTAAAACTTTAAGTGCTTCAAAGATGGTCACCTGGTAGCCCTTTAACCGCAGGTAGTATGCAACGGTCAGCCCCGACGGACCGGATCCAATTACAGCCACCTTTTCCGTGCGTTCTTCGATTTTAGGCGGCTCGAGCGCTTTCAAATTTGTATGGTCAGCGGCAAAGCGCTTCAAATCTCTTATGGCAACTGCCTCATCCAACTCCTGCCTTCGGCATTCAGATTCACAAGGATGCGGGCAGACGCGACCCAGGACTCTCGGCAGCGGCAGTCGCTCCATGATGAGTCGCGTTGCCTCCTGATACTTTCCCTGACTGACAAGTTGCACATAGCCCTGGATATTGATACCTGCCGGACAAGCGGTTACACAAGGCGCCCGGTCTTTTTTGTCTATACAAAAAGTAATGGGTACGGCCTGTGGAAAGGCTCTATAGACGGCCTTTCGATTATCCAAACCTTCATCCCATTCACTGGGAACCGATACCGGACAGACATTAACGCACTCACCACACCCGGTACAAATACCCTCTATAACATACCTCGGTTTGCGACGGATTCTAACGGTGTAGTTGCCGATGTATCCTGCTACTTCTTCTACCTCGCTGTAGGAAAGCAACTCGATGTTTGCATTCTGGGCCACTTCAACCATTTTTGGGGTTCCAATACATGCGGCACAGTCGAGGGTAGGAAAGGTTTTATCGAACTGGAGCATATGTCCGCCAATGGTTGACGATCTTTCTACCAGATATGCCTTATGTCCGGAATTGCCGATGTCCAGGGCCGCCTGCATGCCTACAATACCACCGCCCACAACCATAACATCAGGATGTACATTTACCTCTCGGGCATCAAGGCGTTCATGATAATTGACCCGGTTAATCGCCGCAGCTGCAAGCGTTTTTGCTTTTCGGGTAGCTTCATCTTCATCTTTGGTAACCCAGGAAACTTGTTCGCGCACCGAAGCCATCTGAAAAAAATAAGGATTGAGCCCGGCCCGCTGGCAGGCGCCTTGAAAGGTTTTTTCATGCAATCTTGGCGAACAGGAGGCCACCACAACCCGGTTCAGGTTAAATTCTTTAATGTCCTTTTCAATCATCTCCTGACCGGGATCCGAACACATAAACTTATAATCTCTTGCGATCACAACATTTTTCAGTTCCCGGGTAAAAGCCGCCACTTCTTCTACACGGACTTTTCCGGCAATATTGATGCCGCAATGGCAGACATAAAAACCTATCCTGGTGAACATGTATGCGCTCCCCTTCATCGGTTAAAATCACTCAAGCGCTTCCGTCAGCCCCGTTTAGCGCCCTGTTTGCAAAAAAGTCTTCACCAGCTGATCCCACTCGAGTTCCGGAAAACTGCCGAATACATCGCTAATCGGTTCGGCACCGGTAGCCGCCAACTGTTCATATTCCGGCCCTATGAGATTCAATAGTTTACGACCTTCCTGCTCCATCCATTGTATGCTTTCTTTGCCAAAATAAAGTCCTTTCAGGTTTCTTTTCGGCATGTGGGGTTCCAGGATATAGAGCCAGCCTTTGTGAAAAGGATCCTCATGGGCCATCTCGGGATGCTCACGGACCTTCTGATTGACCGCGAGCACCGTACCCGTCACCGGCGATGCCGACATCGCTTTGTAACCGTCTCTGCCGAATGTGATACCTTCCTGATCTTTTTTAAACTCAGATCCCAGTGGGGGAAGTGTGAGTGATTGCAGCCTGCCAAAGAGCCTGGCCATAAAATCATCAAATCCGACCCTGACCCGTCCGCCATGTTCAAAACGCACCCAACAATGGCCCGCGTGATAATAATAGCCGTCGGCCATTTTATACCCGGATGCCAAGGCGTATTGGGAGGCATCGCCGATCCGAGCAAAATCAAGATCATCCATCATCTGATCAAAGGCGCAGTGATAGCATTCATAGTTCATGGGACAGATTTTCGGGGCATCGATACGCCCGGTCAATGCATAGCGACACGGCCGTTCCGAACCCGGATGCTTTGCTGTGAAATACTCAGTCCAGCCAGGTTTTTCTTTTTTGACACCGACGTTTTCGCCGGAGCCCATGACGCGCTGCATCCCCTTATCAAAGGGACAATTATAGCAATCATAGGCATTATCGCATATCCGGAAATTAACGATCCCGGCCTTCATCCAGATACAGCTCTCTTCTAAAACCTGAAAACCCGCAACCCGTTTTTTTTTGCTCATTTCATCTTGGTTTGCATTTGGTTTCATTGCGGCACCCTCCTTAACCCTAAAAGGCCAATCCTTTGATGAATAAGACCTGCTATCTTCAAATTGCAAATTGGATGCCATACATTGTAAGACAGGTTTTATCGAGCCTATCATTAAGGAATTATTCAACTATTCCCCTTTATTTCTTTTGATAATTTAAAAAAGTGATCTAAAATGAGAGACCGGGTTGATTAAACCGGCTACAATCGGAAGTGACAATAGAGGAGATCGTACAAATGATTAAGTTATATCAATCTGTTATAATACTGTAGCTTTTATAGATGGCCGCTGTAGTCATTGTTTACATAAAATACCAAAGGCGCATGTCTGCGGCTTTTTGTCTCAGTAGGTACGTGTACGGGGAATCCTTAGTGAATATCCTCAATACGATGGAGCTTCACCTTTTTTTTCTTCCTTTTTTTGATAAAAAACGTCTTGTGAATCTTCTTCCAGGTATCATTGCTGACCGTTTTTGCGAAATCCTTGGGAATCGGCCTGTCATGAGGCAGATCCGTTTCCGTCTCTTTCCCGATCAACTCATGGAATTCGTTGAATTCATGTTTCAACCATTCTTTTGCGGATCTCCCGGAAAGGAGTTCCTTTGATATCCGGAGAATATCAAATGGTTCTATGGTAAGAATCCATCCTCTTTCATAGGATGACATACTCGCCAGTTTGGGGTTGTCTAAAATATCCGGGTTAATATGTACGATGTCGCCCTCTATGGGTGTATAAAACAGCAGTGTCTTCTCATTGCCGGAGATTTCAAATAGTGTGTCTCCGGATTCGAGTGTCGTTCCAATGGACGGCAGTCGCATATCATCCACCAATCCTATGATCTGTCTTGTAAAATCGTCAATCCCCAATCTCATCAAACCGTTGATGCGTTTCACCCAGACATGTCCTTCATGATAGAAACGATCGAACCGTATTTCGAAATGTCCGATGGTTTCTTTTTCTTTTGACCTTGAGTGTTTGAGTATAAATATGGGATGGGTTTTGGCAAGATCTTCCATTCTCTGGTCCAATTCACAATTCCAGCATTGATAATTATTAGGACACATTTTATGGGAAATGAAACCCATGCGCATATACCGGCATTTTCTTAATGTTCCCGGTAAATTTCGCCACCTTAACACATTTTCATATTCCATATTCATGCTGCCGGTAGGACAAACATAATGGCAGGACCCACAACCGATACAATCATCCGATGGAAGATCAAAAGGTGTTCCGACGTATCTATTTTTTCCCCGGTTGATAAAATCTATGGCACCGACTTTTGCGACATTACGGCAAACCCTTACGCATTGGCCGCAAAGAACACAGTCGCTATCCATTTTTTTAAAGCGTGCTTCCTTAACCCCCAATGATTCGGCAAGGTTTATGACCGAGTCAACATCCGGGCATCTGGCAAGCAAAAGTTCTGCTATGATTTTTCTTCCCTTCCGGAGTCGCTCGGTATCTGTTTTGACAACGATATTTTCTTTCACCGGAAATGCACAGGAAGGATGTAACCGTGTAAAACCGTTTTCGGTAATCTCCACCATGCACAGGCGACATCCCCCATAAGGTTCCATATCCGTGTGGTAGCACAGATGAGGTATCTCGATCCCGGATTCACGGGCAACTTCAAATACAGTGGCGCCTTCTTCGGCACTGACTTTTTTGTCGTCTATGGTAAAAGTGATCATTTTATCCTCTTTGGTCATCTATGTTATGACTTGCTCGCGTTCTTCCATAAATTACCTGAATTAACTTACCCGAGGGCACTTGCCTGTTTTGATATGCGCCTCAAAGTCTTTTTCGAAATCTTTAATCCCATTCAATATCGGAGCAGACGCTCCGCCGCCAAGCGCGCAAAGGGAGAAATCTCTGGCTGTTTCTCCCAGTTCATTTAATATATTCATATCATTCATGGTAGCACGGCCGTTGTATATTTCTATCATCAGCTCTTCCATCCTGGAGACACCTTCACGACAGGGAACACATTTACCGCACGATTCCTCCACGAAAAAAGTCAGAAGATGATGTAAAATATCGACGATGCAAGCGTCTTGGTCAAGCGCCACAATCACTCCGGATCCGATCATAGATCCCATTTCTTTGAGGGCTTCGGGATCAAGGGTTATATCAAGCTTATCCGCAGGAATAAAAATGCCGAATGGACTCCCCACCTGGACGGCTTTAATGGATTTGCCGTTAAAAGGTCCCCCTGCCATTTCAAATACAACCTGTTTTAAATTTGTACCCAGCGGAACCTCATACAGACCCGGATGTCTCACGTTGCCGATCACCGACAGAATTTTGGTGCCCTTGGCTTTTTCGGTTCCGATGTTTGTATACCATTTTCCGCCATTTTGAATAATTAAAGGAACATTTGACAGGGTTTCCACATTATTGACAATCGTCGGTCGCGCCCACAAACCTTTTTCAATGGGAAAAGGAGGTCTGAGTCTCGGATCTCCCACTTCGCCTTCAAGAGAATCCATTAGGGCGGTTTCTTCGCCACATACATAAGATCCGCCGCCTCTGACAATGTTCAAAGCGAAATTGAACCCGGATCCCAAAATATTTTTGCCTAAAAGTCCATACCGTTTCGCAATTCCAATAGCCGTGTTGAGAAACTCAAAGGTATGATGGTATTCCTCGCGAAGATAAATGATCCCGTGATGACTTCCGATGGCATATCCTGCCAGCACGATTCCTTCGAACAGTTTGAAGGGGTTGCCTTCCATGATGGTTCGATCTTTGTAGGCACCGGGATCTCCTTCGTCTGCGTTGCATATGACAAACTTTTCGTCACCTGAAGATTTGCCTGCCATATCCCATTTAAAGCCGGTGGGGAACCATGCGCCGCCTCTGCCCCTGAGTCCCGATTCAACGACTTCTTTAATGACTTCCTCCGGACGCATCCGGTAAAGTGCTTTATACAATGCCGAATATCCTTCCATAGCGACGTATTCGGATACGCTCAAAGGATCGATGATACCACAATTTTTGAGAAGCAGCCGTTGCTGGTCCTTAAAGGGATGTGCGTCTTGATAGTCGGGAATTTCATTCAACACAGGGTCTGGTTTGCCGGAATCAGAATCGTTCCCGATGGTGCAAAACAAACCTTCTTTTGTTATTTTTTTCTTTTGGATATTCTGGATGATCCGCCGGACCCTTTCCACGGTCACTTGAGTATACAAAAGTGCGGGCTTTCCGGGCAGTCTGACCATTGCCATGGGCTCCAGATTACAGAACCCTGAGCAGCCGGTTTGGCGCAAGGATATTTTAATCCCTGTTTTTTCTTTTTCTTCGGTTAATTCTTGAAATAGACGATCCGCGCCAAGGGCGAGTCCGCAGGTGGACATACTGATACTGATTTGCGGCCTTTTGGGAAAAAGGGATTTCATGCCGGCATCTTTTACTTTGTCAAGATCCTTCATATTCTTTATTTTCATTTTAGATCCCCCATTTCTTTCTGAAGAATCTCAAGTATCTTTTCTTTGTTGAGATTTGAATAGGTCTTGTCATTTAAAGAAACATTCGGGCTGATGGAACATAGGCCCAAACAGCGCACCTTTTCCAAACCAAACGCTTCATCCCAGGTGGTTTGGCCGATTTCAATGTTCAGTTTGGACTTGAGGGCTTCAATAACTTCTTCCCCTCCGTTGATATGGCAGGAGATGCCGTCACACGCCCGGACCAGTGTCTTTCCTTTCTTATCCGTACTAAAAGCACTATAGAATGTCGCCAATCCGTAAACATTGGCGTATGGTACACCCAGCAGCAAAGCTATATATCTCAAGGACTCGGCGTTCAGTTGATGATCTTCTGCCTGCACCTCATGCAGAATTGCCAATATTGCTGACTTTTCATTTCGGTGCTTATTGACAATTTTCTCAATTTTCTCTTTTTCCATGATGTTCTCTTACCTTTCAGATCGATGTTAAGGACAGATACTGATGGATTACATGGTCATTGAACCCACTATATTTATTGCACCCGTTCGTCTTGCGCATGTTGGACAGAGATCTCTTGCAACATTAACCGCCATAGATGTATCCGAATTCCTTTTTACAAAATCCAGGTACTTTCTCGGAGCATAAGGTATACCGCACAAATCGCATGTTTCGAGTTTGAATTTTCCCACCACCCCATTTTTTGTATAGATGATCCTTTCTTCACCTTCATCTTTCATCCTTATGGCGCCTGTGGGGCAGATCTGGGCACAGGTGCCACAGCCGATACAATACTCGGAAAGAGATTCAAAATCAGTCGTGACCATCCTGTCATATCCTCTGTGAGCAAAACAAAGGGCAAAAGCACCTATTTTGTCACGGCAAGCCCTCACACACAGGCCGCATCTTACGCAATTATCATCCGTATCCCCTTCATAAAACCTCGATTCATAAACGCCGTGTTTTGCCGCCAGATCGATAAGCTGCTTTGAGTCGGGAGATCTTGCCAATAAAAGCTCGAAAAGAAACTGTCTGTTTCTTAAGACCCTTTCACTTTCGGTATTCACAATCAGGCCGTCCATTACATTTTGAATACACGAAATCCGTATCCCGTTACGTAAAGCCCCCCCCACCTCCACAATACACAACCGGCAGACACCATATGGTTCCAGCGCCTCATGATAACAGAGTGTGGGAATATCGACACCGTGTTTTCGAGCCGTCTCAAGAATACTTGATCCCTTTGAAGCCTCGATTTTTTTATTGTTCAGGGTCATTTGAACCATCATCCGCATTTCTCCTTATTGGCTTAAATCACACCGCAAACACCGTTTGGCTTCATCGCGGGCTGCTTTTTCACTAAGGCCGAGCTCTACCTGGTCAAAGGTACATAACCTTTTCTCTATTTCCAGCAAGGGGATTTTGGGACGCTTTAGCTGCGCCATTTTTTCTTCGCTGACGTCGATTTTTTCAACCTCGGCCTTTTTTTGAGGAATCGGTGGAAATTTCGGATCTTCATTCCCTTTAATATATGCATCAATGGCGATGGCCGCTTTTTTGCCGCCGGCGATGGCCTCAATGACCGTGGCTGTCCCGCTGACCGCATCTCCTCCGGCATAGACCCCGGGTCTTGTTGTGGCCAATGTTACGGCATCAACCTTAAAGCTGCCCCACTTGACGATATCGACACCTTTGATACTCTCATTGGCCGGTGTTTCCATGGTCTGGCCAATGGAAGGAATCACCAAGTCGGATTCCAGCTCATATTCAGAACCTTTAATAGGTATCGGTCTTCGGCGTCCCGATGCATCAGGATCACCCAGCTTCATTTTAATGCACCTGAGGCCGACAACGTGTCCGTTTTGGGTTAAAATTGACTCCGGCGCGGTCAGATAAGAAATTTTGACGCCTTCTTCCAGGGCTCCCTCAATTTCGCTGTCATAGGCCGGCATTTCCCTCTGGGTCCTTCGGTATAGAATGGTTACCTGTTGTGCCTCTTTTCTGACGACTGATCTGGCAACATCAATGGCCACATTGCCGCCGCCGATAACGGCAACATGCCGACCCTTTGGCACCGACTCCCCAAGGTTGAGCTTTTTAAGGTAATCGACCCCTTGAATGACGCCAACGGCATCTTCCTTTGCCAAACCAAGGGATATGGGTTTGTGTGCACCAATGCCCAAAAAAATCGCGCTGAATCCCTGGTCAAAAAGATCATCCAGGGTAAAATCCGTTCCAAGGGCCTTGTGGGTCTTTATCTTGATTCCCATTTTTATGAAATTTTCAATTTCTTTATCGAGCAGGTCTTTGGGAAGTCTATGCGGCGGAATCCCCACTCTCAGCATACCGCCCGGCTCAGGAAGGGCTTCGAAAACAGTAATGTTATAACCTTCCAAGGCAAGATAATACGCCGCAGAGAGTCCTGAGGGACCGGAACCGACCACAGCGACCTTTTCATCCCGCCGGGTTTTAATCCCGGGTTCGTATCCACCGAACTTTTCCATCACGTATTTACTGGCAAAGCCCTTTAACGCGCGAATGCTGATAGGTTGGTCCACGTCTCCTCTGCGGCACATTCCTTCGCACGGTGCCGGACAGACCAGGCCGCACACCCAGGGAAACGGATTGTCTTCCATAATGACTTTTACCGCTTCCTCATGCCTGCCAAGGGCGATCAAAGCCACATACGACGGGACATCGATACCGGCCGGACAGGTCATGTGGCAAGGGGCGGGTGTCAACCGCCGGCAAACTCCGGCCGGACAATGCTTGTCGTGAATATGAGCAAGATATTCATCTTTAAAATATCGAAGGGTTGATTTTACCGGGTTGGGCGCACTCTTTCCAAGTCCGCATAAAGAAGAATCGACGATGATTTCAGACAGGTCTAATAGCTGCTGTAAGTGCTCATCTTTTCCCCTGCCTTCGGTTATATCCGTCAAAATTCGTTCCATGACGTGAAGCCCTTCCCGGCAGGGCGTACATTGGCCGCAGCTCTCATCCAGGCAAAAGGATATAAAATATTTGGCCACATCCACCATACAGGTGTCTTCGTCCATGACGATCATCCCACCGGACCCCATGATTGAACCGGCCTTGCTCAGGTTTTCGTAATCCACGGGGATATCTAGCAAAGCTTCGGGTATACATCCACCGGATGGTCCACCGGTTTGTACTGCTTTGAATCTCTTCCCATTGGGAATGCCGCCGCCGATGTCATAGATGATCTTTCTTAGCGGCATGCCCATGGGTACCTCGATGATTCCAGTGTTTTTGATTTTCCCTGCCAAGGAAAATAATTTTGTTCCTTTGCTGTTCTCACTACCGATACCGGCATACCACTCTGCGCCGTTCTCAATGATCGGGGGGACATTCGCCCAGGTTTCCACATTGTTCAGATTGGTGGGCTTCCCCCAAAGACCACGCTCAGTGGTGTGAACATACTTTGGCCGCGGCTCGCCGGCCATGTCTTCTATTGAAGTCATGAGAGCCGTCGCCTCGCCACAAACAAAAGCGCCGGCGCCCAGAACAACCTTGATATCGAAGCTGATATTTTTCCTAAAAATATTTTCTCCCAAGAACCCCCTTTCTCTGGCTTGGTTAAGCGCCATTCGAAGACGCTCCACAGCCAGGGGATATTCAGCCCTGATATACACAAAACCCTCGACAGATCCTATGGCATAAGATCCGATGATCATCCCTTCGATAACCGCATGAGGGTTTCCTTCAAGAATCGCCCGGTCCATAAACGCACCCGGATCCCCCTCGTCTGCATTACAGATCACATATTTGATGTCACCTTCAGCCTTGCGGCAGGTCTCCCACTTGATACCCGCAGGAAATCCGCCCCCCCCTCTGCCTCTGAGCCCGGATGCTTTGATCGTCTCGATCACCTTGCCCGGGTCCATATTCATAACCTTTTGAGC
>Ga0210085_1001300_pt1 | contig 10025 bp, 8 predicted proteins | sample China_Galinas_PW_5_FD_184866 | JGI IMG/M metagenome (GOLD analysis project Ga0210085, IMG submission 184866) | Wetland microbial communities from San Francisco Bay, California, USA, that impact long-term carbon sequestration - China_Galinas_PWC_D1... | ecosystem: Environmental > Aquatic > Marine... | reverse complement strand
TTCCACCGCCCTTTCAGAGAGGTCTTTCATCAGTTTGGCAGCCAGGGTTGAAGCGATGTTCTCTCTTGCCCGAATGGGATAATAGGTCAGATTGACCGGAACAATGAACGTATGATTCTCTTTGAGCAACTCAATGGAGGCAATGGAAGATTGTTCTAGAAAACGATTGACTTCATCGGGTGATTTTTTCTCCTTTTCAAGGAGGTGCAAACGGAGAAATTCGGTACGCAAGGCAAGCAAGGCGGCTCCGGTATGAGGTCTATGCCCGCCATTGTCGTAAGAGATCATGAACTCACCCCTGTTCATAATCTTTTTAGTTTTGACCATATTCCCTTCCGGATAGATTATCCAGTCGGCCTGGCCGGTTAACAGATTACTCAGGATAAGCTGATCCCGCTGAGGGTCGCGGGTGGATACGACCCCTATCATATCGAACAATCTTCGCAGCCCGCCTTTGAACAAAGCTGCATCAGCGAGCGACCAGACGGGAACTGACGTCAGGTTGTAGATGTAGTAAGGAAGAAGAAGTGTTTCAACTCTGGTGAAGTGGTTGACGACAAAGATAACCGCCCCTTTTTGGGGAATGTTCTCTTTACCATGAAGAGCGACATCTGCCTTTGAAAGACCGGAGAGGGTTTTGATCGCCAGGTTGGCGGCATAATATGCTGATCGTTTCATGCAAAGTTGTCAAAGAAGGGTATAATATCTTTCCCATATATTTTAATAATATCGGTATTTTCCCACAAGGTCAAGATATCTTCGTACTTCCTTTCATCAAGGCGGCATTCAAGTAATATACGAAGCAGGCAACGAACACAATCAAAAATGGTCCGAATTGATGAAATATCCAAAATCATTTGATATTACGGCCCATTTCCTCTACAACAAAAATATGACATACCACAAATATCTTTGAATTGAAGTTGGCGTCGGAAAAACCAGTTTCCATCCCGAAAAGAGGGATTTTCTTCTGAATCCAGGCGAGCGAAGAATTTTACCACAAGCATATAATTGGTATTCCGAGGATAAAATTCTGAGTGCAACGACGAGTTTGGGAAAAAAACCGTTTTTGGATGGAAACCAACTAAAAGATCGAAGAGGATATCATGCACCTGGAATTCACCTACATCCCACCTGATTTCAAAAGACAGGAATATGCCGCCAGTCCTTTTGTCGAGTTGAAACCGGCTCCTGCCGACGGTATTGCCCCTGCTCGATTTCATGCGACATCGAATTTCCCGGAATACATCCATCTTCCGGCACCGGGTTGGGTGCTGGCTCCGGAGAGCCGCATGGATGCGGTTTTGAAAGTAACCGGGGTCAACGTCGAGGTTGTCGAGGCGCGTAGGTTGAAAAAGGGTGATCTGGTAGTTGTCGGCCGTACGGAAAACGGGGAAGAAGGGATACTCGTCCATGTGGATTGCTTTCAGAGAATCAAACAAACCGGCAATGCCGACAAATTCGCCTTCCGATCCCGCGGCACGCGCGAGACCCCTTTTTCCCGCTCCTACGACGAACTTTACGACATATTGGAACATGACCGCAATCGCGGATATATCGTCTGGGTCCTGGGGCCGGCAGTGGCTTTCGACAAAGACAGCCGTAACGCCATGCAGGGGCTGATTGAAAACGGATATTGCCATGCTCTGTTGGCCGGAAACGCCTTGGCCACCCACGATCTCGAAGCGGCATATTTCGGCACCGGCCTGGGCCAGGATATCTACACCCAGGAACTGCAGCCCATGGGCCATTATCATCATCTGGATATCCTCAATGAGGTAAGAAAGGCCGGCTCCATAAAGGCTGCTTTGCAGACGCTGCCCATCAAAAACGGCATCATCCACGCCTGTGAGAAGGCCTTCGTCCCCTATGTACTAGCCGGTTCGATCCGCGATGACGGTCCTCTCCCCGAGACAATCGCCGATGTGTATGCCTCCCAGGACCGCATGCGGAAGCATGCCCGACTGGCAACCACGGTTATTACCATGGCAACACAATTGCATTCCATCGCTTTTGGCAATATGACACCAAGTTATAGAATTCTGCCGGACGGCACCATCCGTCCGGTTTTTTTCTATGTTGTCGATATGTCCGAATTCTCCGCCGATAAGCTTGCCAACCGCGGCTCAGCCCAGGCCCAGGCGATTCTCACCAATGTCCAGGACTTTATTGTCAATCTCTGGAACAATCTCAAGGAAAAACCATGAAAAAGACCATCCGTATAATCGGCATCCCCATGGATCTGGGCCAGAAGCACCGGGGCGTGGATATGGGACCGGTCGCCATCCGCTATGCCGGGTTGGCAGGGGCTCTCCAGGCCCTCGGCTACCAGACAAAAGATGCCGGTAATATTGAAATACCAGGCCATTACACACTTATCGACACCAGGTTGAGCGAACGGATCATCCCGATCCGCAAGGCCTGCGATAAAGCGTACACCATGGGTCGTGATGCACTCGGCAAAGGCGAAATCCCGATCTTTCTGGGAGGCGACCACTCGGCCTCCATCGGTTCGATTGGGGGAATAACCCATGACGATCCCTGCGGTCTGATTTGGGTCGACGCCCACGGCGATTTCAATACTCCTGCCACCTCCGACACCGGCAACATTCACGGCATGACCCTCTCCATCCTTCTGGGAAACGGTCCGGAAGAATTGATCAATGTTGGGAGAAAAGGTGCGAAGATCGGGGCAAAAGATGTAGTGCTGATCGGAATCCGCGATCTGGACCGGCAGGAAAAAGAGCTTTTGCGCAAGTCCGGATGTTCGATCTACACCATGCGCGATATCGACGAGTTGGGAATGCACCGAGTCCTCAGGGAGGCGCTCGGTAAAATAGGCCATAGAACCTCAATCCATCTCAGTCTTGACATGGACGCTATCGATCCGCAGGAAGCGCCGGGAGTCGGCACACCGTCCGCCGGTGGTCTGACGTACCGGGAAGCCCAGCTGATCATGGAAACTGTTGCCGATTGCGGCAAGCTCCGATCGGTGGACGTTATGGAAATCAACCCCATCCTCGACCACTGCAACCGCACGGCTCAAGTGGCTGTATCTATGCTAGCTTCACTGTTCGGCAAGGCAATCCTTTAAGACGTGAGTCTTTTTCAAAGGAGGATTTTCATTCAAATGCAAGGCATGCAAAAAATTTTTAGTATAATGCGGGGTTGGGTGAAAAGATCATTTTTCTGGAGGCTCACATGCTATCGATTCCTCAGGTAGTTTTGCACATAGCGGATATGGGCACGCATCGCCTCGCCCGCCTCCTTGGATTTGCGGTTCTTAATGTATTGGAATACTTCGGTATGAAAAGCGATTACCTTCTCAAGGGATTCTTTATTTTCATACATATGCAGAAGGTTTTTTTTGATACCCAGAAAGAGAAAATCATAGAAATTTCTCATCAGGTAAATAAGGACCGGATTTTTTGTGGCAATGGCCACAGCCATATGAAAGGCTGCATCCGTTTCGGTTCGAATAATATCCGTTGTGGAAAAATCCTCTTCCATCTCATCCAAGGATTTTTCAATGGAAAGGATATCCTGTTCCGTTGCCCGCAACGCCGCAAGTTCGGCAGCCGTACTCTCCAGCCCCAAACGGACTTCAAACAAATCGTCAAGCGTCGCATCCTCCGTTGCCATCACAACGGACAAAGGGTTTCCTTGTCTGCTGTCCGGGGAAGAGACAAATGTTCCCTGCCCTTGTCGATGCTCAAGAAGGCCAATGGTAACCAGTTTGTTGATCGCATTTCTCACCGATGTCCGGCTTACCTGCATGGTCGCGGCAAGATCTCGCTCGGGTAGAATCTGCTTGCCTGGCTTAAATTCGCCCTTGAATATAAGCTCTCGAATTTGTTCAAATACTTGGTCTGATATTTTTTTCGGTTTAATCGGTTTCAGATTCATAACCAGTTTTTCCCCTTTTATTCCATGCACGACAGCCTCGAGATTATTTTCACCAGGTTTAACCAGATACGACCCAACCCGGATTCCTCATGAATCAACAGAACCTGATCTGTCGGTCGGCCACAGTCAAACCGGATTTTCCTGCTTCTTTGCTATAAGGGGGCATTTTTGCGAAGTAAACAATGTTACGGGATAAATCCTAATTTTGCAAATCAAAACGCCTCCTCCAACCTTCGTACGCCTGTCTTGATCAATCGAAAAAAAAACTTAACCGGTGTTTTTTTCTTTACGCACAAATACTCAGGCCTTGAATCCGGCATTATTACGATGAAATTTGTGTAATGTATTGTATAACCAGAGATCCATTTTTGGTACTACCAAAGAGATTATTTTTCTCATATTTTTTCTTAACATCTCTCTGTCGATATTTTCTTATATTGTTGAATAACAGACACAATGTCAAGAAAAAAAGAAAAGAAAATCTTTTTTCTTGACATGGGAATGTTTTTTATAAATAATGGTATGACCAATTATTGGTTCTTTGTTGTAAAAAGGGATCCGGCGCTTTGCGACCCCGCAGCGACAGTGAAGAGAGCAGCTTCGCAACTCCTGTCTTACTCTTTTCGGTGTCCCGGTCGACTGCACCTTTTTCAATTATGTTACTTTGAACAACCACAGTTAAGACGCGGAGGAAAAATGACCATCAATTCAGATCTACAACGTCTCTTTACAGAGAAAGCTCAAGCCGTCTCCGCACACGTACAGGTCGTTGCCGACAGGCAGGCAGCCTTTGATTATGCACTTGAGCTCTGCGAACGAAGGAGAAGGGATAAGGGTGATGCACAGGACGATCGAGTGACTATTGCCGCCCCGGCTCTGGTGAAAGAGGATCTCGAGCTGTTAAAAAGTCTCTGCAAAAGCCGCAAGATACAAGTTCTCAGGGAAGGTTTGCGAGACAATATGCGAGGAGTCGATCTCGGCTGCACATATGCTGATTTCGGCATTGCCGAAACAGGCACCCTGGTTATCAATTCCACTGACGAAGATCTACGGCTTGCCACGATGATCTCCGACATTCATCTGGCTCTCCTGCCGCTCTCACGCATCAGGCAGGATGCGTCATCCCTTACTGCAGATCTGCAAAACGTCATGACAGATCCTGCCAATTTCACAGCTTTCATAACCGGCCCAAGCCGCACTGCCGATATCGAACGGGTTCTGGCCATCGGCGTCCATGGGCCGCTTGAATTGCATATTCTTCTTCTAGAGGACGGACAATGTTAAAGACTACCGATATGAAATCCTACAAAAAAGGCGTCCAGGAATCACTGGAGAATGATTTCCTGAGAAAGGCAATGGATACTTTTGCTGTGGCATATCGAAGCGGCAGGAAAAAGACCTTTTGCGATTTTGATTTTGCAGAACTGGCCGGAGACATTGCGACCCTCAAAGACAAGGCCGGGGCAAACCTGATGTCCCTGTACGAGGACTTTAAAGCACAGGCCGAGCGCAAGGGAATCAAGGTCCACCTGGCCAAAACGGCTGCGGAGGCAAACGCCATAATTGCGGAAATCGGTAAAGAAAATCAGGTGAAAAAAGTCATCAAATCAAAATCCATGACCGCCGAAGAGACTCATCTCAACACCCATCTGGAGGAGAAGGGGTTCGAGGTCACCGAGACCGATCTGGGAGAGTGGATCATCCAGTTGCGTCATGAAGGGCCGTCGCATATGGTGATGCCGGCCATCCACCTGTCTCGAAACCAGGTCGCCGATCTCTTTTCAGATGTTACCGGGACTAAGCAGGAAACCGAGATCGAACGGCTGGTCAAAGTGGCAAGGACCGAACTCAGGCAAAAATTCATCGAGGCCGACATGGGAATCAGCGGAGCCAATTTTGCCATCGCCGAAAGCGCAACCATAGGACTTGTCACCAATGAAGGAAATGCCCGCCTGGTCACCACGGTCCCGCCGGTTCATGTGGCGCTGATCGGCCTGGAAAAACTGGTGCCAACACTATCTGATGCTTTGAAGATCGTCAAAATCCTGCCGCGTAATGCCACCGGCCAGGCCATCACCTCCTACGTCACCTGGATCACCGGCGCCAATCCCTGTCTGTTTGCCGAAGGAAAGAAAAAGATCATGCACATCGTTTTTCTCGACAATGGCAGGCTGGCCATGTCCGAAGACCCGGATTTTTCCCAGGTGCTCCGATGCGTGCGTTGCGGCGCTTGTGCCAATGTCTGTCCAGTGTACCGGATGGTCGGCGGCCATACTCTTGGCCATATTTATATCGGTGCCATCGGTCTGATCTTGACCTATTTCTTTCATGGCCGCGACAAGGCTAAAAACCTGGTGCAAAATTGCATCAACTGCGGCGCCTGTAAATCCGTGTGTGCCGCGGGTATCGACCTGCCGCGTCTGATCAAGTCCATCCATGCCCGGATCCAGGACAACGACGGTCATCCCCTCCAGTCGATACTTCTCGGCAAGGTTTTGAAAAATCGAAGCCTGTTCCACAAACTTCTGCGTACTGCACGTGTTGCTCAGAAACCGGTAACAGGAGGAAGTACCTATCTCAGGCATCTCCCAATGGTACTTTTTAAAGAACATAATTTTCGTCGCCTTCCGGCGATCGCCGCCAAACCCTTCCGCGACATCTGGGACGAGATCAAACCCGAGGTGAAAGATCCCGTCTGTCGTATCGCCCTATTCTCGGGTTGTGTACAAGACTTTGTCTATCCCGAACAACTGCAGGCTGCAGTCAAGGTTTTGGCAAAAAAATCCATTGCTGTGGAATTCCCTATGGATCAGGGCTGTTGCGGTCTCCCAGCGGAAATGATGGGTGAGAACACGGCCGGGAAAGAGGTCGCCATGCAGAATGTCGAAGCTTTTGACAGTAATATAGATTACATTGTTTCCCTCTGCGCCTCATGCGCTTCCCATATCCGGCATGCCTATCCGCGAATTCTTTCTGATACCGGCAAAGCGGCTCAGGCAACCGCAATTGCAGGAAAAACAATGTCCTTCTCCCAATTTCTAAAGGATGTTGCCGGTGTTACGTCAGAAGACTTTACGGGCTCCAATACTCCGGCAACATATCATGCTCCCTGCCATCTCTGTCGCGGCATGGGAGTCAGAGAACAACCACACTCCTTGATAAACGATGCAGGTCTTTCGTTTTTGCCTGCCGCCGAGGAAGAAACCTGCTGCGGTTTCGGCGGCACATACTCGGGAAAATTCCCGGCGGTCTCCTCGGAAATACTGAATAAAAAGCTTGATGATGCAGTTGCCACCGGCGCAAAGCTCCTGCTTACCGAATGTCCCGGCTGCGTTCTCCAACTCCGCGGCGGAGCATTAATGCAGGGCAGAGATCTGGTGGTCAGACACTTGGCCGAAGTTCTGGCTGAAAGATTGAAATGAGAAGGAGGTAGTGGAAATGATTATCAGATTTTGGGAAAATCTATCTTTCAAGGTAAAAACGTTTGCTTTGGTTATCGTTTTGATTTCATTCGCCCTCGTTACCGGGGCCAGATATCAACGACTGGTAACCAAGCTCAGCACCATGAGTATCCAGCAAACCACCGACGTTATGTTGGAAGGATATAAAAACGAACTTAAAGATGTTGTCGATATGGAGGCGGTTACCCTGGCTTCCGCGATTGAAGGTGTCCAGGATGAACACGAGATTTATCGTATATTCAAGAAGCTGATTAATACGGCCCGTTTCTTTCCGGATCACTCCGGTTATATATTTATCTATAAGAAAGGCGGCACAGTGTTTGTCTTACCGCCAAAACCGGAATTGGAAGGAAAAAATATCATTGGCCTGAAAGACGCCAACGGCAAACAGCTCATCAAAGAACTTGATACAGTGGCCCAGAAAGGTGGCGGATTTGTCAGGTATTTGTGGGATAAACCGAATAAGGGAGTACTTCCCAAGCTCTCTTACGCCCGAATGATGCCGGGAGGCCGTTTCTGGCTCGGAACTGGGGTCTATATCGACGATATCCAGCAAAAAAAAGAAGAAATTCTGACTTCGCAACATAATTTAACCAACTCGTTTCTCAAAACGCTCTACATAAGCCTGGCTGCCGCATTTGTTTTATTGGCCCTGCCCTTGACCTGGTTGTTGATCAGAAGCATTGTGAAACCTGTTCGCGAGCTGACAACAATAGCCGATCAATTCAGCCGCGGCAGGATGGATCTCGACATTCCTTACACGGGGCGACATGACGAGATAGGCAAAATGGCTGATGCCTTGAACCGGCTCGGTACAAGTATCAAGCTTGCCATTAGCCGGCTGAAAAAAAAGTAACGAAAGCCTCAAGAAAAACCCCCCTGGATGTCACTTATCGGTTGAGGAACAAGACTCCGTCTTGATTTTCCTCAACCGATATCTATATTTGTAGATTATTGCAGATAACCAACTCTAAAAACTCTCACCATCCGCATCGTTTAAAAAGGACTCCATCGCATGCTAGAACATCTTTTCAGCCCGGAAAACGTTGCCGTCATCGGCGCGTCAAAGACACCGGGCAAAGTAGGTCATGATATCCTCGTCAACCTGGTAAACGGAGGATTCAAAGGCAAGATAATTCCGGTCAACCCGTCAGGAGGAGACCTGATGGGGCTGCCCGTTTATACCAGGCTTACGGACTACCAAGGTAATGTCGATCAGGTTGTCGTAACTGTTCCGAAAGGTGCCGTAATACAAGCCGTCAAAGACGCTATCGCAAAGAAGGCAAAGAATATCATCATGATAACAGCTGGCTTCAAGGAAACCGGCACTGAAGGTCTGTCCCTTGAAAATGAGGTGGTCGGTCTTTGCAAGCGCGGCGGAGTGCGGCTCTTAGGTCCGAACTGCCTCGGACTCCTCAACACACAAAACCGTCTGAACAGTTCCTTTGCCGGGGATCTGCCGCTGCCGGGCAGCATAGCCATCATCTCGCAGTCCGGCGCTCTGTGCACATCGATTCTCGATTTGGCCGCGGGCCGCCATCTCGGCCTGTCAAAACTCGTCAGTATCGGCAACAAGGCCGATATAAACGAGAACGACCTGCTTTCCTACTTTGCAAACGATGAAGAGACCAAGGTCATCGTCGGCTATCTCGAAAACATCGTCTCCGGTGACAGATTCATCAAGGTGGCAGAAGCTACCTGTTCAAAAAAACCGGTGATTATATTGAAGTCCGGGACCAGCCAGGCAGGCCAGAAAGCGGCTGCCAGCCATACCGGCGTCCTGGCCGGAGCGGACACCGCTTATGGTGCCGCGTTTAAACGTTCAGGCGTCATAAGGGCCGATACGTTCGAAGCCCTCTTTGATTACGCCACCGCTCTTTCCATGCAGCCCCTTCCTAAAGGAGACAGGGTGCTGATCATCACCAATGCCGGCGGTCCCGGCACCATGGCGGCCGATGCGGTAGAGCATGCGGGCATGACGGTTGCCGAGCTTGACACAAACACTGCCGCTGCTTTGAGGGACAAACTTCCGGAAGCGGCAAGCGTCGGCAACCCGGTGGATGTTCTGGGAGATGCACCACCGGAAAGATACGCCGAAGCGCTGAAAGCCGCCCAAAACGATGCCTCTGTCGATGCCATCATCGTCATCCTTACGCCCCAGGCCATGACCAATCCCACCGAGGCCGCACGTGCCATCGCCAGGGAAATTAACGGCAGCAAACCGGTTCTCGCATCCTTCATGGGCGGAAAAGAGGTGTTGCCCGGAAGACAAGAGCTTTCAGCAGCAGGCCTCCCTGACTATGAATCTCCTGAACGTGCCGTCTCGGCTCTGAAGGTGATGTATGAATATGCCACCTGGCTCAGGCGGCCGCCCCGGATTGTCACCAGATTCAGGGTCAACCGCCGGCGCGCTGCAAGAATCATCACCCGCAGCCAGCGCAACAAACTCCTGCAGCTCAACGAAGTCAAGGCCAAGAAAGTCCTCGATGCCTACGGGTTCAACGTCCTTCCAGGTCATTTGGTCACTTCGGCCGACGAGGCTGTAGAGCTGGCCAGGAGGATCGGTTTCCCAGTGGCTATGAAGATCGTCTCTCCCGACATCATTCACAAATCCGACATGGGCGGTGTCAAGCTCAATATGTCAAGCGCCCAGCAGGT
>Ga0210085_1001299_pt1 | contig 10026 bp, 7 predicted proteins | sample China_Galinas_PW_5_FD_184866 | JGI IMG/M metagenome (GOLD analysis project Ga0210085, IMG submission 184866) | Wetland microbial communities from San Francisco Bay, California, USA, that impact long-term carbon sequestration - China_Galinas_PWC_D1... | ecosystem: Environmental > Aquatic > Marine... | reverse complement strand
GCCGGACAAGCTGGAATTCAGCAAGTACTGTCGTTTCTGTGGTAAGCATACGAACCATCGCGAAACCAAATAGTTTTGCCGCCCAACGGGTGGTGTCGCCATCTGCCGTGCGGTGGAGGGCAGCGGGAAAGGTTTGCAGGCCAGTAGCTCTAACGGTAGAGCATCGGACTCCAAATCCGGGTGTTGGGGGTTCGAATCCCTCCTGGCCTGCCACCTTCCGCTTTTGCGACAATCCACCCAAATGGAGAAACGGCGCCTTCCCACGTTGATCCGGCGAGGGACAGAAGCTGAGGAGATTCATGGCTCGGTTACAGCGCAAAAAACCCGTAAGTGTCAAAAAACGGAAAAAGGACGGTGATACTGCAGCGTCTGATACAGCGACGACGCCGGCTTCGGTAGCGGCCGCCAATAAACCGGCGCTTCCTGCCAAGAAAAAGAAGGCTTCCATGCCGACCCGGCGGGTGAGCGGAATGACCAAAAGTGAACCAACCGGCAAAATCAGAGGTATTGTCGATCAATCGATTCAGTTTTTGCGCGAAGTCAAAGTCGAACTAAAAAAAGTCGCTTGGCCTTCGAAAAAGCAAACCATCGGTTCAACGGCGGTCGTTCTGATTCTGGTGTTCATTATCGCAGCGTTCCTGGGGATAGTGGACATGGGGCTTTCAGGGCTGGTACGCTTGGTCATGCAATAACGAGAGGCAGCCAAAGTGGCCCAAAAAAAATGGTATATCGTTCACGTATATTCCGGATTTGAGAACAAGGTCAAAAAAGCCTTGGAGGATCGGATCGCGTCATCACCGCATCCGGACAAATTCGGTGAAGTTGTCGTCCCTACGGAAGAAGTCGTTGAATTGGTCAAGGGGAAACGGAAAACTTCCGCTCGCAAGTTTTATCCCGGCTACATTCTCGTACAGGTGGCGCTGGATGATGAGACCTGGCATATCGTGAACAATACAGCCAAAGTCACCGGCTTTCTGGGGGGCCGTGACAAACCGGCTCCGATTTCAGACGAGGAAGCCAATCAGATCCTCAACCGCATGGAAGCCGGCAAGGAAAAACCCCAACCCAAATACTATTTCGATGCGGGTGATGAAATCCGTGTCATTGACGGTCCCTTTAACAACTTCAACGGTATCGTTGACGAAGTAAACCCTGAAAAGGGTAAAATTCGAGTTCTTGTTAGTATTTTCGGGCGGTCAACCCCGGTCGAGCTGGATTTTGTCCAAGTAACCAAAATATAGCAGCAGCTCAAACGCTGGAACTTCAAAAGAGTAGGAATTACGATGGCAAAAAAAGTAATGGCGATGATCAAGTTGCAGGTTGAAGCGGGCAAAGCCAATCCGTCACCGCCGATCGGCCCTGCGCTAGGTCAGCACGGTGTTAACATCATGGATTTCTGCAAGGCTTTTAACGCTCGAACGGCCAATGATGCGGGAATGATAATTCCGGTGGTCATAACGGTGTATCAAGACCGTTCGTTCACGTTTATCACGAAAACGCCTCCGGCGGCGGTGCTGCTGAAAAAAGCGGCCAAAGTGGCCAAGGGGGCCGGTGACCCGAAGCGCGACCGGGTTGGCAAGGTGACCCGCGCGCAAGTCGAAGAGATCGCTAAGTTGAAAATGCCGGATTTAAATGCGAATGATTTGGATGCCGCCTGCCGCATCATTGCCGGCACCGCCCGGAGTATGGGGATTGAGGTCGTTTAGAACCAGGGAGTGAGGGAAAGAAAATGCCTAAGCGGGGGAAAAAATATTCTGAGTCCAAAGCGAAGACTTTGAATGTACCGTCCTCGAGTTTCGAAGAGGCCGTAAAAATATCGCTCGAATCTTCTTACACCAAATTTGATGAGACGGTGGACATTGCTGTCAGGCTTGGTGTTGATCCACGTCATGCCGACCAGATGGTTCGCGGCACGGTGGTATTGCCCAACGGGCTTGGCAAGGAAGTCAAGGTTTTGGTGTTTGCCAAAGGCGAAAAAGAAAAAGAAGCCCAGGAAGCGGGTGCTGATTTTGTCGGCAACGACGACCTCATTGATAAAATCAAAGAGGGCTGGTTCGGGTTTGACAAAGCCGTTGCAACACCGGATATGATGGGAACCGTCGGTAAAATTGGGAAACTTTTAGGCCCACGCGGATTGATGCCCAATGCCAAAACCGGGACGGTGACATTTGATGTCGCCCGTGCCATCAACGAGCTGAAAGCCGGCAAAATCGACTTTCGCGTTGAAAAAGCAGGTATTGTTCATGCCCCTATGGGCAAGGTCTCGTTCGGTGTTGAGAAAATTGTCCAGAATATCACTGCCTTTCTCGAAACCATCATGCGCCTCAAACCTTCTTCCAGCAAAGGGACCTATCTCAAAGGGATGGCGATCTCTACCACTATGGGGCCTGGCGTAAAAGTGGATGCCGCCCTGGTGAAGGAGCTGTTGAAGTAATTGATTAAGGTGTGCGGGTCGCTTCATCCTATTCGATGCACGCCGCTGGTTGCGGTTGGCCGACTATGGCGGGATCGTATCCGCACAACGTCACAAAGCACATTTCCTGTAAACACAAAATAATCCTGTCAAAGACCGTAGGTTCACGATCTGTGTGTTTAATCGGCACGGCCGGCCTACCGAGGCAGTTGGGTTGTTTCGGATTCGTTACCTCCGGTTTTTATGGATTGCGGAAAGGGGGTGTTGATTACTCGTGAAAATTGAGAACAAAAAACAAATCGTTGAGGATCTGAAAGAAAAGTTTGCAACGACCAAAGTGGTCATCGTTACGGACTACAAGGGGCTGAATGTGGCCCAGATGACCGAGCTTCGCCGAAAATTGAACGAAGCCAATGTGGAATACAAGGTCGTCAAGAACACCTTGCTGAAACGCGCCTCAGAGGGCACGGACGCCAATCTGCTGACCGATGTATTTAAGGGACCTAGTGGCATCGCGCTTTCCTTTGACGATCCGGTCGCGCCGGCCAAAGTTTTGACCCAGTTTGCCAAAGACAACGATAAGCTGGAGATCAAAGCCGGTGTCATGGATGGCAAGATTATGGACTTGGATGCCATCACGGCGTTGTCCAAGTTGCCGTCCCGAGAGGAGCTGCTGGCACAAGTCCTCTCCGCTATGAATGCGGTCCCGGCTGGCTTTGTGCGGGCGCTGGCTGATGTTCCCCGGCGGATGATGAATGTGCTGAATGCGATCAAGGATCAAAAAGCAGCGGCCTAGTCCGTAAGCAAACTTACGATCGATCAAACCCATTGGCATGATTTAGAAAAAAATCGGAGGTAAAACGTAAGATGGCTGATATCAAAAAAGAAGATGTGATTGAATTTATTGCGAATATGTCGGTTCTGGAATTATCGGAACTGGTCAAAGAACTTGAGGACAAATTTGGTGTCTCCGCTGCCGCGCCGGTCGCTATGATGGCTGGTGTGCCTGCGGGTGGCGATGCGGGTGCGGCCGAAGAAAAGACGGAATTTGATGTCGTCATGACCGCCTTCGGCGATAAAAAGATTCAGGTGATCAAAGAAGTGCGCGCCATTACCGGTCTTGGTCTAAAAGAGGCCAAAGAGCTGGTGGAAGGTGTCCCCAAGGCTGTCAAAGAAGGCGTCGTCAAGGAAGAAGCGGAAAAAATCAAAGCCCAGCTGGAAGAAGCCGGGGCGCAGGTCGAAATCAAGTAGACGCGACAGACGTTTGCATTACGACTCAGGAGGAAGGCAACTTCCTCCTGAGAACAATTTCGGCAACCCCCGTCAATGTGTGGAGAAGCCATGTCGGAAAAGACTTCGGTTAAACAACGGGTTAGAAAAAATTTTGGCAAAATTCCCCAAATTGTTGAGATACCCGATCTCATCGGTGTTCAAAGGGAATCCTACAGCCGTTTTCTGCAGATGGATATCCCTCCGGAGGAAAGGGAGGATATCGGCCTGCAATCCGTTTTTAGATCGGTATTCCCGATCAAGGATTTTACCGGGAGTGCTTCTCTCGAATTCGTTTCGTATCGATTTGCAGAGGTTAAGCATAGTGTTGAGGAATGTATCCATCGCGGGATGACCTATGAGATTCCTCTGCGCATTACAGCGCGGCTGGTGGTCTACGACATCGACTCAGAGACGGGCGTTGCCAATATCCGGGATATCAAGGAACAGGAAATCTATTTCGGCACGATTCCGCTGATGACCGAAAAGGGAACCTTCATCATCAACGGAACAGAACGCGTTGTCGTCAGCCAGCTGCATCGGTCTTCGGGCGTCTTTTTCGATCACGACAAAGGCAAATCCCACTCATCTGGCAAAATTATTTACAGCTCCCGCATCATTCCGGTTCGAGGATCATGGATCGATTTGGAAATTGATCCCAAGGATATCGTGCACATCCGTATCGATCGAAGGCGGAAGTTCCCGGTTACGATTCTTTTCAAAGCGTTCGGATACAGTGCCGAAGATCTCCTGAACTATTTTTATCGGACCGATACCTATGTCCTCAAGGGGAAACGCTATTTCAAGCTGTTCGATCCTGATTTGCTTCGCGGGCAGCGCGCTTCGCGCGATGTGAAAGACCCGGAGACCGACGACGTACTTGTTAAAAAAGGACGTATCTTCACCCAACGCGCTATTCGCCGGTTGAAGGCCACCGATGCCAAGGAAATCCCCGTCAGCACAGAAGAAGTGTTGGGTAAAGTATTTGCCCACACTATTGTAGATTCGAAAAGCGGTGAGGAACTCTTCAAGGCCAATGATGCGATCGACGAAGATGTTCAGGAAAAATTGTCTGAAGCGGGCGTTAACAGCTTCGAGGTCCTCTTCATCGACGGCGTCACCAGCAGCGACGCGATCCGCAAAACGCTGCTGCTGGATAAAGTCGAATCCAAAGAAGAGGCTCTGATTGAAATCTATCGGCGCCTGCGCCCGGGCAATCCGGCCACACCGGAAGTGGCTCAGGATTTCATCGATAATCTCTTTTTCAAATCAACCTACTACGATCTGTCCGGTGTCGGACGCATGAAAATCAACCAACGGCTTGGTATCAACAGTGAAATCAGCCTGAGGATCCTGCGCAAGGAAGACATCCTGCTGACGGCCAAGACCCTTATCGAACTGCGGGATACCCAAGGCGTTGTGGACGATATCGACCACCTTGGCAATCGCCGCGTTCGCGCCGTAGGAGAGTTGCTGGAAAATCAGTACCGGATTGGCCTTGTCCGGATGGAGCGTGCCATCAAAGAGCGGATGAGCCTTCAGGAGGTCGATGCCTTGATGCCGCACGACCTTGTCAATCCGAAGCCTGTATCCGCGGTCGTCAAAGAATTTTTTGGAACCAGCCAGTTGTCGCAATTTATGGATCAAACCAATCCGCTTTCGGAAACGACCCACAAGCGGCGGCTCAGTGCTCTCGGGCCGGGCGGGTTGACACGCGAGCGAGCCGGTTTCGAAGTCCGCGACGTGCACCCTTCCCACTATGGACGCATCTGCCCGATTGAAACGCCGGAAGGTCCGAATATCGGGTTGATTGTATCGCTCGGCACCTACGCCAGAGTGAACCAGTACGGTTTTATCGAGACCCCATACAGCGTTGTAAGGCATGCGGGGTTGACGGATGAAGTTCGTTTCCTCAGCGCCTTCGAAGAAAAAGAGCATCCCATCGCTCAAGCCAATGCGCCCATGGATGAGAAGAAGCATTATATCAATTCGATGGTCACTTCGCGTGTGGCCGGCGAGTTTATGATGGTCGAACGGGAGCAGATCGAATTGATGGACATCTCGCCGAACCAACTCGTGAGTGTTTCGGCTTCACTGATTCCCTTTCTGGAAAATGACGATGCCAACCGCGCCCTCATGGGGTCGAACATGCAGCGGCAAGCCGTTCCTCTGCTGATGAGTGAGGCACCGCTCGTGGGCACAGGGATCGAAGGCGTTGTAGCGCGCGACTCAGGCGTGGCCATCGTGGCCAAGCGGGATGGTGTAGTTGTTGACGTCGATGCGGCCCGCATCGTGATCCGTCACGACACCGCCGGAAACGGCGGTGGCGAAGACCATCCCGTTACCATCTACAATTTGTCCAAATTCGTGCGCAGCAACCAGAATACCTGTTTCAACCACCGCCCCATCATTTCCAAGGGAGAGCGCATCACGAAAGGCCAGATCATCGCCGATGGCCCGGCCACCGATCGCGGGGAGCTGGCATTAGGCAAAAACGTGACGGTCGCCTTTATGCCCTGGGGCGGATACAATTTTGAAGACTCCATTCTGGTGAGCGAAAGGCTGGTGCGCGACGGCGTTTATACCTCCATTCATATCGAAGAATTTGAGGTGGTCGCGCGGGACACCAAGCTTGGCAAAGAGGACATCACACGCGATATTCCCAACGTGGGTGATGAAGCCTTAAAAGATCTGGATGAAAGCGGTATCATCCGACTGGGGGCCGAAGTCGAACCCGGTGATATTTTGGTGGGCAAAATTACCCCCAAAGGCGAAACGCAACTATCTCCGGAAGAAAAATTGCTACGCGCAATCTTTGGGGAAAAGGCCGGCGACGTGAAAGACACCTCGCTGCGTGTGCCGCCCGGCGTTCAGGGAATTGTGATCGATGCCAAGGTTTTTTCGCGTCGGGGTGCCAGCAAGGATGATCGGACCCGGTCCATCGAGGATGAAGAAATCGCACGCCGGGAAAAGGACCGCGATGATGAAATTGCCATCATCGAAGCGGCCGCCCGGGACAAACTGATGAGTATGCTGATCGATCAAAAAGCCTATTCCTCCATCAAAAAGGGGAAAAAAGTGGTCGTGGCGAAAAATGCCACGATCACAGAAGATGCCTTGCAGGGCATTCCCTTGTCCCAAATTGAAGGCATTGTGCTGAAAGATCCGCAGCAGACGGAGGAAATTCACGATATTATCGAGAAGTATCAGCAGATGTGCGATGCGGTGCGGGAGCGTTTCGAACAGCAGGTATCCCGTTTCGAGAAGGGAGACGACCTGCCTCCCGGGGTGATCAAAATGGTCAAGGTCTACGTGGCCATGAAGCGTAAGCTGTCCGTCGGAGACAAAATGGCAGGGCGCCACGGCAACAAAGGGGTGGTTTCGCGAATCCTGCCGGTTGAAGATCTGCCCTATTTCGAAAACGGAAACCCGGTCGACATGGTCCTGAATCCGCTGGGGGTGCCCTCGCGTATGAACGTCGGGCAGATCCTTGAAATTCATCTGGGTTTGGCGGCCAAAGGCCTCGGCGATCAGATCGACCGGCTATTGGAAGAGAGCAAAACCAAGGCCCTGCGGGAAAAGCTCGACAATATCTTCGCCGGTCAGAAAGACGCCCCCGCCATTAAGAAACTAAGCGATGAAGACGTGAAAACCTTCGCTCGCAATTATACCGCCGGGGTTCACATGGCGACTCCGGTCTTCGATGGTGCCAAAGAAGATGAAATTAAGGCGCTATTGGAAGAAGCCGGCTACGATCGATTGGCCCAAGCCAAACTGTTCGACGGGCGTACAGGAAAATCGTTCGATGAAAAGATCACGGTGGGAACGATGTACATGCTGAAATTGCATCATCTGGTCGATGACAAGATTCATGCCCGTTCGATCGGCCCCTATTCCCTGGTGACCCAGCAGCCTCTTGGCGGAAAGGCCCAGTTTGGCGGCCAGCGCCTGGGAGAGATGGAAGTCTGGGCCATGGAAGCCTACGGCGCAGCCTATGCGTTGCAGGAGTTCTTAACGGTAAAATCGGACGACATGGCCGGCCGAACCCGAATGTATGAAAAAATCGTAAAGGGACAAAATGTCCTCGAGCCGGGTTTGCCTGAGTCCTTCCGGGTTATGACCAAGGAGCTTCAGGCATTGGGACTGGATATCCAGTTACTGGAAGGCGAATAACTAAGGAGAGTACCTTGGAAACGTTATACGATTTCTTCGCGAAGCCCACCGATCCTAGACGATACGACGGAATCCGTTTGGCCTTGGCCTCATCGGAGCAAATCCGCAAGTGGTCCTTTGGGGAGATCAAAAAGCCTGAAACGATCAACTACCGGACCTTTAAACCGGAACGCGACGGCTTGTTCTGCGCCAAAATTTTTGGCCCCACCAAGGACTACGAGTGCAACTGCGGTAAGTACAAACGGATGAAACACCGCGGCGTGATCTGTGAAAAATGCGGGGTCGAAGTCATCCAGTCCAAAGTCCGACGGGAGCGAATGGCCCATATCGAACTGGCCACGCCCGTGTCCCATATCTGGTTCCTTAAGAGCCTCCCCAGTAAGATCGGCAACCTGCTTGACCTGACCCTCAAAAACATGGAGAAGGTGCTCTATTTCGATAACTATATCGTTATCGATCCCAAGGACACGCCGCTTGCCAGGGGCCAGCTGCTGACCGACGAGAAATACCATGAAGCGCTCGAGTTGTACGGCAATAAATTCGAGGCCGGTATCGGCGCCGAAGCGGTCAAGGTCATGCTCGAAGACATTGATCTCGATACCCTGTACAACGAGCTTCGCACGGAAGTACGCGAGACGGGTTCCATCGCCAAGCGTCAAAAATTAGCCAAACGGTTGAAAATCGTCGATGCTTTCCGAAGATCGGGCGTGGATCCCGCCTGGATGATCATGGACGCCGTTCCGGTCCTGCCGCCCGATCTGCGTCCGCTTGTGCCGCTTGAGGGGGGGCGTTTCGCCACCTCCGATCTCAACGATCTCTACCGCCGCGTGATCAATCGCAACAACCGATTGAAGCGTCTGATCGATCTCAAAGCCCCGGACATTATTGTCCGTAACGAGAAGCGGATGCTGCAGGAGGCGGTGGATGTCCTTTTTGACAACGGGCGCCACGGACGTGTGATTACCGGCACCAATAAGCGCCCGTTGAAATCATTGAGTGACACCCTGAAAGGCAAGCAAGGGCGGTTTCGTCAAAATCTGCTCGGTAAGCGCGTCGATTATTCGGGCCGGACGGTTATTACCGTTGGTCCCGATTTGCGTTTGCATCAATGCGGTTTGCCGAAGAAGATGGCCCTGGAGCTGTTCAAGCCCTTCATCTACTACCGGCTGGAACAGAAGGGGCTCGTTTCCACCGTCAAGAGTGCTAAAAAAATGGTGGAACGCGAAATCCCGGAAGTTTGGGATACATTGGATGAAGTCGTCAAGGAATACCCCGTCATGCTCAACCGGGCGCCGACCCTTCACCGATTGGGGATTCAGGCCTTTGAGCCGATCCTTATCGAAGGCAAGGCGATTCAGCTGCATCCCCTGGTCTGCACCGCGTTCAACGCGGATTTCGACGGCGACCAGATGGCGGTCCATGTTCCCCTGTCGGTCGAGGCCCAGATTGAAGCGCGGGTGTTGATGCTCTCCAGTAACAACATCCTCTCACCGGCCAACGGCAGTCCGATTATTGTCCCGAGCCAGGATATCGTGCTGGGGATCTATTACATGACCCGCGGGATCAAGGACCGCAAGGGAGAAGGGCGTATTTTCAGCGGTCCCGAAGAAGTCCGGATCGCCTATGATGCCGGGGCGGTTGAGCTGCACACCCAGATTGTGGTGCGGGTCGGAAATGAGCGCTTGGATACCACGGTCGGAAGGGTGTTGCTCTACGAGGTCATGCCCAACGACGTCATGATGGCGTTTCATCATATCGTGGTGGCCTCGAAAGCCGAAGCCGCCTCGGTCACCGAAGCGCTCGATGCCGGCACACCCTTTGAAGACGTCATGGGTCAAGACAATGAAGCCGCGGTGGTGATCGATGATGGGTATACGGGCCTGCTCAAAGAAAGTGAACTCCAGGGGGTTTACAACCTTTCAAAAGCGGATTCCGAGGCCCTTTTCAGCCTTGATGTCGGTAGCTACGCCGGCCCCGTGGAGGCCGACGAGCGGTTCCATTTTTTTGCGGCTGCCCGGCGTGAAGTAGGGGTGCCCTTCAAAGCCGTGAATCACGTCATGGATAAAAAAGCCCTTCGCGAACTGGTGGATCTGGTCTATCGCCGGTTGGGGCCCAAAGCAACGGTCATTTTGTCTGACAGGCTCAAGGACATCGGCTACCGTTATTCCACC
>Ga0210085_1001298_pt1 | contig 10031 bp, 11 predicted proteins | sample China_Galinas_PW_5_FD_184866 | JGI IMG/M metagenome (GOLD analysis project Ga0210085, IMG submission 184866) | Wetland microbial communities from San Francisco Bay, California, USA, that impact long-term carbon sequestration - China_Galinas_PWC_D1... | ecosystem: Environmental > Aquatic > Marine... | reverse complement strand
TACCGAGCTGGCCGCGAAGAACCAATCCCTCGATCAGCTGATCGAGGACTCTCTCGGCAGCCTCTTGAGCGCCAAGGAGGAAACCACTACCGTGTAAGCCGATTGGCAGCGGACACCCGTCCTGCAACGGTCAGATGGCCTTATTTCCGCCTGGCGCCACCAGAAACCAAATAAGCTCCCAGGATAAGGAGATGGTCCGTCTCCGGATTCTTTGGCCTCTGATTTGGGCGCTCAAGGCTCTGCCTGAGGTTGTCCTCCGTGTCGCTGAGATCCCGAATAGTGTCCACCATCGCGTTCATGACAGGTATCCAGCCGGGGAATCCCCGGGATTTCATCCCGTCAGAGATGCTTGCCAGCTCTACTCCACATAAGCCGCCGAAAGCCGAATGCAGCTCTTTCCAAGCCCTCATTAAGCGATCGACACGGGACCTATCTCGAAGCAATTGGTCGACCCTTGCATGGAGCTCTCTGCCCTGTATCCGCAGGTCGAGCGTTTCGGCTAAACGACAGGCGTTGACCACAAAGACAGGGCTAATCGGCGCCCCAAGCTCTGCCAGTTTGGAGCGGATGGCACGCTTCCTTTCTCTTATTTGCGCCGCTCTTTCTAGCCTTTCGGCAGTGATATGGGAGGGAAGCCGATCCCACTCCCTCATGACAAGTCGTCCATTATCGAGCGTAAGGTGCTTCCTCATCGCTCAGCCCCTATGCTCGCCACATTATCCGGCTCGAATCCGAAGCTCGGCAGGTTTTCCCGGACCTGGCGGGCGATGTACTCATCCGACAGGTGGCCGTAGTGGCGCTCGGTCATTCGGGTATCGGCATGCCCCAGGGCCTCGGCGATGACCTTCAGGGGAACCCCAGCCTGAGCAAGCGCCGATCCGTAGGTGTGGCGAAGGATATGAAAGCTGATCGCCGGATCGATACCGGCGGCGGCGCAGGCGGCCTTGATGCGGCGGTGCTGGTGAGCGCGGCCCCAAGATCCGCCGCCCGCTCGGGTGAACATCAGATCCCCTCGCCTCTTGCCTGCCGCTTGGCGAGAGAAGAATGCGGCGCCCTCAGCCGATAGGGGCACGTGACGCGGGTTCCCGCTCTTGGTGAAGCGCACGAATACCTTGCCGGCGCTCGGGTCGAAGTCTCCGGCCTCCAGGCGGGTCAGCTCTCCATACCGGCATCCGGTCAGCAAGGCGCCGTGCACCAGGGCGCGAAAATCGCCCTCGCAGGCGTTGAGCAGCCGCATGGCTTCCGCCGGGGTCAAATACTCGACGCGCGGCAGGTCCACGTTGCGAAAGGATTTGACCTGCTTCCAAGCGCGATCACTGTCTACCCTGTCATTCTGGTACGCGAGATTGAGCCCAGCCCGCAGGATATTGAAGACCCTGTTTGCGGTGGCCTTGCGCTTGCGCTGTTCGTCCGGGTCTTGGCTATCCGTTGCGGCGAGATTGTTCAGCCAGCGACGAAGACGCTCGGCGGTGAGACGTGCGAGCGGGACGTTCCCAAGCTGTTTCTCGATGTGCGCATGGTAGGACTGCTCGGCGCCTCGCCAGTCCTTCCCGCGGGTGCGGTAGTCGGCGAGATATGCCTCCATCGCGTCGGCGACGTCATAGCCGCCGGAAGATGCTATAGGCCGGGTCTCGCCCTCAGAAATCCGAAGGGTCTGCTTGTGAGCTTGCTTGAAGTCCAGGACCGAGACGCCATCCGCGTCGGCGAAATCATCGGCCTTTCCGATCTGGTGATAGGCGTACTTCTCACCGGCGGCAACGCGGGCCCGCCAGGTCCCGCCCGATTTCCCCTTACGGTATCCGAGGAAAACCCCGGGTGTGATCTGGTGCCAATATGGCTCGTTTTGGATCTTGAGACGGGCGCGAGCGTCGCGCGTTTCCAGGCGGGCATTGCGAGAAAGTCTTGCCACGGCGGTTTACCTCGCTCACGGAAATTCACGGAAAAGTCCGGGGTGGATTCACGTGAACGAGTATGAACCAAGGCAAACAACACGGCAATCGTTACATGCACTTAGGTGAACTCACGGAAACAGGAAAAGACAGGTTTTTTGCCCTTTCACGGCGGCAACAGGGGTTCGACTCCCCTTGGGGACGCCAATCTACTACCCCCTCGCGTCAATGGGAATAGGGCTGAGTAGACGACCGCACAGGCGGTCATTGCCTCCTTATTCGAAGCCCGAGCCGCTAGCCCACCCTCGATTCAGCTCCCCCGGGGTGATACTGCCCCCCGACCGTCCAGGAACTGCACCGCGCCCTGCAAAGGCATCGCATAGGGCTCCGGCTCCGCGACAGCCGCCGGAAATCAACATCCCGTCCGGCATCTGCCGGCTGCCGCCGCAAGTGCGGCGGCAGCAATTGCTTCGCCTATTGTGAGGCGCTCAGGATCACTTGTGCGACTTCGCCAACAGCCTGAAAATTTTGAAATTAATGACGAGGAAGCGCCATAGCTGCCAGGGCAAGCTGGTGCGCATGTGCCTGGTAAAGCCCGTGGGCATCGGCGCGTAGTAGGCCTGCTGGTAGGGTTCTTTGTTTGTAGCGGACATGAGAGGGATCTCCCGTAGACAAATTTCTCGAAATCGGACGTCGCGCCGCCCGGCTCATTCGGGCAGGATTGACCAGCCCGGCCGCAGCTTGGCTTGGTACATGAAGACATGGTGCAGGATGTACTTCATCCAGTGCCCCGCCAGCCCGATCTCCCCGAAGGTCAGGTCCATATTGCGACCGTATTCGGGATAGGTCTCATAGTCGGGCACCACCGGATAGACCGTCATGGTCGCCGCCGTGCCCTTGAAGATGTGCGATCCGGTGGAGGCCACACAGGCGGCCCCCATCTCGGCCATAGACGCCGTGTGGCTCAGCTCGGTGGCTCCGCGCTCCAGGATGTCTCGCATGTTCTCGGCCACGGCCTTGCCGATCGTCGCCGAGGGCATGCCCGTTCGTGGAGGAGCCGGATTGATGGGGGTGCCGTTCGGACTCTGCATCGGCTTGCTGATCAGGTGCGGCGGTGCGAAGGCGATACCGATGGCGAAGACGTTCGGGTATTTCGGCGTCCGATAGGTCTTCGGCCAATCCTCCTTGCTCCACTCATCGTAGGGCCTGGGCGTATAGTCCCCATCCACCTTCATGAAACCGTTGGGGGCGAAGACATCGCCAGTGATATCGGTTTCGTCCCTGTCGAAGGCCTTGAGGGGCTGACCCGCAAAGGGCGGAATGAGCATGGCAAAGTCGAAGTCGATCGTGTGGTCGGACCCGTCAAGCATCTCGTAATGGATCTTCCCCGCCTCGACGCGCTTGACCGCCGCGCGGACGATCCACTCGATACCCCGCTCCACCATCAGCGACTCGGCAAAGACCTTGCCGTTGGTGATATAGCCGCCACGGGTGATGTGCACCCCGCCCATGCCGAAGTCGCCCAGCTCATACTCGTTGCTGATCCAGCGAATGCGCGCCTTCTCGCGCACCCCCTCCTCGCGCAGCGTGTGATCCACATTGTAGACGTACTCGAATGCTGCCCCTTGGCAAGTGCACATGCCGTGACCTGTGCCAATGACGAGGGTCCTTTGCTCGCCTTGCTTCATGGCCGCGATCTGCTTCTGCAGCTCATCGTTGGCGTGCAAGGCATGGGCCGGCGTGCAAACGGAGGTCGTATAGCCGGCGTCGGGACCGAGCCCCGGGGTGGCCCCGTAATTGAGCTTGGGACCGGTTGCGTTGATCAGATAGTCGTAGTCGATGGTCTCCGTCTCACCTTCCCGCTCGGGGAGCGTGTATTCCACGGTGACATAGGGCTTGTCTGAATTCGGCCCACCTTCGGGATGGATGGACACGGCACGTGCCTGTCGGAATGCCACATTGATCTTTTTGTAGACCGGCGCGAGATCGAAGGTGACCTGCTCCTCGGTCATCTCGCCTACCCCTACCCAGATGTTCGATGGAATCCAGTTCCATTTCTCGTTGGGCGATACCACGATGATCTCGTGCTTCTTGCCAAGCCATTTGCCCAGATAGCGGGCTGCCGTATGGCCGGAGATACCGGCTCCCAGAATAAGGATGCGTGCCATAGTCTATGATTCTCTGGTGGAGGCGCAGCGCCAGCATAAGGATTCGCAGCATCGAGGACGAATCGCCTCGGTTCCCGGAACCCGAAAGTACAGAACGATACGCGCAAATGAACAACCGCTGACGTCTTTCCGCGACCGGAATGCCAAACGGGATATTGCATCCCCTCGTGCCCCGTGCCCGGTGACAGTCGGATTTTCCGGTACGCTCCGTCCCAGGTACACATGGCCTCGGGATCTCGCGCCTACGACATGAACATCTGGAATGACGAAAAGCTCGCGGGCTTACTTCGGATGCGCTTTGCACTCCGCCCTGCACTGGCTACGGGATCTTCCGCCCCTTCGCCATCGCCCCCGGACGCACGCGTATGCACGTACCGGAAAATCACCCGCCTCGTGCTTCGCACCATCAGGAGGGTTTGACGATCTTAACGCCGGTTTCCAGCAACGGCAACGAGATTCCACAGCCGGCTCGCAAAGCGGGAAATTGCGGAAAGCAAAAGGGGGACGCCGTTTTGTGCCACATTCCCGCTTTCCGATAATGGATAGAAGCTTTGATCTCGGCGCAGTCACTCCCGTTTCGGCAGGAGTTACGAGCACTTGCTGCGAGCCAGTGAAACCTGAATATACCCGGCAATGACTAAGCTTATTGCTAACCTACGGGCTTGCGTCGGGAGTTTCCAAATAACTTCTCAGGGAATCGGAGCATAGTCTACCCAGGAATCAGCCCGCCAGCCCGCATCCTTCGCTCGTGAAGACGGCAGTGGGATTCCGCACTTGCGGACGAAGTAGCGGTGTAACGCGAGGCTCGGGGTCAGCTCCGGATGAAAGACGGTGACCAGGATGTTGCGGTCTTCCGCTGCCGCGTAATAGCCGTCGATCTCAAGCAAGGGGGAGACGCCCTCGCCGAGGCGCAGGATCTTGGGTGCGCGGATGAAGGTGAGCGGGATCGGGTCGGGGTCGACCGACGGGATTTCTACGGTGAGATTGAAGCTGTCGAGCTGGCTGCCGAAGGCGTTGCGCTGGACGCTGATGTCCATCAGCGCCAAGGCGGGCGCTTCGCCCAGGATCTCCCGGGCGAGGAGGATCGCCCCGGCACAGGTGCCCCAGAGCTTGAGCCCGGCGTGGAAGTGCTCCTCGATCTCCCGGTCGAGCCCGTAGCGCCGCAGCAGACGGATCAGGCAGGTGCTCTCGCCACCCGGGATGATCAGCCCCGCGAGCCCCTCGAAATCCGCACTCGTCTTTACCCGTCTCGCGGGCACGCCCAGGGCGGCGAGGTGCTCCAGATGCTCGACGACACCCCCTTGCAGATCCAGGATGCCGATATCGGCCACGGATCCGGCCTCGTCCCTTACCAGCCCCTCTCGGCCAGGCGCTCTTCCTGGGGTATGGTCGGGATCTCGATGCCGACCATGGGCTCGCCCAGCCCGGCGGAGACCTCCAGGATCTTCTGCGGATCATCGGCATAGGTCGTCGCCTGGACGATGGCCGCGGCGCGCCGCGCCGGGTCGCCGGACTTGAAGATCCCGGAGCCGACGAACACGCCGTCGCAGCCCAGCTGCATCATCAGGGCGGCGTCCGCCGGAGTGGCCAGGCCGCCTGCGGCAAAGTTCACCACCGGCAGCCGACCGGCCTCGTGCACCTTGAGCCCCACCTCGTAAGGAATCCCCTGGTCCCGGCAGAAGCCGGTGAGCTCCTCCCTGGGCATGTTGCGGACCATGCGGATCTCCCGGTTCATGGTGCGCATGTGCCGAACGGCCTCCACCACGTTGCCGGTGCCCGCCTCGCCCTTGGTGCGGATCATTGCCGCCCCTTCGGCGATACGCCGGCACGCCTCTCCCAGGTTGCGCGCGCCGCAGACGAAGGGGATGGAGAACCGTGTCTTGTCGATGTGGCACTCCTCGTCGGCCGGGGTGAGAACCTCGCTCTCGTCGATGTAGTCGATCTTGAGCGCCTCGAGCAGCTGCGCCTCGACGAAGTGACCGATGCGCACCTTGGCCATGACGGGAATGGACACGGTGCCCTTGATCTCCCGGATCAGACCCGGGTCGGACATGCGGGCGACACCCCCTTCCTTGCGGATATCCGCCGGCACCCGCTCGAGGGCCATGACGGCCACGGCACCGGCCTCCTCGGCAATGGCGGCCTGCTCCGGCGTGGTCACGTCCATGATGACGCCGCCCTTGAGCATCTGCGCCAGCTGGGCGTTCAGGACAAGTCGTTCACTGGTCAATGTCTTACTCCGTGCTCAGGATCTCTGCGAGACTAAGTGCTCTCAGGAGATGAATTTTCAAGCGTTCTGCTTCCCGGCGCTCGGCCTCCTGATTGTATCCCCAGCAGGCGAGATGCAGTCGGATCGCCGCCAAGTCCGGCTGCGCGAGGAACCGCTTCAAGGTCTCGAGTCGGTCCTCCACCAGGTGGACCCGGCGATCGGAATGGAGCGCCAGGAGGTTGCGCAGAATCGCCTCTTTCCGCATGCCCCGATCGAGTCCGAAGATGTCCTCGGCGGCGAAATCGATGCCGTTGTATTCCAGGAGCTGGCGCACGAACCTCTCCTCCTTGGTCGTGACGATGCAGCAGCCGGCTCCGGGCGGCAGGTCGCTCAGGATCTCCGCGGCCCCGGGGTAGAGGGGGCTCAGCGACAGCCACTCCTGCGGATCATCCTGGAGCCAGCGGTCCCGGGTCCCCCCGTACAGGCGTTTCAAATCCGCCGCATCCCTCCCCGAGCGAGTGACGGCCTCCTGCAACCGCTGGGGAAAGGTCTCCAGGAGATCATCCGGGTCCTCTCCGTCCGCGAGCAGGCGCATCATGAGGATCGCCTCGTAGCCCGTCTCGAGCACCCCCCGGGTACGACAATAGGCATCCAAGAGCGCCTGTGGCGGCATGGGCGCCGCCATGTCCTCCCAGAGAGTCCCGGCCGCCTTCCAGCCGGTGATGCCCGTCTCCCGTGCGCTGTCACAGAGGACGCCGTCGAAATCGAGTGCGAGCAAGGTCATGGGATGAAGGTGCGGGGAAGGCAGTTAATCGAACGAGCGATAAACAGGGAAATCTAGCGCTTGTTCGAAGCTCCATCAAGAAAAAACGAATCAGCTGAAATCGAACGGGACGGGTGCGAGCTGATGCTCGTCCGGGTCGAAGCGCTCCCAGAGCTCGTGGTAACTGTGACCGACGACCGGATGAATCTCCCGGCCCGCAACCTCCGCCAGGGGACCGAGCACGAATGCGTAGGTCAGGATCTCGTCCCGCGGCAGCTCATGCCCTTCCTCGTGATCGACGCGGTCGCCGTAGGTGAGCAGGTCCAGGTCCAGGGTCCGGGGGGCGAACCTCTCGGGACCCCGTACCCGCCCGAAGGCATCTTCGATCGCCCGCAGGGCGGCACGCACCCGGCCGGCCGGCTCGTCTGTATCCATGCCGGCGACCAGATTGTAGAAGGGGTGTCCCTGGAACCCTATGGCCTCGCTCTCGTAGACCCGGGATAGAATCAGCTCGCCGAAGCGCTTGCGTAGGGCAGTCACCGCCCCGCGGATGCAGCGCTCCCGATCCTGGTTGCTGCCGATGCTGATCCAGCAACGGGGCATTCAGCCGCGCTCACCGCGCTCGATGATCACACCGACATCCCGGGCGTCGCTGACGGCGCCGATCTTGTTGACGCTGAGCCGGACCCAGCGTACCCCGAGCTCTTCGCGGATGATCGCGGCGCAGTGCTCCGCCAGGGTCTCCACCAGCTCGAAGCGACTCTCTCCCACGAATTGCTTCAGGCGGTTGGATACGGCCTTGTAGTCCAGCGCGTCCTCGATGCGATCCGTGGCCGCGGCCTTCGCCACGTCGGTGCTCATTTCCAGGTCCAGGACAACAGGCTGCTCGATCTTCTTCTCCCAGTCGTAGATGCCGATATGGGTATGGATGCACAGGCCGCGCAGAAAGACGATGTCCATGCGTTCACCCCTGATTTCTCATCCCGGGGATTGTTAGGGGGGAGGAGGGCGTTTGCAAGCCGCCCGCTCGACGCGACCGGCATCCGGCTTGACCATGGCCGGAATCGGGATTCCAATGTCGCGCCATGATCGCGAGCCTCCTCGTCGTCATCGGAGCCTACCTGCTCGGCTCTATTTCCAGCGCCATCCTGGTGTGCCGTTTGATGGGCCTGCCGGACCCGCGATCCCAAGGATCGAACAACCCGGGCGCGACCAACGTGCTGCGGATCGGCAGCAAGAAGGCCGCAGCCATCACACTCCTGGGAGATATGCTCAAGGGGCTGGTCCCCATGCTGGTGGCTCACCTGCTCGACATAGGGCCGGCGGTGCTGGCGGCCACCGGGCTGGCGAGCTTCCTCGGGCATTTGTATCCCCTGTATTTCGGATTTCAGGGCGGCAAGGGTGTGGCGACGGCCCTCGGTGTGCAGCTCGGACTCTATTGGCCCATCGGGCTTTCCGTTGCGGGGATCTGGCTGTTCGTCGCCAAAGTTCTGAAGATCTCCTCCCTGTCCGCCCTGATCTGCATGGCGCTGGCGCCGCTGCTGGTGTGGATCTTCTGGTCCCATAATCAGGGGGAGGGTCTGACGCTCGTCGTTGGCATGCAGGTGATCATTACCCTCATCTTGTTCTGGCGTCACCGCAGCAATATCCGCAATCTGCTTTCCGGCACCGAGGGAAAGCTGACGGACTGATCCGGTCGAGTCGAGCCGACCCGATCGACCGGACGGGAGTGACACCGCCGGGCGACGGGACTCCCGGATGCCGGACCTGCGGCGGGCGACCGGCCGAATGCGCCCGACTCCTGCGATGACCACTCCCGGCTTCACACCGGCGACAGCTCCTCCATACGCCATCGCGCCCTGGGCTGGAAGGACAGGGGCTCGGATTGGCCGGCCCGCAGCCGCTGCCAACCGGCAAAGGCGATCATGGCCCCGTTGTCGGTACAGAGCGCCGGCGGGGGATAAAAGACCCGACTGCCCTCCCCCGCTGCCATTTCGTCCATCCTGGCGCGCAATCGCTGGTTTGCGCTGACGCCTCCCGCAAGCACCAGACGCCGGCTCCCGCACGCACGCAATGCGCGCCGGCACTTGATTACCAGGGTGTCCACCACAGCCTCCTCGAAGGCTCGGGCGATGTCGGCACGGGTACGCTCGGGATCATCGGTAGCCGCCATTTCCCGGTGGAGGGCATTCAGGGTGAAGGTCTTGAGTCCGCTGAAGCTGAAGTCGAGTCCAGGGCGATCGGTCATGGGCCGCGGGAACCGGTAACGCTGCGGATCGCCCTGCTCGGCCAAGCGGGCCAGGGCGGGCCCGCCGGGATAGGGCAGATCCAGGATCTTGGCGGTCTTGTCGAAGGCCTCCCCGGCCGCATCGTCCAGGGATTCGCCCAGAATCCGGTAGCGACCGATCCCGCCGACCTCGACGAGCTGCGTATGGCCGCCGGATACCAGCAGGGCGACGAAGGGGAAGGCCGGCACCGGCTCCTGAAGAAGGGGGGCGAGCAGATGGCCCTCCATGTGGTGGACGCCGATCGCCGGCACACCCCAGGCCCAGGCGAGAGAGCGGCCGAGGGCTGCCCCTACCAACAGCGCTCCGATCAACCCCGGGCCTGCCGTAAAGGCCACACCCCGGATGGAGTCCCTGGACAAGCCGGCCTCATCCAGGACCTGTCGGATCAAAGGCAAGGTCTTGCGGACATGATCGCGCGAGGCCAGCTCCGGCACCACTCCGCCGTAGCGGGCATGGATCGCCACCTGGCTGTAGACCGCCTGGGCGAGCAGTCCGCGCTCGCCGTCGAAGACGGCAACCCCGGTTTCATCACAGGAGGTCTCGATTCCCAGAACGCGCATAGTGTCGGCTCCCATATCCGAGGAAGACAGCCGTGACGCATCACGTTTGGAACCCAAGCCTATCAAGGCTTGCGGGGGAAGCGGAAAAAAGATTTTCGCAAAAGGGGGTAGACAGAACGCAGGCGCGATGGGAAAATCGAGCGTGAATCATTGT
>Ga0210085_1001297_pt1 | contig 10035 bp, 15 predicted proteins | sample China_Galinas_PW_5_FD_184866 | JGI IMG/M metagenome (GOLD analysis project Ga0210085, IMG submission 184866) | Wetland microbial communities from San Francisco Bay, California, USA, that impact long-term carbon sequestration - China_Galinas_PWC_D1... | ecosystem: Environmental > Aquatic > Marine... | reverse complement strand
GGCGCCGCCGTTCCCCGACGAGCTCCACCTGCGCAAGGTCTGCGGCGTCGTCTGGTGCTACGCCGGGGATCCGGCCGACGCGGCCGAGGCGATGGCACCGCTGCTCGAGGCAACCCCCGAGCCGGTTCTCCACGGCGCCCACGAGATGCCGCTGCCGGCGCTGCAGAGCGCCTTCGACCCCGTCTACCCGGCGGGCGATCAGTGGTACTGGCGCGCCGACTTCGTCAGGGAGATCCCCGACGCGGCGGTCGAGGCCCACGCCGAGCTCGGGGCGGCGATGCCGACCTGGCAGTCGACGATGCACCTCTACCCGGTCGACGGCGCCGCCCACGACGTCGGGCCCACCGACACCGCCTGGGCCTACCGCGACGCCCAGTGGGGCTCGGTCTTCGCCGGCGTCGACAAGGACCCCTCCAACGCGGACGCGATCCGGCGCTGGTGCATCGACTACTTCGACGCCCTCCACCCCCACTCGGCCGGCGGCGCCTACGTGAACATGATGATGGACGAGGGCCAGGAGCGGGTGGAGGCGAGCTACGGCGCCAACTACGGCCGCCTGGCGAAGATCAAGGCCCAGTACGACCCGACCAACCTCTTCCGCGTCAACCAGAACATCGAGCCGCGGCCCTGAGCGGCGGCGAGCGCCCCGGGGCGCCCCGGGGCGGGCAGAAGTCGAGCCGCACCGGCGAGTCGACGCGACCCGGCTTCGCTGCGCGACACTGTTGGCGATGGCCCTGCCCCCCGAGGTACTGGATCCCGCGATATCGCTCGTCGCGACCTACTGCGCGACGAAGGTGCCCGCCGAGCACGACGACAAGCTGAGAATCGAGTACAAGGTCCGCGGAAACACGATCACGATCTACGAGTGCCGCCCGCCGTGGCGGGTGGAGATCGGCCCGGACTGGACCAGGATGCGGATCTGCACTTTCCAGTGGGATCCGACGACCCACCTCTGGACGCTCTACGCGCGCGACCGGAACGACCGGCGACTCGAGTACCCGTTCATCGAGCCCACGCCCGACCTGGCGCCCCTGATGCGCGAGTTGGACAACGACCCCACCTGCATCTTCTGGGGCTAGCGTCGATCCTGTTGGGGGTGGGGCTGCCGGCGATCTTGCTCGCGGCAATCGGCGCCTACGCCGACACCGGGGCCAAGGGCCAGACCGCTGCCGCGAAGGGCAGCGGCCGAGATCGCGCCGGCACCGAACTCCTCGCCGTCCAAAACGGCTCGAGGGCCTCGTTTCGACGCCGCTCGTCCGCGAAGCAGTGATCGGCTCCGAATCCACCAGCATCTGGCATGGCTGCGATCCCTCCTCCAGACTTCCCGATCAGCTCTCAGATCGAGGGTGAGCTACGCGAGCTGAGAGTCCGATTCGCGAACACCCGCTACCGCGTCCTCTACCAGCGATCCGACAACCTGATCGTGCTCCTCCACGCCTTCGAGAAGAACACTGGCGCTGTGCCCGGCGCTGACAAGAAATTGGCGATCCGCCGCATGGAGGACTTCAAGGAGCGGATGAACGCGGAACCGCGAAAACCGCCAAGGGCGGCGGGGCGCGACGCGCCACCCGGCGAGCGCTGATGCCCTTGACTCGTTTATCGAAATAGATAAACTACTCGCCATGGCCACCAAGCCGAGTGCGAGTCCCGAGGGCAAAACCGCCGTTGACGCGGCGCGTAGCCGCAGCAAGCGGAGCGAGCCGTACCGCGAAGCTCGCGACGAGTACGCCGCGATCCGCGAGTTGCGCAAGAAGAACTGGATTGCCGCCCATATCCGCGAGCGGCGCTTCGAGCTTGATCTAACCCAAAAAGAGGTCGCCGAGCGCGCAGGAACCTCCCACTCCTTCGTCTCCAAGCTTGAGCGAGGCGATCACATCCCGACGATCCCGGTCCTCCAGCGCATCCTCGCCGTTCTCGATGAGGAGCTGCTGATCGGGGTCGAGCGCCGGGTACCTGACGAGGAGCCGGAGCGTGAGGTCGCGCCTGTGCCCCGGATAGTTCTTGCCTGACGAGCGCATGGCGTTCAACTCGATGCACGCCGTTCGACCGCCGGGAAGGTCAGTCCCCCCAGCGGAACAGAAAACGAGCCACGCCGCGCTGATCCACATCGATCCGATTTCGCTGTGCGCCGGGAAGGATGGCGGGAAATCAGATTTATCTGATACTCTCGAAACATGATCAGGCTGACCGCAACGGAGGTCGCCAGAAGGTTCTCGCAGGTGATCAGCAGGGTCGGCGCGGGCGAGGAGGTCGAGGTCGTCCGCAACGGCGTTCCCGTCGCCCAGTTGCGGCCAGCCCAAGCCCCCCGGGTCGTCTCCGCGGCACGCTGGCGCGAGTTGATGGACAACGCGCCGCCTGTCGATGACGACTTCGAGCGCGACGTCGAGACGAGTCGAGAGACGATCGGCCCGCCGGACTCGGCTTGGCCGTCCTGATCGACACCTCCGTCCTGGTCAACGCGGAGCGACGCGGCCTATCGCTCGAGCGTGCACTCGGAGAGGAAGATCGGGCCATCAGCGCGATCACGGCCAGCGAGCTGCTGCACGGCGTTCACCGTGCCACGGATGACGGAGTTCGAGCCCGCCGCCAAGCCTTCGTAGAGCACTTGATCTCCTCGATCGAGCCATTGCCGGTCACCACCTCCGTCGCCAGGACTCACGCCGAGATATGGGCTCGACTGGAGCGACGCGGAGAAGTGATCGGTGCGCACGACATGTGGATCGCAGCGACCGCCGTGAGTCATGGATTGGCCGTCGCGACGGCCAATGCGGCCGAGTTCGGGCGAGTCCCGGGCCTCACGGTCGTTGCGCTCTGACGGCCGGCAGCCGCCCAGCAGACAATACATTTCAGTCATCGACACCGTGGCGAGCCAACGAGAGGCCGAACGGACTCAACGCATCGAAGCCCGCCAGAACGCGCACCGCTCGAAGCTGGTCACCGAAGCCTGCGCTCGGGTTCTGGCGGGGCTGGACGAGGAGCCTCGGCAGGCATGGAAGGTGCTGCCCAGGCTCCTCCCCCACCCCCACCGGCCAAACCGCACGGCGAAGCCGTGCCACAATCGGCCGCCGGGTGCTGGTCGCGCGAATCGCTGCCGGCCCGGTGTCATTGGCGCAGTGGTGCCGTTTCGCCAACCCGGGCGCATCGAGGACATGCTTTCGGGACACGGAATTCGAGCTGTCCTCGCCTGCCAGCTGCCTATCCTTGGAAGCCATGGTCCGCGAAACCATCGATCCACTTGCGGCGGCTCAGCTCATCGGGCCCGAGCGCCGAACGGTCGAGCGCTTCGCATGGCGCCTGCGAAGCGTGCTGAGAAGCGACCTACGGGCCCTTTGGCTCTATGGCTCCCGCGCGCGTCGAACCGCGCACGCCGAGTCAGACGTCGACCTGCTTGTGATCGCTGACGGTGGTCGCCGTCGCTACGGACGAATCGTCGCCGACATCAGCGAAGAAGCCGCCATCGCGGAGAGCCAGAGCCCGTTCTCATACTCAGTCCATGTCCACGACCTCGAGTGGCTGCGAGGACGCCGCGCAATAGGTTCCTTCTTCATCCAAGAGGTAGACCGAGAGAAGATCGTCATCGCAGGAGGCGAGCTGAATTGAGCCCCCGATCCGAGGAGTTCATGCAGCAGGCACGAGACCGACTGGCCGACGCCGAAGCGATTCTCGGGACCGCCCACCCTGCCGTGACCGTCAGCGCCGCCTATTACGGGATGCTCTACGCGGCCCGAGCGGCATTGTCGGAGCGCGGCGAGTTTGCGAAGACGCACAGCGGAACCTGGACCCTGTTCAGCCAGGTCTTCGTCGCCCCGGGCGAGTTCGACCAATCACTCAGTGCCATGGCTCGCCGCGTCAAAGACGCTCGCGAGGAAGGCGACTACGAGGCGGCTCCGCCGAGTGCCGCGGAAGCTGCGGAGTTCGTCAAGGGCGCCGCAGACTTCATCGCCGCGGTCGAGCAGCTGCTGGCGGCCTGAACCCGGAGGACCTCCGGTCAGGGCATTCACGCGACGGAATGCCGAGTCACGGCGGAAATACCTGGCGGCGATCCCGTCGCCCCGTCCTTTCGGCTCCATCTCGGTACATATCTCGGGACACGAACTGGCCGCTGGCCTGCCCTGGAAATCAAAAAGGCCCCGCTGTGCGGGGCTTTTCGTCAGTACCCCCAGCGGAACACAAGACGAACCACTCCGCGCGAATCGAGGCTGAGCCAGTCTCGGTGGCGCGGTAGCGCCGTCGGAGAGCCTGAGGGACCGCGGGACCACGGCCAAGAGCGGCGATGATTCGCCGGCCCCTCCTGTCGGCGGCGCAAGATCAGAAGGGCCGCGCCGCGAAGTCGGGAATACTGGAGCAATGACCGTCCGCGTCCAGATCGAGCCTTCGCTCCTGGATTGGGCGAGCAAACGCTCCGGGAAGAGCGCTGACGCTTTGAGTCGGCGCGTTCCGCGTCTGGCCGCGTGGACTCGCGGCGACGCCCAGCCAACGCTGAAGCAACTCGAGGCTTTTGCACGGGCCACGAGCACCCCCGTGGGGCTCCTCATGCTGCCCGAGCCGCCAGATCTACCCCTCCCCGTGCCGGACTTCAGGACGCCGCCAGACGCCGCCCCCATCCCGCCGAGCCCCAACCTCCTCGACACGATCTACCTGTGCGAGGAGAGGCAGGAGTGGTATCGGACCTATGCCCTGGTCAACGAGGCGGAGCCGCTCGACTTCGTTGGCTCGGTGACGACCGGAGACGACGTCGTCGCTGTGGCCGATCGCATGCGGCGCCGACTCGCTTTCGATCTCGCGTCCCGGCGCGGGTATTCGAGCTGGACCGAAGCTCTCGGCAAGCTCAGCGAGCGAGCCGAGGACATCGGCGTGCTGGTGATGGTCAGCGGAATCGTCGGCAGCAATACCCACCGCGCACTCAATCCCAACGAGTTTCGCGGCTTTGCCCTGGTCGACGATCTCGCCCCCGTCGTGTTCATCAACGGTGCCGACACCAAGGCGGCCCAGATCTTCACCCTGGCGCACGAGCTTGTTCATATCTGGATCGGGCAGCCCGCCGTATCCAACCCGCGCCTCGACATCCGCCGGGAGGACCAACGGGTCGAGCGCTTCTGCAATGCGGTGGCCGCAGAGCTGCTGGTTCCCTTGGCGGAGCTGAAGGGCGAGTTCGATCCGAGTCGGCCACTCGCTGACGAGCTTGATCGGCTGGCCCGGCTCTACCGGGTCAGCACTCTGGTCGTTCTGCGACGGATCTTCGATGCCGGTCGACTGTCCTGGGACGAATACAGCGACGCATATTCGGATCAGATGTCCCGCGTCACTCGCGCAAGGAAGTCCAGCGGGGGAGACTTCTACAACACGCAGCCCGTGCGGACGAGCAAGCGCTTCGCTCACGCGGTGATCGCCGACACCCTCGAGGGCAGAACCTTGCATCGGGATGCGTTCCGCCTCCTTGGCGTACGCAAATACGACACCTTCCGCGAACTTGGAAATCGGCTTGGGCTGCCGTGAAATACCTGCTCGACGCCAACATCTTCATTCAGGCCAAGAATCTCCAATACGGATTCGACTTCTGCCCGGCCTTCTGGGACTGGCTTGACGAGCAATTCAAAGCCGGGAACCTGGCCAGCATCGAGAAGGTGCTCGACGAGCTGAAGGCCGGCGACGACGACCTCTCCACCTGGGCGGTTGCCCGACCGAGCATGTTCGTGCAGCCGGATGCACCGGTCGCGGAAAGTCTCCAGGCAGTCAGTCGCTGGGCCGCCTCGGCCCACTACGACCCCGCCGCCGTCAGCACCTTCCTCCAGGATGCCGACTACTACCTCGTCGCTCATGCCCACGCACACGAACTCGCCGTCATCACGCATGAGGTGCCCGCGAACTCGATCAAGAAGATCAAGATCCCGAACGCGTGCATCGACCTGCGGATCAAGTGCATGAACCCCTACGAGATGCTCCGCGTCGAGCATGCCCGATTCGTGCTTGGTCGAGCCTAGTACCGCTACGGGGATTCGAACCCCGGTTTCCGGACTGAGAATCCGGCGTCCTAGTCCCCTAGACGATAGCGGCGAGGGAGAGGGCATTTTAGAGAATCCGGGCGGCGGGCTGCTTCTTGGGGGCGAAAGCGGCGGATTGCGGCCAACAGGTAGATTTGTCGGTCCGCGCGGCTGTGGCGGAACTGGTAGACGCGCACGGTTCAGGTCCGTGTGGAGGAAACTCCGTGGAGGTTCGACTCCTCTCAGCCGCACCATAGATTCGACGTGAGAACCTCCACGGCCCGAAAGGGTCGCGGGGGTTCTTTCGTCTTCGCAGCTGTCCAGGCCAGCTTGGGCGCAGCGGCCATTTCGCTTTCTGAAGCCATTTCAGGCGGTCCGCTTGGCTTCCCCATCATCGCGGCCACCTCTGCCTTCTCCGTGGTGACCTTCCCGTCCTCTACCTCTCGAGATAGCGCGATGAGATCGCCGAAGGGCTGGCGCAGCTTCTGATCGGCGGTGTCCTCACGCACGATTTCGAGCCGCTCGAAGAACGCCTGGTTGAGTAGGCGCCGTTCCTGGTCGTCGCCCTGCTCATAGGCCCGCTGGATATCGGCCGTTAGGTCGAGTGCCTTGTCGAGGGTCGCCAAGGCCTCCTCGAAGGGCACCTCAAGTTCCTTGACGACGCGATCGCGTAGGTGCCATCCGAGGCGGTGAGGTCGCATTCGTGGCCTTCTTCATCGAGAGACCACGCGCAGACCAGGATGCTATCGAGAGGAGCGTGACCACCCGCAGCATCCGTCACGGTTCCAGAGATCGTCCCGGTTGAGTCCACCGAGGCGGCCTGCGCTGGAGAAACATGGCTGCCCGAGCAGAGCAGCCCGGCGAGGAGGAAGGCAGCTAGGACGCGAGTCCTCTGGTGCCACGGCGGTTGGGTCGTCGCCCCTGAGCTTCTCGACGTCATTGCCGATCTCCCCCCTGCCGCGACCGTCCCCTGCGAAAAGGCGACCACGAGCCATCTTGCCGTCCAAGTTTGGGCCTGGCCGAGGGGGTTTTGAAGCCCGGCCAGGCAAGACGGCAGTCTATACGAATCGTCGCTATACGAAAAGTCTCTGGATAGATCGTCTTTGCCATGCGGTGATGCAGCCCCCATGGCAAAGACGAAGAGATCACGGCCCTCGTCAGTTCCAAAGGACGGCCGGAGGGGGACCGACAAGGACCCAGAGCTTGTCGCCCTCGGTGAGCAGCTCGTCAGGCTACGTAAGGAACAGGGGATGACTCAAGAGACTCTGGCCGATGCCGCTGGCCTCCACTGGACCTACATCGGTCAGATCGAGCGCGGCGAACGCAATCTGAGCTACAAGAACGTGCTCAAGCTGGCGCGGGGCCTCAGCGTCGACCCCGCCAGGCTGATGCCAGGCAAGTAGTCGTTTCAGCCCCCCTTCGCACTGTCGAGGCCAGACAGCACCGTCTCGCATGCCTCGGCGACGAGTCGGTTGCGCTCTTCTCGCTGTCGGGTAGCAGTCCACTCCGCTGTTTCACTGGCTCGCTGGTCTGCCGCAGTCTCACGGAGGCTGTCGAAGGCTCGCCGCAGGACGTCTTGCGGTGAGTTAAGCTCGATGCTCCGGCCCTCCCCCTCCCCCCAGCCGAGGTCCTCGAGAATCAGGCGCAGGTAGTCCGATAATTCCCAGCCGAGACGAGTCGCGGACTCGAAGTCCTCATTCTCGATCGTCATCCACAGATCTCCGACACCGCTCAGCCGATCGAGGATCTGCTCGTAAAGGGCGTCGCGATGGGCGGCGCTGATGCGGATCATCACTCGGGCTCCGTGAAGAAGTAGAACTTCTCGCGAGCGCCGCGCACCTGGCGGGTGGCCTTGACGTCGATCACACCTGCTCGCTCCAGGGCGGCGAGGTGGTAGGAGATGATCCCGCGGTACCACGCCGACACGCCGAACATCTCGGTCATCTGGGTCGCCGACAGCGGCCGGTCAACGAAGGTGAGGGCTTCGATAATGGCGACCTGAACCGGGTGAAGGAGGCGAGGGACGAGTGCGACCCAATCGAAGGTGCGCAGCTCGCCCCCCGCGGCCTCCATGTCCTCCGCTCGGCCGTCGGACGGAGGACAGTCCTTCGGGGTGGCGTTGGAGGATGCTCGGTACATAGAAGCCCTCCATCGACACCGGCGCCGGAAAGTCGGGAATGAAGTCTTGGGAGTCCCGGTCCCCAGCGTGGAAAGGCCCGGATTTCACCGCCACCCGACCAGTCAACGGATAGCGGTCTATGTCGATGGAGTACTAGGAAGGTTTCAGAAGAGGACGGAGCAGGTCAATGGAGCGTTGCTCGACGCTAAGCATCCCCTGAGGGGGACGGTGCCCTGCGCTCCCGCTCAAAGCCCAGCTCAGCGACGACGATTGACGCGGCCTCCTCGCCGGAGTCGATTCGCCGGGAGGTCGATTCCGCCTCGATCTCCTGCATTCGGTGCCAGAAGCGCTCCTGTTCGTCACTGATGTCCTTCCGGCCTTGCTCATCGACGTTGAACCAGCGCCAGACCAAGCAGCTACTTGGATCTCGCAGCTTGCCCGCCCAGAGGGCAGCCATGACCTCGGCCATGATGTTCTGGGCGATGAGCCCTACCGTCACTTGTTGCTGCAGCGGGTGCATCGCCCTGGCTTCCTCTTCCGAGTAGATGGCCATCTCGACGGCTCGGTAGTAGTGCTGGTCGAGATTGCCGACCTTCTCGACTTTGGCGATCTCGATCGAGCCGCCATCGCTCAGTTCCCGGATGTGGTGCGACAGCTTCTCAAGCGGGATGCCGAGGATCTCGGAGATTTGCGCCTGCGAGTAGCTGCCTTCGTTCAAGAGAGACAAGACGCGGGCACGCGTCTGGTGACTGATGGCGTACTCGACGACTTCCTCAATTGACTTTCCCCGTTGGCCCGCTCGCTTCTGGCTCGTCTCCGTTGCTGGCACCGGCTCCTCCCTGCTCGATTTATCCCCCTGCATTCAGGTAGTGCCGACCAAGGATAGGTGCTAACCGCAAAATCGGAAATGCGCGCCGCTACGCATCTGCCCGCCGCTTGAGATCCTTTTAGCATTCGCCCCGAAGCCCTCCTGGCAAGCGCCGAGGTTCGAGCTGGGAGAGGGGGTGAAAATCGATGCAGATGAGCAAGATGCCGCACGTCTTCGTGAGCGGCCACATCTGGAAGAACGCCTAAGGGCGAGCAGGGCGGCCTTGGGTCTCCTCGGCAATGAGACCGAGGCCGGCCTTGCTCGCCTCAGGTGTTCGGGTGCGAAAGCGACCTCGTTGACACGTCCCTGGATGCGACGTATTCTGGATTTGGGTTCCAGGCTCTGGTTCAGCGGGCAGACCGTCGCAGTTGATGCCAGCCGCCCTTGAGTCCGCTCGAACCGTGGCGTGTCGCCTCGCGCCCCGGTCGACAAGCAGCTATTGACGGAATCCTTCGACACGGGGCCATTCCCCAGGGCAAGCTCGACAGCCTTGTGGACATCTCTGACGTGCATCGGCTCGGTGGCAGCAGCCAACACGGAGACCACCGTCTCCTGAACCACGCCGCAGCGACGTTTGAGTGTCCGAGGAGTCTTCGGGCGACTTCTTGCCTCAATCAGCAGCCGTTCTTGCAGCTCACCAAACCGCTTTAACCGCTGCCGAATGCCGAAGTTCGAGAGTGCTCCTCTCAGCCGCATCGCGCCCCCTTGTGGGGCGCTTTTTCTTGACTGGGTTGAGGAAAGGCGCCCCGGCCCCCCGGGGCCCGGCGACTAGGCCGGCTGGGCGGCGGCCGGCGTGGCGCGGCGGGCGTTGGTCGTGATGTCCTCGGCGAAGCTGGGCCAGAGCTGGCTGGGGAAATCGTGGCCCATGCCCTCGACCAGGCGCAGGGTGGCGCCGGGGATGGCGCGGGCGGTGGCGCGGCCGCCGGCCGGGCGGACCAGCGGGTCGCTGGCGCCGTGGATCACGGTGGCGGGCAGGCGCAGGCGGCCGAGCGCCGGGGTGCGGTTGCCGGAGGCGAGGATCGCGTGCAGCTGGCGGGCGACGCCGGCGGGGTTGAAGCCGCGGTCGT
>Ga0210085_1001296_pt1 | contig 10039 bp, 5 predicted proteins | sample China_Galinas_PW_5_FD_184866 | JGI IMG/M metagenome (GOLD analysis project Ga0210085, IMG submission 184866) | Wetland microbial communities from San Francisco Bay, California, USA, that impact long-term carbon sequestration - China_Galinas_PWC_D1... | ecosystem: Environmental > Aquatic > Marine... | reverse complement strand
GGGGTAATACAGGTCGTGAGTCAACCCCTGGAAACGAATGATTTGCTGCGATATTTCATCTCTGATATCAATGTGTTAGCGGAAACACCGATGGTTTCGGCTGGTCCTGGGTAAGGGAATGCCATTGCCTGTCGACGCCGGCTGAGGTGCTCTCGCGCTGGATCGAGCGCGAACCCGAACGCGTGGCGGTGGTGTTCATGTCCCTGGTCGATGCCGTACCGCAAGGCCTCGCAACCCTGTTCTCGGCCAACGAGGCTCGGGCCCTCGTGGAAAGGATCTTCCGCGCGAGAGATCGGCGACTCATCGAACTCGCGGGTGCGCCGCTCACAGAAGCGCGAGGAAGCTTAGCGGATGTATTCGACGCCAAGATGATTTCTGCGGCAACACGGCAGGCCTTGACTTCCGCGCCTGCCCGCGACCTTCAACGACTCATCGCCCTGTTGGCCGTGACGGCGCAGGCACCATCCTGTTGTCCGCGAGACCTGAAGGCGTTGGATGCATTACTCGACCGACTACTTGAGGAGCCCACCAAGGGCCGAGGGTACGAACAGAAGTGGCAGGGGAGATCGCAACCGAAAGCGCAGCCGGACGAAAAGACGCCGACCGAAGACAACGGCCTGAAAATCGCAGCAAAGGCTCCGCGTGTTACCGCCCACGAGGCCAAAGGCCATGAGCCGAATGCTCAGTCGGTGACGGCTCGAGTACCGGAGCCAGAGCGGACCAATGCCCCAACGTCCTCCCCATCTTCCCCAAGCGCGGTACCTTCGGACGTGGTGAGCCGCGATCATCGCGACACGCGCGAGTCATCCGAAATCGGTGTCTCCGCCTCGGTGTTAGACGGCGCATCAGAAAGAGCGATCGGCGATGCCAACATCGAGGCAACACGCGAGCTCGAGCACGAGGTCGGCTGCGGCGGCCTGCTCTTTATCATCAGGCGGCTGGCACGACTGCGGCTGGTACGCGAGCATAGCGGGGCACCGCTGGAGGCCCGGTTGCTGGCCTTTGGGCAGCTTGTCCTAAGCAGGCTATTGGGTCCGCTGCCCGAAGCGGCGCGGCGCGCGCCCTTCGAGCGAGAGCGCCCGCTCCTGGAGGTGTTTACCGGGCTGACAGCGCTGCCCGAATCACTACACGAGCCGCCAAAAACCGGTGAAGCCCTCGATGACGCGTCGAAGGCGCTGGCGGATGTCACGACAGCCATTCCGAGCGACGCCGAGCCGTGTCCCAATGGACGCTTGTTTACCTACGGGGCCGCACCGGATCCCTTTCCGAGCGACAGTCCTTTGCGGGCGCTCGCCAAGCTCGTGCTTCGGCCTGGGCGTTTGCACCTGACTCGCACGCACGCAGACCTGTACCTCCCCATGCGTGCGGTGGATCCGGTGCTCCGGCGGGGGGGCTGGGATATCGATCCCGGCTGGGTGCCCTACCTCGGGCGGGTTATCCGCTTTCACTACGAGGCACCATGAGCGTCACTGCAGTAAGAACGGCGTCCAGCGACGGGCCGATGGAGGAGCTGCTGGAGACCTACACGGCCTACCTGGCCGCTCGCATGTTGCTGCGTGTACCGGACCAACCGTTCCTCCAGCGGGTGGCGCGTCAGGCCGTGGGTGACGCGGTCGGTGAGCCAAAGGCCCTCAGCGAGGCAGTGGCCCGGCTATCGCAGTCTCTTGATCGCGACCTGGAACACCCGCGCTGCGCAAGTCACCCCCTCGTGGTGCTGTCCAAAGTCCACGCGCTCTCACCCTTCGAGCTGGACCTGCTCATGCTTGCCGCGCTGCCGAAACTCGATGAGCGTTTCGGCGACCTGTTCTTCAAGCTCACCGGCCGCGCCCGACGGCGGATCACTGTCGGTATGGCGCTTGCCTTTCTGGTCTCCGAGGAGATGCGCCGCGCCGAGGTGCGGGAGGGCCTCGCCGCGAGCGCTTTGTGGGAAGGCGCCTTGCTGCGTTGCCCCGAGCTACGGCCGCCCCTTTTCGAGCGCGTCTTGGAGGCGAACGCGGCACTCTCGGCCGGCATCGAGGGGCGCCTTCCGCACCAATTGGATGCCGGCGCGCGTGTTTGGCTGCAAGAGCCGCAGACGAATCCGAGCGTCCAGCTCGCCTTGGCGCTGCGCCCGCCGGTCAAGGAGGCCGCTGCGGATCTCGCGCGCTGGGCCCAAGCGGTGGGGCGCGGCCTCATCCATCTTCCCACCGGCGATAAGGATCATGGCCACCTGCTCGCCGGGGCTGTCGCCCACACACTGGGGATGCCGCTCCTTCTCGTACAGCACGACGGAGGGGACCCGAAGGCGGCGCTGAACGAGGGCGCTCTCTGCGCGTTGCTCAGCGGGGCGGCATTGGCCTTCGAGCTGTCGCCAGAGCAGTCCTCGCTCAGGCTCTCAGAGAACTGGACACCCTTCGGGTTGGCGTTGCTGCTCACCGCCCCCCGCTGCGCCCTCTCCGTACCACAGGGAATCCCGGCGCGCCGCCTCGCACCGCCCGTGCCACGGCCGGTGGAGCAGGCCGGCATTTGGACCCACTTCCTCGACCTGGTTGGCGGCACGGCGATGGTCGATGTGCTCGCGAATCAGACCCGGCTCAGCGTCGAGCAGATCGCGCGAACGGTCCAGCTCGCCAACGACTTCGCGGGGCTGGAAGGACGCCAAGCACCCGAGAATGCCGAGATCATCCGCGCCTTGCAAGAGATCGTGCCGGAGCCGAACTCCCCCATGGCGCGCACCCGTCGCCCGAACGTGCCTTGGTCGCAGCTGGTGTTGGAACGTCGAACCAAGACGCGTATCGAGGACCTGGTGCGGCGTATACAGCATCGGGTCACGGTCCAGGACCGCTGGGGTATGGCCGGTTTCGAGGGGCGTGGCGAGGGCCTGGTGATGCTGCTGCACGGCGAATCGGGTACCGGCAAGACCTTGGCCGCAGAGGCCATCGCGACGCAGGTGAGTCTTCCGATGCTCACCGTCGATCTGTCCTGTGTCGTCTCGAAATACATCGGCGAGACCGAAAAGCACCTCGACGAGTTGTTTGCATTGGGTGAAGGATTTCGCGCGCTTTTGTTCTTCGACGAAGCGGATGCGCTCTTCGGCAAGCGCACCGGTGTGCGCGACGCCCACGACCGCTACGCCAACATCGAGGTGAACTTTCTGCTGCAGCGCCTCGAGGCCTTTGAAGGCATCGCCGTGTTGGCGACCAACATCCTGCAGAACCTGGACGATGCCTTCATGCGGCGCATCCAGTTCTCCATCCACCTGTCGCGCCCCAACCCGAGTCAGCAGCTCGCCATCTGGCGACAGCACCTGCCGGCGGAACGACTGGCGACAGACGTCCAACTCGACGCGCTCGCCACCCGTTTCGATCTGGTCGGTGGCGAGATACGCAACGCGGCGCTCACCGCCGCTTACGGTGCCGCTGCCTCCCGCGAGGGTGTGATCACCCAAGCGCTGCTCGAGGACGGCATCAAACAGGAGTTGATCAAGAAGGGCCGACCGGTGCCCACAAGTTGAGCTGAGGAGATTCGTCATGGCAACTGAATCCGTATTGAATGTACTGAACGAGGAGCTGGAAAAGATCACGAACATCCAGGCGGACATCAGTGCCTCCGGGAGTGCCGCCGACTCCCAGCTATTGGAGATCGGCAGGGTCCTCAATGATCTGAGCCGGCTGAAGCAACGCGCCAAGGCCGAAAAAGAGGCGTTGGATCGCTTGGACAAGAAGGTGATGGATGCTGCGGAAGAATATTTCACGGCCATTCAGCCCGTGCGGGAAGCTTTGGGTAGCGAAGGCGAGCTGGCCGTAGCGGTGCGGGATAGCCGAAAGGAAGCCATTCTAGCGGCCTTGGGTCTCACGGAGTTGGAACCTGAAAAACAGCAGGAGGAACTCAATAATTTGCTCGAAGCCGTGCACGAATACGACAGCGACAAGGACGTTGACACAGCAGAAAAAATAGAGAAGAAGGCTCGCCAGGCACTCATCGGCTTCCTCGAGAGCGAGGTAGCACAGGGTGCACGTACCGTTCATGAAGAAGCGAAGGCGGCCTTGGAGCGGGCGGGCGAAGCGATCCTGGGGCTGGCACAAGAGGCTAAGGTGATGGTAGCGGCAGCCAAGTCCGATCTTGCGCAGTTGGATGAGGCTTTGGATAACGTTAACCCTCATCCCTACAAGGCGGTGATCCATCTTTCCGATTTGCTCCAGCGCTGCGAACAGCTCGAAGCGCCGGTGACCGTCACGGTTGGGGAAGGAGAGCAACAAAGAGTGCTCCTTGCAGACCCGCATGGTTTCGAGGCGACGCAAGAAGATGGGGAGGCGCTGGAGACAGCTGTGAACGCGGCGTGGGACCAAGCGAAACGTGCATATATCAAAGCTGTAGAGGATCTATACGGCAAGGAGGCAGCGGAAGGAGTGGAGGGCACAAAAGGCAAGAAAGGCGAGGAGGTCATTCATTTGCTGAGTCTTATCGCTCTTGCCAAGGCCAAAGCGGACGCCGAGCACCGAGAGGCCGTGCGGCTGAGCGGGGCGGCCGAAAAAGTGGAGGAGGCACATACCGGTACGGATGACGGAAACGGCGATGGCGGCGGTGGCGGAGCAAGCCCGGAGGAACCGTAGTAGGCAATGGCGCGAAGGGGGATGGCGGAGTTTAGGTGATGGCTCAGGCACTCGCTTTTGCGCAACACCGATTATCGTCACAAGAGGCTGGAGAGGGATCTGGGAGCAAATCCAAGTGGCGGATCAGCCAGCCGGGCGACCGGGAAGAGATCGAAGCGGACCGGGTGGCGGAGGCAGTGATGCGGGATTTCTCGACGGTTATAGGTGGCGGGGAAGGGAGTGGGTCGCCGGTTGTTCAACGGTCTTGTAACGCGTGTGCGAGTAGTGAGGGGATTTGTCCTGCTTGTGCGGCGGGGGATCGGCGGGTGAGGCGAGAAGTGAATCGCGGACTCTCGCCTCCCTTTATTCAGCGCCGGGAGGAGGAGGAGCAGTTTGATGAACGTCTGCAGAGGCAAACTGCAACGGGATTCTTGCCATTTTCAGTACAGGCAGTGTTGTCGCAAGACGGTGCGGCCAGTCGCGGCGACACTCACGAACAGGAGGCTGATCGCTTTGGCGATATTCTTACGTCGATGCCCGTTCGGACAGCGCCGGTGCCATACCGAGGGAGCTGGCAGGTCGGAACCGCGCGACACGAGCCACTGTCCGTAATACCTCCCTTCCCCCGGCTCGATAGCTTTAGCGGAGCCGACTGCGGGGACCGTGCCCGGGGTATGGTGGATGAGGTTGTGAGTCGCAGCGGCACCCCCCTGGACTTGGGATCACGGGCCTTTTTCGAGGCCCGTCTCGGACGAGATCTTTCCGCGGTGCGCGTCCACGCGGATGGTCACGCGGACGAGTCGGCCCGGGCCGTCGGCGCCGCGGCGTACACAGTCGGCAATCATGTGGTTTTCGCGGCTGACAGGCACAGACCGGATACCGCCCGGGGGCGGCGCTTGTTGGCTCACGAGCTGGCCCATGTCCTCCAGCAGGAGCAAACGAGAGACGCTCCATTTTCTGTACAGAGAGAGCAGGCAGCGGAGGAGGTGAGCGCCCCGGTGACGCCGCAGCAAGAGGCAATCGCCGCGGAGGTGGAGAGCAGCCCGCCAGCGTTACCAGGTAGTCCTGCCCCTCAGCTGGCGGGATCACCTACGACGCCGGGTCCGGGAACATGCGTACCCGCTCCTTTTCCCCGGGCGCAATTTCTTGCCGAAGCGCAGCGGCTCGATCCAGGGACTAACTACCGGCTCGCACCTGGAAGAGGGGCGCCGTTGGGGCTAACGCGCACGGTGGGCACCGCCGCACTGCCAGAGGTTTTGGTTACCGCAGTACAGGGAGGTGGCTTTTCGGTAGAACGGACCAGCACGTCGCTTCCTCCCATTCACTCTATTTATACGCAAGCGGGGTCCTTCAGGGAAGGCTCTCGACCAGCGCTGCCAGCTTCTCAGACGGCAGGATGTCCATCTCCGCCTCGCGCCGGCTACCCGATACGCTGGACAATCACCGGCCGGGCTCCCGGCGACATCCGAGCCGCCGAGCTCGAGCACTGTAGCGACATACTCACAATCTTGCGCGTGATGCGGCACTACGCCGACGACATCAATAACCGATTGGCGGGACGCAACTTTAGAAGCGAGCGTGCGGTCGGACAAGCTCGCACTCGGTACGGCATCCCTGCCAACGACGAGATCATACGGCAATTTAATTGCATGATAATGGCGACCCGCATACGCGATGTCCGCGGTTGGCACAGCCCACCGACTGGGATGGGAGTCGTAGAGCCCGACCCAGCCGTGCGGGGAACGCGTAGCTGCTGGCTCCAGATTATCCTGCGAGCCCTGCCCTACTTGGGCCGCCCCACGGCTTCCGTCCTCGGCGGCTGTGGTGTGCCGCCGCAGCTTCTACAGTCACCCTCGATGACGCCTTAGCACGTTAATTGAAGGGTGTGGCCGCTATGGTGGTTGGAGGATGTCACAAGGCGTCGGTTGAGGTCGCGGAGCATGAAGCGAAATTAAGTAAAATGGCTTCGTACCAGGCACTCGCAAGACGCGCGTCGCCCTCTCGCGAGGTAACCGAGGGAGCGGGGCACTTATCCAAGTTGCGGATCAGTCATCCGGGCGAGTGGGAAGAGCTGGAAGCCGACCAGGCAGCCGAAGCAGTCTGGCGCGGTTCTTCGCCCCGTGTGACTGGAGGGGACGAGGATGGGCCACCGCGGATCCAGCGCTCCTGTGCGGCATGTGCGAGTAGTGAGGGGATTTGTCCAGCTTGCAACGCGGGGGATGGCCGGATTGAGGCGTTCGGGACAACCAGAAGCTCTATCGCCTATCCCGGTAAACGTACGACCTCCTCACCGCGGGCCGATAACGACCTCCAAACAGTGCCCTTGATCGTCCATGAGACGTTACGCACACCTGGCCGACAGCTGGATTCGTCTGATAGATCCCGCATGGAAAGCCGGTTCGGTTACGATTTCAGCCAGGTTCGAATACACGCCGACGAAGAAGCGGCCGAAGCCGCCCGCTCGATACAGGCCTCGGCCTATACGGTAGGACAACACATCGTCTTCGGAAAGGGGCGTTACCAACCCAAGACAGCGGTGGGAGAGCGGTTGCTGAGCCATGAATTGGCTCACGTCGTTCAGCAAGGGATAGGTATTCACCGACGGATCGAGGGGACCGAGGAGCTGCATCAGGATATCGCCGAAGAGTATCGCCGTGTCATTGGGCCTCCCGAAGGTGGGATAGGTCGCTTCGGGGAACGCATGGGTCCAAGCACCGCCGAGATTGTCTATAGCGGATTGTACGAAGTCCCGGATTTACCCATTCCTGTCATTGAGCGTTTACGATCGGCGGTTGCCTCGACGAATGTGACGCTTCGGCAAAACGCCCTGGACCTGTTGACGGACTGGGCACGTACTCGAATGAGCCTTGGGATTGACTGGGGACGAGTGAGATTCGTCCGCTACGCCCCGGCAAGCAGGGGCTCGCGCACGGAAGCCTCGGACCCGATGAACATAGAAGTTTGGATCGGCCGCCAGGCGTTTTCGAGCACGTCGAACCTCTACAGCACCTTTCGGCACGAATTGGTGCACGTCGTCCAGCACCACGATCACCAGCGTGCTGTCTCTCGTGGTTGGGGGTGGCAGGAGGTCGGGGCCTATTTGTGGGAGCTCGAGCACGCCCGGGATACCGGTCAAAGCCGACGTGCGAATTGGGGTATCGATCCCGCAGGCATAGCCGATACAACGATTGGTCTCGCCAGGGTTCTCGACGGTCTGTTCAGGAACCTCGATCGCATGAGCGGCGATCTCGATGCCAATCCAAGCAGGATCCCCGCCGCTGAGTTGCAGTCGCTCAGTGCCAGGGTGGCCTGTGCGCTGTTGGCTACGCCCTGGTTGGTGGTACATCGAGTGAATCCCGACATACGACGACAGGATCTTACCACCGCCTGCGGCAGGCCGGTCAGCACGCCGGGACCGGTTCTGCAGCGAGCGCCGGATCCGGGGGTGGCGACACGGGAGATTGCGCCCGAGTCGTCAGCTGACGAGCGAGAGGCGGAGAGTATCTCGGCTCGAGTCGTCGCCGGCGAGTCGGTGGCGGGACGTATCCGCGAGGCGCCGGCAGGGCGGGTTTACCGTCGGCTAGAGCTCGGTCCGACCGATGACGAAGCGGACCGGCTGCAGGCCGGCTTGGCGCAGCTTACCGGCCGTGAGGTTTCCTTGACGGGGGATAATATTGCGCTGGGAGAGACGACTGAGGGACAACGGGGCTCACCTACCGTGACCCGCTTCATCCAGCGCGCGATTGCATCACCCCAGCGTTATTATCGCCTGCGTTCCGGGACCAGCAACCCCGACGGCACGCCGGTAAGGGGCTCGTCTTGGCGGGCGGAACCGGGCCGCGTGGCGCTAACCGTGAATCCAGCGGATATCGGGGAGTTTACCTGGACGGTGGAGGAGTTGTTGTCCGATGTATTCGTGGCGGCGGTCGCGGCTGCGGAGGAAGGCACGGCGACGGGTGGGGCTCCCGACAGCGACCGATTGTTGTCGACGCCGCTTCCGTATCCTTCGCCGGAAATGGCTGCGCAGGCCGGAAGGTACGTAGAAGACCTGCGTTTGCCCGGCGAGCAGTTGGCGACGTTGGGAACCATCCTGCAGGAGGCCAGGGGGGTGACCTTGGCGGAGATCCTGCGGGGTATGGAGATGGGCGCTTTTTATCGTTTTCAGCAAGCCGTAACGGCTGGCCGGGTGACGGCGACCTATATGGATCCCCGATCCGTTGCCGCTGTCGGAGCCCCCCAGGTCCTGCCTCGACGCTGGGTCACGTTCCTCACCGGTGAGGTGCCGGCCACGCCCGCTCCCATCGAGACCGTCGCATCCGAGGTCGACCCAGTGGCGGCCGAGGTTGGAAGATGTAGCGAGGAGATGCTCGAAGAGATCCAGGCGCACATCGACACGGCCCGGGGAGATCTGAACCGTACCGTGCAGCGGATTGCCTCCGAGGCGCGCATGGGGGCCGCCCTACGAAGACATTTCGGTCCTGAGGGGAGTCCGGAAAACCGGCCGACCATCCTGGCCAATCTCCGCTTGATCGCGAGCGAGCTTGATTTTTCGAGACACGCGTGGCTGTGTGTTCCAAGCGGTTCCCGGGTGGCTTCTGGTTGCTGCCTAAACCCGCGTGTCGGAGGATGCACTACTCGAGGTGCATTTCTGATCCAGCTATGTGTGAATGTGGAACCACCGCCATTCTTCTCCGATTGGAATAGCCTGCTGCATGAAATCGTCCACAGTGCCGGGATCGGAACCCTGGGCCGAGGTGAAGAGCGATATCTACGCATCCACCCCGATTATCCAGGGACCGACCCGCTTCACAATGCGGATTCCTATGCCGAGCTCGTGCGCCAGGTGGGCGCGGAGGGATGGCAGCAAGAGCCGCAAGAGCCCGTGGAACTGGATCTGCCGGGGAGTCTACAGGCGCTCGCAGGCGTGGGTGTCGGGGCTGCCGGAGCGCAACCGGTGTTCGGCGCGCAGTTGGAGGTCACGCCTCTAGGTCGCGGAGTGCGGGTCTTCGATTGGACCGCAGGAACGACATTTCTCTGGATGCCAAGGTACGGGGTTATCCCCGAAGGCGGCGGTGAAGCGGAGGATGTTGCCGCTCGGTTTTACGTCGGGGGCGAAACGGGCATGCGGGTGAGACCGTCTAGGGTTTCCGCCGCGGTGTTCGACGTTTCCGCGGGTGTCGGCGCCCTATGGCCCGGCGGCGGGGAGCGGGCGCAGGTTGCGCTGACCGGGCGTGTCGCCGCAAGGTGGCGTTTCGGCTCACCGTCTTTGGGCGGATTGGCGGGCGTGGATTTGCGCGCGGTCTACGACTTGGTGGAGCAAACTCAAAGCGGATTTGTCTTGGCCCATATTTGTCACTTGGTTGCAATATAGTGTGGAAGATCAAAACGTTATGGTTTACAAGGAGAGGGTTTTGGCACTACATTTGCTCTTGCTGTCCCGCGTGTGAGTCGATGAGCGTCTTCTGAGT
>Ga0210085_1001295_pt1 | contig 10042 bp, 10 predicted proteins | sample China_Galinas_PW_5_FD_184866 | JGI IMG/M metagenome (GOLD analysis project Ga0210085, IMG submission 184866) | Wetland microbial communities from San Francisco Bay, California, USA, that impact long-term carbon sequestration - China_Galinas_PWC_D1... | ecosystem: Environmental > Aquatic > Marine... | reverse complement strand
TCAGTTGCAAGCATCCCCGCTCCTGGCTCACGGCCAACCCCTGTGATCTTCGATCACAGGACGTAATAATAACACTTTGTTACTTATAGAGAAATAGATTCAGATGAACTTTCGGTCCAGGCACTATTTAAGTAAAGCACAACGAGCCGCAAAGTCGAAGAAACCTTCGTGGGCAGACGCTCTTGCCGGACCCCAGGGACAAGCAGTCGATGGTCATCGGCGGCGACACCGCCATGTACGTAGTGTGCCTCCCTGCACCTGGATGGCGAGACTTCCATCGTCTATCGGCGCATCCATATCTAGATGCCGGTGCGGGTCGAGAAGCCGTACCACGGAAAAGGGCTTCTAGCTCAAGGTACTGCGGGCGTCGCGGGAGCTCATCGGCGAAAACAAGACCCACTTGTCTGTCTGAGGCGGGGGGCAGGGATGACGTAATATGGGTGATAGTCCACGACCTTGGTCGGGATAATGCAGGTCCCGCAAACGCGGGGGCAAGCTGAACACATTATTGGTGAGCTGGTTCCCGAGGGTTTGCCCCCATCTCACCTGTCAGGTACTGGCGCGGTGGCGAGATGGGAATCGAATGTGTTGGACTGCTGTTCGTCGTAGCCTTCGGGGGTGCGCTGGATGAACAGGGCGGGGATTCCGAGGGACTCAGCCAGGGCGGGGCCCGCCTTCGGACCGAGGACCAGGAGTGCCGTTGCCAGGGCATCCGCCTTCGCCGTGTGTGGGGCCAGAACCGTCACCGAGGCCAGGTTGTGGTTCACCGGCCGCCCGGTCGTCGGGTCGATGGTGTGAGAGTAGAGCTTTCCGTCCTGCTTGAAGAAGTTTCGGTAATCGCCGGAGGTTGCCATGGCGCCGCCGCGTAGCTCGACGACCCTCTCGACCTCCCGCACCCCTGGATCGGGGCGCTCGATGGCGATGCGCCAGGGCCGGCCTCGTCCGTTGTGTCCGCGCCCTCGCAGCTCGCCTCCGATCTCGACCAGGTAATCGGTGATGCCGGTCTTTCCCAACAGCTCGGCGACCCGATCCACGCCGTATCCCTTGGCGATTGCGGACAGGTCCAGGTAGAGGTCGGGATCGGATTTGCGCAGAGCCGGCGGCTCCTGTTGGACCGATAGCTTATGATAGCCGACATGCGCTCTTGCCTGCGTGATTCGAGCATCCGCGGGCGGGGTGTCCGTCCTTTTTCCCGGACCGAATCCCCAGAGGTTCACCAGGGGACCGACCGTCGCATCGAAGGCCCCGCCGCTCACCTCGCTGGTCCAGATGGCCTCCTTCACCACGGACGCGAGCTCCGGCGAGACAGGGATCCAGTCCGTTGATCGGCTGCAGTTGAAGCCCGAGAGCTCCGAGTCCTCCCGATAGGTCGACATCAAGGCATTGACTCGATCCAGCTCCTTCGTGATCCGGTCGCGGAGGGCGTTCGGGTCGATTCCGGTTGGAAGGTCCACCACCTGGATGCTGTAGCTGGTCCCCATGGTTGCACCCTCTAGCTCCAGGACCTGGTGCTCGGGCGCCGGGGTGCAGGCGAGGAGCTGCAGGATGAGAGCAACGAGGGGGAAGAAACGCAGGTGCTCGGTCATGGGGGGCGAAACCTCGATCTGGATGTATTTTACGGGCGGCGTGCGACAATAGCATTTCACTCGCGGTGGCTTCGGAATCATGTTCGGTATTATCGACCGCTATATCCTGTTGGAAGTGCTCAAGGTCTTTCTGGCGATTCTGGGCACGCTCCTGCTGATCGTCGTCAGCATGCTCTTTCTGCGCACCCTCGAGGAGGTGAACGTCGGAGCGCTGAGCAACGACCTGGTATTTCGGTTCGTGGGTCTGCAGATCGCGCGGGATATCTCTAGTCTGTTGCCCCCGGCGTTCTTCCTCGCCGTCCTGGTCGCCCTCGGCCGTATGTCCCGCGACAGCGAGCTCATCGCGCTGAGTGCCTGCGCGGTGGGATCCGCACGCATTTATCGTTCCCTGTTCTATTTGGCGCTTCCGGTCGCCCTCCTGACGGCTTGGCTCTCCTTCGAGGTCAGGCCCCAGGTGGTCGCCGAGATCCAGAAGGTGCTACATGAGCGCAAGGACCAGGCTCACCAGATGAGCGGAATGCAGCAGGGACGTTTCTACCAACAGGAGCGGGGCTTGGTCACCGTTTATGTGGAACAGATCGAGGACGAGCAGAGATTGCGCAACGTTTTCATCCAGGATCGGCGCGAGGATAGGCTTCGGATGGCAACCGGAGAATCGGGCATACGTCGCGTCGATGAGGCGACCGGCGAGCATTTCTTGACCCTCCTAAAGGGACATCGCTACGAGGGTGCCCCCGGGGAGGCCGATTATTCGGTCGGTACCTACGAGCGCTACAACCTGCGCATCGAGCCTGCCAAGCTCGAAAACTTCAAGAGCAGTAAGCGAGCCGGCTTCCCGACCAGGGAGCTCATCAGGTCCCGGGATCTCGCGGACCAAGCCGAGCTCCAGTACCGGATCAACGGACCGCTCGCGGTCTTCACCCTGACGCTGTTGACGATTCCGTTGACAGCGAAGTCGCCGCGCCAACGGGCCACCGGACGCATGTTCCTGGCCTTTCTCACCTATTTCAGCTTTTTCAATCTGCAGCGTCTGGCGGCGAACTGGCTCGAGATCGGAGCTACCCCGAGCTGGTTGGGAAGCCTTTGGTATCAGGCGGTGGTGTTGTTACTGGTGCTGGCGATCCTGTTGCCGGAAAGTCGCTGGCTCGCGCGGCTCAAGCGTCGGTCTCCGCCGAGGGATTCGGGATAGTCTCTGACTTCCGAAATCTCGATTCACGAAGCGGCAATCCTCATCAGAGCCGAGAGGGCGGTCTCGGCCACCGCCCGAAGCCAGTCGGGGTCCGCGTCACCAGAAATGGACCCCAAAAACAGGCCAGTGCCTTAAGTGAAATCTTCCTTGGGTTTGAGGCTGCCAATTGCTGTGCGGCCGGATCGAAATACACCGCATCGGGGGTGCGCTGGTCCCGTGCGCTGTGACGGCGCCTGGAGTTGTACAGATTGAAATAGCGGGCCAGTGCGCGGTGGAGCTGTGCCTGTGTCTCGTAGGAATGCAAGTACACGTCTTCGTACTTGACGCTGCGCCACAGGCGCTCGACGAACTAGGATTCCTTGACCGACTCGCATCTTCACAAATGAGTCAAATTTCTTTCGAAGGCGCAAGCTTCGCCCTCTCGCCGTTGGGGCAAGATCACGGACGCCCGCTTCTGGTGAATGCTGCGCGCGGCAGGTGCCTGAGGAGGCGATGGCGGTTAGCGGACCGACGCATCGTAACGCGATGAGATCGCGTTCATGGCCGCATGGCGTCTTGTGCGTTTTCTCCAGACGCGTTCGTTGGCTCAACGGGGCCTGTATCAAGAGTGTAGTCCGTGATCTTGCGACTCACGGCTCGTTGGTCTGAGGCGCAGCCTCGTTAGTTGTTGTCAATTCTGGTGTATGGAGCCTAACTCATAGCCGGATCAGGCGGCGTCCCGTAGCTCCTCCGGTGGGTTGTCAGGCACCGGAATCCCAATCTTTGTAGATCGTCCCGGCAAGCGCATCTGCGACCTTCTCGGGGGCGCGGATACGGCGCCAGGACTTGGCGGCCTCTTCGGCGAGCTTGAAGGCCAGGCCAAGGAAGGTGCAGCGCGTTACGCAGTTCTTGGTCCGAGTGGTGCGATGGCGCACCGTGGCGAACGTGGACTCGATAGGGTTGGTGGTGCGCAGATGCACCCAGTGCTCGGCGGGGAACGCGTAGAATGCCAGGAGGGCTTCTCGATCCTTGAGCAGCTTCTCGCTGGTCTTGGGGTACTTGGGCTCGTAGCGTTTGACGAAGCGATCGAGGGCTGCCTCAGCCTCGTTGCGAGTCTCTGCCATCCAGATCGCTTTCAGGTCCGCCTTGGCTTTGCTGTGCAGCGACTTGGGCAGCGCCGAGAGTGCCCATTGCCCATCTTGTGAAACCAGCAGCGCTGGTGGCTCGTTTCGGGAGAGACCTGCTCCAGGGCGCTCCAAAAACCCAAGGTGCCGTCGCCGACGGCCAGTTGCGGGGCGCGCTCAGACCCCGTTCCTTCAGATCACGCAGCATCTCCAGCCATGAGGCCCCCTGTGTCAGGTTAGTTGTCGCCTCCACCTTCTATGACTCTAACCGCAACAGGGGGCGAAGACGAGAGCGCCCCGTGCCGAGATATTCCGACGAACGCAAAGAGTCGGTGCTGCGCAAGATGCTGCCACCGCACAACCGCCCGCCCACCGAGCTGGCGGCCGAGGAAGGCATCAGCGAAGCGACGCTGTACAACTGGCGCCGTGAGGCGCGCGACCAGGGCCGGCTGCTGCCCGCCGGTGCCACCGGTCCCGCGGGCTGGAGCGCGGCGGACAAGTTCGCCGCGGTGGTCGAGACCGCGGCGCTTAACGAAACCGAGCTGGGCGCGTCCTGCCGCCAGCGCGGCCTGTACCCGGAGCAAGTCCAGGCCTGGCGCAGCGCCTGCGAGCACGCCAACGACTGGGCGGCCGAGCGCGCCCGGCAGAGCCAAGCCGAGCACACCGAGCTGCGCCGGCAAGTGCGCGCGCTGCAACGCGATCTCAAGCACAAGGAGAAGGCGCTGGCGGAGACCGCCGCGCTGCTGGGCCTGAGCGTGCGCACCGTACAGCGCTGGAGCTGCGACGGCGAGGTCACCGAGGACCGCCGTCCGAGCGCCGAGCGGCCCACCCCGCCCAATGCGCTCAGCGACGCCGAGCGCGGCGCGGTGCTCGCCATTTGCAACAGCCCCGAGCACGCCAGCCTGCCGCCGAGCCAGATCGTCCCGCGCCTGGCCGATGCGGGCATCTACCTCGCCTCCGAGTCCACCTTCTACCGCGTGCTGCGCGCCGCCGATGCCCAGCACCACCGCGGCCGAGCCAAGGCCCCGCGTGCGCCGGCGCCGCCGTCGAGCCACACCGCCCATGGCCCCGGCCAGGTCTGGTGCTGGGACATCACCTACCTGCCCGGCCCCGTGCGGGGGCTGTTCTTCTACCTCTACCTGATCCTCGACCTCTACAGCCGCAAGATCGTCGGCTGGGACGTGCCCGCGGCGGAGAACAGTGACCATGCCCGCACCCTGATGCGGCGTGCTGTGCTCGCCGCAGGCTGCCTCGGCCGCCCCCTGGTGGTGCACGCCGACAACGGCAGTCCGCAGAAGGGCAGCACGCTGCTGGCCACGCTCGAGCGCCTCGGCATCACCCCCTCCTACAGCCGCCCGCGGGTGAGCGACGACAATGCCGATGCCGAGACGCTCTTTCGCACGCTGAAGTATCGCCCGGCCTATGCGGTCAACGGCTTCGCCGACCTGGCCGAAGCGCGCGCGTGGGGGCTGGAGCTCGTGCGCTGGGACAACACCGAGCACCGCCACAGCGCGCTCGCCTTCGTCACCCCCGAGCAGCGCCATAGCGGCGCCCATGGGGCCATCCTCGCGCAGCGCCAGGGGCTCTACGAACAGGCCAAGGCCGAACGGCCGGCCCGAGCGCTGGAGCGGCGCCGTGCGCGACTGGGCCCCGCCCGGGGCGGTGACGCTGAATCCGGCTGGCGCCAACGCAACGCCACTGGCACAGGCCGCATGAGCACCAGGTCGACCACCATGGCCGCTACGTGCCCCCGCCTATCCTTGGGAGGGAGGGAGCGAGCACCTTCTTGCCACCCCGGTGCTGTCCCCGCACAGCGCTCGCCCTGGTGGCCATCCTCGGTCTGCGACGGCGGGAGACTGGGCGCAGTGCGAAGTGAGCGAGCGACCGTTCGGCCCACACCGCCACGATTCACCGACACTCCTGAGCCGTCGGCACCATCGCCAGGAGGCAAACTGGAATTGAGCGAAGGGGTTGATGCGACAACTACCTTGACAAACACCGGCCCGGCGCGCAGCGAAATAGCTGGCGTGTTCCGGATCGTAGGGATTGGAGGCGCCGCGGATCAGCACATGGCGGCGGATCGGAATGCTCAACATCCGAAAGAGATCGACCGAACCGTCTGTGAACACCCAGTCGTAACCCTCCCTGCGGGCATAGTACCGATCCTTGACCCACTTACGGGCGTGCTGGGGATGTCGCCGTTTCGCCCAATTCCATGTCATGCGCCAGATCGCATGGTCGACATCGTTGAAGACGTCCTTGCTCACGACATGGCGGTAGTAGTTGCCCCAACCGCGGATCACCGGGTTGAGACGCCGGATCAGGATACCCTGGGGCAGGCTTTTAGCTGTCCGGATGATCTCCCGAGCCTTCTCCTTCACCGCAGCGATGCTGGAGGCAGCCGGTTTGATGAGCAGTTTGCCGCGGTACTTGCGGACATTGAAGCCGAGGAAGTCGAAGCCCCGGTCGATGTGCACGACCCTGGTCTTCTCCTCTGCCAGCTCCAAACCTCGCTCCTTGAGGAACTGCACCACCAAGGGTTTGACTCCCTCTTCGAGTAGCAACTGAGAGTCGCCAGTGATGATGAAGTCATCGGCAGAACGGACAAGGTTGACCTTGTGAGGGCGCCCGAAGTGTGTTCTCAGACGCCCCATGAGGCCGTTCAGTGCCATATTGGCTGCCGTCGGGGAAATGATGCCACCTTGCGGCGTCCCCTGCGCCGTTGGGTGGAACATCCCACGCTCCAAATAACCGGCCTTGAGCCAAGCGCGCAATTTTCCTTGATGGGTGGGTACCTGCTCGACCAGCCAATCATGGTCGAGATGGTCGAAGGACACCACAACACACTACCCACCTCGAGGGTTTTCCGCAGTCGGTCACAATCACTCGGCCACACCATCCATTCGAGGGTCAAGCTCTGGATCTTCTTGGCTGGTCGCAACGCAACGGCCGTTTACACCTCCTGCTGATCCTGCCTGACAAAAGCCGCTCTCTCATTCCCGCCGAATGGACTGATCTGAAACCGCCGTCGGCGATCCAAGCCGCCCAGCCGGACGAGAGCGCAAGCCCGGCCCAAAGCCCCTGCCTCGGTTCCCTGTCGCAGTTGTTCCAGGCCCGCACCCTGGTCGACGCTCTGCTGCGCCACCTCGATTCCTCGGGGAACGCACCACATTCGGCGCCGACACAGGAGACCTCCCATGCAACTGTACCTGAGCTTTCCGCAGCTTCCCCTCCCGCTCGCGGCGGTGTGGGAACAGCTCGAGGCAGACGACCAAGCCGCCGTCGTGGAGGCACTGGCACAACTGCGCACCAAGGCCACGATGGATGAGGCAACACTGGGGCAAAAACATGATTGACACGACCAAGATCCAACCCGCGCATCTGCAGCGGGCCGCCTGCGTTTATATCCGCCAGTCCACTGCCCAACAACTGGAGCGCAACCGCGCGTCTACCGAGCGCCAATATGCCCTGCTCGATCGGGCCCTGGAGCTGGGCTGGCGGCGCGAGCAGATTAGCGTCATCGACGAGGATCTGGGGCGGTCCGGTTCCGGAGTGGTGGAGCGCTCCGGCTTCGCCCACTTGGCCGCCGAGCTCGCTCTGGGTCGGGTGGGAATCGTATTGGGTCTGGAGACCTCCCGCTTGGCGCGCAACAATGCCGATTGGTACCGGCTGCTGGACCTGTGCGCCATGACCGACACCTTGATCGGGGACGTCGACGGACTCTATCACCCGGCCCTGTTCAACGACCGACTGCTGCTGGGGCTCAAGGGCACCATGAGCGTGGCCGAGCGGCACATCATCCGCGCCCGCCTCGACGGCGGGATCCGCAACAAGGCCGCCCGCGGGGAGCTGCGCCGGGGATTGCCGGTGGGCTTTGTCTGGGGAGAGACCGATGGCGAGGTGCTGTTCCACCCCGACGAGGCGCTCTGTGCGGCAATCCGAGCGGTATTCGAGCGCTTTGCCGAGCTTGGCTCCGCATGCCGGGTCTGGCTGTGGTTTCGCTCCGAGGAGCTGTCCTTTCCGTTGCAGGCGAGCACCCTGGCACAGATCCGTTGGGTGGCACCGACCTCCATGGCGATCCACAATGTGCTGACCAATCCGGTGTATGCTGGGGCCTATGCGTACGGCAAAAGCCGCCATGAGCGCTACGTGGACGAATCGGGGACCATTCGCAAGCGGATTCGCAAGCTGCCCCAGGAGGAGTGGACGGTACTGATTCGGGAGCATCACCCCGGCTTTATCGAGTGGGAGACCTATGCGGCCAATCAGGCGCGCCTTGCCAGCAACACCCGACCCCGCCCCCACCAAGCGGGGAGCGCGGTGAGAGAAGGCGCTGCGCTGTTGCAGGGGCTGGCCACGTGCGGGCACTGCGGGCGGCGGTTGCGCACTCACTACCAAGGGAAAAACTCTCGTCCCGGTTCTCATTGCGCAGGCAAGAATGTCGTGGACGGTCGCGGGGTGTATTGCCTGAACATCGGTGGCGTCCAGATCGATAGGGCCGTGGCCGAGGCCTTTCTCGCAGCGCTCAACCCCGCCGGCCTGCAGGCTGTAGTGCTCGCCGCCGAGCAGCTCGAGGCCGACCATGACGCAGCGCTCGCGCAATGGCGTCTCGGCGTCGAGCGCGCCCGCTACGAGGCCGAACGGGCCGAGCGACGCTACCCTCGCTGTGGAGCCAGAGAACCGCTTGGTGGCCCGGGGGCTGGAGCGCGAGTGGGCGCGGTGCCTGCGCGAGCTCAGGGAGGCTGAGGCGCAGCTTGCTCGCCGCGAGCAGCAATGCCCCCGGACGCTTCCCCCTCAAGAGAGAGCGCGGCTGGAGACCCTCGGTGCCGATCTGGGGCGAGTCTGGTCGGCTCCGACCACCACGGACCGGGACCGCAAGGAACTGCTACGTACCTTGATTGAGGAGGTCATCATCGCCGTCAAGCGGGAGCACGCCAGCGCCTGCCTTTGACGCTGCGTTTCAAAGGCGGCCTGATCACCGAGCTGGATGTGCACCTGCCGCACTCCAATCCACCGCCAATCCGTACCGACGAGGACACCGTCGCTCTGGTGCGCCGTCTGGCCGTTCATTATCCCGATGCTGTCATCGCCGGCATCCTCAACCGCCAAGGCCGCAAGAGCGCCCGCGGTGAGCACTTCACCGCCGGGCACGTCGGAAACCTGTGTCGGTATCGGAAGATTCCCTGCTTCAAGCCGCCGGGCAAGCCGCCACAAGGAGAGCCGGTCACTATCCGGGAGGCGGCGGACATCCTCGATATCGCACCCTCCACACTCCACCGCTGGCTCAACGACGGCTTCCTCGCCGGCGAGCAAGTCACCCCGGGCGCACCCTGGCGCATCCGCATCACCGATGAGCTCAAGGCGCTCTTTGTCGAGGAGGCCCCGCAGGGCTATCTGCCCATGCTGGAGGCCACCAAACGCCTCGGCGTATCCCGCCAGACAGTGTTGCAGCGGGTAAAACGCGGCGAGCTGAAGGCCACCCATGTCCGGCGCGGAAAGAGAAAAGGTTTACGTATCAGAGTGATAGATTCCATTCCCGATCTCTCCGACCCAGCACCATGAATTAGGGGGCAATATGAAGCAGCATCCAAAAAGCCTTGAATGTCGGCTTCTACCACATGCCCATAGCGGCCGAACTGCAGCTCGTAGGTGAGCTCCTTGACCGCCTGTTGAGCCCCCACGCCAGGGCGGTAGCCGTAGCTCAGGGGCAGGAAGTCGTTCTCATAGATGGCTTCGAGCAGCACTCTGACGGCCCCCTGAAGCAGGCGGTCTTCCACGACCGGGATGCCCAGGGGCCGTGCGCATTTCGGCGAACGTGACCGCCCGTTTCGGTGATCGTGACCGCCGATTCCGGAAAACCGGTCAAAATCGGTCACGATCAAACGAAATAGCCCGTCACGATCGTCCGAAAGAGGCGGTCACGATAAAACGAAATGACTGGTCACGATGGGCCGAAATACGCAGGCCGCTCCTTGCCGTTGCCTTTGGGGATGGACTTGCGCCGGATCAGCCGGCTTCGGTATTCACCCCGCTTCAAGCGTTCGACGAGGGCCTGAATGTTCTCGTCCAGTCTCTCTCCATACTGGGCGATCGTCACCCGGTCGACTCCGGGCGCTCCGTGCTTGTTGAGCTTGCTCCAGGCAAGGCGCAACAATGACGCATCC
>Ga0210085_1001294_pt1 | contig 10043 bp, 26 predicted proteins | sample China_Galinas_PW_5_FD_184866 | JGI IMG/M metagenome (GOLD analysis project Ga0210085, IMG submission 184866) | Wetland microbial communities from San Francisco Bay, California, USA, that impact long-term carbon sequestration - China_Galinas_PWC_D1... | ecosystem: Environmental > Aquatic > Marine... | reverse complement strand
CTTGCCGATGAATGGGTTTCCGGCGTCTGTGGCTGCACTGGCTACCGGCCCAAATAGCGCGGCTAACTCGCGAGCCTGCCTGATTGTCAGATCATCAACACTCATTTTTAACTCCCTTCAAAAGGTTCAAAGTTGCCGGCCCCGCATGCCCGCTCAGCATGCCTTCGAGCAGTGGGGCTAGACCCCCGCAGCGCGACCTCATGCCGCGCGAGCCGGCGGAAGAATCAGATTTTGACCGGCACGATCGGTACTTCGACGTCGTCGCTATCGAGCCGGCGCACCATGCCGTCATGGAAAGGGCGCTCGCGATCGATCTTGTCGCGAGCTTCGTCAGCCCTGAATGCGACGGTGCTCCAGTCTGGCGACATCTCATACCCGAGCTCGTCGCACAGCAGTCGGTAGCGGCGCTGGAACTCGGCGCGCCGGTCCATCGCGCTCCCGTTCTCCGGCGGCGGACGCAGCGCGAAGCCGCCCCTCACCGACGCCATTCGCGCGTTGAGCGACTCGACCGCGCGGTCCATTTCGTCGATGGTGCTATTCATGCTGCCCTCCTGATCTCGTCATCAATCGAATCTAATAGCGCGCCAACGATGCGGTCAGCCGCCTCCGTCGCCGCCCACGCCGCCTCCGCCGCCGACCACGACGCACTCGACTCCGCCGCCGACCACGACGCCGCCTCCGCCGCCCACGTCGCCGCACTCGCCGCCGCCGCCGCCGCACTCGCCGCCTCCGCCGCCGACGACTCCGCCCACGCCGCCGCCTCCGCCGCCGACCACTCATCATCGTCTGGCTCATCGCCGTCGACCACGCGGTCACAGAGCGTCGCGACCATGTCGCACACGGTCAGGACACTGGCATCAGCGGTGTGCTGGGCAGCTTCCCGAACGCAGGTAGCACGGTGGCGGTACTCAACGCGTCTAAGCGCAGTGGAATCCAACCGATGCAGCTGCCGTAACGTCGCGGCGGTACGTCGCATTAGAGTTGGCCACGCCTCATCGCTCGGAGCGTCATCCATCCACGGCACGAGATGCGCCAGCCATGGCGGCAGCAAATCAGCTGGGCACGCGCCAGCGTCCTCATCTTCTCCGGCCTCAGGCCATAGCGCAGCAATCAGGCACGCAGTCTCTCGGCCTTGCGCGTCGGTCCCGATCCACTCGCCACGGGCCAGCCGGCCCTCGGCAATCGTCGTGTCGAGGCGATCGAACGCTTCGACGTAAGGCTGTAGCGTGCGAACCCGCGCCATCTCGATTTTGAAGCTTGCCTTGTCCATGACCATCTCCCCTGCGCCGTGGCGCCGTGTTGACTCCTCTACCGTGCACCCCGCCGGCCCAACTGGCAACCCCAAAACGACACAAATCGACAAAAAAAACCAAATCGCAAACAGAGCTTGACTTCGGACAGCGTCGCGCACCAAGCTGACCCCATGAACGTGCTAGAGAGAGCGCGGCTAGTCAAAGGCTTGGCGCCTTCCGACGTAGCCAAGTTGCTGGAAGTCAGTAGCAATTCCGTCCGCGGCTGGGAGCGAGGCACTCGCCGGCCCCGGGCCGAGCTGATCCCCAAAATCGCGGAGGTCTACGCGCTGGACGCGGAGGCCGTGGTGGACGCGATCAATTGGGACACCGATGGGTCGGCGGAATCGGAGGCTGGGTAAATGCGACTCATTCCCCTCACCCTCCTACTACTCACCGCCTGCCCCTCGCAGCCGGCCGACGCCCCGGTGTCCCGCCCGGCCCCCGTCATGCCGACGCCCATGCTCGCGCTGCAGGTCATGGCGCCGGAGCACGCCGAGCGGTGCGCGCCACACGCGGCCGACGTCGAGATAAGGATAGTGCGCGGCGCCGAGGTACGCGAGCCGTGACCCCCAACCCGCACGAGTACCACCGCACGCCCGGCTGGTGCGTCGACCGCCTTCTCGAACGCATTCGCCTGCCTGCCCGTCACCGCACCTGGTGCGACCCGTGCGCGGGGGACGGCGCGATCATCGACGCTGTCCCCGGCCACTTATACGAGCAGGTCAAGCAGTATGACATCCAGCCGCGCGCTGACCACGTCATGCAAGCCGATTTCCTGGAGCTTGAGGCACGCGAGGCCCTCGCCGACGTCATGATTTTCAACCCGCCGTTCTCCAAGGCGGTGCAGTTCGTCAGCAAGGCCCAGAAGTGCGCCGGCATGGTCATCTGCCTGCAGCGCCTGAACTGGCTCGCCAGCGACAAGCGGGCGGGCTGGTTGGCGGGCTGGAAGCCGAGCGTCTACGTGCTGCCGAATCGCCCTAGCTTCAGCGGTAACGGCAAGACCGATAGCGCCGATTACGCGTGGTTCGTGTGGGACACGAGCTTTGCCCACACCGTCGAGATCCTGGACGTCACGCCCAAGGAGGTCCGCCGTGCGACTCGGTAGCCGTCCCCCAATACTCGTCATCGCCGCCGCCTTGTGGCTCCCCGGCGCTTTCGCAAACCCGCGGGTGGTGCTGCCCGCAACGCTGCTGTTACTGCCCCTGTCGTGGTGGTTGCGCCGCAAGGAGCGTACGCTGTGAGGGTGGTTGTCGAAAGCCCCCTAGGCGCGGACACGCCAACCCACCCCACACCGCGGGGTTCGAGGTGTCCAGTGCATGACGACACCCCAAGGGCCAGCGAACTGCTGAGCTACTGGACGCAGCTCACCCCGTCGGCTGCTGCGCGCGCGGTGGCGTCCGCACTCGAGCGCGAACGCAAGCGCGGCGAGAAGCGCGCCACATCTGCGGCGGTTGCGTGGCTCGAACGTGAGGCGCGGCGCGAACTCGGAACCGCGAGGGAGTGCGCAGAGGTGTTGAACGAGGCGGCCGCCGAGCTGCGGCAGGGCGCGCACATGGAAGGGGGCGGCCGGGCCATTGCCGAAGCGGAGGGCTTACAACATGTCTAGACCCCGTCGCGAAACCCGCGAGCTCGACGTGCGCCTAACGCACCTGCTGCGGACGCCAACCACGCTGCCGCTGGTGCTCACGTGGTGCGGCAAGACGGCGGAGCAGGCGGGAGATGACTACGTCACAAGTACCCTTGATCGCGTCACATGCCCCGACTGCCTGCGGTTCATGCGGCGCGACCTTGAGATGTTGAGGAGGTGGGCCAATGCCTAACCTCACCCGCCGCGCCTTCCTGACGGGCGCCACAGCAACTCAGGGGACGATGGACCTCGCCCGCGCCGCCGGGTTCGACGTGGACGATAGGGGGCGGGTGTGACTGAAACCGTCGCCCTGAGCATCGTCTGCGCCGTACTGGGCGCCGTTGTTGGCGCATGGGCAGCCAAGGCGTGGATGGATGGCGCGGCGCTCGCTGAACGGGATTTCGCGGAGCACAGGCAACGCCAGCAGGTCGCGTTCATGATCGAACTGCTCGCCCGCAAGCACGCCAAAGACGGCGACCTTCGAGGGGCTATCGCGCTGCGTGGGGCGCTGGTCAGGGTGCAGAGTGACGATATAGGAGGTGACCGTGGGTGACTTCGTCGACTGGAAAGTGCTCGCAGTCAACTTGCTGATCATGGTGCCCATGTTCGGGCTCGGGTACGCGGCGGCGGCGTTCCACCCGGCTTGGACGGTGGGCGCGATCGTCTGGTTCTTCGCCGCGGACATGATGAATGAGTGGTTGTATGAGTGGTTTGAGGGTGGTGACTATCATGCGTAAGGGGCATGTCCTGCTAGCCCTCTGTGTCGCCGCCGTGGCGCTGTTCTGGCTCGCTGCCCGGGCGACGGCCACGGTTGCGGCCCTGGCGGTCGTCGGCGGCGTCTGGGTGGCTGTGACGGCGGCTGGGAGGATGGTGCGTGGCTGAACTCCCAACCAACGTGACGATCCAGCTCGTGCGTACGCGCGACGGCGACTTCCGCGCCACCGCGGAGGCGACCGACTGGCCCGAGCGCGTGGTGCTCTCCGAAGCGACAACACGGGCGATCACGAAGGACATCCGCGAGCGGGCCCGCGTGCAGATGGTGCTCGGCCTGCTGGGCCGGCGCGGGGTGCTCCAGACCGGCGACATCGCTCGGGCCGTGGGTATCCGCACCCAGCATGCGCGGCGGCTGCTGCGGCGGCTGGAGGCTCGTGGGGCCGTGCGCGAGGTGTCGAGGCAGTTCCGGAATATTTGGGAGGTGCCCCGTGGATAACCCCTCGCAAAAACCGCAGACAACTCCCGCCCGTGCCGCGTGGGAGCTCGTCGGCGCACGCATGGCGCAGGGTGACGCGAGGGGCGCGACAGAGGCGCTGAGGCGGGCGGAGCTGTTCGGGCGGATAGTGGCCGCCGGCGGTGTGCCTATGGAGGTGCGGCTTTGACCGAGGATGAGCGAGAGAGCAACAACCGGCTGATCGCCACCGGGCGCCGCGTGCTGGGTGTCGAGGACATGCCGCCCATGGAGTCGCTCGAGGGCCAGTACAAGGCCCTCGGGTACTTGCTTGCGGGCCTGCGTGAGGAGTTGGCGCGGATCGACCAGAAGGCGGACCGGGAGGGCTTTTGCGCCGCGCTGGTGGCGTACCAGGACCGGCTAGCGGGCGCGCAAGTGTCGACTGCGAGGGCGCTCGTGCCGCAGCGTGAACAGGCGCCCGAGGGAGTCTCACAGGCGTTCTGGTACGCGACAGATCCGAGGTTGCCGTGACCTGGCATCCTGGAGGGGCTTATAAGCCCCCCCTTCCTGATCCTGATACTGTTCCTGTTCCTGATCCGATACCGGGAGGAAAAGCCTGCTGTCGTTTTTTTTGGCTTGAGTGACTGTGGTGGATGGGTTAGGGTTCTTGGCATGGACACACCAATCAGGGTTGCGAGGGCTGCGGCGGGGATCACACAGGTACGGCTCGCCGTAGATAGCGAGCTGTCGCCGGGGACGGTCGCGTCGATCGAAGACGCAGGCGACGCTCGTCTGAGTCAGCTGCTGCGTATCGCGCGGGTGCTTGGGATCGATCCGTACGAGCTAGCTTCTGCGCAGATGTCTGCGTACACGCAGGGGGCGCGCGGGGGCTCGCGGTAGCTCGTCATCTCACAGGGAGACGGCAGCATGCACACCACCGATCGAGTCCGCGTCGCCGCGCAGGCGATGCTGAGCCCACGCACCGTGGATCGCGCCTATGCCGGCGCGAACATCTACGCGACGACCCGCGCCCGCATCGTGCAGTCCGCGGAAGCGCTCGAGCTGGCCGCGACGTTGCAACCGGTGCAGGACAGGAAGCGGGTTGCAGGGCCCTCCCCCAGACGCACGAAAGGCGCCCAACCATCCCAAGCCGGCGCCCACGTGCAGCGAGACAACTTATGCACCAGATACACGACACCTACCCCCTACGCAAGCAGACCCCGCGGCCGCCCTCGAGCTGCTCGAGTGGCTCCGCAGCCGCCCGGCCGGCGGCGCCGAAGGGGGCGAGCATGCCGGCTGACCGCCCTCCGAGCCCGGTGATCGACCGCTCGGCCGACGGCGGAGCCGGATGTCGCGAGCTGGAGCCGATGCCCTTCGCCTGGCCCACCCGGGCGCCGGAGGGCTGCTGGTGCAGCTCGTGCGGCGAAGCGATCCCGGAGGGCACCGAGTGCCTGCGCACGCAGCGGTGGGAGTTCCACCACCGGCACTGCGCGCGGGAGATGGGCCGTGGATAACCTCGATGCTACCGCCCTGGCCGCGGAAACTCTCGAGCTGGCCCTGCACCTCGCCGCGGCCACCGAGGACCACGACCCCACCTGCAGGTGCCTGTACGCGCTGCGGGATGCCTACGACGACGTGACCGCCGAGCTCGAGGACCGCGTGGGCCGCTGCGGGCAGCGCGTCGACTGGGCGGCCGTCGATGCTGCGGCGGCAGAGCCCGACGGGCTGGGCCTGGTGCGCCTCGCCCTCGGCGCGGGGCACGGCTGGCGTCTGCGGGACGTGATGCCGGAGTTAGCGCCGGAGGTGCCTTCATGAGGTACGCAGCGATTTACCGCCGGTTCCTGCTCGAGCAACCGTCCACCCGGGACGGTGACTACCTCGCGATCGGCGTGTGGACGCTGCTCAGCGTCTACGCCGCTGACCACGAGCTAGGGGAGGGGCCGGTCCCAACCGGGACAGACGTGCCCGTTGGCGACGCTCGGATCGTCGACTGCGCCGGCTGGAGCGACCGCATGTGGCTCACTTCGGTGAGCGTGGATCGGTTCGGCGTCGATAAGGCGGTTGAGGCGGGATACGCGACCTGGGACGGCGCCGATCTGCTGGTGCACGGCTACGATCTGAGGGGTCAGGCCGCGGCCGAATCACACCGAAAAGCCGGGAAGAAAGGGGGTCGACCACCCAAGAACCAAGAGGTTTCCCAAAAGGAAAACCAAGCCAAAACCAAAAGGGTAACCAAAAAAGAACCCCCTACCCTACCCAACCCTACCCTACCCAACCCTACCCAACCCAGACCAACCGGGGACGCCGCTGGCGCGGCTGCGTCGTGTTCGGAGCGGATCGCGAAGCTTGAATCCAAGTACCCCGCCGGTCTGGCTCAGAAGGCACGCAGGGCATGCCTCGGTACTCGCAAGAGCCAGGCCGATTCCGTGTGGCTGAAGGCGCTCGAAAGCCTCGCAGCGATCGACCGCGACAAGGGCCCGGGCCGAGCCGCCCATGCTATGCGCGTCATGGTCGACAGGCACGCCACCGACGACAAGCGTGAGCCATACATGCTCGCGATCGCCCGAAACGCCGATGCCGGCGAAGTCGCCAGGGGAGGCACCCCGGCCAAGGTCCGCCTAAGCCTAAGCGCCGCCCCGCCGTCGGACCCCGATGAGATCGCTCGCATGGCGGAGCAGCAAGCGCGGGAGCTCGGGCGATGACCGCGCGGTCACTTGAGGCAATCTTCGGGAAGGCGATCGCAAGCTGCCGGGACCCCCGCGAACGGCGGCCCGACGAGTCCCCCGAGGAGCACGCGGAACGGCTCGCGGAGCTGGAGCGCCGAGAGGCGGAGGCCGAGCAACGCCGGCGAGCGACGGTCTACCGCGGACGCATGACCGCCCTTGCGGGCCTACCGATCCGCGACGAGATCCGCGAGGTCATTGCGCGCGGCAACCTCACCGCCGGCGGGTCGGACGCCCTGCAGCACGTCAAAGATTTCTCCGCCAGCGATCGGCAGTTCTTGCTGCTCGTGGGCGCAAAGGGCGTGGGCAAGACATGCGCAGTTGCGTGGTGGCTCGCCGAAGGTATCGGCGCCGACGACGACGCGGACGGGTTCACCGCGCCGCGCCAAAACGGCGTGTTCGTGAAGGCGCACGACTTCGTGATCCAGATGCGAGCGCACAGCGACTACGCACAGGCACAGAGAGACCTCCTGCACAAGCAGTTCGTCGCGCTTGACGACCTCGGCACCGAGCGCGACGCCGAAGCCATGCGGCACGCGCTCTATGCGGTCGTCGACGGGCGCCTAGGCAGCAGCCGTAAGCGCATGATCATCACGACCAACCTGATGCCCAAAGCTCTCGTGCGGCCGGACTCCGGCAACCCGTGCATGTGCGAACGCACCGCGGACCGCCTTCGGGAGTTCGGCATGGTGCGGTTTTGCAAACGAACCAAGAGCCTTCGCACAGGCTCGCTACCAGGACTGGAGGACTGAATGAGCTACCACAACGGCGGCGTGGCCAAGTGCGACGTCTGCGGCAAGCACGACCCGACACCACAGCCGCGCCGTCGCGCCGTCCGGGGGCCCGCTTGAGCGCGCCGCCGCATGACCTGACCGCCGAGCGGTACCTCGTCGGTGCCGTGCTGCGCTCCGAGGGTGCCCGGGACATCGCACTCGCGGAAATCGTCGCCGGCGACCTCTTCGCGCCCGACCACCGCACGGTATGGGCCGCTGCTGGCTCCCTGGCGGCGTCAGGAGCCCCGGTAGACGCCTTGGGGGTGCATGCCCACCTGCGGCAGGCTGGCGGGGCTGAGAGCGCCGCTCAGCTCGTTTTGGACGTCGACAGCACCATGGCGTTTGTTTCGCTGGACGCCGTGGAGCAGCGGTGCAAGCGCGTCCGCGACCTGGCAGCAGTGCGGAAGGTGCTGGCCGCGGCCCGCGGGCTGGCGCTGGAGGTCGCGGACGAAGGTGTGGGAGACCCTTCGGAGTGGCTGGATCGGGCGGAGCAGTTCATCACCGAGGCGGCCGAACACCGCGGCGACGACGGGCAGATGTTCACCGCCCGCGAGGTCATGGCCGAATGCATGTCCCACTTTGTGGCGCGCGCCGAGCGTGGTGGCGCGCCGGACGGTCACATGTCAGGGTTGGTGGAGGTCGACAGCAAGCTCGGTGGCTTTGCTCCTGGCAGGCTCTACGTGTTCGCGGGCAGGCCCGGGTCGGGCAAGTCGGTGCTGAGCAAGGACGTGGGGCTTGGGCTCGTCACGAGCACGGGATGGCCGGCGCTGTTCGTATCACTGGAGATGCCCAAGAAGGAGCTGGGCGACCGCATGATATGCAGCGAAGCCGGTGTGCTCTACGAGGACTGGCGCACGGCCAGGGTGACGCCGGACGAACTCCAGGCGGTCGGCAAGGCGTCGAAGTCGATCGCGGAAATGCCGCTGTACTTCATCGACAAGCCGCGTGCCGCGGTGGAGCACGTGACGCGCTGGGGTCGCCGGCTGAAGCGGCGCACGGGCAAGCTGGCCACGGTCGTCGTGGACTACCTGCAGCTGCTGACGACCACCAAGCGCAACTACAGCCGGGAGCAGGACGTGGCGCACGTTTCGCAGTCGCTGAAGGCGCTGGCCAAAGAGCTTGAGTGCCCGGTCATCGCGTGCGCGCAGCTGAACCGCGCGGCAGACGCGCGCCAGGACAAGCGGCCGCTACTGTCGGAGCTTCGCGAGTCGGGATCGATCGAGCAGGACGCAGACGCGGTGTGTCTCATGTACCGGGACGACTACTACCATCCCGAGAGTGAACGCAAAGGCGTGGTCGAGGTCAATGTGGCGAAGCACCGAGCCGGCCCGACCGGTGTCGCGGAACTTTCGTTCCAGGGCAAGTACGTTCGGATAGCAAACCTCGAAACATACCACGAGCCCGAGCCCGACTACGCCCGAGGTCCGGAATGGTGATCGCACATGGCGGGCATGCAACCAGGCGACGTGTTCGAGTGGGTCGATTGGGGCGACTGGCACACGCCGGCGACGCTGAACCGGGCGGTGCTCGTCGAGGACGCCAACGGAGTGCGGCTGTGGAGGGTTCTTGGGGCCCGCGAGCTGTCCCCCATCGAGGAGCTTGTTGCGCGCCACGGCATCGACGATGTGCTATCCCGGAAGCGGAAGCGCAAGCGGAGGTGACCCGATGAAAGCCCGCGTCTACCAGCTCCGCGACATGCGCCCAATCGCCCGCCGCCTGCCCGTGGTCGACCAGGCCCGCCGCCCGCAGACCCGCGCGGAGTGCGAGTCGGGCCCGCGTCCGTGCCCGTACGTGTCCTGTAGGCACCATCTCTACCTCGACGTGCTGGTGAGCGGCTCGCTGAAGCTCAACCACCCGGACAAGGATCCGGACGAGATAGAGGAAACGTGCGCGCTCGACGTGGCCGAGCGCGGTGGCGAGAGCATGACGGTGATCGGCAGGTACCTGAGCATGTCACGGCAGCGAGTGGAGCAGATCGAGAAGAAGGCAGCGCGGAAGCTGGCCATGGTTGGCGGCATTTGGTTTGAGGATTGGAGGGCGAAGTGAGCAAGCAACAGTGGGTGATCAAGCATTGCAATCAGTGAGGCGCGCATGACCAACCCCCGCGACAACCGGCGACGCAAGCGCAAGGCGGCTCGGAAGGTGGAAAGGTGGCGTTGGCTTCGGAGGCTAACGCGCAGTTTCGACGCAATCGTGTTCAGCAGCAGCGATGACGGCGTAGTCCTCTGCTATTTCGACACGTCTACCTGCATTCCCATGCAGGTAGACGGCGGAACGATTGACTACGACTTCAATGCTTGCGGAGTGCTCGAACTATGAATGACGCCATTCAGCAAGAGCACCGGTTCACGGTCCCCGGCCGCCCAGTGCCCAAGCAGCGCGCGCGCGTCTACCACGACCGTAAGCTTGGCAAGATCCGCGGCGTCACACCCGACGCAACACGGCAGTACGAGAACAACGTGG
>Ga0210085_1001293_pt1 | contig 10047 bp, 8 predicted proteins | sample China_Galinas_PW_5_FD_184866 | JGI IMG/M metagenome (GOLD analysis project Ga0210085, IMG submission 184866) | Wetland microbial communities from San Francisco Bay, California, USA, that impact long-term carbon sequestration - China_Galinas_PWC_D1... | ecosystem: Environmental > Aquatic > Marine... | reverse complement strand
ATCTGTTCGCCTTTGAGTGGGTGCAGACGAAGAGTCCCGCAGGTGCTATCCAGTGGGTTCCGGATGATGAGAGCGCAGCAAACCTCGTGCCGGATGCTCACGATCCGTCGAAGCGGCATGCTCCCATCATGTTCACCACAGACCTTTCGTTAAAGTTCGACCCGAGCTACCGGAAGATTGCGAAGCGATTCCAGGAGAACCCGGAGGAATTCGAGCTCGCCTTCGCCAAGGCGTGGTTCAAGCTGACGCACCGCGACATGGGCCCGCGTGCACGTTATCTTGGTGCTGAGGTTCCTGCCGAAGCGCTGATTTGGCAAGATCCCGTACCCGCTGTCGATCATGCATTGATTGAAGCAGCGGACATCACGAAGCTGAAGTCCGAGATCCTTGCATCGGGGTTGACCGTACCCGAACTTGTCAGGACCGCCTGGGCGTCGGCTGTCACCTTCCGCGGCACCGACATGCGCGGCGGGGCAAACGGGGCGCGTATTCGCCTCGCACCGCAAAAGACCTGGGAGGTCAACAATCCGGCTGAACTGGCGAAGGTACTGAAGCGCCTGGAGGGCATCCAGAAAGACTTCAACCGCGCACAATCGGGCGGAAAGAAGATATCGCTCGCCGATCTGATCGTTCTGGGCGGATCCGCAGCCATTGAACAGGCCGCAAAGAATGCCGGGCACGACGTGCAGGTTCCCTTCACGCCGGGACGCACGGACGCATCGCAAGAGCAGACCGACGTAAATTCCTTTGCCGTGCTCGAACCAACCGCTGACGGGTTTCGCAACTACTTCGGTAACGGTAACCGCAGATCGCCGGCGGAAATGCTGGTTGATCGGGCGAACCTGCTGACCCTGACGGTTCCTGAAATGACCGTTCTGGTCGGCGGCATGCGGACCCTGAATGCCAATGCCGGACAATCTGAACATGGTGTGTTCACCGAACAGCCTGGCGCGTTGAGCAACGATTTCTTCGTGAATCTGCTCGACATGTCCACGCAATGGTCGAAATCATCTATCTCAGAGGGCGTTTACGAGGGTCGTGATCGCGGGACCGGCGAGCTGAAATGGACCGCCACCCCCGTCGACCTGGTCTTCGGGTCGAACTCCGAGCTGCGCGCTATTGCAGAAGTCTATGCGGCTGACGACGCAGGAGAGATGTTTGTGCTTGACTTTGCTGATGCGTGGACCAAGGTGATGAACCTCGACCGCTTTGATGTGCTTTGACCTCGGCTTCCCCGTATGAACTACTGCTGCGTTACCTTGCAGTATAAACCTGCATGAGGAAATCAAGATGAAACTAACAACCAGTCATACCTCGATCGGGAGAGTGATTACCGTTGAAACGGACGAAGAACTTGACCTGAAGTCCCACGGAGTATTTGTCGACGCCTGCAGGCTGGCTGGGCATTCCGAACAAAGTACTATCGATGTGAACCTTATGAATACACGGAAAATCCGAGGTTCAGGGGTGGACATGCTGTTAATGCTGAGTGAGCTTACAGGTTGCGAAAGCAACCGCATCCGTCTCATCAACTGCAATCCTGATATACGTAACCAACTGATGACAAGCAAGGTTGGGCAACACTTCCGGGTATTGTAGCAGCGCCCGTTTTTCTGTGATTATAAAAACATAACCTGATTACCACTGAAACTCAGCCAAACGACGCATGCGGTCGAAATGGCGGGTATGGGACCCGCGGCGAGCGTGTGGTACCGGCCCCGGGCTGCAAGAACGTCTGCCGCAGGGAGGAGGTGAGACCGGGAACCGGTCGAGAGACTGGCCTGGGCCATGCGGCAGTCGAGCCTACAGGGAGGTATTTACGGCGTGTCTTGCAGCCCGGGGCCGAATACCATGTTTCTCCATCGTAGCTGAGTTTTAGTGACTATCAGGAAACATAATGCGGTGGTCTTCGGTTGCCGTTTTTATTGCGGATAATAAAAGCGCCCCGATGTATTGGGGCGCAGGACCAGGGAGGAGTCCGTGGCAGGTTATTAACTCCATGTGCCACGGTTAAACGATATGCAATTTACAACCGCTGGTGAATTGTCCTGAAGTACAATCAGGCAGATTCTCTAATAAAATGATCCCGGCAAATGGTCAGGGTCTGCTGGTCTATGCAGACAGCTCTTCCGCCCCTTCTAACCCGCAGTTGCAATAGCAATTCCAGTGCGCCTGAGCAGGCTGGCGGTGTCACAGATCGGGTTTGTCAGCCGGTTTCCATTCCAGTCTGGCATTCAATAATTCCTCGTGTTTATTCTGCAATGCGAATGCAATAGCATCGGCTGCCATCGCTAATTTTTGCATTGATTTCTGTCCATCGATGATCGTTTCTGTCATTGATAATGAGCCAAATTTCTCCGGACTATTGCGCTGCAAGATGTCGAGCGCCAGCGCAATTTCTTTAAGAGTAATCTCGTTGTTGAAATCTGGATTCTGGCGTTCAATTGAAGCGAGCGCCATCAATAGCAATTCGAGCTTTGGCCATGTTTTCAGAAACTCGGATTTTCGCTTTATCCCTGAGTCAATTATATCGCCCATATCACACCTGTTTGGCTCGTCTATCTTGGCGTCACAGCAAGTATTGTGACCGAAAGCGGGGCCTTCGGGTCGCTGTTCTTTTTCAGGCTCTATCCTGACGTCTACACCAACGCCTCAGGGTATCAAGCTGCCATGACGCGATCCTGCGGCCGTGCGTGGCGATCAGCCGCCTGCAGTCCGCATCCGTCTTCGGGAAAGGCTCATCGGCGTACAGCGCCAGGCGGGCTAGCAACCGCTTCATATAACGATCGTGATCGCTGCGGAATTCATCTATGTAAGTCATGCCGACCTCCATTGAAGTCCTCGACACGGTGGCCGGGACTTTAGTTGGTTGGCCCGGGCCTGTGCGGCCCCGGTAGGATTTCAGAATAGGGTGCTGGTCACACGATGTATATTGTCTCTTTGTACAACAGAAGAGCATATGGAAATGCTGAAGGAGAGTAATTGCTGCGTTTCCGCCGTTTTCTGGTCATCCGGGAATGGCAGGTTATGGCCCACAGCAGCGACGCAATCATTACAGTCTTCATTGCGGGCGGACTGCTCGATGCCGGTTACAAAAAGATTCGTTATGATCAGGCGAAAAAAGAACTGGTCAACATCAGTGCAGACATCGAGGAATTCTCCAGCGATCTACCTGCCACGCAACCCATGCCAGTTCAGGTGGCCATAACACAACTGCGCTGAGGTTGACTCCCTGCCTGCAGTATCATCATCCCGGCCATCCAACCACTTCCCATGAATATTGCATCAATTCCGTCAGAGAATCAGTAGGTTGCTGAAACGAGTGCGCCAACGCGAGAGTTCAAGTCGAAAAGTCGAATACCGATCAAGCGGGATACCGAATGGGATGCCTCTGAGTTCCGGCCATCCGAGTCGCACCCCGCCGTAAAACCGAGGGCGGGGGCAGATCTGCCCCACTGACAGCGGCAGAAACGTTGAGCGAGATGTACTGAAGGATATCCTGGATCAAGGGTTCAACCTCATCCGCACCGACGCGCTCCGGTGTCCGGCTGAGGTGGTGGCGAACCGCTCTCCATGATGAAAGCTCAAGGTAGTGATTTGGCAGCAACCGGCGTCTGCGGGGGTCGGCTGTAAGACCGGCTGGCCAGAAGCCATTAGCGGCCGGTTCTAACCGAACTTCCTCGCGTTCCTCGACCCAGGCCAGAAGCGACGTGGTGGACGCGGCGAAGGGACCTTCCGGGAACGACTCCCCGTGCCTGGTGTACACGGCTGCTAATGATCCGGCGGAATCGAGATAGTTGTCGCTGTCAACTGTTGGTGAGAATGATCGCTGCGAATCTGCCTCCGTGACGATAGACAGGCTCCTAGAGTTTCATAATGAAGGCTCTGGCGGGCGTGCCCTCCTCGGAGGGGATTGGCGTTATGCAGTCGATCAATGTTGTCGTCATCAATCCCTCGTTTTTGGGCGTGTTCTTCGGAACAGCCGTGCTGTCGCTCGTTGTGGGTGGACTCGCCCTGGCAGGCTGGGGTCGCCCCTCGGCATGCTTCTTTTTTGGCGGTGCGCTCTTTTATCTCGTGGTCACCAGCTTCGTCACCATGCTATGTAACGTTCCCTTGAACAACCGGTTGGCCGACCGAGATATGCGTGGTGATCCGGGAACGGCATGTTGCCAACCCGTTTCCGAACCTTTGGCGGGTCGAACTATAAGCAATCAAATTATGGCGGGTTTTGAGCCCTGACAGGACATCAGCTGCCTTGCAGCTGACTTCCGAGAGTATGGTTTTAAGACATTCTCTAAAACCCTTGACGCTGATTTTCTCCCCGTCAGCCTGTCATCACGCTGTTATACTGACAGGAAGCCGATGACGTGATGATTGATACGTTGAATCTTCCAAATCACAGGACAGGCTTGACTTTACCTGGGCGAACCGTCGGGTCAGCATATTTAAGTGGCGTCATGAAAATCAAGCTTCGTCACGACAAGCGCCTGTTGCTCGCGGGGTTAACCCTTACACCTGTATCAGCGGGCTGTTCATCTAACAGGCCCTATCCGGTGGAATGACCTCCCTTGCCAGAACCGCACGCGAGAGACTGTCAGCCGATTGCAGGCACCTGCAACAACCGGGGCGAAATGGCTGGTTATACGGCTCAACCATCATTAGCGGGCGAACTGTTCGGATTCGGCTCCCTGGGGTTTGCCCCGGCTCAGGTGACATTTTCGTTGCCAGACCCAAACACGCTAGAGGTGACCGTCTTGGGTACTGAGGGCGAAGTCTTTCGGCGAACGTTATCACCCAGGATCACAATTTTGTCTGCGAGGACGGGCATGCAGTTGTCACCGACCAGCGTTGGTTCGCCGCTGACGTGATTGCCGGGAGAGAGTCGGTCGTCATTGAGTTGATACCTTCGGCCGACTACCTGATAGCGAAGAGCCGAAACAGTGGCTATGGCGCCGTGTTTCTCATGGTGCCTGTGATGGGCGACACTACGAGCTGGTATCGCTTCAAGCGGCCGAGCGATCTATCCGGGGTCGGAGCGGAGAAAGCAGGCAATAATTGAAGCCCGAAATAAAGCGAGAGGCCCAAAACACCTCGTGACGAACTTCGGATGGCTAACTCGATTACCCCGGTTCAAAGGCAACAGGCACCGGCGACGGTCTCGCGGATGGACAAACAGACGGTGACTGCAAGGGCACAGGAAAAAGGAGCGCGGTCCGCCGGGGTTGTCGTCCCGGCGGGCAAGATGCAGCGGTGGCCCAAACGGTACTCATGGATCTTTCTTGCCGGGCTCGTCGTGGTGGGCGTGCTGGTTGTCTTTGCCTATCTTCCGGGGCTGCACGGCAGCTTCTACTACGACGATTTCAGAAGCATCACACAGAACCGAATGCTCCGGATGACCAATATCAACTGGGAGTCGTTTCGTCTTCTGCGCACCGGACCAGGCGGCGATCGGCCCGTGTCGCTGTTCTCGTTTGCCCTGCACTATTATTTCGGCCTGACCGATCCGTGGCACTTCCGCCTGGTGAACATTGCCATTCACGTGCTTGTTGCCGTTGCAGTGGGTCTGGTGACCAGGAGGGTGCTGATGGTAGCTGGCATGGATGCCGGCCGCGCCCTGGTCACGTGCCTTGGCGTCGTTTCGCTCTGGGCGCTACACCCCATCCAGCTCACTGCCGTTACCTACGTGGTCCAGCGAATGACGTCGTTGGGCGCCCTCTTTTTCTGGCTTTCGTTCTACTTCTATCTTGTGGCGAGAGCGCCTTTGGGGCCGGGAACGATACGGCGCAGAGTTGCATACGTGTCGGGAGCAATCTCCCTGGCCTTTTTTCTTCCGGGATTTCTCTCGAAGCCCCATGTCGCCATCCTCCCCGCCATGGTGGTGGCGACAGAGTTGCTGCTGTTCCGAAGCCACGGGCGGATGAGCCGGCGGGAGTGGACGGCACTTGTGGCCGGCCTCGCTGGCACGGTAGTGCTGATCGTTGCCACACAGCCCGAATGGGTGGAGCGAACCCTTCGGTGGGCTACGGTAGACTTGTGGCGCCCGGTTCTCGAGGCGCAGGGCGGTACACCGTTCCACCGGCTGATCTCGGAGCTACGCGTCATATTTCTCTATCTGTCCCTTTTTTTCTTTCCTTTGTGGTCTCGTTTCAGCTTGTTCTGGTCGATCGATGCCTCCCGGGGGTTGTTTACTCCGCCCCAAACAGCGCTGGCCATCGCTGCTCTCGTGGGGGCGTCGTATCTCGTGTTTCGCTGGAGGCGATCCCGGCCTCTCGTCGCCTGGGCGTTGGCTTGCTTTCTTCTCGGGCATGTCATCGAAGGCACGGTGATCCCGTTGTACCTGGTGTTCGAACATCGGATGTATCTGCCCTCGGTCTTTCTCCTGATTGGATGCGCCGGCCTTATGTGGGAGTTTGTCGACCGGCGGGGCTGGAAAGGGCGAAGACTCGCTGTCCCAGGGACGACAATTTTCCTCGTGATCCTCGCCTCCTTGTTCGCGAACACGTATTGGAGGAACGCAATCTGGGGCGATAGTCGCTCGTTTTTCCTTTCCGAGATCGAGCACAATCCCGGGAACTACCAGCTGAAGGTGAACTACGCGGATTACCTGCTTTCGAGGCGACCGGGGCCCGATTCCGACGAAGGCGTGAAATATTCCAGGGCGTTGATCACCAGTCTCGAACGGTTCGATCGCACACGAGACATCAAGATACGCCTCAAGAAACTCAACAGTAACCTGGCCGTGTACTACATCAGGAACGAACGCGATATGAAGAGGGGACTTGGCTATCTGCTGGCCGCGGCTCAATACGGTTACACTCCGACAATTCTTTTCAACCTGGGCTCGTTCTACTTCTACGCAAAAAACCAGGGCAATCAGGATTACCTCGAGACGCTTCAGCGCGCCGGCTACGATGAAGACAAGAGGATGCTCGGGTTCCTGGAAATGTCCTACCGCACCGGGCGCCAGAACTGGTTCTATACGGCCAATTTACTTAACGCGTATATCTACATGCTGTCCAAAGACCCGTCAAACGCCGTATATGCTCAACGTGCTGAAAAGGTTCTGGATGACAATCGACCACGCTTCGCCGGTCATGAGGATCAGCTTCGCGCCCTGAAAGCCTATGAAACGAGTCTTCGGAAGGCGACGGGAGGAGGAGAGGAGGACAGGTAGCCGCCTATCTGGATTGTCTCGTTACAGATCTGCCTTGAGCAGGAATTTCTGGTTTCACGGGAATGTCTGAAACGGCGAGTCGGACATAAGCGGTAATTCCGTGAACGGCGGCAATAGAGCCCTGATATGACCTGAGGCATGCACCGGGCTGCATGGCATAGATGGACCTTCAGTCGGCAACCTGCTTATACTTCACCCCGATTCTGTGATCCCGGGCTGCCGTGCGGCGGCCTCGTTCCCGCGCTTCGGAGGCAGCACTGTGTACACGACGCGTCGCGTAGAGATGATGGCAGGTATTGCCCTGCTGACGCTGCTGATCATCGGCACCGTGCTGGTGCTGCGACCTTTCATCATCTCGCTCATACTGGCCGCCGTCCTTGCCCATGCTTCCTGGCCGGTCTACGGGTGGCTGCTCAGCCGTCTGCACGACCATGCCGGGGCCGCGGCCATGGCAATGACCGCGCTGCTGCTGCTCACTCTGGTCACCCCGTTCGCCATCATGGGCGTGAGCCTGGTGGACAATGCCGTGGAACTGCTGAAGATGCTGCGCGAAACCCTGAACCAGCCGCTTCCGCCACCCCCGGGCTGGCTCGAGGCCGTACCACTCGCCGGTGACTATCTCAAGGGCAAGTGGATGCTGCTGATGCAGGGGGACGAGGGCGCCGCACTGCTGCAGCTCAAACAGTACCTGTTGCAGTTGCCGCTCAAGGACTGGGCCATCAAGGCCGGCGGAGCGCTCGGTCATGGCGTGGTACTGATCACTTTCAGCGTATTCATCTGTTTCTTTTTTTACCGTGACGGGCCGGCGATCACCGCGCGCACGCAGGCGGTGATGGAACGACTGGCCGGACACCGCGCCAAGCAGTTGATCGAGGTAACCGCCGGCACGGTATCGCGAGTGGTGAACGGCATTCTCGGCACGGCGCTGGCGCAATCCGTGCTGGCGCTGATCGGCTTCTGGATCGCCGGTGTTCCCGGCGCCATGCTGCTCGGCCTGCTGACTTTCTTTCTTTCCATCGTTCCGATGGGGCCGCCGCTGGTGTGGTTGCCGGCAGCGCTGTGGCTGTATTCCCAGGGGGAAATCGCCTGGGCGATATTCCTTGCGCTCTACGGGCTGGTGGTGGTCAGCAGCATCGACAATGTCATCAAACCGTATCTCATCAGCCGTGGCGGTTCGCTGCCGCTGTTGCTGGTATTCATGGGCGTGCTGGGCGGGTTGCTGGCCTTCGGTTTCATCGGCGTGTTCCTCGGGCCGGTGATTCTGGCCGTGGGCTACGCCCTGCTGTCCGAGTGGATGCGCCCGGCGACTGCCCCGGAACAGCCGTCGCCGCCATCCACCGGCTAGTCGATAGCGGTCCCGCTACCCTTCAGCATGATTGCTTAATCAACTATCTACGTAGTTTCCCTAATATCTTGTGCCCGATAGGCGGGTTATTATCGGGGTGTTGATTCATGGAGGAAACGACAGTGCTGGCTTACGGGTCAGCGAACGGCGGCTCCTTGGGGCCGCCGTTTTTTGTCTGCAGGGAGAAGGTGAGACCGGTTCCCGGTTTCACCTTCTCCTGCCTCCCGTGTTACTTGCACCTCCATGTGCATCGTCCTCTACACCACGGCACTCGAACTCCCTGTCGTTCCTCACGTCGAGATCCTCGCCCGGCTCAGTTCGCCATGAGGCGCTGGCCGCGTGCCGTGTCCCCGCGTCGCCGGGGTTGAGACGTCGCGTCCGATAAGCAGTTCGATGAGCCGGCCAGAGGCGCCCGGGTAGAAGCCGCATTCGGTGTTTTCCAGGGTGCGCGGGTTGCGGAAGGTGCCGAACAGCATATCCCACAGCGGCAGGTCGCTGTAATTGTAGCGGTGGATGCCGCGTCCGTGATGAATGTTGTGACTCTCCGGCCGCTGCACGAGGTAGCCCAGCCAGTGCGGTGTGCGGATATTGGCGTGCTGGAACATGGCGTTGAAGGTCAGAAACAGCGCGGCGATGATCCCGGCTTCCGTGCTCAGCCCCAGCAGGGGAAAGAACACCAGGCTGCCGATGGTGGCGAACACTGCGGCATCCAGCGGATGCAGGTAATTGGCGCCGAAGGCATCGAGGCTTTCGGCGCTGTGGTGCATCTGGTGGCCGGCGCGCCACAGCCAGTTCCACTCATGTGCCGCCCGGTGATATCCGTAGTGGAAGAGTTCGTACACCAGCACGCCCGGTACGACACCCCAGGCGCCGAGACCGCTCAGGTCCAGCAGATGCGCTTCGCCGAGGTGGTTTCCCCAGAACAGCGCAACCTGGCCGGTGAAGAAGAAGATCGCGAGTGTCACCAGTCCGCCGCGCAGGCGCCAGTGACAGGGTTTATCGTAGCGACGCCGCTGGATTATGAAATCCAGCAGCAGAAAGCCCGGGATCAGGGCCAGGGTAATGGGTTCCAGTAGGTCGATCATGATGTGCCCCCGTATTTCATTGAGTTGAAAAACCCTGCCGGTGGCGGCAGGACTACATACCATTCGGTATGTTTGCAGTCTAGTCATGACGTCGGGAGCTGTCAATACCATACGGTATGTTTTCGACTGCTAATTAATTATGTATATTAAATAATATGTTATAAATGTATTGCTGTTGCGTATTCGGCATATCCCTGGTTTACACATACCATCAAGTATGTTTATATAGCCGGCATGGCCAGCAAGGGTGAAGACACACGCAACCGGATACTGGATGCCGCCCAGGCGCTGGTCCTGGGTCATGGGTTTGCCGGCGTTTCGGTGGATCAGCTCATCAAGAGCCTGGGCCTGACCAAGGGGGCGTTCTTCCATCACTTCAGGAGCAAGAACGATCTTGCCCGTGCACTCATCCGGCGTTATGCCGATGATGGCCTGGCACTCTT
>Ga0210085_1001292_pt1 | contig 10049 bp, 7 predicted proteins | sample China_Galinas_PW_5_FD_184866 | JGI IMG/M metagenome (GOLD analysis project Ga0210085, IMG submission 184866) | Wetland microbial communities from San Francisco Bay, California, USA, that impact long-term carbon sequestration - China_Galinas_PWC_D1... | ecosystem: Environmental > Aquatic > Marine... | reverse complement strand
CGAAGATTTCCCGCGGCTCCAGCCATTCGAGCACCTCTCTCGCGACCTGCTTGATGCCAGATCCGGGGGCAAAGGGAACGGCAAGGCTCGGGTGGAAGACGAAACCGTTCCCGCTTGGGTGCGGTTGTCCGAGCCCAGTCGTCAGGCGGGTCGCTAACTGCATCGAGAAGCGGAAGTCGTCGCTGTCGCAGCCCATGGCCCTAAGCAGGTCTTCCCGCCGCTCGGCAGATTCCTGGAGCAACGTCTCATTGCCGCATTTGAGTTCGACTTGCTTCCCCTTTGGTCGCTTTCCAACTTCATAGCGGGGATCAAGCCAATCAAGGACAGGATCAGTACTCAGTTTCCCTCTGCCACTATTCACCTCTTTCAAGAGCAAGTGCCGGTTGCCTGACAGGTCTGTCCAGCGGCCGAAGAACTTCTCGAACCTCAAACCATGGTCGGCGTGGGGATCCTGCGCCAGACGCTTCTGGAGTTCCAAGCGACTGATTCCGGCCGGAAGCGGTAGCTGATAGAGATTGAAGCCCGGCATCGTCACGTGTGGTCCTCCTCCCTGACGACGAAGGCTTGAGCAAGCCGCTTGAGCCATTGGGCATACTCCATGGCCTCGCGCTGCATGGCTCGATAGGTCTCCATGTCGGAAGTGACCAGGCGCTCGAGCAGGACTTCACCGTTTGCGGGTCCCTCGGCATGCGGGGTCAGGTGCGGACAGCTGCGCAGGATCCAGGCGCCGATGGCATCGGCAAGCACCCTGGCGCCCTTGTCCTTCTCCTGGTTCGCCAGCAGGGTCGCAATGGCCGGCCCCAGACTGTTGGTGCGGATGGCGATCGGGGTCTGCTCGGCGGCCGTACGGTATTGGCGAAGTGTCCCGCGGGCCTCGGCCGATGCATGTTCGGCAAGTAGGGTTCGGGTCGTTGCAAGCGCCGCAGCTGCGCGGACCTGGCTTAACGTCTGTTGCATCTGTTCCTGCCTCCTCAGATCGCATCGACGATGGCAAGGCGCATCCAGCCCTGGCCCACCGTCTCGTTGCCGCCCGTCTGGAGGAACCTTGCGTCCCGGAGCTTCTTCTTGAACGTTTCGAACCGCTCGGCGGCGGGCGTCCCGCTTCCACCTGTGCGGCGCAGGATTAGCGCATAGAGGAGCGTGTCGGCGGGGAGTGTCTCCTCGTACCACAGGTTCTTGGATATCTTCGACTCATCCAGGACATTGCGCGCCGCAACCGGCAATCCGGTTTCGGCATACCAGGCAAAGTCGGCGTCACGCATGAGAACAAGTTGCCGGATGAGGCGGGTTGCAAGTTGCTCGTCGACGAGTCGCTTCACAAGTGCGCCAGTCTGCGTTGTTGTCCATTCGCACGGCTCTGGCGTGAAAGCGAATTCCTCCAGAAATATTGTACCGTCCGCAGGTGCGTCGCATTTGAGTTTCGGTTCGCCAAGCCCCCATTCGACCTGCGCCGCCGTGATTGCCGGCGGCTTGAGGGGTTTGCCCTGTTCGGCATCTCGCGCCAGCCGTTCGGCATCGCGTGCCAGCCGTTCGAGCAGAGCAGGCGTAGTGGTCCAGCAATAGGGTCCGTCGAGGCGGCGCAAAGGCAGGGCTAGCAGGCGGCCGGTAGAAATCACGAGTTCGCCTGCCGCTTCGTCAGAATCGCCGAAGAGGTAATGTGCGTCGGTCCTTTGTGCTCCTGCGGGAACAGGCTTGCGGTGGTCTTCGCCGGTCTTTTCCTTCCACCATTGACTGAGGGCGCCTTTCAGGCCGGACTCGGGCAGATGCGGCCAGCCGGTTGCCCCCTCGCGCGCCACCGGTAGATCAACCACCCCGGTGGACTGTCCGGTGCCCGGATGGATTGCCGATTCCGCCAGCATGGTCAGTACGAAGCCGTCCTTCAGGGGCGTCGGGCTCACAGGCATGTCACCACACTCCTATTGCAAATCGGCCATAGCCTATGGATTGGGTCTCTTCCTTGCTGTCCAGCAGGCCTGACTGAGGCAATTCACTCTCCTCGTCCAACTGCATGAAAAGCACCGAACCGACAGGAAACGCCACACCGCGCATAATCCCTCCCCGCCTGTCCTTCTGCGCGGAAAACCCCCCCTGCAGCTGCGAGCGCCCGAGAGCAGCACATACCAGGCGCCCCGGTAGGCCCGCGACTGCGCTTTCTGGTTTGAGTTCGCCGGTCAGCAATGCCGGAGTGAGGAATGTCACGAAATAGCGCTTTGCGCGGCGAAGAGGTGTCGGCGCCAACAGGCTGCTGGGCACCAGCGAGACAAAGGCAAATCGGCCTTCGCCACCCAAAGGAACAGCCTTGGGCAAATCACCGCCAGGTCCATCGAGCCCGGCGACTTCCACCGCCAATGCCATCCCCTCCCGAAACCGTTTGCGGGCCGTGGCGTAGAGAGCGCCATGCTCGTAAACTCGATTCTCCGTATCGCGCGCCAGGCCCACCCGCCGCTCGTCCACGACGATATCTGTCTCGGCATAGACCCCGTTGCGCTCGTCTGGCCTGCTGACGTCGGAAAGTACGCTGGTGAACAGCTTCTCGCTGAGATAACAGCCGACTAGATCGTGCTCCTCTTCATCCTCGCCAGCCTGCGGTACCAGCAGTCGTGCCAGCCCCATGTCGGTGTCGAGGCCCGGGCCGTCATCGGGCTTGAGGGCAACGAGCCGGCTTGCGTCCTTGCCTGACGCTGATGTGATGCGGCGCAGGTGGAGCGGCGCTGGAAAAAGCGGCGCCCACGCACCGTCATGCCCGCGCTTGACCAGAAACGGCCCACAGAACTGCGCCGCGCTCCCCTTGTTCCAACTTCCCAGCGCGGCAAGGCAGGTCCTGGCGCATCCTTCAGGATCTTTGCTGCTGGGATAGTTGACAGGCTTGCCCCAATCGCCCTCACCCGACCAACCGAAGGAGCGCGCCAGGGCAACGCGCGCCGCGCCATAGAGGGTATCAGGTGATGGCGGAAACACGCTGTGCGCCCGCGCCTGGCCCGTATCGTTCTGATTGAAGGGGGTGCCGTCGCGCACGATAAATGTATCGGCCGGCTCGAGGATCAGGGTGAAGGTCATGGCGTCGACTCTCCTGACGAGCGCGCCGCGGCCCTCTGGCTCAGATAGGCCTTCAACATGTTCTGGGCGAGGAAACGGGCAACCAGCAGGGCACCCGGACCGCGGGGGGCAGCATTCGGGATGCTGGACACACCTTGTATCAGCGCCAGAACCCTGCGGGCGAGGACTCGGCTTTCCTGATCTCCACCCTTGCCCGAGTCGCTCAACTCCTTTTCCAGCAACTTTTCCATGTCCGACGGGAGGAAGGTGCCCAGTTGCAGAAGCGGAGCAAACCGTTGCGCGATCATGTAGGGAAGACGGCTTGCGATGTCTCCTTCGCGCACCTGAGCTGCTGCAAAATCGGCGATAGCGTCGGCGGCGTTACCCCCGGCAGAACCATTCCAGGCTGTCACCCATTCGGCAGCTTTACCTCCCGATTTCCGCACCTGCAGATAGAAAGAATCCCGCCCGTTGGCATTCTTGGCAATGCCACCCAATGTTCGGTGGGCTTCTTCTTTCACCTCGCGCAGCGGCACCTGATAATCGGCGAACAGGATGGAAGCTGAAAGCGTGCAATCAAGCGCCTTCCCCGGGGCCGAGGATGGCGCCGTGGCAAATGTGCTGTCCCAACCGCGCCGGATTGCGGCCGCACAGGGCAAAGCCTCCTCAATCGGCAGCATCGCCAGGACTTCGTCGGCGCCGGCATAGATGACAAAACCATTGCGGTTCCAGATTTCCCACCGCGCCCGCTGCCCGAAATTGAGCAATGACTTGCTTGCCTGCAGCGCCGCCTCATGGCTGCGAGAAAACGCCCGGCCCATGTGGTCGCCGTCCATCTCGAGAAAGGCATAGAACGGAGACGGCTCGGCGTTCTCAAGTTCACCCTTCAGCGAATCCTTGAGGGTTTTGAAGACCTCCTGAAGCTCCGTCGCCTTGTTCTTGGCCTTTTCAATGGCCTTCCTCCTGCGGATTTCATCTTCGGAGCGGTCCGGATGGTAGTCGCGTTCGACAAGGCGCCGCCATTCGAGCCCGCGCGGGAAGTGCAGGGTGCCGTCGAGAACGGCGAACAGTGGCACCTTCTGCATCCCGTCCTGTGGCTCTTTTTCTAGCTCGTCAATGTCTTTGATCTTGTGGTGCTGGGGACGTTCGGATTGCCAAATCTTCTTGAGGTCCAGATTGCTCCACTGGGTAGTCGAATAAGCCTGAGCCGCGGGCTGGTGCTGCTTGTAAACCGTCACAATCCAAGGAATGGCAGACACGAAGGCGGTGGAGGCCCAGTTGCGCAGGCTCAGCCGGCATTCCTCGGGCGTGATGGTGGTGTTCGGCTCGCCTATGCTGTCGCGTGCCGTGAATTTTGGCAATGTCGGGATCCAGCCGATGCCTTTGATCAGACCCTCCTCACTTAGAAGCGGAAACAGGCGCTTGACGAGGGCAAATCCCGAAAGCCGTTCGCCTTCCCGGATTTCCAGCGTGGAGATAAAGGTGGCCAGCCGGTCTTCCCCGGATGGCGGCCAGGGCCGCTCCGACGAAAGACCATACATTCGCATGGCCACGGCGTAGCGTACCGCCTTCCAGAACTCGTCCTGCAGAAAGCGCTCGCGGGGACGGGCGCGGACGAAGCCGCCGAGCTCGGCGAATTCCGGATAGACCGGGCAGCGATCGGGCGCGCCATCTTCGCGCGGATCATCGGCCAGCGGCAGATGGGCGCGCCACGTCTTGCGACGGCCGAGCCAGCGGCATTCCTCTGCCCATTCCGTGCCAAGCGGCCCCTTCACCCAGAGGATTTCGAAGTATTCGCCGGTTGTCTGCCGCCGCCAACGGTCTTCTACTCTTTCCCGCATAGCTGTGTAGGCACCGCGCAGATCCGGGTCTTCGTGCCGGACGAGAAGGTCAAGGGCGGGTTGGATGAATTCCTTGAACACGGCAGCGGCAAGGCTGCTGAAGCGGTCCTTGATCGCGTCCTTGCACTCGATCGCATCGAATGTTTCCGGCACTTCTGCGCGAAAATGATTGACGAGAGTTCCTACAATCGGACCCCTTGGTGAACCGTCGATCGACTTCCCGGGCTCGGCGCCAATCTGTACTGCTCGCAGCGTTTCCTCAAAGATTCTACCGTCGCCGTCCATTACCACAGGCAAATCAATCCGGCCGTCACCAACGATGACTGCTTTCATCGCGGTTCCCGACAGGAGTGAGAGAAGGAACGACCCGGCCCACAAGTCACGGGTGCGCCGGCCCGGCGCGATGAAGCCCTGCACGGGCCCGATCGCGAGGCGCAAGGCATGGGTACGTTCGACAGTCGCGCTCATGCGCCCTGCTCCGGGATTATGTCGGTGCGCTCACATGCGGTCGCAACCTTGGCGAGTCCCCCCTTCCAGTTTCCGCCTGCAATGAACCCAATCAAACCGGTGACATGGCGGTAGTCCTGAAGATGGGTGTTACTGGAAAGGGGCGCGCTTCCCTGTCCATAAACCCGAACCCTTGCTTCATCTGGCAGGAACCGGCCGGGCACGACTGACAGCACTGCGATGACCCGACCGGATGACAGTTTATGAAAGTGAATGAAGAGTGGGGACGCTCGGCGGCCGGAAACGGCGGGCTCAATGTTAACGTTTTCACTCTCCCACCGCGCTTTTCCAGAATCTTGAATCACTTGTTCCGACGACCGGACAAAATAATTGTGAGGCAGACCGAAGGCGATGCGCTTCGGAGGGTCATTTGCCATGACCTCGTTTCGCAAGTTACCGTCGCGGCGTTGTCGCGCAGCTTTCTCCGCCGCGCGTGAGAAATTCGACTCGTCGATCAGTTCCTGGAGTTCGTCGCGACATGCGTCGACTTGCGCTTTCAGGCGTACATACCAGTCATGATCGGCCTTGAATTCGTAACTTGCTTTCATGCCACCGGCCGGAATTGAGGCAGCATCATTAATATTTGCCTCGCCGGCTCGATAGATATGCTCGTGGCCGCCGTTCTGTCGGCGCTGGCCCCATGTGCGATAGACCTGCATGGCAAAGCCAGTATCGTTCATGAGTTGTCGGGCGTCAGACGCACTTGCCACGACCGAAATGCGGGTCAGGTCACTGAATGCGGAATAGCTGGGCAGGCCAGCGTGCCGGTCCGCTCCAAGGTGTGCGACCACCTGTCGCGCATAGTCTGCCACGGACCGCGGCAGCCGGGGTATGGGCTGCCTTCCGTCCGCTTGCGCAAACTCCTCGGGAAATTCCAGTGACTGCACGGCAAGCGAGCCAAATCCTCGTCGCGAACGCGCCCCGAGCCCGCCCAAAAGGCCAATGAGTGCCATGGCGTCGACCACCGCCCCATGCGCGCGCCGCCAGTTGGCTTCAGGTTGATCGTGCAGTTGACCGCGTGCAAATGCCGGCAGCTCGGACTTGAATTGTTTTGCGAAGGCTTCCTTCAGCTGTTCGGTGTGGAGGTCACGTATCTGGGCGCTGATCTCGATGGATCTGGCCTCGACGGGTAGGCGTCCATTCTTGAAGCCTTGGGCGGTGAGATAGCTAATACCAGACCAATTCCTGCACCAGTCGACATTAGACAGAACGCCCCAACCTTCAGGGTAATTCCTGTCGATGCCCGTCAATTTGAACCGCACTCTCTTCTGCCCGAATGGCGCGGTCGACCAGCCAAAGAGCAGGGCCTCCCAAAACGTCGCGACCTCTGCGGATTTGAAGCGGCCGAGGGCCAAGAAGCGCCACCACCAGCGGACGACATCGACGTACGACGCCAGCCTGAATTCAGAGACATTGTTGGCGCCACCGAGCATCATCGGTGTCACAACTGCGTAACGCACCTTAATGCTCGTCATTGAGCCCCTCCCCGTTGCTCATTGCAACGCAAAAGAGCCTATGAGTCAATAATAATTGTTCGATTCAACGTCCGCAAACTATTCCTGGAATAATGTTTGATTCAAACAAGATGAATCAGATTGCAGTTTATTCTAAGAATGGTTATGTTTTGACTTCGCTAAAATTTGTTACGTTAGAGCAACAAAGCTCTGACTCACTGAGATTATGTGTTGTTGAACCACTCGAAGGACGCCCCACGAAACTGGTCACCTACATTGTTCCAGCTGGTTGCCAAAAGCTACCACAGGCTGCAATCACCGCAATCACCAGATCGTGTCCCCTGACGTGGTGTAGGTCTCGGTGGTCACCGATGTTGCCGGCGTGGGCCGGGCTGATCAGCTTGCGGCAAGTGCCGGCAGGCTGACGAGGGGATCATCGCTCAAGGGGGCGATGGTTTCCAGTGTCATGTAGCGGGCGCGCTGGACAGCCCATTCGTCGTTCTGCTCCATGAGGACCGCACCGATGAGGCGAGTGATGGCGGCCTCGTTGGGGAAGATGCCGACGACATCGGTGCGCCGCTTGATCTCACCCATCAGCCGCTCGAGCGGATTGGTAGAGTGGAGCTTGGTGCGGTGCTGAGACGGGAAGGTCATGTAGGCCAGCACGTCGGTCTCCGCCTCATCCATCAGAGCAGCAAGTTTCGGTACCTTGGGGCGGATTTGATCGGCGACGAGGCGCCACTGCCGGCTTGCCGCTTCGGCATCGTTCTGGGCAAAGGCGGTGGCGATGAAGGCGGAGACGACGCGTCTTCCTTGCCGCCCGGCATGGGCGAGAACATTGCGCATGAAGTGAACGCGGCAGCGCTGCCAGGTGGCACAGAGGATCTTGGCGACCGTCGCCTTGATGCCTTCATGCGCATCGGAGATGACGAGCTTGACGCCCCTGAGGCCGCGGCGTGCGAGCTTGCGCAGGAAGGCAGTCCAAAACGTTTCGGCCTCTGATGGGCCGATGTCCAGGCCCAGCACCTCGCGCCTACCGTTGCTGTTGACACCGGTGGCGACGATCACCGCGACCGAGACGATACGGCCGGCCTGGCGCACCTTCACATAGGTAGCGTCGATCCACAGATAGGGCCAATCGCCTTCGATCGGCCGCTCCAGGAACGCCTTCACCTTGTCGTCGATCTCTTCGCACAACCGGCTGACCTGGCTCTTGGAGATGCCGCTCATGCCCATCGCCTTGACCAGGTCGTCCACCGAACGGGTGGAGATGCCCTGCACATACGCCTCCTGGACCACCGCCGTGAGCGCCTTTTCGGCCATCCGCCGCGGCTCCAGAAAGAACGGAAAGTAGCTGCCCTTCCTGAGCCTGGGGATACGCAGCTCAACCGTCCCGGCACGCGTCTGCCAATCCCGGTCACGATAGCCGTTGCGCTGCACCAGCCGCTCGGCACTCTTTTCCCCATAGCCGGCGCCGGTAAGGCCAGCCACCTCCAGCTCCATCAGCCGTTCGGCCGCAAAGCCAATCATTTCGCGCAGGAGATCGGCATCAGGGGTCTTCTCCACCACGGCGCGGAAGTTCATCATGTCGTCGGTCATCGATCGGTTCCTCCGAATCAGGTTGAACAAGCAACCCGACCTTACCGGCGAACCATCGATGACCACCCGCGCAGCCGCTCGCTCGCTACAGCGCTCTTGATGGGCGCGCTCGCGAGCGGCTCCGCTACCGCCGAGCTACACCACTTGCTGGGACATGACCCAATCACCACGAGGCGCATCCAGTTCGGTGGAGGCAATCCGATAGCTCTATCGGCGACGTTCCCATCGCGACCAGGCGCACTTGGAACGCATGAACCTTCACCGGATCGATTCGGTCGGGAGGTCGTCTGAAACGCCGACTGTCCATTACTGCCTCCTCGCAAAATAATCCGCCATTTTCGGACGGTTCAATAGGGAATCTCCCCAAATGAACGAGCGTCAACCGTAACTCATTGAATTTACGTCCTTTTTCCCGCGCACTGTTTGCCGATCTTAGTGAAGGCCCTCTGCTCAGCTCCTCAAATTACGGCCCTGCAAAAAAATCTCCGAATGACACCCCCGCCGGTCCGCAGCGGGGCGGCGCTCCGGAGATTTGACCCACCCCTCCCCCCATGATGCCGTCAACTTGTCCTGGTTCTCGATCTCATCGGTAAGTTGGCGAAGGAGCCGTGCAGCGAGGCTTGGATCGGCGCCCTCGAGGATGGCCGCCTGCAGCTGTGCGCGGCGGATGCCGGCGGGCAAGCTGCCCTCACTGCATTCCATACTGCCATCGAGCTGGATGTTGTAAGTGAGGTGGTCGGTCCACCTCATTTACAGTATGTCCAGCGCGTCATCCGCTTTCGCCGGCTCTATTGCGGATGTTGCGCTTTCTTGGGAAGGTGGAGAGAGGTAGCGTTTCCAGGCATCCATTAAGTCGGTGCGGGCGTAGCCTCTAGGAGTTGTCCCCCCTATGCGGACCACCTTAGAAGTAACATCGTAGCGACGGAGCCGGCTTGCTAATCCCCGACTGTCCAAGGGTTTTCCCTTAATGTCACCCCAGGGGGACTCTTCTAATACACAGAGCGCAGCAAGGATGGCCTCGGTCGACATCACCTCGTTGTTGCCGAAGATGGTGCGGAGATCGTTCAACAGGCGGATGCCAAGGCTGGGTGTGCTTCCCTTGGAAAGCGCAACAAGCGCAACAGCCGCAACACGGGCCCGCTCCGGCCAATCACCACCGGCAGCATCGGCTAGTGCAATCAGGGGTTCCCAGATGTCCGCGTCGCGGTCCTTGATGCCCGCGGGCATCTCAGGCCAGGCATTGGCCAGCTCCTTGACTATGGTCTCCGCCCATGCGGCCAGCCGGTCGTGAATGGCCTCGCCTTCCGGCCCGTGGACGCGAGTGCGGAACGGTTCGACTTGTTCATCAGGAGACAGGCGCCGCATCCGGATAATGATCGAACGGGTAAGGATGGTGTCGGGCAGGTCGCCAATGCCGGCAAGGGCGACAGCGCAATACGCGGGTATTTCCTCGGTCTCGATCGTTTTGCCCTTGACGACGCAGCGGCCGGCAACGGCGCCGCGACGGTGGCCGGCATTCAGAAGGCCCCTGACCTCCTCGTTATCGCGCCTGGCGCGGGGACCGAACACGGTATCGATTTCATCGAAGAGGATAGTCGGGGCACCGGCGGGG
>Ga0210085_1001291_pt1 | contig 10049 bp, 9 predicted proteins | sample China_Galinas_PW_5_FD_184866 | JGI IMG/M metagenome (GOLD analysis project Ga0210085, IMG submission 184866) | Wetland microbial communities from San Francisco Bay, California, USA, that impact long-term carbon sequestration - China_Galinas_PWC_D1... | ecosystem: Environmental > Aquatic > Marine... | reverse complement strand
ATCTTCTGAGAGATGAAACTTCCTCAGCTTGTGAGAAATTCGGGTTGAAGATAATCTCCGTCACTTTCCTCTCGTTGGGAGTAAAAAATGAACCATGGTTGGAATTGTCGTTGTCTCACACAGTAAGGAGTTGGCCTCCGGGCTCAAAGAACTGGTTTCCCAGATGGTGCCGGATCTGAATCGGATTGTCTTTGTCGGCGGCACGGGCGATTCGGAAAATCCCATCGGCACCGATCCGATGCAGGTGCATGGCGCCATCGAAAAGGTGATGAGCGACGGCGGCGTCCTCGTGCTTATGGATCTGGGAAGTGCGCTGCTTAGTGCGGAAACCGCTCTTGATTTTCTGGAACCGGAAGCAAAAGAACGTGTCCGGCTCAGTGCGGCGCCATTGGTGGAAGGCACTCTGTCCGCCGCTGTGCAGGCTTCCATGGGGGCGGATCTTGACACTGTTGCCCACGAAGCGGAAAACTCCCTTGGCATGAAGATCGGCCAATTGGGGGGTGATACGGCAACGCCGCCTGACCCCGGACAACCGGAGGCAACCGGGCTCCAATTGCCTTTGTTGATCCAAAACCCCAACGGATTGCATGCCCGCCCCGCCGCCAGACTGGTCAATTGCATCGGGCAGTTTTCGGCAAAAATCGTAATCGAGAAAGACAAAGCGATGGTCAATGCCAGAAGCATCAACCAGGTCGCGACACTCGGCATCCGTAAAGGCGACAGGATTTCGCTATGGTTCGACGGGGAAGATGCCCCTGCGGCTCTTTTGGCGGTCAAAGCACTGCATGCCGATCATTTCGGCGACAAAATAACTGGATCCACGCCGATTGTCAAACCGAGATCCCTCTCAGAAAAACAGGGTCGAGACAGGAGCTTAACCGGAATTCCGGCGGGAAAAGGAATAGCCATCGGCCCGGTAATACACTTCGCGCCAGCATCTTTCCATGTCGAGAAAAAAGTGGTCACCGACACCGAAGCAGAGCTTGCAAGGCTTCAAACGGCACTGGAAGCATCGATCAAGGCCTGCCGACTGCTCCAGAGCCGGACAGAACGGCAGGCTGGCAACGAGCAGGCTGAAATTTTCGTCTTCCATAGGCTCATATTGGAGGATGAGGCAACCGTCAGTGCTGCAAACGCTATCATTATTGACAGGGGTCTTTGTGCCGAATACGCCTGGAAAAACACGACCGATGCCATAGCCAAACAGTACGAGTCGCTGGAAGACGAGTATCAACGAGCCCGCGCAGCAGATATCTATGATATTCAGAAAACGGTGCTCGAACGGCTCTTCGGAAAGACCACGCACTCTATCGAAGCCGACAAACCCGGTATCCTGGTCGCCGGGGACCTTTCGCCCTCTGAAGCAGCAAGTCTTAACAAAGAGAAAATTTTGGGCATCTGTCTTGCCGCCGGAACGGCGACATCACACGCAGCCATACTAGCAGCGTCTCTTGGCATTCCTGCTGTTGTAGGAGTTGCAGGAATCCTTTCCATAGTAACAGAGGGGCAAATCATAATACTCGATGGCATGGCGGGCCGGGTGGTAGTCGTTCCGGACAGAAATGAGATGGAAAGGTACACCGCACAGCGAAACGAATGGCTGACAAACCAGGAGCGGCAAAAACGTGCTGCCCGGGACCCTGCCCTCACACTCGATGATGTCCGGATCGTTATTGCAGCAAATATTGGCGGCCCCATGGAGGTTTCGCAGGCATTGGACAGCGGCGCCGAAGGTGTCGGATTGTTCCGCACCGAATTTCTGTTTCTGAATCGTTCCAAAGAGCCCAACGAAGACGAGCAGTATGAGACCTACCGGGCCGTTGCCCGAGGAATGGGGGGCAGACAGGTCATTGTCCGCACTCTGGACATCGGTGGCGACAAACACGTTCCCTATTTGCTTTCCGAGCCCGAGGAAAATCCTTTCCTGGGCCTGCGTGGCATTCGGTTTACGCTGGCCAACCGGGAGATCTTTCTCCGGCAGCTACGCGCAATTCTGCGTGCAAGCGCCGATACCGGTATCGGCATCATGTTCCCGATGATCGGCTCGGCAACGGAATTCCTCGAGGCTTCCCGGGTTCTGGACGAGGCGAAATCCCAGCTGAAAACGGCAAACATCCAATTCAACGAGAAAATTCCGGTCGGTGTGATGATCGAAGTCCCGTCGGCCGTCGTGTTGGCGGATCAGTTGTCGCGGGTGGCCGATTTTTTCAGCATCGGAACCAACGATCTCTCGCAGTATGTAATGGCTGCAGATCGGGGAAACACTCATGTGTCGGAACGTTGCGATCCATTTCATCCCGCCGTTCTCAGAATGATCGGCCAAACAACAATGGCAGCCCGGCAGGCCGGAATTCATGTTGCCATGTGCGGTGCCTTCGCCGGTATGCCCGAAGCCGCAGGGTTGTTAGTTGGCCTAGGAGTTCAGGAATTGAGTATGAATGCGCCGATGATTCCGGCGCAAAAGGCCGCTATTCGGCGAATTTCAGCGGCTGCGGCCCGTAAGTTGGCCAAAGAAGCCCTTTCCCTCTCCTCAGCCGATGAGGTCCGGGAAATGATCGAATCGCGCAAAGCCTGACCAGGCGAGAAATCCGAAAGAAAACGACTCAACATTATTTGAGTATAACGGTCACATGGTAAAGAGGTTGAAAAGCGGCATTAAAGAACTCCCCCGGATTTCTGATGGACACTGTGTTCATGAAAAATCCGGACTAACTGCAACATAAGGAGAGGATCATGCAAATCGATTGGGCATACTTGAGAAAAGGATGAGTATCCTGCAACAAAGCTCAAAAGTATTTTGAGCATAACAACATTGAGCTGGAAAATATATCGGATGCAAGAAAAGAAAAAATCACCACGGATGAGGCATGGGAGATTCTTTCCGGGTGCACGACAGTTTATATTGCAAAAGGAAAATCCGTTCTGTCATTTCACCCGGACAACAGCATGAAAGAAGAAATTCTCAAAGCTGCAATGGGAAGATCCGGTACGCTCAGGGCACCTGCAGTACGAAAAAATGATGTCGTGTATATCGGTTATAATGAGAACATTTATGATATGATCAAGTAAATCGTTCTTACATCGGTGCAACAACCTCGATCACATCATGTCATGACTCCCGGGCGCCATTCCCTGATATTTCGGTTTCCGTTATTTTGACCGTTTTTTCCTTTTTGATTTGAAAGTCTGACCTTTTTGGCAACCAACCCCTGTTTAGCCGGATGACATTCAAACTCAACGATTGTTCCCACCTTTAAAAACTGACAACCGACAAGATCGGCCTTGCGTACCATTATGTCCGGCCCGCCGCTGTTATCGAGAAAACCGGAGCCCTTTTCGCGAAACCATTTCTTTACTTTTGTTTGCAAAAATCCACCTGTAATTTGAAATTCATGTTCATGTAATTTTGTTAGGAAGCCTCATGGTACACGAACTCCAAGGTTTTTTCGACCCTTTTTCTCAATATGTGATTTAGCCCGGATTTCTTCATCAGTTGAGGCAGTGTCAGATTCGAAGTTTTTGGTAATAAGCTATAGTAAACTATGTTCATTGCCAAAAGACTGAAGAAGATGGCGCTGCCTGGACTGACCTTCGGTGAACACTGTGTACATTTGAAAACTCAATTGTTTCTTTGAAACGTTTTGATCCTTGCTTTCAAGCCGAACCGAGCCCAACCACCTGGTACGATCTCTTTGTTTCTCCCGTCCCGCCTTGTCGCGAAATACGAGTTCATCGGTTTCCAGATCGTACTCAGGGATACCCGGATCGTTCCATAGAGAGAGAAAATAGCGATACAGGGGAAGGTAAAGACCTCCATGGACTCCTTCACTTTTAAACACAAATTCAGGCATCTTCCGGACGTTGAAACCGACGTGGTAATGGCGAAGGAAGGCATGATCTCCGAGGATCGCTAATTTCAATAGAGGAATTCCCGGATAGAGCTTCAACCTGATGTTTTTTTGTCCAGCCTTCAACTCCTTGAGAAACCGGATAGTCTCCGTGATCTGATCTTTGATGGTTTCCGGTGTAATTTCCGAGTCCGGGATGCTCTTAGCTCGAACAACAGCCCCTTCCCCTACAGGATTGAGCAACATTATCCTGGCCTTTCTGCAATTCCGTACGACATCATAAAGTTCTCCGGCAGGATTGGCAAAGGTCCGCAGTCCTGTGGATCCGATAATCATGATATCGCCTGCGGAACCATATACAGTCTTTGACGGATCGGCTGTTTTCCGGTGTAATTTCCTTTTCAAAGGCACTGCCGGCACCATGCCCGCCGTCATAGCCAGCTCTGCAAGTTTTCTGGCTTGCCACCAATGGCGAACAGAATTGATCAGAATGATCAGCCCGGTCGCCGTACAAATTTCCAGTGATATAAGAAACATTTTCTCATTTTCTATATAGGCCCAGAAGGAGAGCAGCTTCTCTGCCAGAATATTGAAAAGATCGGGAATGGAAAGCGCAATGGCAGCACTCAATACCAGTACGATGACATGGTACAAAATATGGACGAAATTTTTATTCATGACTTCCTCTTTACAGGCTTTGAAGATGAGTATTACAAACGATCAGGAAAGGACGATCAATGTGGTGACAAGTGAGAAGAGTACATTGGACTTAGCAGTTCGTTCATTACCAGGAATCCGGTCGCAAAGAGATGACAACAATCGGACCTCTCCGACAGGTAAGGTAAGCAACTTATCCCGGGTTTTCTTCAGAACCTTTGGATCCACGATCCGTCGTTGCAGAATCGACATAATCTTGGACGCTTCAACTTTCATGAGTCTGCTGTCGTGGATGCTCAGGTTTTGTTTGGTCACCTGGCGTTCTTTTCCGGATTGCCGGTGTTTTTGCGGAATCCCATATGCCTCGCCTACTACTGACAGACAGAGAAGAAATGCTAAAATTATACTTAGGGTTATCCATCTCATTATGTGCCTCCTTTGGAGCATGTTGCAGGATGCGCAGGCAGGATGTCGTCCTGCCGGTTATCCAGTAATGACATGGTAATGGCAATATGCATGCCACCGCCCAATGTTCCGCATAATATATCGATTTTATTTAATAATACGAATACTCCCCACAACTGATTATTTTGCAGGACTTAATATGTGTATGGATTTTCCTACAGGTAACCCGAATTTCTCATCAACACAGTGTTAATTTTTAATACTCCAGAACGGACACGACATCTTGAAGAAATAATAGTGCCGAAAATTTACACAGTGTTCACCAAAGGTCAGCCCAGTCAGCGCCATCTTCTTCAGTATTTTGGCAAGAACATAGCCAACTATATGTTAATGCCAAAAACTTCAAACCTAACGCAACCTGAACTGATGAGGAACTCCGGGGCAGGACGCCGTCTGCAGCTGCAGACGGGAAAACAATTACGGGAGATGAAGAGGTTAGAAAAAGTGTATGGAATTCCCACCACGATAAAGGGAATATTCCCTACGGGTTTTTTCTGTTTTTCGAAGATGATTTTCGTGTGTTTTCCAGGAACAAATTTAGGGTTATCGTTTGAAATCACTCGGGTTCAACCCGTGTTTCTTGAGAATGGTGTAAAGGTCGGCACGATACCGGCCGGCCATGGCGGCGGCACTGCTGACGTTGCCCCGCGCAAGCCCCATAAGACGGACAAGATACCCTTTTTCAAAGGCGTCCTTTGCTTCTTTGAACGGCTGTAGTGCATCTTCACCTGTAGCCTCCTTCCCGGGCAGGATCAGATCTTCGGTGATGACATCATTCACCGTCATGGCCACCGCATATTCGATGGTATTCTCAAGCTCGCGCACATTGCCGGGCCACTCGTAAAGCATGAGCTTCTGCAAGGAAGCAGGTGCCAGCCCCTTGATTTTTTTATTCATTTGCATACTGAATTTTTTTAGAAAATACTCAGCCAAAAGAGGAATGTCCTCCTGCCGTTCCCGTAATGTCGGAAGCATTATGGGGATGACGTGAATCCTGTAAAATAGATCCTCCCGGAACAGATCCTGTTTGACCAACTCCTCGAGGTTCTTGTTTGTGGCCACAAGGACCCGGACGTCTACGGACAAAGGCTGTCCACCGCCCACCGGGTAGAACTGGCGCTCTTGGAGAACTCTGAGTAGTTTCACCTGAAGCGAAAGCGGCATGTCGCCGATCTCGTCAAGAAAAATAGTCCCTTCATGAGCCTGAGCGAACAATCCCTTGGAATGTTTGACCGCACCGGTAAATGCGCCTTTCTCATGACCGAAAAGCTCGCTTTCCAAAAGTGTTTCCGGCAATGCGGCACAATTTATTGCGACAAAGGGATTATTTTTTCGCGGGCTGGCGAGATGAATCGCCCTGGCAATCAGTTCCTTGCCTGTTCCGCTTTCACCTTGAATATGCACCGTCGAATCCATTTGGGCGATTCTGGCCACAGTCTGCAGCACCTGATGCATGTTTTTACTTCGAGCAACTATATTCTTGAAATCGTAGCGTTCAGCCAGAAGATCTTTGAGCCTGTTGACTTCAGTAGTAAGCCGTCTGTTCTCCATGGCCCTATCCACATGCAGCTTCAACTCACGCGCATCAAAGGGTTTCGTGAGGTATGTATAAGCCCCCCGCTGCATTGCCTCTACGGCATTTTCTATGCTTCCGTAGGCAGTAAGTATGATTACCGGCAAGTCCGGGCTTTTGAGATGAATTTCCTCCATCAATGATATCCCGTCCTGATTTGCCAATTGCAAATCAATGACTGCAAGATCAAAGACCTGTTCCGTCACAACCTGCTTGGCTTCTTCTTCATCTCTTACCGCAGTCACCTGATACTCCAAAGATTCCAGTCTCATCTTGATAATTTCCAGGAGGTTGCGATCATCATCCACCACCAGAAGATTCGCCTGTGACATGAGCACTTACCTCATCAACTCTCGTTTTTTCGCTTCTATTTCATTGTCGATCTGCCTTGCCTTCTCCATGGTTTGCAGAATATTGATCCAGGTCTTTGCTTCTTCCATACGTGGACTTCCGGGGAACTCCTTCTCAAGACGGGTGAAATAGAACAAAGCCCTGCCAATGTCCTTTTTCGGATTGGCATAGTGAATATTGATCAGCCCCATATTGAAAAGCGCTTCATCGCCAGGGGGACTCTGTGGATACTGCATAAGCACCTCCTGGTCCTCCTGCAAAGCTCCTGCAAAATCGCCTTGGGCAAGGAGTTGCCGGGCATGCAGGAGATGGGTATTCTCCTGTTTAGCCAGCGATGGATATTGTTTTTCTTCCATTTCGACGCCTATCCGTTTTTTCTTTTCCAGGTTTTCGAGTATGCCGATCCATATCTCCGCTTCTTTAGTCCGTGTGCTTTTGGGAAACACTTTTTCAAGACGCGCAAAAAATCCGAGTGCTTTTCGCATATCCCCTTTTGTATCGGCATAATGGAGGGTAATCAATCCCAGGTTGAAAAGTGCCTCATCTCCTGGTGGGCTTTGGGGAAACATGGCAACCACTTTCCTGTTTTCCCGCAAAGCGCCTTGAAAATCACCTTGAGCAAGGAGTTGTTGAGCACGCAACAAATGGGCATCACTTTCACTTGCCGGCCGATATCCGGTCGGGGCGCAAGCGGTAAGCGCGATCATGATCAGACCGGCAATACAAAAGCAAAGGTACTGCCGTGTCCTTCTTCGCTCTCTACCCATATTTTTCCTCCATGCGCCTGAACAATGTGTTTTGCAATTGCCAACCCCAACCCCGTTCCCTGAAGTCGACGAGAGTCAGCAGGGGAGACTTGACGAAATTTTTCGAATATCCCATGGATGTGCTCCTTTGGTATCCCGACCCCGGTATCGACTACCGAAACACGAACCCCGTCATCAATTATACCGGCCACGACCCGTATCGCACCACCGCGAGGAGTGAACTTGAGTGCATTGCCGATGAGATTTCGCAGTACCTGTTTGATCCTCTCGGTATCCATGGCAACAAAGGGCAGCGTGCCGGTTTCATTCTTGAGTTTTATATCTCTGGACTCTGCCAGGGGCATAAGCTCATAAAGCGTTTGATCGATCAAAGACGGTAGATCTTTTTTTACAAAATGAAAGTGAACCATCCCTTCTTCCAGCTTAGAGAGGTCCAGCAGAGAGTTGATCAGGCGAATGAGCCGATTGCTCTCCTCGGAAATAATAGTAAGCAGTTTTCGTTGCTTCTCGGTTACCTCCCCTCCCTGTCCTTCCAGAAACAAATTCGTTCCCTCGTGAATCGAAGTGAGGGGCGTCCGCAGCTCATGCGACATGACCGAAAAGAAATCGGATTTCATCCTGTCTACTTCCTTTAGCTTGGCACACATTTGATTGAACGATTGGGCGAGTGCCCCAATTTCGGGAGGGGTCGGCAGATCCAGGTCGGGCTCGAGAGCCCCGGCAGCGATCTCCCTTGTCTTTTTCTGCATACTGGAAAGCGGCACCGTGATGCTTCGGGTGATGCTGATCGATAAAAACACACCTAATAAAAGAGCCACGGCTGTTATCACCACCGCCATCGTATGCGCCTTAACTCCTGCCTCATCCAGCTCCTTGACCTTGTGGAAGATGTTCTGCTGGATCGAAATCTTTAATTGGGCCAGCTCATCCAATTCCTGGTTTAATATCTTCTCCTCTTCCTCGCCGTAGCGTTTTCTGGGATAAGCCTTGCCGGCCTTCAACAAAGAGACCTCCTCCCCGAAAAGTGTCTGGTAGGCCAAGTGCTTGTCTTTCAACCGAACCAGTTTATCATGCAGCACGCCTACTTGAGCAAAGGCCATCGCCTCTCTAAGGTTACTTTCAAAATCGTTATTGGCTGCAAGGTAACTTTTGTAAAGGGCGGGATCCCACATGACCGTGATGTTTTTTTCATAGCGTGAAGCCGACAGTAGCGCGTCAGCCATATTCTTGTGGAGGTCAAGCAGATTGGTGTCAAGGAGAATGATGGAATGCGTAATCCCTCTCATCTGTCCGAGCTGCAGGATAGCGTAGGCGCTGACCACAGTTACCATCACCAATAAGGTGATATAACTAAGCATTAATCGGAAAAAAATTGTCAAAACTCTTCCTCCCGCCTCAGATCACGTAAGATAATTGCATTTTGCGCATACCTCTGTTCCCGAAGAAAGCAATCACCCTTTTCTCTTTTCAGACTCGGCCGGCTCATGACGTTGAGGCTCATAACTTCCGATCTTTGATTCAACATGTTCACAGGTTGTCGACTGCAACGGAAATTCTGCCGGCCTTGTTGACTATGAAAATTCCTTCACCGTATCCATTTATCCGTTTGGCGGTACACAGCTATATAAAAAAAGTACTCATTCCCTCCTCCTTGGGCAAGCGAATCGCCAACCGGAGGTATCTTTAGACCAGCAAGATCTGAACCGGCAGCTATCACTGCATTAATTTATTGTCCGCTCCGCACAAGTTTCCAAAAAAAAGACTAAAAAGGCTTTTTTTTCCATACGTTCCTTGATTGAAAAATTGTAATACGATAGGCTGAGATATGAAATTACAGCTGACAACATTACCAGTGCAATAAACAAACATCTCTCATTACCTTTGAGGTTGACGATGGAATACCTGAAACAACACTTGAGTGTCAAAATACTCGTTGTTCTACTGGCAATTCTGATTGCCTCCTTTGCAGTCCTTGGTTTTTCCATCATTTCCAAACAGGGGGCGCTTCTTAGCGATATGCGCGGGAAGGTTTTTGCTAAACTGAAAGAAACAGGAGAGAACACGAAATCACAGTTCGGCTCGTTGGAGAAAATGATCAACGGTCAAATGGTCGAAATGGGAAAAAGGTCGGCAGCCGAATTGACCACCACGACTACCGGAGCCTTGACTAAGGAAGAAGACAATATCCGGAAAGGAATGGATGCGCTTCTGGTCAATAATGCCGAAGCGGTTGCGGCATCATTATCAAAAGTGGCCGAAGATGCCATTATGGCAAAAAAATATGATCAGCTGGTGGAGTTCAGCAGGGCAGTGGCCCAAACAAAGACCATTGTCTACGCCTTTTTCCTGGATCGTGACGGGAAATTGTTACCGGGCTATGTTAACCTG
>Ga0210085_1001290_pt1 | contig 10052 bp, 10 predicted proteins | sample China_Galinas_PW_5_FD_184866 | JGI IMG/M metagenome (GOLD analysis project Ga0210085, IMG submission 184866) | Wetland microbial communities from San Francisco Bay, California, USA, that impact long-term carbon sequestration - China_Galinas_PWC_D1... | ecosystem: Environmental > Aquatic > Marine... | reverse complement strand
AGCGCCCCGCCTGACGGCTCAGGACAGCGCACTGCTGTGGAGGTGTCCGCGTGAACGCCAAGGACGGGGCCGTGACCCCGCTGGAGATCTTCAAGCAGCGCAACGGCCCTGCGTCAGAGGCGCTGCTCGCCCTGGTGAAGGTGAACAACAAGCGCAAGGCCACCATCAAGAAGACCCTCAAGGAGGGGCCCATGACCGTGCCCCAGCTGGCCGAGGCCACCGGCCTCGAGCCCGCGGACGTGCTCTGGACCCTGACCGCCATGCGCAAGTACGGCCAGGCCGTGGAGGAAGGGGTCGACGGCGACTACCCCCGCTACACCCTGCCCGAGAAGGAGGTGAAGCGATGACCGCCACGACGCAGACGGTGGCGGTCCGGGTCGACCCCGCGCTGCTGCCGGAGATCAAGCGCTACGGCGCGTTCGACGTGGACGCCTGCTTCAACTGCGGCAACTGCACCGCCGTCTGCCCACTCACCGAAGGCGACTCCACCTTCCCGCGTCGCATCATCCGCTACGCCCAGGTGGGCATGAAGGAGCAGGTGCTCTCGAGCAAGGAGCTGTGGACCTGCTACGCCTGCGGCGAGTGCTCAGAGACCTGTCCGCGGCAGGCCGAACCGTCCGAGTTCATGGCCGCCGCCCGCCGCTACGCCACGGCCGAATACGACCGCACCCGCATCTCGCGCTTCCTCTTCCTGCAACCCCTCCTGGGCACGATCGCGGCGGTCGCCTTCGCGGTCTTCCTGGCGCTCTTCATGTTCGTCAACCGGGCCGGTCCTGCGCCCGCTGGCGAGACGGCCTTCTTCGAATGGATCCCGGCCGGCATCATCCATGACATGGGCATCGTGGTCATGGCCCTCGTCGTGCTCGCCGGGCTCGCCGGTGTCATCACCATGATCGGCAAGACCGCTCCGGCCAGCGGGATCGCCTGGCGCGAGCTGGGTGATCGCCAGGGCCTGCGCGCCGTGGGCTCGGCCCTGTGGTCGTCGCTGGCGATCGAATCGCTGGGCCAGAAGCGCTACCGCGACGACTGCGAGAGCGAGGAGGCCAGCCTGCCGCTCTATCGCCGCACCTGGTTCACGCACGCGGCCACGATGTTCGGGTTCCTCGGCCTGCTGGCCGCGACCACGCTCGACTACGGCCTGGAGATCCTGGGCCTGCGCGAGACGGGCGAGATGGTGCCGCTGTGGTACCCGGTGCGCCTGCTGGGCACGATCGCGGGCATCCTCCTGGTCTACGGCGTGACCATGCTCATGCTTCGCCGTTACCGCCGCGAGGCGCGCACGGTGCGCCGATCCTTCAGCTCCGACTGGATGTTCCTGTGGTTGCTGTGGATCACCGGGGTGACCGGCTTCGCCATCGAGCTGGCGCTCTACCTGCCGGCGGCGCCCATGTGGGGATACGTCCTGTTCCTGGTCCACGTGGGCATCGCCATGGAGCTGGTCCTGCTGGTGCCCTTCACCAAGTTCGCGCACGTCATCTACCGGCCGGTGTCGCTGTTCCTGGGCGCGCTGGCCGAGAAGCGCAAGGCGGTGGCCTAGCCGCGGAGGTCGCCGGTCGCGCCCGCAGCCACCCGGCCGACGGGCTTGGCGGGTGCACGCTCGCCGCCTGCGCTGCGCCTCGTATCAGCGGACGTACCCGGAGCGCGGTCGGACAGCCGGGATTTTGATTACACTTGTTGCATCGGCGCCCGGCTTCCCGCCGTCGCGCGCCACCATTCCACTCACGTCAATCGGGGATCCTGGATGAAGGTTGCCACCGTCAAGGAGACCGCGCCGTACGAGCGTCGGGTCGCCCTCGTACCGGAGGTGGTCGGCAAGCTGACCGGCGCCGGCCACGAGGTCCTGGTCCAAACGGGCGCCGGAGACGGCGCGTCCATCCCGGACGCGGACTACGCCGCGGCCGGTGCCAAGGTCGTCACGGAAGCGGCGCTCTACGCGGACGCCGACGTCGTGCTGCGCGTGCAGAAGCCCACGTTGGAGGAGGTCGGGAAGCTCCGCTCCGGCCAGGTCGTCATCGGCCTGCTGCAGCCGCTCATCGACCCCCAGAACGCCCAGGCGCTCGCGGCCGCCGGCGTCACCGCCGTGAGCCTCGACACGTTGCCGCGAACGCTCTCGCGGGCGCAGACGATGGACGCCCTCTCGTCGCAGGCCAACGTCGGCGGCTACAAGTCGGTGATCCTGGCGGCCAACGCCTACGGACGCTATTTCCCGCTGCTGACGACGGCTGCGGGCACGGCCAAGCCGGCCAACGTGCTCATCCTCGGTGTCGGCGTGGCCGGGTTGCAGGCGATCGCCACGGCTAAGCGCCTGGGCGCGCTGGTCAAGGCCTACGACGTGCGCAGCGAGACCCGCGAGCAGGCCGAGTCGCTCGGCGCTCAGTTCCTCAAGCTCGAGTCCGTGGCCGACGCCACCGGCGAGGGCGGGTACGCACGTGAGCTCAGCGACGAGGAGAAGGCCGCCCAGCAGGCCGAGCTCAACAAGCACATCAGCTCCATGGACGTGGTCATCACCACGGCCCAGGTGCCGGGCCGGCGCCCACCGTTGCTGGTCACTGCCGATGCGGTGCGCAACATGAAGTCCGGTTCGGTCATCGTGGACATGGCCGCGAGCGCGCTCGGCGGCAATGTCGAGCTGTCGCAGCCGGACGACACCGTCGTCACCGAGAACGGCGTGACCATCATCGCGCCCACCAACCTGCCGGCCACCATGCCCGGCGGCGCCAGCGGCTTCTACGCGCGCAACATCAGCGCGCTGCTGACGCACTTCATCAAGGACGGGGAGATGACCTTCGACTTCGAGGACGAGATCACCGTCGGCACGGTGATCACGCACGACGGAGCCGTCGTGCACGAGCCAACCGCCAAGCTGCTTTCCGAGGGGGGTGCCGCATGAACGGCGAGATCAGCCTCCTCGGTTCACTGGTCATCTTCATCCTCGCGGTCCTCGTCGGCTTCGAGGTCATCAGCAAGGTGCCCGCGACGCTGCATACGCCGCTCATGTCGGGTGCCAACTCGATCCACGGCATCGTGCTCATCGGCGGCATGATCATCGCTGCCCAGGCAGACAACGTGCTGGGCTACCTGCTGGCGCTGATCGCGGTCCTCTTCGGGGCCATGAACGTCGTCGGCGGCTACGTCGTCACCGACCGCATGCTGCAGATGTTCCGCAAGAAGGCCACGCCTCCCAAGGCTGAGGGTAAGGAGGCCTAGGGGTGGACCAGGGAACGCTTACCACGCTCTTCGTCATCATCGGTGCGCTGGCTGCCGCGAGCTTCGTCATCGGCCTGCACTTCATGAACAGCCCCGCCACCGCGCGGAACGGCAACCTCGTCTCGGCCGTGGGCATGACCGTGGCCGTCATCACCACCTTCGTCTACCTGCTCCTCAGTGAGTGCCCGCAGGAGTCCTGCGCGGTCGGCGGCCTGTCGGCCCCGGCCCTGGTCATCATCATCGGCGGCTTCGCGGTCGGCGGCACGGCCGGTCTGTTCCTCGCCCGTCGTGTGGCCATGACCGCCATGCCCCAGCTGGTCTCGCTGTTCAACGCGGTCGGCGGTGGGGCCGCGGCCATCGTGGCCATCTTCGACTACCTGCACATCGTGGGTGGCCCGAAGGAGACGGTCTCGACCACCATCTTCGTCATCCTCGGCGTGCTCATCGGCTCGGTCACCTTCACCGGCTCGATCGTCGCCTCGGGCAAGCTGCAGGGGCTCATCAAGGGCCAGCCCATCCCCGTGCCCGGTGGCATCTACACCACCATCGGCCTGGGCGTCGTCGCGCTCATCACCACGATCCTGCTGGTCCTCGGCGCCGGCGAGACGCCTGTGCTGGACCTCGGCAGCGAGATCAAGACGCTCCTGCTGCTGGTACTGCTCGGCGCTTCGCTGACCTTCGGCGTGACCATGGTGTTGCCCATCGGCGGCGCCGACATGCCGGTCGTCATCAGCCTGCTCAACAGCTTCACCGGCACGGCCGCGGCCATGTCCGGCTTCGTGCTCGACTCGCCGCTGCTCATCATCGCCGGCGCGCTCGTCGGTGCTGCGGGCGGCATCCTGACCAAGCTCATGGCTGACGCCATGAACCGTTCGCTGCTCAACATCATGATCGGCGGGTTCGGCGGGGCCGAAGGCACCCAGGCGGATCCCACCGCGACCGGGGGCAGCGTGCGCGAGGTCGGCGTGGATGACGCCGCCATCCAGCTGGCCTATGCCGAGAGCGTCATCATCGTGCCCGGCTACGGCCTGGCCGTGGCGCAGGCGCAGCACGCCGTGCGCGAGCTCGGGGACATCCTCGAGGAGCGCGGCGTGAAGGTGAGCTACGCCATCCACCCCGTGGCGGGGCGCATGCCCGGTCACATGAACGTGCTGCTGGCAGAGGCCAACGTGCCCTACCCGCAGCTCAAGGAGATGGAGGACATCAACCCCGAGTTCAACCGCTGTGACGTGGCCCTGGTCATCGGGGCCAACGACGTCACCAACCCGGTGGCTCGGACCGATCCCTCCTCGCCCATCTACGGCATGCCCATCCTCGATGTCGATCACGCCAAGTCCATCGTCGTCATCAAGCGCTCGATGGGCCGCGGCTACGCCGGCATCGACAACAGCCTCTACACGGACCCCAAGACGGGCATGCTCTTCGCCGACGCGAAGGCCGGCCTGGAGAACCTCATCGCGGCGGTCAAGGAGCTGTAGCCGCAGCCGCACGGCCGGCGGCAGCGCGCCGCCGAACCTGCCTGATCAGCGAGACCCCCGGTCGACTTGACCGGGGGTCTTGCTCGTATCGCAGGAGGTTGCCGGCTCGCCTGCGGGCGGCGGCTCAGGCGCCAGGCCGTGACGCGCCGGGCTCGTCGTAGCGGGCAGCTGCCCGCGCGTGCTGCTCGCGTACCCACTCGCGCAGCTCGGAGGGCTCCAGCACCTCCGCATCCGCGCCCCAGCCGAGCACCCACGAGCGGATCTCCAGCAGACCCGACACGCGCGCCCGCCAGAGGAGCGAGCCGTCGTCCTCGAGCTCCTCGACCTGGCTCGCGTGCCAGCGAGTCTCGTGGACGCGTTGGGTGACCGCGGGATCGAAGCGGATGACGACCCCGACCGGGGCGGCGTCGCTGATCACGTCCCAGGCGGCCAGCATCTCCGCGGCCACCGACTCGCCGGGCGGCTCGAACGTCTCGGGTGTGACCGAGATGGAGGCGATGCGCTCCACCTTGAAGGTGCGGCGGTCGGCTCGTTCCTCGTCCCAGCCGATGACGTAGAGCGCCCGCGAGAGGGCCGAGGGCTCGATGGCGTAGGGATGGAGCCGGACACGGCGCATGGGGCGGCTGGCATCGTACACGCTCGGGTCGTACTCGAGCTCCACCACCCGCCGCTCCGCCAGTGCCACCGTGAGGCCTCGCAGCACGCGCGTGAAGTCCTCGTTGGGCGGCGTGTCGGCGAAGGCGTCGGCCGTCTCGTGGAGCTGCTCCGCGATGACCGGCGGCAGCACCTGGGCCAGCTTCACCAGGACGCCGATGATCTCCGTGTCGAGCTCATCGGTGGCCTTGGTCAACAGGCGCGCCGCGAGATAGAAGGCCATGGCCTCGGGCAACGTCAGCGCCAGCGGTGGCAGGAAGGCATCGTCAGCCAATCCGTAGCGGCCGCGGTCGTTCCAGATGGGCAGGCCGCCATCGAGATCCATGCCCTCGAGGTCGCGGTAGATGGTGCGCTTGGATACGCCGACCTGGTCGGCGAGGGCCTGCGCGGAGATGCCGGCCTCGCCGTGGGCCCGCAGGACCGTGGCGATCTTGAGGTAGCGCGCAGCCCGGTCCCACTTCGTCCCGCCGCGTTCGTCGAAGGTGCTCATGTCTCCTCAGACTGTAGCGCCGATGCCTGGGGCGAAGGGCTGGCCGATGGTGGAGGGCCGGCCGATGGCGGAGGCGTGGGCGATGCCACCGGCGCCGCCGCCGGCACGACCGATGACGCCGCCGCCTCCGAGCGCGCTGCCGCCGCTGCGGTCGAGCGGGCCGCTGCTGCCATCGCGCCATCTCGGTCGGTGGCGGAGAGCTCCGCGCCCAGGACCACGCGTACGCCCTCGGCATCCCACGGTGTCTCGGCGCGCGAGCCCGAGACCTCCACCGTGGCCCGGCCCAGCTGGCCATCGGCGAAGACCCACCAGTCGAGCTCGCCGCGCCAGCGGGGGATGGCCGAGCCGGGGTCATCCGAGCTGTCGTAAAGCAGCCAGCGCAGCGGCAGGAACGCGTGCAGCGCGGTGTCACCGTCGATGAAGGTGCGGCAGTGGCGGGCACGGGCGCCTTCGATGTGGTCGATGCCCAGGTCCTCGGCCACGATCGCGCCGCGGGGCGCGGAAGCGACCGCGTAGGGCGGTCCGTCCAGCGTCAGACCCTGCGTTCCGAGCAGGTCGTACGGGTCCGGCTCGGTCCGTTGCCAGGTCGATCCGGGTGCGGCCTGGTCGTCATTGACGTCGTTGCGCCAGGCCACTCGGCCAACGCGGCGATAGGCCGACCCACCCTCGCCGTCCGGTCCGCTCCACGAACCGCTCCAGGCTTCATCGAGGCCGTTCCGCTGCCCTTCCAGACGGGCCGTCCCGCGCACCTCGGTGTCAAGGCTGGAGGTGGCAGTGACGATGATGTGGGCATTGGGGCCGAGCGCCAGCTGCTCGTCGCAATAGGGCGGCTCGAGGTCAGGATCGGTCGGCCCGTAGCGTGAGCTGGCGGGTTCCTCCAGGCGCAGGTCGTGCTCGTTGACCGCGGCTACCAGCAAGAAGGCGGCGCCGGCGACCACGGTCAGCAGTCCCGCCGCGAACGCAGTCAGCCACGTCGCGCGCCGTTCCAGCGAGCGCACCCCGCGGCGCCGGTGGATGAGCCCGACGACGCTGAAGAAGGAGCTGAAGTAGAGCGCGATGACGATGGCATAGACGGTCTCCGCCGAGGGCAGCAGGCTCTGGGGGCCATCGCTCACGAGGGTGGAGGCGAGGTTATAGAGCAGCGGGGTGGTGAAGAGCACGGCCGTGATCCAGACCCAGGCGAGCGCGACCCGGGCGCGACGCTCCCGCGTGCGAGGCGGCCAGATGACGCCCGCGTCGGCGATCACGACGGGCACGAAACAGGCCAGGGCCACGACGATGTCCACGGGGCCGCCGGGACGGAAGGCGTTGGCGATGACGATGGCGGTGAGCGCCCACATGACCGTCAGGGCGACAGCCAGCAGGCGCATGGTGCGGCGATCGTCAGGGTGCTTGGCCATCGGGAAGGCAGCATACCGCCGCTTCGCTCCTGGCCGGGCGCTGCGGTGCTGACCGGGCGTACCATCGAGGCCATGGCACGCACCTACGGCGATACCGTCACCACGCCGGCCGCGGCCGGGTCCAGCAGCCGGCTCCACCCACCCTTCGTGAGCCTGCTCAGCGACTTCGGCGATCGCGACCCCTCTGCCGGCATCATGCGCGCGGTCGTGTCACGCATCTGCCCCACGGCCCGCATCGTGGATATCTCGCACGGGATCGACAAGTTCTCCGTGCGCGATGGCGCCCTTCTGCTGTGGAGCGCAGCGCCCTACCTGCCGGTCGGCGCGCACGTGGCGGTGGTCGACCCAGGGGTGGGCACGGCCCGCGAAGGCATCGCCATCCGGACCTCCCGCGGCGACTACCTCGTGGGGCCGGACAACGGGCTGCTGATGCCCGCTGCGGCGCGCCTCGGCGGGATCACCGCGGCCCATTCGCTCGAAGAGCCGCGCTATGCCCTCCCGGACGTCAGCAGCTCCTTCCATGGCCGCGACGTCTTCGCGCCGGCGGGTGCGCACCTCGCCGCCGGTATCGCCATCGAGGACCTGGGCAGGGCGATCGATCCCCGGCAGCTGGTGGAGCTGGAGTGGCCACGACCGGAGATCCGGCCCGACCATCTCCGGACGCAGGCCATCTACCTGGACTCCTTCGGCAACGTGAAGCTGTCCGCCCTCACCGACGACCTGGAGGCGGCCCTGCCCGGGGTGCACTTCGGGGATCGCCTGCTGCTGCGCGCGGGCTCCACGGCCGGCGACCGCATCGTGACCTTCGCGCGCACGTTCGGCGATGTGCCCCAGGGATCGCCACTGGTCACGGCCGACTCGTACGGTCGAGTGGCGCTCTCGGTGCACCAGGGCTCGGCCGTGCAGGAGTTCGGCATCGAGCTTGACTCGGTCATCGACATCGGCCGCCAGGTCGCCCCGCCGCCCCCGCCGCGCGGGCCCGCGCGAGCTCCGGCGCCGCGACCGCCGGCTTCGCCGCGACCGCCCGCGCCGCCCTGGCCACCGACGGGACCGCGCCCCTAGGGGCCGACCCTCGCTTTCAGGCGCGCCGGGTCAGGCGCAGCAGCACCGCCGTCACGAGCGCGGTGGCGAGGCCGAGCACTACGACCGCGCCCAGGATGAGGAGGGGGTTGCCCACGAGCCCGGGCCCGGCGCCTTCCGAGCGCAGGTCGCCGGCAGCCAGCACGGCCTGGGCCGTGGGCGCGGCCGTCGGGTCTGCCGCAAGCGCGGTGACCCACACCAGGACCACGGCTGACAGCGCGAGGGCCAGCGCCGGCACCAGTCGTCGGAGGTGGGTCATCACCCCAGCAGCAGCGCGAGCAGGCCGAGGAAGATGCAGATCGGGGCTGCCGCCAGGGCGCCGGTCGCGAGCAACAGTTCGCGGCGCCCGTCGGCCGCGAGCACGCGCATGGCCTCGTCCTGGTCCAGCGTCGTGAGCAGCAACGGCCGGCCCAGCCCCGGTCCCAGCACGAACGTGTCATCCGGGCCCCGGCGGGGCACGCCCGCGGCGGTCGCGTGGTCGACCGCCGAGATCTGCTCCACCAGCAGTCGCACGGGTGTCTCGGGCGGCAGCTCCGGCAGCGGGCCGCTCCGCATCGCGTCCTCGGTCAGGTCCGCGGCGACACCCTCCGACTGGCGGGGCATGACCACCAGCCCGTCGCCGAGGGCATCGACATCGATGGCCACCTTGCGCCCCTGTTCACTGAGCCGGAAGGGCACAGCCAACCGCTCGTCATCGAAGGTCTGCCAGGCGTGCCCGGCACGTCGCTGCAGCCGCCGCCGGCGGTACACGAGCGGCAGGCCGTTCTCGGCTGGGAATTCCTCGTCGCTGTCGATGCGCCCGTGGAGCCGGACGTAGCTGACCTCGCCGGCCTCGGCCAGGGCGGCTGCGTCTGCGAGCGTTCGCTGTGGCGCCGCCGCCAGCAATCGGCCTACGCGCCAGGCCGTACCGCGTCGTCGGAGCAGGAGCCAGCCACCGATCCCGAGCAGGAGACCGAGGAGGATGAGAGCCGGGCCGATCACGCTGCCACGACCGTGCTCAGCGCGCCCGCCGGGCCAGGCAGGCAACGACCCGAAGGAACCTTCCACGCGACGTGGGCCGTGATGTCATCGTGGCCGTTAGTCGGTTCCAGGGCCCCTCCGGGTCGAGCCGACGGTAGGCCTGGGGCAGAGCGGAGGTCAACGGTACGGATGGTGGATGTGGTGTCCGGGTGCACCGTCCTATCCACCGTTCGTCCACAACCGACACGCATGCCGCCTCGACCTCATCGCAGACGTCCGCCGGTGGCGGGATCCAACCCGACCACCTCGCCACCATAGGCGGTCAGTGTCAGCGCCGTCCCGACCAGCTCGGCGCCCGCGATGACGTCACTCTGGGCCACCCGCCAGCGGGTCTCACCGGCGGCATCGACCGCGATCGTCTCGACCTCGCTCTGGATGATGACGTGCTCCAGCCGGGGCGAGCCCAGGACCGCCACGATGGGCGTGCCCGAGAGGTGCGACCAGGCCAGCGCACCGCTGCGCGCAGCGAGGCCGTAGACGCGGAAGCCGTACTTCACGACCAGCTGCATGGGCGTGTCCCAGAGCAGCCCCTCTGGCTCGTCGAACACGGGCGAGGCGAAGCGCGCGGTCCAGATCCCGAGCGGCCCTTCCACGCGCAACTCCGCGCGGCACATGCGGATCGGGTCGCCGCCGGCGAGGTCCACGTGGTCGGTCAGCTCGCCGCCGTCCTCGGATAGCCCGAAGACGTCATCGGCACTGCCGCTGCCACCCCAGCGATAGCGT
>Ga0210085_1001288_pt1 | contig 10057 bp, 10 predicted proteins | sample China_Galinas_PW_5_FD_184866 | JGI IMG/M metagenome (GOLD analysis project Ga0210085, IMG submission 184866) | Wetland microbial communities from San Francisco Bay, California, USA, that impact long-term carbon sequestration - China_Galinas_PWC_D1... | ecosystem: Environmental > Aquatic > Marine... | reverse complement strand
GGATACCGAGTCGGCAGCATGAACGCTCGAGGCATCGTCGGCGACGAGCGCGAGACCTGCGATGCCTCCGAGCTTCGGGGGAGCCTGCTTCCCGACTCCGCCCCTCGTCCGTGGAGCCATCGCCGGCCGGCGAGCCGCAAGAGCGGCTGGTCGTGAACCGCCGCCGGCTCGCCGATCTACTGGAGGCGGTGCGCAGCGGCGAGCTCGCGGTCGGCGAGGCCTTGGATCTGCTCAGGGACCTTCCCTATGCCGAGCTCTTCGCGGCGGTGTCGGACCTGCATCCGCAGCTCCGTTACAATGCCCTCGGACGCACCCTGGTATTGCAGAGCGAGCGCGTCGCAGAGAAAGACGGCACCCTGGTGATCGTCACTGCGGGCACGGCCGATCTGCCGGTGGCGGAAGAGGCGTTCGAGATGGCCAACCTCCTTGGCGCCCGTGTAGAGCGCATCAATGACGTGGGCGTCGCCGGTACGCACCGGCTGGTGCCGCACCTCCCGGTGCTGCGCCGAGCACGGGCTCTGATCGTGGTAGCGGGCATGGAGGGGGCGCTGGTCAGCCTGGTGGCGGGGCTGGTGGACAGCCCGGTCATCGCCGTTCCGACGAGCGTCGGCTACGGGGCCAGCTTCGGGGGGCTCGCGGCCCTGCTCGGGATGCTCAACAGCTGTGCGGGGGGCGTGGGCGTGGTCAATATCGACAACGGCTATGGGGCCGCCTGTCTCGCAGCCTTGATCATGCGCTCCTGAGGGCCGGCGGTCGTGGGGGTATCTTTTCCCCGCGAATGTCCCACGGTCATTCGTTGCGGTTGTAAAGTCATACCGCACCTTCTCCCGACAGTGGCGTAACCTGTGTCACTTGCGAGCCGAAAACTGAGCGCCAACACTCGAGACGTTTTGTCCCGGCATCGGGGCTCACTTCCGGCCCGGCGTTGCCGGATGCGGGATACCTGTTCAGTAGACGGGAGGGTGAATGGAGCGGGATATTCGCTGTGAGCTGGTGAGCTGGGATGAGGTGCGGCGCATGACTCTGGAACTGGCGCAGCGTTTGCGCGTCGAGGGTTTCGTACCCGACATCATCGTCGCCATTGGTCGTGGGGGCTGGATTCCGGGCCGGCTGCTGTCTGACTATCTGGACGTTGCGAACCTCACCGATGTCAAGGTGGAGCACTACCGGGGGACCGAAAAGCAGGCGATTGCACGGATACGCTATCCCCTCCGCGCGGACCTGACCGGGCAGCGCGTGTTGGTCGTGGACGACGTCACGGATACGGGCGACAGCTTCGCCGTTGCCTTGGAGCATATCCATGGCTGCGGAGAGCCGGCGGAGCTGCGCACCCTGGTGCTGCATCACAAGAGGGTCTCGCCCTATGTACCGGACTACTTCGCCCAGGAGGTCGCAGAATGGCGCTGGATCGTCTATCCCTGGGCAGTCGTCGAGGACCTGAGCGCCATGATCGCGGATATGCGAGATCCCCCCGCAAATGCGGCAGAGGTGGCGGACCGCCTGTTGCGCGAGCACGGCATCCGCGTGTCGGTCCGTGAGGTCGAGGAGGTTCTCGACCTGACGCGGTCTCAGTCGAATCTATAGACAAAAAAAGCCGGCCCTGGCTCGAATGGCACTAAGATAAGCCCAACCGGCGGAAAATTCATGAAAAAGGCTAGCCTGGATGATACGGTGAAGTTTCCAAAGCTCATCGACCACCCCAGGAGCCAGCCATGATGCATCCTAACCAGCACCGAGCCGCGCGGCAACAGCACCGCCTAGATCGGCACGTGCAGGACACCGATTCCTACGCCTTCTTTAATCTGCTCACCGGACCACGCCTGCTCAACGAGGTCGAAGCATTGCTGCCGGATCATCGCGAGCGGCTGTTTCCCCCGACAGAGACACTGTCGATGTTCCTGGCGCAGGTGCTCTCGGCAGACGGGAGCTGTCGGCAGGCGGTCGATGATGCCGCCGTGAAGCGCCTTGTCGGCGGATTGGAGCCGTGCAGCTCCAACACCAGCGCGTACTGTCAGGCACGCGCCCGTGTGCCCACGGCGATGGTCTCGACGCTGGCCTTGAACGTGGGCACGATGATCGCCGGGGACGCTCCCTCTTGGTGGCACTGGCAGGGCCGTCGGGTGCGTCTGGTCGACGGTGCCACGGTGACCCTGGCCGACACCGAGGAGAACCAAGAGGCCTACCCGCAGCCGAGCAGTCAGAAGCCGGGCCTGGGCTTTCCGCAGTGCCGTGTGGTGGGGCTGTTGTGTCTGGGAAGCGGTGCCTTGCTCAACGCGGCAACCGCGCCCTGTGAAGGCAAGGGCAGCGATGAGCAGACGTTGTTGCGCAGTATGCTCGATACGCTCGAGCCAGGCGATATCCTGCTCGGCGATTCCTTCTACCCCACGTACTTTCTGCTCTGCGAGCTGAAGCGGCGCGGCGTCGACGGCCTGTTCGAGCAGTACGGGGCGCGCAAACGCAGCACCGACTTTCGCACTGGCGAGCGCCTTGGGGTACGTGATCACCTCATCGTTTGGAGCAAGCCCAAGAGGCCGGACTGGATGAGTCAAGAGGAGTACGACCAAGTCCCCGAGACACTCACGGTGCGCGAATTCCATGCCGGCGGCAAGATCATGGTTACCACCTTCCTGTGCCCGAAAGACACGCCCAAGGGAATGCTCAAGGCGCTCTATCGCAACCGCTGGAACGTGGAGCTGGATCTGCGCAACATCAAGACCACCCTCGGCATGGAGCACTTGCGGTGCAAGACCCCGGAGATGGCGCTCAAAGAGTTGTGGGTGTATCTGCTGGCCTACAACCTGATCCGCCTGCTGATGGCCCAAGCTGCCCTCCTTGCCGACCAGATCCCGCGTCAGCTCAGCTTCAAGCATACGGTGCAGGTCTGGGTTTCCTGGCAACAGCGCGGTGGCGAGACCCATGATGGGGTATGCATCCGCCGGTTGCTCTTGCTGATCGCCAGACCACGGGTAGGACTGCGCTCCGGGCGCATCGAACCGCGCGTGTTAAAGCGCCGCCCGAAAAAATATCCCTTGTTGACCAAACCCAGAGCGCAGGCACGCGAGGAAGTGCGCCTGAACGGTCACCCTGCAAAGTAACGTTGAGTCGCGTCAGATTCGATGGCTAACTTACTGATTTCACATTGCGGAAGCGCTTAAGTTAGTGCCATTCGGCCCTGGCTCTGTCTTGCGGTGATCCCTACCTCGACCTTTTGGTGACGCTGCACTTGTCTCTTTCTCCATTCCAGAGACTTCGGGTGTGCTTCATGAGGCAGAGGGCTTTTTCCGGAAACGGGCGAGTGCCCCTGGCAATACTCTTCATGATGGTCGCGCTATCGGTTGTGCCCGTACTTGCAGTCGAGGAGGGCAATGCCACCCAGGGCGAGGCGCGCCGCGTCGTCATCCTGAACGCGACCGACCCCTATCTGCCGGCTTTCCTCGCCTTGGACAGCGCTCAGCGTGAGGCCATCCGCGCGGGTAGCAAGGTGCCCGTCGAGCTCTACGCGGAAGCCCTCGATATGCACCGTTTTCCGAGAACGCTGATCGATCAGGATGTGGTTGCGTTGCTGCGCAAGAAGTACCGCGACCTCGAGGTTGATGTGGTCGTTGCGGACGCGCCGATCGCGCTCGATTTCGCCCAGCGCCACCGCGCGGTGATCTGGCCCGGCGCGGTGATCGTCCTCAATAGCGTGTCGACCGACTTACTGGAAGAACGCAGACTGGAGCCGCGCACGATCGGTCTGCCGGTGCGGCTCGGGCTCCGAAAAACACTCGACCTCGCATTGAAACTGCGGCCGAAGACGCGAAAGATCGCCGTTGTCGCCGGTGCCGGTGACTCCTGCTGTGGGCGCTTGGCGCTCGTGCGGGCTGTGCTCGAGCCCTACGCGGAAAGATTCGACATCCAGTACCTGGTCGGCCTGACGCTCGCCGAGACGGTCGCGGCGGTGCGGGCACTCCCCGAGGACGCGGCGGTGCTCTATCTGGCGATGTTTCGCGACGGTGCCGGTGTCCCGCACGTGCCGCGCGACGTGCTCGAGCGGATCGCCGCCGTCTCCCGCGCCCCGGTCTTCGGCCTGTTCGAGACCTATCTCGGCCATGGAATCGCCGCCGGCTCGATCGCGACCTTCGAGGCGCAGGGGCGGGCTGCAGGCGAGCTCGTCGCCCGCGTGCTAAACGGCGAGGATCCCTCCGCAATCGGTGTACAGGCGCCGGTAGAGTCCAGCTGTATTGCCGACTGGCTGCAGCTGCGCCATTGGGGCATCGACGAGGGCCTGTTGCCCGCGGGTTGCGAGGTCCGATTCAAGGAGATCACGGCTTGGGATCGCTATCGGTGGCAGATCTTTGCCGCGTTGGCAGTGATCCTGGTACAGACATCGTTGATCGCGACGCTGCTGCTGCACCGTTGCAAGCTGCGTCGAGCCCAAATCACCTTGGCGGACGAGAATGCTCGTCGCGCGCGGGCTGAAGGGCTTGCGGCGCGACTGCGCGGGAGGCTGGCGCGATTCAGCAAGGAGCGCAGCCTGGGTACCATGGCCACATCCCTCTCCCACGAGATCAACCAGCCTCTGATCGCGATTCAGAACTACGCACAGGCTGCCAAGCGTCGCCTCCAGGGTGATGTCGACGACAAGCCCAAGCTCATCGAGCTGGTCACGGAGATCGTGGGGCAGGCGGAGCGAGCCGGTACCATCACCCGGCGCGTTCGGTCGCTGGTCGGCACGAGCGATGTACAGTTGCTGCCTATGTCTCTCTGTCCCCAGCTCGAAGCGGTCGTACGGATGATGGTGCCGGAGGCCGAGAGTCGCGGATGCCGTATCGAGTGCCAGCCTGCCGGTGAGCTTCCGGAGGTCCTCGCCGACTCCTTGCAGGTCCAGCTGGTGTTGGTCAACCTCCTGCAGAACGCAATGAAGAGCATCTGCTCGGGTGATCGATATGATAAGCGGATTTCCGTCGACACCGGCTTGATCGAGAATCGGGAAGTGCAGGTCAGCGTAACGGACCGTGGATCCGGGGTTCCGCCGGATCGGGTCGCGGACATCTTCGAGCCCCTCTACTCCAGCACCAGCGGCGGCATGGGCATGGGGCTCGCCATTTCGCAGGCCATCATCGACGCCCACGGTGGACGACTCTGGTACGAGCCGAACCCCGCCGGCGGTGCAATCTTTCGATTCACGCTGCGAGCCGCCGGGTCATGAGTCTACTCATTCCCGTGCCGTACGGGGAGCCGGCGGGGTCTTCCACTACGAGGTTTTTACATCATGATCGACGTCAGTACCCGGACCGACCGATGGCTCCGAGGCATAGCCGTTGCTGTAACGGTGCTTTCCGCGGGTTGTGCTTCTACGAATTCCAGTGTTTCTTCCATTATGGGGAGCGGTACTGGCGTCACCGCGAGCGCCCCGGGCCGTCACACCCGGAGCGGTTTCCTGTCGGATTATGGTCGACTGCGGTCCGTGTCTTGGGCCGAGGGTATCCAATGCTGGCGTGATCCAAATCTCGATGCGAAGAAGTACGACAAGGTGCTGATCGAGCGCATGACCGTCAAGCTCGTGCCCGGCAATGAGGCGGGCGTAGATCCTACGGACCTCAAGATGCTGACCGACTACTTCTACCAATCGCTGGTCAAGGCGCTCGAGCCCCAGATGCAGGTCGTCGACAAGCCGGGCGCAGACGTGCTCGTGATGCGGATCGCGCTGACCAATCTGGTGCCGACCAGTGTTACGCGAAGCGTGACGGGATCCGTTGTGCCCTACGCCTTCATCGCCGAGGCGGGCTCGGGGGTCGCCACGGGCCGGCCCGCCGGGTCCACACCCTACCTCGGCGAGACCGGTATGGAGATGCAGTTCCGCGACGGCGGCTCGGGCAAGGTAATCGCCGAGTGCCGCGACACCGAGATCGGGCGAAAATATGCCGCCGATCTCGATGCCGGTGCCGTCGGTGCCGCCCAGACTTGGGCGAGCGGTTATCTCAACTCGTTTCAGGAGTGGTCCTATGCGAAGAATGCCTTCGACAAGTGGTCCGCGCTCACGGCCCAGCGCCTGGCGGCGCTGCGCGGAGCGGCACCACCGAAGTGATTTTCCCGAAGCTATCGGTAGCGGCGGTCAACGACTGTTACCGTCCGGGTGATGCCTTTCATCGAATCGAGCCCGCTGTATCCGCTGACTCTCTACTTTCAGGGCTGGTCCAGCGAGGAGTACATGCACTTCGAGACCGCGCTGGCGCAGGCCGCCCACTCTCGCCACGGCATCGAATATCCTGGCGACTATCGCAAGCTCCTGGGCGAAGCGTTCGATAAGACCCTGCGCCGGGTGCTCGAGATCGGCTGAGCCGCGAAAGCAAGCTCGTGCCGCAAATCACGATGGGGAGTCCGGAAGTCCGGCCGATCGGCACCGCATCCTGGGTGCTCACCCTGTTCGGTACCGCCGTTGGCGCCGGCATCCTGTTCCTGCAGATCCAGGGTGGCGTGGGCGGACTCTGGCCGCTGCTCCTGGTCGCGGTGCTGATCTACCCGACGATCTACCTCGGGCACCACTTCTACGCCCTGATTCCCAGCCGGTCACCGCAAGCACAGGAGTTTGCGGCTGCAGCCGCTCGCTGGCTGCCGGCCTGGGTCTCGCTGCTGTTGCGGCTGCTGCTGGTGCTCTGGCTGTTGGTGCTGCTGATCGCCTATTCCATCTCGCTGACCAACGACCTTGGGGACCTGCTCGCCGACAAGGGTCTGCTCACCCCCGGGATCCAGCACCGCATCGCGCTCAGCTTCACGATCATCGCTGTCCTTCTGCTGGCGTTGCACTTCGCGAGGACCGCCCTGATCGGCATCATCGGCAGCTTAAGCCTGGTGCTAATCGGCTTGCTGTGCCTGGTGTCGCTGGCACTGATACTCCATTGAAGCCCGGGCATCGTGGCTGCCGCGCTGAAGATACCGGCGCCCTTCGCGCTGCTGCGCCAGCTCCTGCTCCTGTTCCCGCTGCTGACACTGTCGTTCATGTTCTTTCCGAGCCTGTCTCGGCTGGCGTGCGAGCTGCGCGAGCGAATCGAGGCCCCCGAGCGTCGTGACGCGCTGCGCAAGCAAATCATCCGGTCGGCGACCCTGACCCTGATTGGTTTCGTGCTGATCTTCATCGTTTCGTTCATCCTGGCCGTCCCAACCAAGGACTTCACGGCAGCGGCGAGGGAGAACATCTCGGCGCTGGCGATGCTCGGCGACCTCGGCCCGGCCATCAGCAACCTGGCGTTGACGACCTCATTCCTTGGCATCTTCATCGGTTACCAAGAGGCATTGCTCTCCGCACTGCGGGGCAGCACACCCATGCGGCAGCAGGAGACCCTGCTGCACCTTGCGACCCTTGCCATCCTCTGGCCATTGGCGATCGCCGACATCCCGGTGATGGCCAACCTCGGTGACGTGGTGGCCCCGTTAGGTGCGGTCTTCCTGTTCGTGGTCCCAGCCGTGCTCGTGCTGGTACGGCCCGAGCTCGAGTCAGGCCGGGGGCCCGGCGCTGTCTTTAACCTGGTAATCGGTCTGGTGGTCGTCGCTGCGTATTTCGTCGGCTCGGCGCTTTGAGCGGATGCCCATGAGCCGGTCACCGCGAAGACCTTGGTTAAAAAGAGAAGGGAAGACGTAGAGCAAAGCCCTGCAGGCAACAAGTGGCAGCCGCACCGACGCCCGTTGGCCACTTCTCAGAACATGCTCTCAGACCGCTTCATCAGGTGGGCAAGGTCCTTTCTTCTGTCGACAGGGGGATCAGAGTAATGTTTCTTACTCGCCGATAGCCGAAATCTAGGCTCTTGTGGGTGCCACTCAGGGTCCGAGGTCCGTTGTCGATCCATTCCAGCCAGTCGGGCACGGAACTGAAATGGCAGCAATGGGCGTATCAGCGGTCGCTGTAACGCTGAGTTCAGCCGCGTCAGCAGCCGCAGCGAGGGACGCGCGAAGGCTGTTGTCGTCGGCTGCAGGCCGATGTTAGCCCATTTTTGTCATTTGCGGCCGAGTTCGTGTAACCCTTTGATTCTCTTTTTCCGGCGAGATCTGAGCCGTGCGTATTCAATTAGTTACAGTCGTCCGATGGCCAGTAGTGCCAAAATCTGCGCGCACCCATTGACCAGCAGGCACAGATGTGGATAGCGTATGGACGCACCAAAATGGAAAGTTTCTGAGAATGAAAGAGATAGGAAATATTCCGCAAATGTAGTGCCAGAAACATCATCCTGCAATACGTATCTTATTGATACGTATGATATTTCTAGAAGTGAGTGACAAAGATGGGTTAGGCCGGGAAGCGCGCCCGCCGTGGCCTCGCTCGCAGCCCCGTTGCCACCTGTCTCAGGAGCCCGCGCAACCGCAGGAAGCGCCATTCGACTCTGACCTCGATTTCCCATCGTGCTGGGTCTGCCCCTTACCGTTTGTTCTTCACGGACGACAGATACTCAAGCGTCTCGTCCACCGACACCACGTCGGCGTACTTGGCGTGTAGGTCGAATAGGCTTTGCTCGTGCGCCGACTGGGCTCGGTCACCAACCGCCTCGCGCACGACCATGGGTCGAAAGCCGTACTGCAAAGCATCCACCGCCGTGGCTCGCACGCAGCCGCTCGTGGTGCAGCCGGTGAGGATGAGCGTGTCGATCCGCTGGGCATTGAGCCGGGCGACAAGGTCTGTACCGAAGAAAACCGAGGCGTACTTCTTGACGATGATGGCCTCGTCGGCCCGTCGCCCCAGCCGAGGATCGATCTCTACTTCAGGGGTGCCAGCTCGCAGGGTCTTCGCCGCGGCGATCTTCTTGGCCCAGAGACCTGCATCCCTCACGTTCTTCTCCTCGTACCAGATAGCCGAGTAGTAGATGGGGCTATCGGCTCCCCGGGCGGCCCCCAGCACCCGCATAGTTTCTGCCAACTCCCGGTCCAGGTTCGCGCCGAGGGGCAGCGCCGGATTGGTGAACGCCCGCATGTAGTCGATGACCAGCAGCGCCGGGCTGTCGCCCCAGCCGATCAACTGTCCGAACCCCCGTTCCCGAAAGAACTGCTCCACTTCCTGTGCGTCACTCATTGCAGTTCCTCCTGTTTGATTGCTTGCCATCGTTGTCTAACGCCTAGCTAACCCGCGGCCCAAAGTGCGCCAGCACTTTGGGCTGTCGGGTTTAGCGCCGTGGTACGCCCGGCATGGGCATGAACTGTTGGGGGCAAGTCCCCTGTAGGAGTACCTGAATGTCCTTCGGGACAACTGTAACTACTAGCCGAGGGCAAGGGCAAACCCGCGAGGGGATGTCTGGAGGAAGCCCGAGCGCAAAGGTGCGAGCCGACGAGCAGAAATCGCATAGAAGGCTCAGTCCCCGGGCGAGTCAGCACAAGAGTACGAAGCCCGTCAGGTGCAGGGGATAGGGTAAATGCGGCAGTTGTGCACGGAAAGTTCATGTCCTTATCCGGGGGTTCGAAGCACTGCTTCGAACGCGGAGGCAGGATGCCGAAGCTGGGCTTTTGCGTGGTGCATGGATGCGTAACGGAAAAGTCTGTCCCACTTGCGGTCCGTGTCCCTAGGGGAGTCGAACTGAGGGCCAGCTCGAAAGGGGTGGAATTGCCATCGAACCCTACGGGGGCTGTGATCGCCACGGGAGCCGGACTGAGGGCCAGTGCGAAAGCGCTGGAAGTACCACCGGACCCTAACGCGATTCGGGCAGCGCGCTTGGCGGCAACGCCCGGCGTGATGGGACAGAAGTCAGCAGAGGCAATAGTAGCTGCCCTATCCGGGAAGGATGGGGTTGCGAAGGGCCGAACATGAGAAGCCAAGGCGGAGCCGTGGATTGCTCGCAAACCTCGCTGAGCCCGAGCGGGGGAGAGGTATTGCGGCGTGATGCCACGCAGCCAGCCTTGCACGAAGATCTGATGGAGCGGGTCCTGGACAGCGAGAACGTGCGACGAGCCAGGAAGCGGGTGAAGGCCAACAAGGGCGCTCCCGGCGTTGACGGGATGCGCATCGAGGACTTCGCCGAGTTTGCCTGTTCGAGCTGGCCGGAGATCCGCCAAGCCCTGTGTGATGGCAGCTACCAACCCCAACCGGTGCGGCGGG
>Ga0210085_1001287_pt1 | contig 10058 bp, 7 predicted proteins | sample China_Galinas_PW_5_FD_184866 | JGI IMG/M metagenome (GOLD analysis project Ga0210085, IMG submission 184866) | Wetland microbial communities from San Francisco Bay, California, USA, that impact long-term carbon sequestration - China_Galinas_PWC_D1... | ecosystem: Environmental > Aquatic > Marine... | reverse complement strand
TGGCTTTAAAATAAAGGATATGGGCAGACTTCTCATCCGTAATATCGCTATGAATTTCGACGGCTACATCGAGCGTAAACAAGATACAGCAAAATACTCCAGAACTGTTTAGGTTTTAATTGCAATGAATCCTGCCTGCCGGAAGGTAGGTTCGATGGCTATATCGAACGGAAGGAAGATAAAGCTAAGTATTCGAGGACTGTTTAATCATTTGATCGATTCTAGGTTTGTATTAAAATACTTGCTACTCAAAGTGAGATTCATCTTTGGCCAGTTTCAGATTTTCTTTTTTAATCCTTTTCAATCTAAAAAAGTTTGCTCAAATTGAAGAAAGAAAACCAAAGAATTAATTTTCTCCAAAAATTATCTATCTTTGTTTATTATTTTAATTTGAAAGCAAATCCTAATTATGACTAAAACGATCTCCGACCTAATTGAAGTAAAAAACCCAAGAGTAGCCAGGCGGTATCTAAAGAAAAAAGTGGCTATGGGTCATTTTATCGAAGATTACATTGCCGAAAAAGTTGATATAAATGTCAGCTTTATGGAATTACTGAAATATAAGAATGACATTTTCACTTTTAATTTTGCAACACCGCATTATTATTTCTTCATTTTAAGGATGATTCCGGAAGTGATTATTCATTCTCAAAAACAGGATAAAAGAATAATTAAAAGTCATTATGATAATAAAAATGATTTATTCAGATGGTTTTTAGGACCAAAGATGATTTATACTAGCTGCTATTTTAAAAATTTAGATGAGTCGCTTGAAGACGCGCAGGAAAACAAGATGAACCTGATCGCTCAAAAAATGCAGCTTAAGGAAGGCGATGAACTATTAGATATTGGTTGTGGGTGGGGAACCCTTGTTGCTCATATGGCTAAAAATTATGGCGTTAATGCTACCGGAGTAACAATCGCACAGGCTGGTGCGGAATGGGCGACCCAACAAATTAGGGAATATGGTGTTGAAGATCGTGCAAAAATTTGGACAATGGATTACAGAGATATTCCTACTAATAAAAAGTATAATAAAATTACCTGCCTCGAAATGGCTGAACATGTTGGCATTAAGAATTTCAAAAAATTTATGAACCAGTGTTATGATCTGCTGGAAGATGATGGGCTTTTTTATATACAAATTGCCGGGCTGCGCGAACGTACTAGCTTACTTCAGAAGCATAACCGTGAAGATTTAGTGTGGGGCTTATTTATGAATAAGTATATTTTTTCTGGGGCTGATGCAAGTATGCCTTTAAATTGGGATCTGCAAAGAATAGAAAAAGTTGGTTTTGAAGTGCATTCAGTTGAGAATATCGGTAACCACTATTCAATCACAATTAATAGATGGTATGACAACTGGATTTCAAATAAAGAAAAAGTACTTGAAAAATACGGGGAAAGCATATTTAGAATTTATGAAATCTTTCTCGCCTGGTCAGTTATTATTGGGCGACATGGTGGTTCAACAGCATATCAAATTGTTTGTCACAAAAACATAGATAATTTCGACAGGACAACATTTATTGGCTCTACTAATCTGGGGGAACATGATGAATTTAAGAAAACAGCTGAGCTAAGAAACGCTTAGTTTTGTTTTCAATTTCTCCTTTTAGTTTTAACACAACGATTTAAGAAGTCTGCATCTCTGGTTGGGGATCATTTGCCGAAACCTTTTCGTTCTGACGAGCAATTTCTTCTTTCCTAATCCTTTCAAGTCGCATAGACTTAGTTCTGAATTTAGGAACGATAAGGGAAAGAATATAGCTTCTGATTATATACCACCAGAAACTTCTTTCAAGCAAAATTGGATTAATATTATGCTCAATTTCTTTGTGTGCTTCGGGAACGTTATTCCAGTGAAGCCCTGCTTTGTGGTGATGTATCGTGTGATATCCATTATTAAATAGCAGAAAATTTAAAAACCCGGTATAATTTCTTGAATGATTCCATTCAGATTCTTCATCAGCGTGAACATGCTGTACATAATTGAATATCAAAACACTGAACAGAGATACCTGCTGGGGTATAATTACAAAAAGCAATGCTTTTTCCCAATCTATTATTAAAGCTGCTGCTATCCATAAAGCAAGCACGGCATACTGCGAAATGCATATCCAGAATTTTTCTTTGTTGTTTGCTTTCAATTCCTTAAGGTAAACAGCTATCGCCTTTTGCTGATAATATCCGCTAATAGTTGGATATGAAATTAACGTGAGAAAATTATTTTTTTCACTTGCCCTGTAAGTGATGGAGTCATCTCCTTCACGATTATTAAAGCGATGATGATTTTTATTGTGAGTTGGTATCCATGCAAATATCGGGAAACCGTAAAAAACAGTAAGCCACCAGTCAGTAAACAGGTTCATTGTTTTTGCTCGCCACATCGGCAGGTGATTGTGATTATGCGTCATTACCGCAACAGTTACAGCCATAAATAAATACCAGGTATAAATAAATGGATTAACGCCAATCCAAATCCATTGAGCAATAAACAAAGTTGTGGTAATAAAAATGTAAATAAGGCTTTTTATATCAGCATTGTATTTTAGTTTTAGGTTCATCTTGATCCTACTTCCCTTTTATAAAAAAAATTTTATCAGATTTTATCCGTTTACGGAGAGGCACCAATTATACTTTTAGCTTTGTTCGCTTCGTATTTATGGAAGCCTGAACTAAATGCATTTTGATCACATTTTAATTAATTCTTACTCTTAACGATGTAGTTGCTCATGCTGGATGAGAAATTCGAGGATGCTTAGAGAAAGGCTTAATATATTTAGTCTAAGACAATAATAGAGAAGTTTTTATTTAAATGAAAGAAAATAATTTAAAGGCAGGAATATTTACACTGCCAATATCAATCAAACTGCCTCAATTTCATCTAATCGCTTGGTCTGTCCTTCATTGGTGCTGAGGTGAAAAAGTCCGTATAAAACCTTTCGGTGTATTTTTCCAGCATTTTTTCAATAACATTGTGATGGTTTGATCGAATTACAAATCCGGCATGGTATGGTTTGTCCAACCGCCAGACAATCTCCGGATCATTGTAAGCCGAAAGGTTGGGCCATTCCTGTTTTGCAAGTGAGGTGATTATACCGGCATAGTTTTCCTGCACTGCGGGATATTTGTACTCCCCTTCTCCTCTTAGAATTTCTATCTTTGCCCATTCACGCCATAAGTTAATTCCTGACGCAGCAAGTACAAGCTCTGAAAGATTTGCACCGCCAACACGAGCAGAGGTTTCAAGAAAATAAAATTTCCCATCCTTATCAGATTCAATAAACTCAGTGTGAGAAACACCCCGCAGCATTCCAAGAGATTTCATAAGTTTTTCGTTCATTTGCAGAAGCTGCTCTTCCGTTTTGCTTCCTCTTTCAACTGTGCGACTGGTAAATACTCTTCCTTCGTGTGCTATTTCAAATGGTGGCTTTCCGTACTGACTGGCAATTGCAAAGCGAACTTCATTCTCATAAATGATTGAATCAACGTGATAGATATTGCCGGGGACAAATCTCTCCATCAAAAAGAAAGACTGCTCATCACCAAGATGATTTATCCTGTTCCACATATCTTCTTTATTATGTATTTTTTTTAATCCGTGTGCACCAGCCAGCATTCTTGGCTTAATCATGTATGGGAGTTGTACTTTTTCAGCAAACTTATTGATTTCATCATGATTTAAAACGTGAATGAATTCAGGAACCGGAATGCCCATTTCCTTCGCTCTCATTCTCATAGCAAGTTTATCGCGAAAGTATCGGGCTGTTGTGTCACCCATTCCGGGAACTCGCAAGTGTTCCCTGAGCGCCGCAGCTTTTTCCACATCAAAGTCATCAAGTGCAACTATGCGATCTATCTTTTCTTTCCTTGCAACAAAGCTTACTCCGTATATAACTTCGCGCATATTCCATTCTTTATTCTTATCAGGCATATAAAATATTTCATCGATTGCTTCTTTTGGCCAGGGAGCAGATTCAAGACTTTTAGATGTCAGCAGAAGAACTCTGCATCCCTGCTCTTTGCACTCGTGCATAAAGTCAAAACCTTTTTCATAAGAGGAAACACAGAGAATGGTGATTGGTTTATTGGTGCTCATAATTTTTCTTTTACTTTTGGATTAAGCATAATTTTTTCAAACAAGAATAAGCGGAAAAGATTAAAGAAGCAAATAGGGGAAATAAAAAGGCTCCGGGTTGGAGCCTTTGAAACAAGTTATTTTATAAGAATCATTTTTTTAGTCAATACGATTTCTCCTGCTTTAAGCCTGTAAAAATATATTCCGCTTGTCAATTCTGCTGACTCGAATGTAACTTCGTGATTTCCTGCCGACATATATTCATCAACCAGAGTTAATATTTCACTACCAAGTGCATCATAAATTACTATTGTCTGATGACCTCCAGCCGATGACTGCCAACTAATTTTAGTTGACGGGTTAAACGGGTTCGGATAATTCTGATAGAGTATAAAATCATTGACTACCAAATCTGTATTGTAACCGATATTGGTAATTCCGGTCAAATCAAATTCAAAAAGTGATCTACCGTGAGTTCCAGCTACCAGCTTTTTTGTAGGTTGATGATAATTAATATCAAATACCGGTGAGTTCGGCAACCCGGTTCCCAAAACCATCCACTGCTCACCGAGATTTTGTGTGAAGAAAACTCCGGCATCAGTACCGACGTATAAAGTACTATCTTCATCATAATCAATTATGATCGAATTAACGGGAACATCGGGAATATTTCCACTTATATCAGCCCAACTAGTTCCGTAATCTGTGGATCTGAAAATGTGGGGATTAGTTTCGTCCAGGTTATATCCGCTCAATGTTACATAGGCTGTTGCTGGATCTCTTTTATCAGCAAGAACATCAGTAATGTATCTTTCCGGTAAAGTCCCTGTTCTATCTTCCCAGGTTGTTCCGGAGTTAGTTGAAACTGATAATTTCGCATCATCAGCGCCAACATAAATTACTCTTGTCACATTATCACTTTCAACTGCAGAAGTAACACAGGTTATTGTTCCTAATCTTCCGTTAGGACCTCTTGTTAAATCGGGGCTGATTATCGTCCAGCTGTTTCCGCGGTTTGTTGTTTTATGAAGTTTATAAGTGCCTAAATAAAGTATATTGGGATCAAGAATATCCAACACATACGGGGTTGACCAATTCGTTCTTGTAAAATCAATTCCGCTTCCGATATAATCAAAATTTTGTCCGCCATTTGTACTCCTTCCAATTCCACCAGATTGAGATTCGGCATAAATTACATTTGAGTTTGTGTAATCGACTTTGGTGTGAAATCCGTCTCCGCCATAAATGAACTCCCAGTTATTGATTGTGCCATCTGATTTCATAGTTCCGTTATCCTGTGTGCCACCAAGTTTTATTTGGGGTTGAAGGTAATCAATTTCAGAAGCATAAAATTGTGAAATCGGGAGATCATATAATTTCGACCAGGGATTTGCACCAACGCTCGTAATAAACATTCCACCATCATTTCCACAAATCAGAGAATTTGGGTTAGTTGGATCAATCCACAAAGCATGCTGATCCGGATGCTGTTCATCAAACGATCCGGAGTAGGAAAAAGTAATATTCTGCCAGTTGCTTCCTCCATTGGTTGATTTGAAAAGATCAATATCCCCACAATAAACAAGTTCCGGATTGTATGGATCAACTTCTAGCAAACCGAAGTACCAACCGAAAGAAGAAAATTCACCTGGAAGAATTCCGGGTGGCATTTGTGTCCAGTTATTTCCTTTGTCAGTCGATTTATAAAAACTGTGAAAGAAATTATCGGATCCATTGGGGTCCGAGGCTTGCTTGTATAGTGCATAAATATAGTTAGGATTACTCGGTGCAACTGCAATGCTTATTCTTCCCAAAATCGGATTGGGATTTGGTAACCCCGTTAACAATTGATTCCAGGTTGCACCACCATCAGTTGATTTATAAATCCCTGTGTTTATTCCCGCTGCTTTTCTGAATGAGGGTCCTCTTAATCTTTCCCACATAGCTGCGTAAACTATATTAATATCTCCGGCATCTATTGCCACATCGATAGCACTTGTTGAATCATTTAAAAACAGAACTCTGCTCCAGCTGGCACCAGCATCAGTTGATTTGTAAATTCCACGATCTTCGCTCTTTGAGTATAGTCCTCCTGATACTGCAGCGAAAATTATATTTGAATTTAAAGGATGAACTTCTATCTCGGCAATGTGTCGTGAATCTTCAAGACCAGATACAAACCATGTCTCTCCATAATCAGTTGATTTTAACATTCCGAATCCTGCATAAGAATCTGTGCTGATATTCGCTTCACCTGTTCCGCAATAAATTACTCCTGAATTATTCGGATCGATTGCGAGCGCACCAACAGACAAGCTCGGGAAAAAGTCTGTTTTGGGAACCCAACTATTTCCATTATCGGTTGATTTAAAGACTCCGCCGGCTGCCGCCCCAGAATACAGGAAATTATTAACCGGGTCATAATCTAAAGCTGTAATTCGTCCTCCTATATTTGATGGACCAACAGGATACCATTGAGCTTCAACTTTTTGAAAATTATCATTTGTCAGCTTTTCTTTTTCATTAATCGCCTTAAAATATTTGTCCATTGGAATGTCATTAAAAGGAAATGCTCTTTGAGTGTAAAACCAATCGCTAGGATAAAATTTCTTTTCAATATCTCTCTCCGGCTTATTATTATCAAAAAGGAAATAAGCAGAAAAAGCTATTACAGCTGTCAAAAAAAGATTTAAAATTTGTTTCATTTTACTGGTTCAGAAGTTAATAAGTAATATTTTAATCAATGAAATATAATTAAAAGAAGAACTAAATTGTGCCTCTTAAATAATCAGAGAAATGATTTTGGACGATTAGAAATTTTATGCACGGTGCACGTTTTCACCCCCCAAAAAAGTTTATGTTTCAGTAAATTTGATATCTAATATTTGAATTATTCTAGTTATGGTCTCAAACAAAAAAATAGTTGTAATCGGTGCCGGTATTTCCGGCTTAACCACAGCTTATCTTCTCCACAAAGATGGATATGATGTAATCGTTCTTGAGCAGAAGGATAAAGTTGGCGGTTCAATTGAAACTATTTCAGAAAGTGGTTTCCTTTTTGACCGCGGACCAAACAGCGGACTTGAAACTACTCCGCTCATACAGCAGCTTGTAAAAGAACTGAATTTAGAAGATCAATTTGTGTACGCAAACAAAAAAGGCGATAAGAGATACATTCTCCGCAACGAACAGCTTCACGCTTTACCTATGTCTCCACCAACTTTTTTCAAAACAAAGTTGTTTTCTGGTAAAGCCAAGTTAAGATTACTTGCAGAACCCTTTATTGGAAAATCGAAAGATGGATATTATCAAAGTATAGCTGAATTTGTTTCAAGAAGACTAGGGAAAGAATTTTTAGATTATGCAATCAACCCGTTTGTAGCAGGTGTTTATGCAGGAAGGCCCGAAGAGCTAAGTGTTAAATCTGCATTTCCTAAACTTTATGCACTCGAGGAAGACTACGGCGGAATAATTCTCGGATCAGTTAGAAGTATACGCAAGAGAAAGAAAAGTAAGGAGGTTTCAAAACAAAGTGCAAAAATGTTTTCGTTTAAAGATGGAATGAAAGTTCTTCCCGAAGCAATTACGGAATCACTTGGCAATAGAGTAAGCACCGGAGCGGAAGTTTTTTCAATTCGCAAAACTGCTGAAGGAAACTATGGAGTAACATACAGGGATGGAAAACAAACTCTTACTCTGCTTGCAAATGCGGTACTTTCAACTGTGCCGGCTTATAAGGCTGCTGAATTATTTGGACATTTCGATGAAAAGCTCATTAATCATCTAAACGAGATTTATTATCCTCCGGTTCTGGTGGTTTATCTTGTTTATGAAAGAAGTGCAGTCGGTCAGCCATTAGATGGTTTTGGATTTCTGATCCCGGAAAAAGAGGAAAAATCATTTCTCGGTGCAATATGGAGCTCGGTTATATTTCCAAATCGTACTGATGAAACGAAAGCAGCGTTCACATTGTTCATCGGGGGTTCAAGAGATGCCGGATTTGTTGATGATGTTGAACAATTAGTTATCGATCGTGCAAGAAGAGAATTTGAAATAATAATGAATATAAAATCCGAACCAATTGCAGTCTCCAAAAGATTTTGGCCGAAAGCAATTCCGCAATACAATCTTGGATATGTAGAACACGAAAATTTCTTTGATCATTTTGAAAAAGACAACAAAGGAATATTTCTTGGTGGAAATTATAGGGGTGGAATTTCCATCGGGGATTGCATAAAAAATGCGGAAGTAGTTGCTAATAAAATTAAAAATTTACAATGAACAATTAACAATGGATTTTAAGGTATTCGAAAAGAGTCAACCATACGGGAATGCTGTTTTAGAAAAGAGTTTTAATTTTTCTGTTAGGATAATAAAATTATACAAACATATAAAACGAAAAGATAAAGATATTGAGCCATTATTAAAACAATTTTTAAGATCAGGAACCTCAGTAGGTGCTAATATAACCGAAGCTCAGGGCGCAATTACCAAAAAAGATTTTATTAATAAATTACATATTGCATTAAAAGAGGCTCGTGAAACTGAATACTGGTTAGAATTATTGAAAGCTGTTGATTCCATTAGTTTAGATGAATTTGAAAGTATTAATTCAGATTCTAAAGAAATATTAAAACTACTTACTTCAATCCTAAAAAAATTGAAGATGTGATTTCAAAATTGTTAATTGTAAATTTTTCATTGTTAATTACTCACACCGGAGGTTTTCGTGAATACGAATTATAATTTTAAACGCTTTCGACGGTTGCGCTACAACCCGATAGTACGCGATATGGTTAGAGAAACCGTTCTTACAAAAAATGATTTGATTTATCCATTGTTTGTTGTGCCGGGAAAGAATGTAAAGAATCCTGTAAAGTCTATGCCGGGAGTTTTTCAACTTTCAGTTGACAAGCTTGTGGAGGAATGTAAAGAAGTACGAGACCTGGGGATACCCGCAGTAATTCTTTTTGGAATTCCTGAGCACAAAGATGAACAAGGTTCGGAAGCCTTTGCGAAAGATGGAATAGTTCAAAAGGCAATACTGGCAATCAAAAAGGAAATTACAGATCTTCTTGTTATCACTGATGTCTGTTTATGTGAGTACACTTCTCACGGGCACTGCGGGATTCTCGCCGGCGAAGACATTTTGAACGATGAAACAATTGCAGTACTTGCAAAAGAAGCTGTCTCGCATGTTGAAGCTGGTGCTGATATGGTTGCACCATCCGATATGATGGATGGAAGAGTATTCGCAATTCGCAAAGCCCTTGATTACAAAGGCTACACAAAAATTCCGATAATGAGTTACGCTGCAAAATATTCTTCCGGATACTATGGACCATTCAGAGATGCGGCAGAATCAACTCCTGCTTTTGGTGACAGAAGATCTCACCAGATGGATATTGGAAATATAAATGAAGCGCTCCGCGAAGTTGAGGCGGATATTGAAGAAGGAGCCGACATAGTAATGGTTAAACCTGCCGGACCATATCTAGATGTAATAAGAAAAGTAAAAGATAAATTCGGGATGCCGACGGCAGCTTACCAGGTAAGCGGAGAGTTTGCAATGATAAAAGCTGCCGGAATGAATGGCTGGATCGATGAAGAAAGAGTAATGGTTGAATCAGCTATGGCAATTAAACGTGCCGGTGCCGATATGTTCCTCACCTACTTTGCAAAAGATTTAGCAAAGTGGATAGATAAAACAAAGAAATGATTAATTTCTAATGTCATTCCGGCCTTGAGCCGGAATCTACAATATTAATATTTAAAGATTCCTGCTCCTGCCTACCGCAGGCAGGTTAGCAGGAATGACAAACAAATGGAAAAACAAAAATGAAATACAGAAAACTTGGAAAATCAGATATAGAAGTTTCAGAAATTAGTCTTGGCTGCTGGACGATGGGCGGACTCAACTGGGTTAATGGTGATCCAAACGGCTGGGCAAACGTTGACGAAAGAGAAGTGGCTGAAG
>Ga0210085_1001286_pt1 | contig 10063 bp, 5 predicted proteins | sample China_Galinas_PW_5_FD_184866 | JGI IMG/M metagenome (GOLD analysis project Ga0210085, IMG submission 184866) | Wetland microbial communities from San Francisco Bay, California, USA, that impact long-term carbon sequestration - China_Galinas_PWC_D1... | ecosystem: Environmental > Aquatic > Marine... | reverse complement strand
CCCCCAGGGCGTTGACGTATTCCTGGCGCACCCACTCCGTCACGGTGTGGCTCCCGGTATCATTTGTGAGCGTCCCCCGCCGCTTATCCACATGGACCTCCACCATGCCCGGCGGCACAGGCAGGACCGCCTCGGGCTTGTCCTCGAGCGCCACGCGCATGAAATCCACCCACATGCCGAGGCCCGCTCGGCCTCCTGTCTCCCTCCTCCCCAAAGGCGCAAAGTCGTCGAACCCCATCCAGGAGATAGTCACCACATCCTTCTGATAGCCGCAGAACCAGGAATCGCGCACATCGTTCGTCGTCCCCGTCTTGCCGGCCAGGTCGGAGCGTCCGAGCTTCAGGGCCTTGCGGCCGGTACCCTCGCGAATCACGCCCTGCAGCAGCGAGTTCATCTCGAAGGTCACACGCGGCTCCAGGACCCGGTTGGCCAAAGGGCCATCCTCCGGCTTCAGCGCCTCCGTTTGGGCGGGCGGCCGGTCGTAGTGGAACCAGCAGTCGGCACAGGCGTGGCGGGGCTTCGCCGCGAAAATCAGCTTGCCGTCGCCATCCTCCACCCGGGAGATGAAATAGGGGTTGATGTGGAAGCCACCATTGGCGAACACCGCATAGGCCCCCGCCATCTGCAGGGGAGAGACCTCCGCGGTGCCGAGCACCATCGAGAGGCCCAACGGGGCATTGCGAAGATCAAAGCCGAAACGGCCGACAAAGCTCTTCGCGTAGTCGAGACCGACATGCTCCAGCAGATAGATCGAGGCGAGATTGCGGGAGAGGGTTAGGGCCACGCGCAGCCTGATGGGGCCCATCGTCTTGTGGTCGAAGTTGTCCGGCTGCCACATCTTGGTTTGGTTCATCGGGATGGAGATGCGCTTGTCCTTGACCAGACTGGCCGGCGTCCAGCCCTTATCCAGGGCCGCCGAGTAGATGAATGGCTTGAAGCTCGAGCCGGGTTGGCGTCGGGCGTCGACGGCACGGTTAAACTTGCTGTCGCCGAAAAAGAAGCCGCCGACCAGTGCCCGGATCGCCCCGTCCGACGGCGCGAGGGCGACCAAGGCCCCCCCAGCGGAGGGGGCCTGGGACAGGTCCCACCCCCCGTCCCCATTCTTGCGCAGCCTGACGAGATCTCCCGCCGACAAGACATCGGTGACCCGCCGCGGCGCGGGTCCTCGCCAATTCGCGTTCTTGAAGGGTCGGGCCCAGCTGACCTGTTTGAGGCCGAGGGCCACCTTCCGGCCGTCCCCGACGTACACCTCGGCCCTGGAGCTCCCAGCCCGCACCACGATGCCCGCCATCAGCCCCGGGAGCCAATGCACCGCTTCCAGCTCTTGATCCAGGGCGTCCTCGCTCAGGCCCGTCACCGCATAATGCGCCTCGGGCCCCCGATACCCGTGCCGCAGGTCATAATCGAGGAGCGCGCTCCGTACCGCGACCTGCGCCGCCCGCTGGAGCCTCCCATCCAGCGTAGTCGTCACCCGGAACCCCTGGTAGTAAGCATCCTCGCCGAAGCGGGCGTACATCTCGCGGCGCACCATCTCCGCCATATAGTCCGCATCAAGGTCCACCTCTTTGCGATGCAGCCCAGCCTGATCCGGCGCCTGCAGGGCGGCCTGGAACTCCTGTTGGCTGATGTAGCCCAGCTCGCGCATGCGCTCCAGGACGTAACGGCGGCGCTCCAAGGCCCGTTTCGGGTTCGACACGGGATTGTTCGCGGAAGGCGCCTTCGGGATGCCAGCGAGCATCGCCATCTCCGGGAGGGTGAGCTCTTTGAGGGACTTGTTGTAGTAAAGGGCGGCGGCGGCGGAGATGCCGTAGGCCCGGTGTCCGAAGAAGATCTTGTTCAGATAGAGCTCGAGGATCTCCTGTTTGGTCAGCGTGCGCTCGATGTGCATGGCGAGCAGCAGCTCGGCGAACTTGCGCTGGAACGTCTTCTCGCGAGAGAGGAAGAAGTTGCGCGCCACCTGCATGGTGATGGTGCTGCCTCCTTGGCTGCGCTCCCCGGTCTCGAGGTAGTTGATCGCCGCACGCACGATGCCCGTGATGTCGACGCCTTCGTGCTCGAAGAACCGACTGTCCTCCGTGGCCAGGAATGCCTTGACGAGGAGGGGAGGCACATCCTTGAAGTCGACAGGACTGCGTCGCTCCGCCCCAAACTGGGCCATCAGGGCGCCGTCGGCGGCATAGACGCGCAGCGGCTCCTGCAGCTGCACATCGCGCAGCTTGTTGGTATCCGGAAGCTCGGACAGGATCGCGATGACAAGAGCGGCACCGGCGATCAGCCCAAGGGTCAGGAGGTCGAACGAGGCGGCGAATAGGGCGGCGACACGCCCCCGCATCCAGGCAACGATCGAAAAGCGCGAAGGATTGGATCCCCGGCGCCGGCGCGACGCCTTCTTGCGGGGCTGCTCACGGCTTGGGTCGTCCGCCGCATCCGCCACCATCACAGGGACGTCGTCCGTGCCCAGCTCCGCCCTCTTCGTCACCGATCAGTGCCCTCGCTTCGTGAGTATGGCAGATGGGACCTAAGGCGACTTCCGTCAAACCCAATACCGTCCTCTTGTCCTTTCGCCCGCCTTCGGCGTCGCGCCGCCAGTGACAGAGCCCGGCTATGCCCCCGGCGTCGCTCCCTGAAGGCGAACGAAAATCGGGCGCAATCCGGTACAAGATTTCCCGGCAATCGCCTGACCCGTAATCGGGGCCGCTGGAGGATTCATTAGATCACGGCTTCCTCAACCTGCGCCCCGATCCAAGCCCGATCCAAGGATTCTACCCGACTGCTGGCGCAAGCAGCATGCGCGCCCGCCCCGAAGGTGAGAACTGACCGTCAATTCGGAAGCTAGCTCACCTATTCCCAAGACTCTTGGAGGCGACTTCGTAGACATCCTTCGACAGTGCTTCTACGTCCAAGACGCGTTCCAGCTCCGCCCGCATCAGCGTTCGACGCTGGGTGTCAAAACGGCGCCAGCGAGTCAAGGACTGTAGCAGGCGGGAGGCGATCTGCGGATTGATCGGGTCCAGCTCCAGAACGCGGTCGGTGAGGAACCGGTACCCGGCCCCGTCAGCCGCGTGGAACCGCACCTGGTTCCCGGCCGCGAACGCCCCGACGAGGCTGCGGACCCGGTTGGGATTGGTGATGGAGAAGGCGGGGTGTTGCATCAGGCCGGTCACCTTCGCCAGGGTGTCCGCCCGCTTGCTGGTGGCCTGCACGGCGAACCACTTGTCGAGCACCAGATGATCGCCCGCCCAGCGGGTGTAGAAATCTCGAGTCGCTGCCTCCGCGGCGGCTCCGCCCTCGTCCACAAGCAGCCGAAGTGCCGCCACCACGTCCGTCATGTTGCGGTTTCCCGCGAGCTGATCCCGACACCACCGCAGGGCATCCGCGTCGCCCGCCTGCATCAGGTAGCCCAGGCAGAGGTTCTTGAGGGCGCGCCGGCCGACAGATGCTGGCTCGAGATCGTATGGCTCCGTCTCCCGATTCTCCTGGAAGACAGCGGCCAGCTCATCGCGGAGGCGGCGGCCCAGGTATTCCCCAAGGGTCTCGCGGGCGCGGTGAATGCCGTCCACCTCCACCGTCTCCATCTGGTCTCCGAGATAGGATTCCGTAGGCAGGTTGAGGACCTCGGCCAATAGGCTCTTATCAGCCTTCCGGTCCAGCAGGGCGCGACGAAAGGCGGTCAGGAACCCCTCGGGCACGTCTGCCTCCGGCTTCGACACCAAGGCCATTAGGATGCGCTGCGCGAGGGTCTGGGCGGCGTCCCAGCGGTTGAAGCCATCGCTGTCGTGCGCCATGAGGAACATGAGCTCCTCGTCCTTGTACCCGTAGCGCACCTTCACGGGGGCCGAGAGCCCGCGCAGCAGCGACGGCACCGGCCGAGCCGGTATGTCGACAAAGCGGAAGCGCTCCTCGTTCGCCCTCAGCTCGAGGACGCGGGTGCCCGCCCCGGCCACTCCTGGCTCCCCTTCCAGCCGCAGCGGCAGATCCCTACCCCTCGAATCAAGGAGACCGACCGCGAGCGGGATGTGCAGCGGCTCCTTGCGCACCTGACCCGGCGTCGGGGGAGTGTGCTGGCGCACCTGGAGGGTGAAGACTCGGTCAGCCGGATCATACCAGCCGGTGATCGAGAGCTCGGGGGTCCCGGCCTGCTCGTACCAGCGCCGGAACTGGCCCAGATCCCGGCCGCTGGCCTCCTCCATGCAGCCCACGAAGTCATTGGTGGTCACCGCGCAGCCGTCGTACCGGGCAAAATAGAGATCGGTGGCCTTGCGGAACAGGTCCGGACCCAACAGATTGGCCTGCATGCGGACCAGCTCAGCGCCCTTGTCGTAAACGGTGGCGGTGTAGAAGTTGTTGATCTCGATGTAGGAGTCCGGCCGCACCGGGTGCGCGAGCGGCCCGGAGTCCTCCGCGAACTGCCTGCTGCGCAAGGACCGCACATCGGTGATGCGCTTGACCGCCCGGGAGCCCATGTCTGATGAGAACTCCTGATCCCGAAAGACGGTGAGCCCTTCCTTCAGGCTCAGCTGGAACCAGTCCCTGCAGGTGATCCGATTGCCCGTCCAATTATGGAAGTACTCGTGGGCGATGACGCCCTCGATCCCCTGGTAGTCCTGATCGGTGGCCGTGTCCGGACGCGCCAGGACATATCTGGAGTTGAAGATGTTCAGGCCCTTGTTCTCCATGGCACCCATGTTGAAGTGGCTGACCGCCACGATCATGTAGACGTCCAGGTCGTACTCCCGACCGTAATGGATTTCGTCCCAGCGCATGGCCTGCTTGAGGGAGCGCATGGCGTGGCCGCACTTGTCCAGGTTCTCGGGCTCGACGTAGATGCGAAGGTCTACCGGGCGGCCGGAGGCAGTGACGAAGCGGTCCTCTACCGCGCGCAGATCACCGGCCACCAAGGCGAAGAGATAGCTCGGCTTCGGAAACGGGTCCTCCCAGCGCGCCTCATGCCGCCCCCCGGGCAGGTCTTGTTGCCGGGCGGGATTTCCATTTGACAGGAGCACGGGGAAGCGCGTCTTGTCCGCCACGAGGGTGGTTGCGAAGGGGCTCATCACATCCGGGCGGTCGAGAAAATAAGTGATCCGGCGAAATCCCTCCGCCTCGCACTGGGTGCACAGCATGGTGCCAGAAGAGTACAGCCCTTCCAGGGCGGTATTGAGGGATGGGTGCAGCCGCACGCGCGTCTCGAGGCGAAAGCGGTCCGGCACGCGATGCAAGACGAGGGCATCGGCCTCCACCCGGTAATCCGCCGGCGCAAGCTCATGACCGTCCATCGCCGCCCGTTCCAGCTCCATGAGCTCCCCGTCGAGACGCAGATCGCCGTCCCCCCGGACGGCGGCCGGATTCCGCCGCAGCTCCAGCGCCGCATCCACGGTGGTCAGATCCTGATCCAGCTCGAAGCGCAGATCGACTTGGTCGATCAGAAACTCGGGAGGACGATAGTCTCTCAGGTGGACGGCGGGGGGTGTGTTGCGGTACATGGAGCTCCTCGGGAAGACAATCGGCTGAGGTGATTAGCACTATGGCTCAGCTGGGACATCTATCGACGGGTCGGGTGCGGATCGGCAGGACCGTCCGCGCCACACAGGGCGCCGTCGAGCCTACACGGAGGCATTGACGGCGTATCCTGACGGCCCGCACCCGACCCTGGCCCTGCAGCTGAGTTCGCGGTAATCACCTCGGCTGAAGCGGTGCGGAGGCTTGGCCTCAGCGAGGTGCGCCTCCTGGCTCGGCGTCCGCGGTTGCCGGGGCGGTTTGAGACGCGACAGCGTGGCGCGATCCAGGTTTGCTCGGCCACCCCGGCGTGGGCCGACTATCCCGCGGCCCGCAGGTCAGGTCCAGCAGCCGCGCAGGCATAGCCCCCGATTGTGGCTTCCGGCACTCGCGTATCGCTCCTGAGGGTTTTATTCCGGGCTCGGGCATCAATTTTCAAGAGGTTGTGGCGAGCGCGCCGAAATGGCTGATGCCTTTCACGTGGTGACGGCCGCAAACAAGATGGGGCGCGGATATGCCGAAAGTCGTGATGTACACAACGATGATCTGCCCGTACTGCCTGCGGGCCAAACACCTGTTGCAGCGCAAGGGCGTCGCGTATGAAGAGATCCGGATCGACGGCGACCCGGACCTGATGCGCGCTATGATGGAGCGGAGCCGCCGGCACACCGTGCCTCAGATCTTCATCGACCACTACCACGTCGGCGGCTTCGACGACTTGGCGAGCCTCGAGGCCCGGGGCGAGCTGGACCGCCTCCTCAAGCGATGATTGCACCGACTGCTGATCAGGGGGAGGGCGTCCGGCTCGATAAGTGGCTGTGGGCCGCTCGCTTCTTCAAGACCCGCCAGCTGGCCATCGACGCGGTCAATGGCGGCAAGGTCCAGGTCAACGGCCAGCGGGCAAAACCGGGCAAGACAATCCGCGTCGGGTCCCAGGTCAGAATCCACAAGGGGTCGCTCGAGTGGGAGGTGGAGGTAAGGGCCTTGTCGAAGCGACGCCGCTCTGCGCCCGAGGCGGCCCTGCTCTACGAGGAGAGCGGGCAGAGTCGGCTCCGTAGACAGCAGCTTGTGGGGGAGCGGCGCGAGGGCGGCGCTCGGGCCGCCGGACCCGCTGCCAGGCCGAGCAAGCGCGACCGCCGCATGATCGAGCGATTCACCCGCAATTTTGATGACTGAGGGATGGGCGGCGAATGGACAACGAGATATTCCGCAGGACATACCACTCGATCAACGAGCGGTTCTGCCCCTACGAAGAGAGCATTCTCACCAACAACTGCGATTGCTCCCTTGCCCGGCGCTTCTGCATCGCCGAACGGGAAGGGGTTCAGTGCAGCTCTGATGCCGCTCAGGTCCAGTGCCTCCGGGTCCTGGAGCTGATGCGCCGCCAGGCCCGGTTCGCCCTGAAGGCAATCGATGAGCGCGCCGCCATGCCCCATGGCAAGGCGATGCGGGTGCAGGTCGGCGGGCTGCGTGGGCTCCGGGCGGCCATAGCGCCCGAGGTGCCGGTCCCCACCCGCATCGACGATATCCACGCGGTCATCGAGACCGCGAGAGAGCGCTTTGGGGACATCTCGGACCTGCCGTTTCAGCCGATCATTCAGCAGATCGCGGCCTATACGCCCCGCAGGCGCAGTCGACGCCGACAACGTTAGGAACGGCAAGAAAGCAGGACGCCTCACTCCTGAGCGATGGGTCGTCCTTCGCGCGCCCGCGCCGCCTCTTCTTGCGACGTCCGCCCGACCATTGTTGTGGCACCTCTTTCTCGCGCTGCCGATACTCTGGTTGCCCGCTCTCGCGCCTGCGGCCGAGGCGACACCGCGAATCGGCGCGAACAGCATCCAGACCGGTCAGACCCTGGATCTCGTGCACGAGGCCGGGGGTCAGCTGTCCTCGGGACCGGAAGTGCCGCTCCTGTCACGGGACTTCGACATCGTCAACCGGTCTACCGAGAGATCGGGCACTTCCTAACCCGGATTACGCGCAAAAGAAGGGCGATCCTCGATCAACCCCTGCCGCAAACCACCCGCACCTATAAAGCCGAAGGCCCGCACGACCTCGATCGCTGGGCTTGACCCTCAATGGCTAGGCCGACACGTCAGACGCCCTGCGCGGGGAGTATCTGCCAGCATCGGAGCTTCCGCGGTACCAGCATCGGCCCCGTCAGTCGGGAGCTGGTGGCCAGCGACGGCCCGATCGTTCCAACCTCATCCCGGTACCGTTCCGGGGCATAGCTCCCAGAGGCACGGGCCGCAGACCAGTGCGGCCGGGAAGGCGGCTGCCGCCCTGCTGCGTTGCCCGGGATTTCCACCCGCTTTCTTTGCGGCCCTGGGCCTCCGGCCGCGTCGGCCGGTCCCCGGTTTTCACCCCGTGGCCTCAGAACTGCTCGGGGCGCCCTCGCTCGATGGCAGCCGCTCCGGTGGATTGCCCGATTTCCCGGATGTCTCACCTTTCGTTCAACCGCAGCCGTCCCCAGCTTCGTAGCTCCGTTCGACGGGGACCCACAGATGACATTCGCATTCGATAACACCTACGCCCGGTTGCCGGACCGCTTCTTCGCCCGGCTTGCGCCGGTTCCGGTTTCCGATCCTCGGCTCATCAAGCTGAACGAGGCCCTGGCCGGAAAGCTCGGGCTCGACCCCGAAGCCTTAAGCTCGCCCGAGGGTCTGGCGGTGCTCGCGGGCAATCGGGTGCCCGAAGGTGCGGCACCGTTGGCCATGGCCTATGCCGGTCACCAATTCGGGGGATTCGTGCCCCAGCTCGGCGATGGCCGGGCGATTCTCCTGGGCGAGGTCCTCGACCCGGCGGGCGAGCGCTTCGACATCCAGCTCAAGGGCTCCGGCCGCACGCCCTTCTCCCGCGGAGGCGACGGGCGGGCCTGGCTCGGGCCGGTGCTGCGGGAGTACATCGTGAGCGAGGCGATGCACGCGCTGGGCGTACCGACGACGCGCTCCCTCGCGGCGGTGGCGACCGGCGAGCCGGTCTTTCGCGAGGGCGCGCTGCCGGGGGCGGTGCTGGTGCGGGTCGCACGCGGGCACGTGCGGGTGGGGACCTTCGAGTACTTTGCGGCGCGCCAGGACACCGACGGGCTCCGCCGCCTGGCCGATTACGTGATTGCGCGGCACTACCCGGAGGTGCGGACGTCCGAGCGGCCCCATCGGGCCCTTCTCTATGCGGTGATCGCACGCCAGGCGGACCTCGTCGTCCGGTGGCTCGGCATCGGCTTCATCCATGGCGTCATGAATACCGACAACATGTCCATTGCGGGCGAGACCATCGACTACGGCCCTTGCGCCTTCATGGATGCCTACCACCCCGGCACGGTCTACAGCTCGATCGACCGTGGGGGGCGCTACGCCTACGGCAACCAGCCCCGGATCGCCCATTGGAACCTGTCACGGCTGGCCCAGTCGCTGCTGCCGCTCCTCGACGATGACGTGGACAAGGCCGTGCAGGAAGCCCAAGCCGCTATCGACGGATTCGGCGAACGCTTCGAGCGCGCCTATCGCGCCTGTTTCCGGGCCAAGCTTGGCCTCGTGGAGGCGCACGAGGGTGATGCCGAGCTGATCGACACCCTGTTGCAGGCGATGTCTGAGACCCGTGCCGACTTCACGAACACGTTCCGGGCACTCTGCGATGCGGCCCAGGGCGTGGACGGTCCGTTCCGGGCCCAGGTTGGCGAAAATCCTGCCCTGGACGCCTGGCTCGCGCGCTGGCAGGCGCGCCTCGCAGAAGAATCGGCCGACTCGGACACACGGGCGACGGCCATGCGCTGCGCCAATCCGGCGGTCATCGCCAGGAACCACCGCGTCGAGGCGGCACTCGATGCGGCCGTCGCGGGCGACCTCCATCCGCTGGATTCGCTGTTGCAGGCACTCGGCGATCCCTGGAAGGACCGCCCCGAGGGCGACTATTACACGCGGCCGCCGGAACCACATGAGGTTGTGCAGCAGACATTTTGCGGCACCTGAAATGGCGGACCCAGGGCTGGCAGTCGTTGTGAATCGGGAGGTCACCGTTGACGGCGCATCCATCCGTCTTGGGTCGACAAGCGAAGCCTCGGCCGCGACGACCGCTCAAACCGCGGGGACCTTGCTGGTCCAGCCAACCCCGCCGACGCCAAGCTCAGGGTGGCGCTCGCCGAGCAGGTGCTCGATCTCCTGCACCTGACACGTCGGGACATCCACCAGCAGCACCACCGCGCTGCGAGCCGGTTGCCGGCAACGAAGGTGGTGAGCATGACCGCGACCGCCGCAACCATTAGACGAGACGACTCCTCTTGGCCTACTATTTCAGTCGGCTTTGGCTGCGTACAGGCCGGCGGGTACCGAGCCTCGATTGTTGCAGCGCCGGCAGGATCCCGGCCCGGGATGATGCGGCCACTTGCGCGCCCGGGCGATGACTGGACGAGAGCCCTGTGCGCATCGCATACGCAGCGTGGCAAGAGGGCGCGTTGAGCGGGCGCGCCGCGCAGCAGTGGCGGTGTGCCCACGGGAGGGGGGCCGGGCCGCTGTTGCGTCCGGCGCACGCCTGACCACGCGGCAGTCATCTATCCACCCCATGGCGAAGCGAT
>Ga0210085_1001285_pt1 | contig 10064 bp, 8 predicted proteins | sample China_Galinas_PW_5_FD_184866 | JGI IMG/M metagenome (GOLD analysis project Ga0210085, IMG submission 184866) | Wetland microbial communities from San Francisco Bay, California, USA, that impact long-term carbon sequestration - China_Galinas_PWC_D1... | ecosystem: Environmental > Aquatic > Marine... | reverse complement strand
GCTTATTCTCCTCGCATTCGGGGTCAAAAAGGACCTTTTAAGCAAAGAAGATCTTGGCAAACATTACGGCGAATTCTTCAAAGGTCGTCTTGGTCGTATTTTCCGGTGTGCGGGGCACATTGACCAGCCCCTCGTTGATCGCCTTGCTCATTTCGATGAAAAGTCCTGCCACATCAGGGCTGAAACCCATATCCACCAGCGCTTTTTCAGTATCTTGGTAAGAAAATTGAACATATTTTAGATCTGGTTTGTCGATCTTTTTGCCGACAATTTCAGCAGCCTCGTTCAGCAAAAGGTCTCTTTGACCGAGAAGATCTTTCACCGACGTCCCGGAAAAGTCTCTTTTAAGTAAGCGATCCGCTGCGAACCCTGCAATGTCCCGAGTCGCAATCATGGGCATCTCCATATCCCCGCGAAGTGCCGAACCCATGATGTCCATTTGTCTGATCATGTCGATGGTCTCCAGCAGGTTTTCCATAAAGTAGGTGGGCCGTAAGTGCAGGATGTTGACCCCCGTTAGTTTGTTCAGTCGCTCTTCCTGGTGGTGCAGTCCTTTGATCGGCCCTGTCTTATCCGGAAGATGAGCGCCCTGGCTACTCAGATTAACGATGTATTTTACGCCGGAAGTTTCGACGGCCTCAGCGATGGATTCCCCGATAGTGTTCTGAAAGCCTATAAAATCCGGGGCCTGGTAGTCTGACGGTATCATGGTGAAGGCAGCCTCAACACCTGTAAAGGCTCTTGTCAAAGCAGTCGTATCGTCCAGAGAAATGGCTGTAATCTCTGCGCCCTTGGCAGACAGGTTTTTAAGATTTTCCGCTGTTCTGGCAATACACCTGACTTTTTGTCCCTTTGCCAGAAGATCGGCCGTGATCTTCCTTCCGATATTTCCACTAGCTCCTGTTATGGCAATCATGGTGAACTCCTTTTTTGGCTAATTATAATTTTTCGGTATTTAACATTAATTTATAATCTAATGCCAATAAGACGGGAATCAAGGGGGAATGGGATTTCTTATCCGATAAAGCATTTAAATCGACAAATTGATTGATGGATGGAGTGTTTTCACTCGGAAAGACATTCGGATTGGCTCATCGGACGACCGGTGAAAATCGATATCGTTCGCGGCCAGTTCCGCCTGGTCCTGGTGGTTGTTCGCACTTTTTCACATTACCAGATTGCCTGTCATGTCCACTATTCAATTATATGGTTATGGTGCACTTTGAAGTTGAATGGACCTTATTTTGAGGATTAATTGCGGTGGTTTGTTGGAGATATAATCTTGACAAATCACTACACTGTAGCATTTTACAAGTATATGTTCTTAAGGAGATAATAGATAAGTAGAACAACCAGAAATATGTAATTCTATTTTTAAGATAGACTTTAAAAAAAGGAAAAAAACATGAGCCAGCGAGCTAAAGATATATCCAAACGAATAAAATCATTTGCCGACGAAGTGATCACATTTGTGGAAAGTATAACCGGAAGTGACTGGAACAAAGTCTGCAACTTGGAAGATTGGACTGTGGGTGTCACCGCGCGTCACATTGGAGCCGCGCATTTTGCAATATCAAAAATGGCAGCAATGATTGTTAGAGGTGAAGATCTGCCACCTTTGAGCATGGATCAGATCAATGCGATGTCCGAAAAGGATTCTCGCAAGCATGCGGATTGCACCAAGGCCGACGCCTTGGAATTGCTACGAAACAACAGCGCCGAACTGGCCGCATTCGCTGCCGGGTTGACCGATGACGAACTCGACTGTAAAGGCAACATGCCCGCTTTCGGAGGCGAAGTGACAGCCGGGCAGCTTTTCGATTTCATCATATTCCAATCAGCAACCCAGCATTTTGACAGTATGAAGGAAGCTGTTGGAAAATAGTTCGGCTCCGATTCTCATTCCAAAGGCGAGAGTGTTTTGCCTCGTATGTCAGCACGTTAGAACAGTACATAAAACCCCGGTTTTTTCGTCATTCTGTCGTCAAATCACACTGTTTGATTGGTCCGATCCGTCAAACACTGACACGTCATCCCGTTTAAAGGCGGGGCTGATTTAAAAACCGGTCTTTTTGTTTCGTCATATGACCTGGGACGAGTTGCCTCACACTCGGGACGGACAAACTCAACAACGAAGATGAAACGAACAAATATCATCCACGAATGCCTGGTGGAAATTAACGAGGAGGTGAATCTCATGGCCTCAGAAAATAATCGAAAGGCGTTTGACGCCGAGAAAGCAGAAGCATTTTCAGAAAAACTCCTAATGGCACTCAATTATGGCTCATTGTCGTTGATGATGTCTATTGGGCATCGCACGGGGATTTTTGATGTCATGAGGGCATTGCCCCCATCGACCTCGGAGGAGATGGCTAAAGCATCCGGCCTGAACGAACGCTACGTCCGTGAGTGGTTGGGAGCCATGGTCACTGCCGGGGTGATTGACGTCGACCCGACGAGTGCAAGATATACGCTGCCGGCCGAACACGCCGCCTTTTTGACCCGGGCGGCGGGTGCAGACAATTTTGCCGTTTTCACCCAGTACATCGGTATACTGGGCTCTGTGGAGGATAAGATCGTCGAGTGTTTCAAAAAAGGCGGCGGTGTGCCGTATGACGATTTCCTGAGATTCCACGCCGTAATGGCAGAAGACAGCGGGCAGTCGGTGCTTTCGGCGCTCGAATCCCACGTGCTTCCGCTCGTGCCCGGTCTTACCGACAGACTCGCTAAAGGCATCAGTGTTTTGGATATCGGTTGCGGTAGCGGGCGAATACTGAACCGGTTGGCCGAACTGTATTCGAACAGCCGGTTTACGGGGATGGACATTTCCGTGGAGGCGATCGGTACAGCGCGTGTTGAGGCATCACAGAAACGCATGCAAAATGTTGAATTTGTGGTCCGTGACCTGAGCGATTTCGATGAAGCAGCCGAACCTGAGGCGTTCGATCTTATCACTTCTTTTGATGCCATACATGATCAGATCAAACCGCTCAACGTTCTCAAAGGCATTTACCGTGCTTTGAAATCCAACGGCGTTTACTTGATGCAAGATATTAGGGGATCAAGCCACGTCTATAAAAATGTTGACCACCCGATCGGAACATTCATCTACACCATTTCGACGATGCATTGTATGACGGTTTCTCTATCGCAAGGTGGTGAGGGACTGGGTGCCATGTGGGGTGAAGAAAAAGCGCGGGAATACCTCGAGAAGGCTGGTTTTAAATCGATCGAGACAAACCAGCTTGCGCACGATATTCAGAACAACTGGTATGTGGTCAGAAAATAAATCGATGCCCATATTGTGGTTGTCCTGTCTCAGGCAAAAGTTTTAGTATTTCAAACGAATGTTATAATTTAAGGGGCGTTTCGCAAATTCTATATGCAGAGGTTTTGAGTGACGAAACATTTTTAGAGACAATATTGATCGAAACCGTTTTCTGAAAAGATCCGGTTTTATTCCGGTGATCATTTTCCCTGAAAGTCTGGCATGCGTTTGGAGACAAAGGCGGCTATCCCTTCACGCCCATCCGCGCTGTCTGCCATTGCTGAAATTATGCGGGATTCTCTTTCCATCTGGGATTCAAGGCTATCGGTTGTACCGGTGAGGATCAAACGTTTGGTCTCACCGAAGGATCGAGTAGGCCCATTTGCCAACTTGTGCGCTATTTCAAGGGCGGTAGATAGTACTTGATCATCAGCAACGACTCGATTAACGAGACCCCACTCCATGGCTTGTTCTGCCGACAATATCGGATTTAGCAATGCCATCTCTTTGGCACGGCGCAGCCCCACAATACGTGCCAAGAAATAACTGGAACTGCCGTCCGGAACTAAGCCTACCTTGGTGTAGGCCATGGTGAATTTCGCCGATTCTGCCGCAATGGCAATATCGGTGGTGAGTGCCAGGCTGAAACCCCCTCCTGCGGCTGTTCCGTTTATGGCACCAATCACCGGAGCGTCCATCCAGTTAAATCGGGATATCGCTGCGTGAAAGGTATGGGTAATCTTTGTGATATAGCGAGAGATTCCTTGAGCCTGGGCATTAAACGCCTTAAGATCTCCTCCAACACAAAACCTGTTGCCGTTACCGGTCAGCACCACCGATCGAATCTTTTGATCCTCGTCACATCTGATGGCAACATCCAGAAGTTCGCGCCCCATCTCCGGAGTAATTGCATTACCATTGTCAGGGCGGTTGAGACGGATCAGTCCAACACCACTCTCTATTTCAAAAATGATTGAATTGTAAGTCATGGTCTTTGGTTCCTTTTTAACGCGTCGATCTTTAGGTTAGAGATTTAAAATAATCTATATTGACGTTTTATGCATATAGCACAAAAATTTAAAGAGCAAATCCTGAAAAAGATTTGCCCTTATTGAAAAAATGTTATCACAATTTTGAACCGCCTCCATTTCCATTCGTGGTCAGACCCCTCGTCTTCTCGTCCCTAAATATAATCTTTACGAATCCGTTGATTCATGTTAATTCTATCGTAGAGGTGGTTTGGCTGGGAAATTTTCTTTCGACCCATCATGGTAGTTGTCTCCTCGTTAAATCTTTCAAACCATTGGGTTCTATCAAGAAGATTTTTCATTATCGATAACTATTTGGGCAACAGCCCGTCAAGCTTTGATACCATCTTTCTCCATTACTTATGAATTTCTTTATACATTGGCGATATCCCGGGACCTGGAAGCTCTTCCGGCTGGATGATCGACTTCTGCTCATAATTTTCGGCATGGTTGTGGGGGCATGCAGTGGCCTGGCCTCGGTTGTCCTCAACCGGGCGCTGGCAGCGATGCTCGAATGGCTTCATCCCTTCCGGGATATTTGGTGGGGATTTTTGCTCCCGGGACTGGGGGCGGCCTTGTCCTCAATTTTTCTGAACAAGATCATGAAAGAAGGGGCAGGGCACGGAGTCCCCGAAGTTATTTACAGTATATCCCGCTATCGGGGACTGCTGCGCTTTCGCACCAGCTTTTCCAGGTTGATTTCCAGTTGCCTCACCATCGGCAGCGGGGGATCTGCAGGCCCTGAAGCCCCTGTGGTGATCAGCGGGGCGGCCATTGGCTCCAATATCGCCAAAATGTTCTCCCTGAACGACCGCCAAAGGGTGGCACTGGTGGGCTGTGGCGCTGCCGGGGCCATATCTGCCATATTCAACGCCCCCATCGCCGGCATGGTCTTTAGCATGGAGGTCATTCTCAATGAATGGTCGGCGGTAAATATTATTCCCGTGGGAATTGCTTCTGTAGCCGGCACCGAAATAAGCCGTATTCTTCAGGGCAATCAGATCCCTTTTGCCCATCACCAGTTTAACATTGGTTTACTCGATATTACGGCCTGCCTGGGTCTGGCCGTAGTGACCGCTATTGCCTCCATACTTTTCAGCCGTATGATCAATTACGTTCATGAGCGGGCGGACAAGGTTACCCTGCCGGCATGGGTGCGTGCCGCCATTGGAGGTTGTGTTGTCGGTTTTATCGGGTTTTTCCTTCCCGTTGTACTTGGGGAGGGCTACCCCTCTGTTCGAGCGGCAATTGAAGGGGCGTTCAACCCGGGTCTTGCTGTCGTCGGGCTGGCGACCCTTGGCAAGATTGTTGCGACCGCCCTCACCCTTGGGTCGGGCGGCTCCGGCGGTATCTTTGCTCCCTGTCTGGTGGTGGGAAGTTTTGCCGGTCTGACCTATCACCGGGCGCTGATGTTCCTCTGGCCCCACGTGGCATGGACGAGTGAGGGTTGCTTTGCCCTGATAGGTATGACAGGTCTCATGAGCGGTGTGCTCCAGGCTCCGCTCACGGGTATCTTCCTCATCGTGGAAGTTACCGGCGGATATGAAGTCATATTGCCCCTTATCTTAGTGGCAGCCATTTCTACCACCATTTGTCATTATGTGGAACCGGCCTCCTTCTACTTGAAAGACCTGGTTGAGAAGGGAACGCTGTGCAGACCCCGTACGGATGCCGGTATTCTGGCAAACTTGAGTCTGGAAGACCTGCTTGAGAAGGACTGCATAAAAGTGACAAAAGACATGCTGCTCCACGATTTTTTCGAGGTCATAAAAGAATCTCCAAACAACTGTTACGCGGTTGAAGATGAGGAAACCAACGATTTCGTGGGAATCATCTCATTGGATGAAATCAGACCATATCTGACCAAAACAGAAAAGTATAATACGGTAACCATAGGTCAAATAATGGATATCGGGCCTGTGGTTGCAAGCCATGACGATGAGTTATCCGAGATCCTGCACAGAATGGAGGCACAGCACATGAACCATATTCCGGTTGTGGCAAACGGCAAGTTCATCGGTATGCTTTCAAAGACAACGCTTTTGGAACACTATCGCGAAGAGCTTATCGCTCAGACTCAATACCTGAAGATATGATTTCAATTTTCAAATAAACTTAAATCCCAGGCAATAATATCTGCGTTTCCAATAATCCAATGGAACCAAGATTCTTCCCAGCCTTGGCTGTGTCCGGTATTCTGCTCAATCATTCACCGGCCTGGTTCAGCAAGGTCATGTCTTCTGCGCTCAGTTTCAGCTCCAGCGCCCTGGCAAAACTCTCGACCTGTTCTACGCTGGTGGCACTGACAATGGGCGCGGTGACGCCTTCTTTGTGAATCAGCCAGGCCAGCGCCACTTCCGCCGGTTCGGCACTTTTACCGGACGCCACCTCATCGATCGCTCTCAGGATAGAAAATCCACGGTCATCAAGGTACTTGGCGACGCCCTCACCCCGTTTGGATTTACCCAGATCTGCTTTTGAACGGTATTTACCGGACAAAAAACCGGACGCCAGGGCGTAGTAGGTCACTACGCCCAGCCCTTCCTTGATGCAAAGGTCGCGCAAGGGGCCTTCAAAACCGGCCCGGTCGTACAGGTTGTATTCCGGCTGGAGCACCTGATAGCGGGGCAGCTGTTTGTCCTTTGCGACCTGCAAGGCCTCGGCCAGCTGCTCGGCGCTTAGGTTTGATGCCCCCATGCCCCGGATCTTGCCTGCCTCCAGTAACCTTTGAAATGCGCCAAGGGTTTCCTCAAAGGGTGTATCCGGGTCCGGTCGGTGCGAGAAATACAGATCCACCACATCCGTGTGAAGCCGGGTTAGGGACTCATCAATGGCCTGACTGATCCACTTGGCACCGAGGCCCTTTTTACCCGGTTGCTCGAGATCGGAACCGACCTTGGTAAAAAGAATGACTTTGTCGCGTATACCGGGGCGGGTTTTTAACCAGCTCCCCAGAATGGTTTCAGACTCGCCGCCTTTGTTTCCGGGCGCCCAGGAAGAATAAACATCTGCCGTATCAATGGCGTTGAAGCCATGGTCGATAAAGGCATCCAGCACTGTAAAACTTTGTTTTTCATCGATGGTCCAGCCAAATACATTGCCGCCGAACACCAACGGCACTATGGCCAGGCTAGAATTTCCTAAAACACGTTTTATCATCTTTACCTCCTTTTACTTTCAAAGAGAAAAACCTATATCAATGAACTTAAATATAAAATCATCAAAGTCAATGGGGATACAATAAAATGCGGCAGGTTAAATCAATGACGGCTTATATGCTATGCTCGAAGATACAATGTGGTGGAGTAGTGCACGGGCAAAACGAATGTCCCATCTCCTATCATAGATCTTTGACATATCCCTTTTGATCTTATAATATAATCAGAAAGAATAAATTCTTACGTTGGGGGATTGTGTTATGGCGAATGTGAAAACCAGAATTTTTAAAAGTAACCGCAGTCAGTCGGTTCGACTACCCAAGGAGTTTTATATGAAAAAGGCTTATTTCATTAGCTGTTTAATTTTTATGTGTTGTCTTGTATTTGGAACTGAGGAAACAAGTGCATTTTCAAATCAATACCAATTTACTATTCCAAGTCGTGGAATAAAGGTTTATGAGGTCAGAGTCCCTGAAAACGCAAAACGGATAAAAGCGGTAATAAGCGGACAGACTGAAATGGTAAACCTTGCCTTATATGGACCAGGGAAAGACGTGCCTTCTTGTAAGACCACAACATGGTCAAATCTGTCAAACTGGAAAAAACCCCTTCACTGTAGTATTAACATTGTACCAAAGAGGGGTGGACAAGGACCTGGAATTTGGAGGGTAAAAGTAGAAGGTTCTGTACATAAAGGCAAAGTTGATAAGATTAAGTCTGTTTCAGGACTTTTGAATATTTATGTGGAAGGGGTTCCAGCCAATTATACTTCATCAGATCAAAAGGTAAATAAATCATCATCATATCCCTTGGTTAAAGAATACCGATTTGCCATTCCAAGTCGTGGAAAAAAGTTTTATGAGATCAGAGTCCCTGAAAACGCAAAACGGATAAAAGCGGTAATAAGCGGACAGACTGAAATGGTAAATCTTGCCTTATATGGACCAGGGAAAGACGTGCCTTCTTGTAAGACCACAACATGGTCAAATCTGTCAAACTGGAAAAAACCCCTTCACTGTAGTATTAACATTGTACCAAAGAGGAGTGGACAAGGACCTGGAATTTGGAGGGTAAAAGTAGAAGGTTCTGTACATAAAGGCAAAGTTGATAAGATTAAGTCTGTTTCAGGACTTTTGACTATCCGTGTAGATGGTACTTCTTCCGATTATACTTCATCGACTAAAACAGATGTTCATTCATCAGCCTTTTCAAAAACAGTCAAGGGACATATCGAAATTCTAAAGTTTGAGAGCGGCAGGGGTAACTTTTCTCGGCCAAAAGTAACATGTACAGTCCAAGTCTCCGGTCCCGATATCAGTGTCCTGAAACTGTGGGGTGTCTCCTCTGGCGGCCAGTATAATGAATTAAAGACTTCGCCGGTAAAGCAGGGCGATAAAATATCTTTTTCCGCTGAATTCCCCCGGAGTGAGACACAACAGTTTGAGTTGCGGCTATACGACAGCAAGGGGAATGTGGTTGCAAGAAGCCGACGGGCCGGGTAGCCAACCAGGTTTGTCCATCTGCTGATCAAACTTTGGAAGAATGAAGGAACGGTGGTCACCCATTAAAGGGTGGATCAAGAGAAAAAACACCTCTGCCTGCAAAAAAATACATTTTTCGATTGAGCCTTGATGGATTCGAAAGAACTCTTTCGAATCCATGGACTTCTGGGGCGGGATAAAAAGGCGGGATCGAGTTTCAATCCGCAGACAAACTAAAGTATTTCGAGAAGTTGAAAAGAGGTCCCAACCCCAGAGAAATAGGCTGCGCATTTCACAGGGCAGGCACAGAGACTTGTCCGCCTCACCGCAAGCGGCATCTTCGACAGGTGGATCGGGAGAAAAGACTTATTTAAATGGCTTCTATCTCCAGGATGATGAATAGCACTGGCTTCCTTTAATGAATTCCATCGTTACAATTTGCTGTCTAACTTGGATAGTAACTTCTTGATTTTAAACAAAAAATAATTTTAATTCACTATTCAAGATTTGACAACATTCATTCTTTCTTCAATTAAGGTTGACCAAGTTTAATAGTATAATACGTCCCTTATCACATCCTATGGCTTTAAAATAAGTTTTCCCGTTACAGACCTCGACTCAAGCAGTTGATGGGCGCGGGATGCCTCAGCCAGCGGGATCCGTTCCTGAATATGTGGTTTAACGGTTCCTTCCTTCAGGTATCGGAAAAGTACGTCATAGGATTGTCTCATAAGGTCCGGTTGAATTTGGGCAATGGTATAGATGACAAAAGCCCTGATGCCGACGCTATTCGGGAAATGGTCATTCAGAAGTTCCGTCAAGTTTGCCTCAGGAGGGCCGGCGGCATAACCGAACCAGATAATCTGACCCAACGGCGCGAGAATTTCAAAATCCCCGGCAAAGGTGTCCCCGGCCACAGAATTCAGAATCAGATCCACGCCGGAACCATTGGTAATTTCCTTCACTCGAGTTACGACATCCTCGCGATTGTAGTTGATCATATGATCAGCCCCCTGACTTTTTGCAAAGGCTAATTTTTCGTCCTTACCGGTCAGTCCGATGACGGTAAAACCGCCCGGTTTGGATAGCTGAATCACGGCGGTCCCCACCCCGCCGGCTGCTGCATAAG
>Ga0210085_1001284_pt1 | contig 10064 bp, 8 predicted proteins | sample China_Galinas_PW_5_FD_184866 | JGI IMG/M metagenome (GOLD analysis project Ga0210085, IMG submission 184866) | Wetland microbial communities from San Francisco Bay, California, USA, that impact long-term carbon sequestration - China_Galinas_PWC_D1... | ecosystem: Environmental > Aquatic > Marine... | reverse complement strand
CACCCGCCGCGACGGCGACAGCCGGTACATGCTGCGCGACCGCCCCGACACCGTCCCCAACCTCAGCAAAACCATCTCCGACTAAAAATGCTCGCCGACAGAAACCGGCGAGCATTTTTGACATTTTGAATTTTGGTCATTGCGATTTGGAATTTTTCACTGAAACTCAAAATGTTCCTCTTGGATCGGACGAGATGCTTGCGGCCAGAAGCAGTGCTGAACACACATGGTCCTTCGGGCCACCACGGTGCATGAAAATGATGCGCCGGAGCCCGGATGAGCGGTTGAGAACAGCGGCTGACTGTCTGAGCTGTCTACGGGGTCTTGGACCGGGCCCAATTCCGACACCGCATTAAGGGAACACCTTTGGGGACAAAACCGACCTCCTTGTTTGAAGACGGGCCTGGTCCGGGCTTAGAGCCCGTTGCGGCGAGTTCCAGCCGCCATTCGAAACCGTTTATCCGGGCGGAGGCGCCCACCTTTTTACCGTATCGCATTCTATTTTCGTGTTGAACCTTGAGCCCTGAACATTTGAACCCAGAATTCTGAACCCAGAACTTTGATCCGCCCGAACCGGGTTGTTTCTACCCCCCCAAGTAGGCTTTCTTCACATCCGGATTTTGCAGAAGCGACTCCGAATCACCCTCCAAGACCAGGTTGCCGCTCTCCAGGACGTAGCCGCGACGGGCGAATTTAAGCGCCATGCGGGCGTTTTGTTCCACCAGCAATATCGTGGTCCCCTCCCCGTTGATATCCTTCAGGGCTTCGAAAACATTGCGCATCAGCAGCGGTGCCAGACCCATAGACGGCTCGTCCAGCAGCATAATCTGGCGACCGCTCATGAAAGCCCGCCCGATGGCCAGCATCTGCTGCTCACCGCCGCTAAGGGTCCCGGCTTTCTGCACCTTGCGCTCCTCCAACCGCGGAAAGATCGCGAACATGCGTTTGATGTCTTTTTCGACATTTTCCCTGTCCTTGCGGGCAAAAGTGGCCAGTTGCAGATTTTCAAGTACCGTCAGATTGCCGAAAAGCCGTCTGCCCTCGGGGACATGCGATATGCCCAGTTCACTGACCACCTTGTCGGCCGAATATCTCAGCAGGTTTTTATCTTTGAACGTCATGCGGCTTGTCTTGGCGACCGGCACCATGCGCGAAATCGCCTTCAGAGTCGTGCTCTTACCGGCTCCGTTGGCACCAATAATGGTGACGATCTCGCCTTCGTCTATTTTGAAACTGATTCCGTGCAGCGCCTTGATATTCCCATAGGACACCTGCAGATTTTCCACTGACAGCATCAGTCAATTGCCTCCTTGCCCAGGTAAGCATCGATCACTTTCGGGTTGTTCTGGATCTCTTCCGGTGTGCCCTCGGCAATCACCTCGCCGAAAACCAGGGTCTGGATCATCTCGCACAACTCCATCACCATTTTTAACCGGTGTTCGATTAAGAAAATCGCCAACCCGAATTCTTTATGCACTCGACGGATGATTTGCATCATCTGGATCAACTCTTCCGGATTCATTCCGGCGGTCGGTTCATCCAGAAAAAGGATCTTCGGTTCGATGGCCAAGGCCCTGGCCATTTCGACCCTTCTCTGATCCCCGTAAGGCAAATTGAGGACATTCTGGTCCGCCAGATCGGAAATTCCCACGAGTTTCAGAAGCCTGTAAGCCTTCTCTTCGGCCTCGGCTTCCTGCCGTTTTCGCTTGGTTGTTCCAAAGAAGGCACCGATCAAACCATAGGTCATCCGCGAGTATTGCGCCATGACCACGTGCTCCAGTACATTCATGTGGCGCCACAAAAGCAGGTTCTGAAAGGTCCGGCCAAGACCGACGGAAGCAATCTGATGAGGCTGCAAACCCACCAGATTAAAATCTTCCAGGCGGATAGTGCCTTCTGAAGGTCGGTAGATACCGGTTATCAGATTGAAAATGGTTGTCTTGCCGGCCCCGTTGGGACCGATCAGCCCTCTGATCTGACCCGGTTCGATTCGAAGACTGTAATCGTGCACGGCCCGCAGCCCGCCGAAATAATGCGTCATCCTCTCTACCTGCAACAACGACATGCTACACCTCGTTTTCCGGCTTCCGCCGCGGTCGGATCAGTTTCTTGACATCGAACTCCTTGAACGCGATCAGACCCGTCGGTCGGAAAATCATTACCAGAATGAGCAGAAGCGGAATCACAATCCATTTGAAGAGTTCAAGTGGTCGTAAAGCTTCACTGAGGAGGCTCAGACTCACGGCGCCGAGAATCGATCCGTACACCGAGTTAAGACCGCCGAAGTAAACCATGGCCAGGACCTCGGCGAGTTTTTGAATGCCGAATGAGCCCGGATTCACGTAGCGCAGGACGTGGGCGAACAATCCACCGGCCACACCGGCCCAGAATGCGGCAAACATGAAGGCCACCATCTTGGTGCGACGCGTGTTGACAGTCATGGCGTTGGCCGCGGTTTCATCGTCCCGTACGGCGTTGAGCGCCTTACCGAGGGTGGAGCGGACAAAATTGTTGATCACCCAGATACACACGACGGTCCAGGCAAAGACCGTGGGCAGATTGGCCCAGTTCGGTTGACTGCTGAGACCGCGCGGGCCGCCGACAAATTCCAAGTTTTCGACCAGACTCTTGACAATGAACAAAAATGCCAGGGAGATAATCGCCAGGTAATCTCCCCGCGTTCTAAATGAAGGAATGGCGACAAGCAACGCCCCTGCGGCTGCAACGAGCCCGCCCAGAATGAGACCGAGCGGAAACGCGAACGGGCCCAGGAAGGAAGGCAACAGCGCCTGACCGAACTGGCTGTCGTTGACAAAAAGGGATACGGAAAATACCGAAGCGGTATACGCCCCCAGCGCCATGAACCCGGGGTGTGAACAAGAGAACTCCCCCATGTATCCGTTGATCACATTCAGGCTGACAGTGACCATTATGGCAATCAATGTAAACTTAAGGCTTATGTCCCGGTAGTCGCTCATTCCGGCCCAGATATGAAAGATGGCGTACAGCAGAACCAAGTGGATCAGCACCGATCCCTGGATCGAGTAATCCATCATTTTATCCGCCAGCCAATTGGTCGGTGCGAGGCTCAACCGGGCAACGATGATGATCGGCAGCAGGTATATCAAGAAGACGTAGAGCAGCGCGCTGGGAAAAAGTGCCGGATATTTCAGAATGATCGTGAAACCGAAAAGCGCGGGAATTTTCGACAGGCCCAGGCCTATAGCCAACGGCCTGCCCACGAATTGTTCCAGTAAGACCGCACTCAGGGCACCGCAAAGCCATCCCAGGACCGGCACCTGAGAATACATCTGCCATATTTTATTTTTCAACCCGCTTTCAGGGGCAGATAGTGCGCTGCTGGCTGCTTCCATTACATTCCCTTTCTGAAAAAACCACCGGCTTGGCCTGTGTGCGGCGCCGGCAATTACAGTCTCAACTTGGCGCTGTAAGGCTCGCCGAAGAATCCATATGGCCTGAAGGCCAGAATGAGCAATACGATAGAATAAGCGATGAGATCCCGCAGGGTCGACGGAAAGATCATGGCCACGAATATTTCAATGAAGCCGAGCAGGAAACCGGCCAGGGTCGCTCCCATGATGGACCCTCTGCCGCCCAGAATCGCAGCCACAAAAGCCTTCCAGCCGAAAACGATTCCCATGTACGGATCCAGAACCGGATAGGCCAGGCCGAATAGGATTCCGGCCAGGGCCGCCAGGGCCGACCCGATGGCGAACGTCATGGCCGCAATGCGATTTATCGACACGCCCATCAACGGCACGACCACATAATCAAATGCCATTGCGCGCATGGCCATTCCCCACCGCGTTTTTCTTATAAACAGATGCAGCGCCAGCATGAACGAAAGTGAGACCGCGACGATGATAATCTTCTTGTTGGTGACAAACACGCCGCCTACATTGTAGGTAACGGTCTCGATCAGAGAGGGAAAGCTGACCCGCTGAGTGCCCAGAGCCCACAAGACGATGGTTTCGAGAATAATGCCGATCATCAGACCGGTAATGGCGGCCGATGCCCGGGGGGCATCCCGCAAGGGGCGATAGCCCACCCGTTCGACGAACATGCCCAGAAAAGAGGTTAAAAACATCGAAAGAAGGATCGTCAGCACCAAAATCAGCCAACCAGGCAAAACAAGCACCCACTGCGAGGCGAGGACCATCAACCCGGTTGCAACGCCAAACCCGATGTAGGCCCCGGTCATAAAGATGTCACCATGGGCGAAGTTGAAGAGCATCAAGATGCTGTAAACCATGGAGTAACCCAATGCGATCAATGCGTAGAAACTGCCCCATTGCAAGGCGTTCACAAGATTCTGAAGAAAAAATACCATCGAGTCTGCTCCTTGGGCCCGTTTAGCCGGTTGAGCCCGTTGTGCCCGTTTAGCCGGTTGGGCCCGTTGAGCCCGTTATGCCCGTTGTGCCGGTTGGGTCAATTGAAAATGTTACCGGCATTTTCTAATTCGGTCGTAACGATCCAACTGTTAAGATGACCTTAGCCTGACCGACTTGAACGCCCTAACCGGCTCAATCCCGCCGTCGGCGGGACTAAACTGGCTAAACCGACTAACCCAATCAGTTCAAAAAGGCGGGCTCAGGGTAACCCTGGCCCGCCGATATGCAAATCGCTGTTTGGTCCGGTTGGCGTGTCCGAGAATTAAGTAACACGTGGGAAGAACAGGGTTCGGTGACGCATCCGTTGCCGAACCAGACCTCAAGAAAAAAATAAGATCGCAATTTGGGCATTGAGGCACCGGGCCGGCAAGGCGCGAAAACATGAGGATGCCTAAGTATTCCGCGTTTTTACAACCCAGCCGGCCGAGATGCATCGGTGCTCAAAATGTGACGTTATATTTGCGTGAGTCTCTAGTTCGGCCTACGGGCAAACCGATTTGTAGAATTCGAATTCACCCTTGTCGCTGATCTTGACGATGACCGCACATTTAGTGGGATCACCGCTGCCGCCGAACGTCATTTTGCCGGTGATGCCGTCGTATTCCTTTATATTAGCCATGGCATCGCGGACGCACTGACGGTCCTTCTTCAGGTCACCGGTGATCGTGCCGCAGTCCTGAACGGCCTTTTGAACCAGTCCGATCGCATCCCAGGTAAGGGCGCCGACATCGTCCGGCACGTAGCCGTACTGCTTCTGGTAACGGTCGATGAACTCCTTGGTCTTGCCGGTGGCGCCGGCTGCGGCATAGTGAGTGCTGAAGAAGAGCCCATAGCAATCCGGACCGCAGAGCTGAACTGTCTCGGCCGATCCCCAACTGTCGCTGCCCACGATCGGTTTGTTGAATCCGAGTTGGTGGGCCTGCTGCACGATCAGCGCCACCTCGTTGTAATATTGGGGGGTGAACAAGAACTCGGCACCGGAGTTGATGATGTTGGTCAATTGTGAGCTGAAATCGGCGTCCTTGGTGGTGAAACTCTCATAAGCCACTACGGATCCGGGTCCGTTCGCTGTTTCCCAAGCTTTTTTGAAATCCTCGGCCAGTCCCTTGGGATAATCACTGGCAACATCATAGAGAACCGCCGCCTTGGTGAACCCGAACTCATCCTTTACGAAGTTGGCCACCACCGGCGCCTGGAACGGATCCAGGAAGCAGGCCCTGAAGACAAAAGGCCGGTCCGCAGTGGTCTTTGGATTCGTGGACCAGGGGCTGATCATGGGAGTGCTGTAATTGTTGGCCACCTCGCCCGCCGGTACAGCCTGTTTTGAAGACTGCGGACCGACGATCATCAGGACCCCGTCTTCGGTGATCATCTTGGTGTTGACTTTGACGGCGGATTCGGCTTTGGATTCGTTGTCTTCGATCACCAGATCGACCTTGTATTTTTTTCCGCCGACATCGAGTCCACCGGCGGCATTGACGTCTTCAAGCCACATCTGGGCCGCGTATTTGGTCCCTTCGCCGACCTTTGGTATGTCACCGGTAATCGGCGCGTTGACGCCGATCTTGATGGATTTCGGCGCCTCGGGCCCGCAGGCCAGGAAGACCACGCCCAGAATCAGGCCACAAACGATACCGATAAAGATGAGTCTTTTTTTCATTTCTACCTCCTTTATCAAACTGCACCGGGTTTATAGGGAAGAAAACCACAAATGTCTGCTCCAATCAGAACCGGTCTGTTAGCATACGGTTTAGACATAATCAACTATAAATTATTGACAAATTATTCAATTACTTTTATTTGGTTCATAGAGTTGATTGACGGTTTGAAAACCTTATCATACCCGGAGAAAAGACCATGAGCAATCCCGTCAAGAAGACCCGCCTTCACGGCTGGCACGTCAACCGCGGCGCCAACATGGCAATATTCGGATCCTACGACATGCCGCTGTGGTATCCGAGCGGTGCCAAAGAGGAACACCTTGTAGTGCTGACCCGTGCCGGTATCTTCGACACGAGCCACATGAGTGTCGTTATGGTCAAGGGATCCGGGGCGCCTGACCTCCTGCAGGTCTGTTTCTCCAAAAACCTGGCCGCCTGCGTCGGAAAAAATCAAAAGCCGTTGACCCCCGGTAGAAGCGTGTACGGTGTCTTTTTGAACGAAGCCGGCGAGGTCATCGACGATGCAATCGTGTTTCAATTTGACGATACTCTCTTCATGGTAGTGGTCAACGCCGGCATGGGCGGTGTCGTCAGTGCCCACCTGCAGGGCTATGTCGGCAGCCGCAAGGCGGCGGTCGTCGATCTCACCGATCAGGTCGGCAAGCTCGATGTGCAGGGGCCTCAGGCGGCCCGGATCATCAGCCGCATCCTCAAGAGTCCGCAAGAGGTGTTCGTGCAGCTGCCCTATTTCTCGTTCAAGGGTCATTTCGATGCTGCCCTACCGGCAGCTGAAACGGTAACCCTCACGGACGGCACCCCCATCCTGCTGTCCCGCACGGGCTATACCGGCGAGTTCGGCTTCGAGCTGTTCGTCGCGCCGGATAAGTTTGTCGATCTCTGGCAGATGCTCATCGACGCAGGCCAACCGTCTGGAATGATCCCCTGCGGACTTGCGGCAAGAGACTCGCTGCGCGCCGGGGCCGTATTGCCGCTCTCGCACCAGGACATCGGTACGTGGTTGTTCAAGAACCACCCCTGGCCCTTCGCCCTGCCCTACGAGGTCGATGGAAGTGGATTTACAAAAGATTTCGTGGGTGCCGTCGCCCTGCAGCGCAGCGATTCCGGCGAATACACCGTACCATTTGCCGGCTTAGACTTGCGCAAGGTGGCCGCTGCGGACCCGGCCGTCGTGCTGGACGACAGCGAGCGTGACATCGGCCGGGTGCTGACCTGCGCCACCGACATGGCCATCGGACGTCACGAGGGCCGGATCTTCAGTATCGCCAGCCCGGACAAACCGGCCGAATTTACGCCGCGTGGTCTGAGCTGCGGTTTCGTCAAGGTCACCAGACCTCTTGAGCCCGGCCAGATCGTCAGGCTGAAGGACAAGCGCCGGACGATTAAAGTCGAAATCGTCGAGGACATCCGCCCCGACCGCACGGCCCGTAAGCCGTTGGCGAAATTTTTGGGGAAATGAATACTCAAACGCTCTAAAAGGAGGACGCCCATGAAAGAAATCAGCCAGCTCGACCTGCCCGAAAACGTTCGTTTTACTGAGGATCACGAATGGGCCCGCAAGGAGGACGGAGCCATCCGGGTGGGAATTGACGACTACGCCCAGGACCAGCTCGGCGATGTCGTGTTCGTGGAGCTACCGCAGGTCGGCGACACATTCGCTAAAGGCGACGCATTCGGCAGCGTGGAATCGGTTAAGGCGGTTTCGGAGCTGTTCATGCCGCTGGGCGGTGAGATCAGTGCCATCAACAAGAACCTCGAGGAATCTCCGGAACTCGTCAACACCAGCCCGTACGAAGAGGGCTGGATGATCGATGTCAAACCCGACGATCCAGGCGAACTCGATGCATTGATGACCAATGATGCGTATCTCGAGATGTTGAAAGGACTTTAAACATGCGCTATCTACCCCACACCCCGGAGGACATCGCGGACATGCTGACGCAGGTCGGGGTCGAAAGCCTGGATGAGCTCTTCGCCACGATTCCGAAAGACTGCTGCTGCCGTCTCGACATGAAACTGCCGCGGGCGCTGACCGAGTGGGAACTCAACGACCACATGGACGCCCTGGCGTCTCGCACGGCGGTATCACCGGATTTCAAAGTGTACATGGGAGCCGGCAGCTATGATCACTTCGTACCGTCTGCCGCCCGGCATGTTCTGACGCGAAGCGAATTCGTGACATCCTACACGCCCTACCAGCCTGAAATCAGTCAGGGCAACCTTCAGGCCATCTATGAGTACCAGACGCTGGCCAGCCGCCTGATGGGAACGGAGGTCGCCACCGCCTCCCACTACGACGGCTCCACGGCCTTGGCCGAGGCCCTGCTGATGGCGATTCGCGTTACCCGCAAGAACCGCGTGGCCGTGTCGGCCGCCGCCCACCCCCTTCACCGGCGGGTGGTCGGGACCTATTTCGACCCCACCGGCTACGAGATCGTCGAACTGCCCTATCTGGCGGACGGCCGGACCGATTTGGCCGCGCTCGACAGAATCGAGGACCTGGCCGCCGTGGCCGTCCAGTCGCCCAATTTTTTCGGCTGCATCGAAGACCTCCAAGCCGCGGCGGACGCCGCCCACGCCAAAGAAGCCCTTTTCGTCGCCTCCTTCACGGAACCGCTGGCATTCGGCCTTCTGAAGAACCCCGGCAGCCTTGGCGCCGATATCGTTTGCGGCGAGGGACAAAGCCTGGGGCTGCCCCGCTCTTTCGGCGGGCCGGGCCTCGGCATGCTCGGCAGTCGCATGAAGTTTGTTCGCAGCCTGCCGGGCCGGCTGGTGGGCCGAACGCTGGACAGAGACGGCCGAGACGGTTTCGTTCTGACCCTGTCCACCCGCGAACAGCACATCCGCCGCGAAAAGGCCACGTCGAACATTTGCAGCAACAACAGCCTCTGTGCGTTGACCGCAGCCGTTTACATGGCCGCACTGGGTGCAACCGGTTTTCGCGAACTGGCACAGCTCAACCGTGACAAGGCCGAATACCTCAAAAACAGTTTGGCGCAAGCCGGCTTCGACACGCCCTTTTCGAGCCCGACCTTCAATGAGTTCGCGGTTCGTTTTCCGGGCGATTTCGACACTGCCTACAGACGACTGCTCGACAAGAAAATCGTCGCCGGACTGCCACTGGCGAAGTACTACCCGGAGCTTTCCGACTGCACCCTACTGTGCGCGACGGAAACCGCCGGCAAACACGACCTGGACAACCTGGTCAAGGAGGTGCGGTCATGACCGATACCCTTGGAACAACCGGCCTGATCCTCAACGAACCGCTGCTGTGGGAAAAAGGGCGCAAAGGCCGCTGCGGCTTTTCGCTGCCCCGCCGCGACGTTCCGGTCAGTTCCCTTGATCCCGACCTGACCGGTTCCGGCCCCGATTTTCCGGACCTGAGCGAAGTGGATCTGGTGCGCCATTACACCCGACTGTCGACCTGGAATTTCGGGCTGGATACCGGCACTTATCCGCTCGGTTCATGCACCATGAAATACAATCCCAAGACCAACGAACGGCAGGCGGGACTGCCGGGTTTCGCCGCCGCCCATCCCCTGCTGCCGCCGGAGCTCGCCCAGGGCGCCCTCGCGCTGATGTATGACCTTCAGCGTTTTCTGGCGGAAATAACGGGCATGGATGCGGTCTCACTGCAGCCGGCCGCCGGCGCCCACGGAGAGTTGACCGGCATGTTGCTGATCTATGCCTATCACCACAGCAAGGGCTCCCAGCGGTCCAAAATCATCATTCCCGACACGGCCCACGGTACCAATCCGGCCAGCGCGGCCCTGTGCGGCTTCCGCCCGGTTCCGATCCACTCCGGAGCACAAGGCGTCCTGACCGCCGATACCGTAGCAGCCGTTATGGACGAGGAAACCGCCGGCATCATGGTGACCAATCCCAACACCCTCGGGCTTTTCGAACAGAACATCCGGCAGATCACCGACATCGTCCACGCCAAGGGCGGCCTGGTCTACTGTGACGGCGCCAA
>Ga0210085_1001283_pt1 | contig 10069 bp, 10 predicted proteins | sample China_Galinas_PW_5_FD_184866 | JGI IMG/M metagenome (GOLD analysis project Ga0210085, IMG submission 184866) | Wetland microbial communities from San Francisco Bay, California, USA, that impact long-term carbon sequestration - China_Galinas_PWC_D1... | ecosystem: Environmental > Aquatic > Marine... | reverse complement strand
ACGCTTTTAATATCTTCTAATTTGATCACAGGTTTTTGAAGGCTATGAAATTATTTGATTACTCCAAGTAATCTGAAATCAAATAATTTCCCAGTTTTCGATAATTCCTTTCGCTGGATTAAAAGTGTCTCATTAAAAAAATATTATATTAAAGAAAAGGATACTCATCACGATGTGCAAAGCGTTTAAAACTCTTTGGCATGAAGTTAAGGCGGCTAAGTTCTTTGCCTCATTTCTCGCGAAAGAACCGAAAAGACAGAAACATGGGATCAGCATTTAAAGAAAATCGAAGCAACATACAATCAAATTGAACAAACAGAGGTCATTGGTTTTCAGGCTGCTTTGTCTGATCTATTTTTCTGGGCAGAATTCACTTTCACTAATTTTTAAACAAATGAGAATTCATGAAAAAACCGAATCCGGAATATGTCAAAAGAATTAAAGAAGTTGTGAATAGTTCTCCCTATTTCTCGCTACTTGCCATGAAAATCCTCGATATCGGTATGGGGTTTTCGGTTGTTGAAATCGATTTGGATCAAAAGCATTTGCAGCCGTTCGGGCTTGTTCACGGAGGAGTCTTTGCATCGATCATCGACGCGGCTACATTCTGGGCGTTTTTTTATGAGATTGAGGATCAAAACGCGGGAGCGACCTCTGTTGATCTAAAGCTGAATTATCTCGCACCGGCGATGTCAGGCAGGTTGATTGCCAGGGGTCATCAGATCAAACATGGAAAAACACTTGGATATGCCGAAGCGCGGGTGACTGATGAAAACAGCAAGGTCCTTGCCCATGGTACATCAACTCTGATGATTATGCCCGGCAAAGGAATAACGGCCGATCCCCCTTTGCCTGCTAAATTTCTTAAATAAAAACCAAGACTTTAAAAGACGTATAGTTATGAAAGTTAATACAGTTGTGGATAAAAGGGACGAAATAATGATCCACACGGTAACTGGTGAAATGACCATTGATGAGATTAAATCTTCATATGAAACCATACTCTCACATCCAGAGTTTCAGGAAGATATGAATTCAATATGGGATATGAGAGACGCTGATGCTTCTAAATTTGAAAACCGAGATGTTATACGGATAGCCAGATACTTTGAAACCCAATTCAAAAATCGTGCTGAGTTCAAAGTAGCCCTTATTGTCTTCCGGGATTTTGAATATGATCTATCAAAAATATATCAAGTCGCTTCTGCTGATCTTCCGGCAAAGATTGGGATTTACAATAATCTTGAAGAAGCAAAAAGATGGTTAATGGGGCCAGATTAGATCGGGAAACAATAAACTGTCCTGAATGATACTTGATTTGCCTGAGGTTAGATCCCTATCAACATCTAATCTGTATGAAATGAACGGAGGCTTGTAATGTTTGGACTTGGTTTACCTGAAATAATTGTCATTGCAATCATAATTCTGCTTATCTTTGGGGCAAAGCGGCTTCCTATTATTGGGGAAAGCCTTGGAAAAACCGTCAAGGAAATACGCAATGCCAAGAAGGAGATCAGTAGCATCGGGAAATCAGATGCCAAGAAGGAAGTTGGCGGAAGTAATGAGTCAGAAGACCAGCCTTCCGAAAGCGATAGAGTCGACACGGTTCAAAAAAAAATGACCAAACAGTTTACTGACAAATTCATTGAACAGATTCCGGGGATTAAACAAGCCAAGCAACTTAAGGACAAGGCTGACAAGATTAACAAGATTATTAGTTAGTACCCACATTTGAAAAAAGATCTGGTCTTGATATTTACAGTTCGAATTTGATATATGTCAATTTAGCGGATTTTGCATCATGGCAAGGTATCTTCAATCAAGCACGTCCCTACCTCTCTGTCGATTTGCCCTATTGACCAATACCACAATGTGATATATATTTAGTTATACTCTTTTAAATATCATGTGAATAATGCAATAAATTTATGCGATTTACCTCAAAACTACATGATTTTTTGGATGAATTTGTATACCGATTTTTCAAGCAATTTGAATAACCTAATTTATTCCTTGTAAAAATATACAATCATTAGAATTTGCTTGATTTTTGCTCGCTGAAAGAAAGAGATATCTCAAACTTAGTAATCAAGAGCAAATAAACACTGCCACAAGGATAACATATAAATGTTTAACTTATTTATGAAAGAAAATCTAACACTACATCATAAAAAGCATTTTTATAAGCAGATTCTCTTTTTATTAATCACATTTATAACAATATTAACAGTTGGTTATATTGATATTGATGTTCTGAGCTCCTCCCTATTAGCTGAAGGGCCCCCAAAATTCTCATTTATATACATATTAAGAACAACACTAATCGCATCAAGCAGTTTTTTTTTTATAATTTTTGTAGCAAATTTTAGATCATCAAACATAACGAGAAACTCCCAAGACGCCCTATCCGAGCTTTGGGATGATTGGGGATTGGTTGTATGGGCAAAAGATGCATCTATGGAAGAGGAAATAATTTCTTTAAGAGTAAAGAAGCTTATAGCATTGGCGATTCTGGTTCTTTCTTTGTTTTTTCTTTACATTTTTCTTACTCATGCTCGTATTTTTAATCTTTTAGCCCGCGAAGATAGACCCATTGAGGCATCTTCAGCAATCCTCCATTTTATTAATTGTGCTATATTTGTTTATATATTTTTTGCTCTCCGACGGTATTTAAATCAGAAAAGGATGTATTACCTCTTTATATCATTATCGATCGCATTGCTTTTTTTTGTTATAGCTATGGAAGAGGTCTCTTGGTTTCAGCGTATTTTATCCATTAGGACTCCAGAATTATTTAATCAAAATTTACAACACGAAATTAACCTGCACAATTTTGCTACCAAGATAACAGAAAACGCTTACTATTTCTTTGCTTTTGTAGGACTTATATTAATTCCTTTTCTTTATTCTGCTTCGTCTTTTTCTCAAAAGGATAGTGCCATTAGCTTCTTCATACCAAACCAGTATATCCTTATTGTAAGTGCTGTTTTTGTAGCATACAATTATAGCATGTGGAACATACTGTTTACACAACTGTGCTTCTTTATAACTCTCTTTATTCTTGTCTATTATGCATGGCTATCTATAAGGCTGAGAAGTGATGTTGTTTTTATGTTGATCATTGTCACTGTTTATATACTGATGCAGGTTGTGTTCTTGATATGTGGTGACAGGTTTATAAGAATTATAGATGTCAAAGAGTACAAAGAATTTTTTATCCCTTTATCTTGCCTTATTTATTCAATTGAAACCCTTCAGAATGTTCAACGGATTCGGAAGGACTATTTTCGTGACAGGACGGGAATAAAAAATAGATTAAACGGGTAGGATCAGCAATGGTTCTTTCTCTTCACTATTATATTTGTTGATTACTCCAAAATTAACGATTTCTGACTTCAATCTTGAAAAATTGAAGCCATAAAATCTTTGTGATTTTTACCTCGAAATTATCACTTCGAAACATTGAATATCTGCTATGGAGCAAAGCTTTCAATTTACTTAAATAGCTGAGATATTCATTCGATATTTGAATGATTGGGGGAATGTAAATTTACGATTCCCCCTTTTATTTTTTAAGCATACAAATTTTCAATCCATCTCGTAGCTTCACTCGATATGGGAAATATCCTTTGGTTAAACGCTATGTTTTTTGAATTAATGTATTCCCTCAATCGATCTGCAATTTTTTGAGTAATAAATATAACTTCTTGTTCACGGCCACTTTTTGGATCTCTTATGAGCAGTTTCTGCCCGGATATATCTTCCGGTGTAAGTTTCAACACTTCACCGATCCGCATACCACCCCTTGCCATTAATTCCAGAATCAGTCGGTACCTGAGTCTGGTCGTTCGAAATATTACCTCATCAATCGTCTCTTTTTCGATACTTTCCCATTGAACCGGCGGATTGGCTTTATAAAGTTTTTTCAGCAGTTGAGTTGAACACGGGTTTTGTATTTGTTCGTCAATGTTATTTATAATGAAATTATAAAATGCCGCCAAATGTGAATATCGAGTTCGTTTGGTTTGTTGCTTTGTGCCGCCTGCAATTTGATCAAGAAAACTGAGAATGTCCTCCGATGAAATATCTTCCAGATCTTTGTCACCAAAAATAAAACCAAATTTTGTAAGAATCGCTTCATATGATCTTACAGTATTTGGTTTGGAATGGTTCCGGTGATAGTTCAAACAGACTTTTACGGCTTTCGATACTTTCATAGCTTACCTCCTTAGTTGAAATGTTTCTTAAAAAGACCCCAGAAGTAAGACTATGATATCTTTTAGATATATTCCATATTTTGCGGGAATTATGCTTTTAAGATATTTGTTGATGAAAGGAAAATATTCTTGAAGATGAAACCATGCGCTCCATAGCAGAAAGCACAAGTTGAGGAGATAGAAAAAGGCAGAGTCTAATGACCCTACCTTTATCATAAAATTGTTTTTGTTCATTAAAATCTATGGACAATCCGTCCTACCAAACTCGGTGGCAAAGGTGGATAAATCCAAGAGACCGGGATGAACAACTAATTCTGCCAAGTCCGAACCATCCACATCGCCGTCCGGGTCGAAATCAGCAATAGATGGCTTATTGACAGGTACTGGTGTTGATTCAAGACACACTTCGTTGGAATCGTCGCTCTCAAAACCATTGGTGCTAAAGGCTCTTACTACAAAACAGTAAGTTTTGGTTTCATTCAGATCATATATTGTGCATGTAGTGTCAATGAGTTCCCAGTATGGGTTCCCATAATTATAGGATTGACCTTCCTCGCGGGAAAATACTTTGTAGCCGGCCAAATTAGGCCCGCTATTTGGGGCCCACTGAAGAGTGACATTCAATGCATAGACTGGTGATACGAAACCGAAGAATAACGGAAGGAAGAACAGTATAAATGTCATAGCGTAAAAGAAACTTAGTATTATTTTTACCATAATTATTGAAAGGTTTTTGAGTCTTTAACATTTTATTTTAGAAACTTTAAAATTTTAGCCTGATAGATTTTCAGCCTGTTGCTAAGGATTTTATTTTTTTCTAATCTTTCTTAAAGAATTTATTCCTTACGACTACTGCGAGACCTATCAAGCCAGAGCCAAGCAGTATAAGTGTAGTAGGCTCGGGTGTTGCGAGAGGTTGATCTCCGGATTCATCGGCAGTGGCAACTGGTGTTGGAGTTGTTGAAGTAAAGCTTGATGTGGTTGCCGGATCATCAGAAGACGAAGGACAGCCTACAATTCCAAAAAACATAATTGCAATACATAAAACCATAAATAACTTCTTCATCTTTTTCTTCTCTTATTATAAATAAATTGAAAGTTTTTTATCTTGTTACTATTGGACAAGATTTTTAATAAACATGCGTATTAAACAGCAATTTGTGTGCCAGTTAGATATGATCTCAATTAACGTAAACAACACGTCCAAAACTAAAATTATATCAATAAAATACAGCTAATACTCATAATGAGGAATGATTTTTGTTTTAGAAATGTAAACTTTCGGTATAGAAGAGTGGTTTAGTCAACTTGTTGGTATGCTTAAATTAAAATCGTCAAACTGAATCTGGTTTAGAGATGGCTACCTTGTGGTAATGTATGATTTTTCAATCGTTTTGAATGGGTCACTGAACAAACGTCCAGCTTTGCCGAATGCCGTCAATTGAACGGGCTTAGGAAATGAATATATCCATTGTATCTGAAATTTATCGGGCTGACCGAAGGAATTACCTTCATTTCATAATTATTTGATTATAATTAAGTTAAGTATTCATCATTCCCGCCAATTCATTTTTATAAACTATATGATAATCCCTTCATATGTCCGTCTTATTTTATTACTTTGGATTCCCCGAAACTTGCTGGAGGAGAGGGTTCATTATCTAAAAAATGAAGGTTTTTAACCGAAATCAAGGTTGTGCTTTCTTGCCACGAGCACACAGATTGATTATACTGAGATATCAAATGAATTTAACACAATTTTGACGTTTTTTCAAACGAGTGTTTACTCCTATGTATCTAATGTCTATAATTGTTTTAAGCAACTCTTGAAGATATTTATCCTTATCAGCAATAAACAAGTATTTCCTCTATATTCCATACATGATCTGTATAATCTGCCTCCATTGCAGGTGTAACTTTTAGTGTTTGATGAATCCTGCCGAAATAATACCACGCACAATTTTATATGCACTCATGCCCTGTTTTATGTGCAAAATCATTATTCCTTTCTTAATCCATAAAGCAATAAAATCTCATAAAAGTATATGATTTCAACAATATAGAAAAATATTCGTAAGTTCAACAGAAACGGCACGATTATTGATGATATAGTAGGTCATATTTTTTGATGTTGAATTATCGCATTAATAAGCGATTTCGTTTTAACATCTTCTGCCAATAGTGCCTTTTTTGGAAATATATGGCGACGGTCTGCCTTCATCGGAATCACTCTGATTAAATACTATAAATGGAAACCACAACATTTTACTCCCGTCCGGTCATCCCGCTTCTTTTATCGATGATTTCAGGAATTGTCGTCGGCGACCGGTTTCCGGGAAACGCTATATGGATGATTATCGTTGTTTTTGTATGTGTAGCCACACTAATTTTTTTCATTCTAAAAAATAAAACAACCAAACTTTTCCCCCTTGTTCTTTTTATTGCCCTGGGCTACCTGTCCATACAGTCATGGGTGGACCCAACATTTCCTTCCAACCACGTCATCCACTTTATGGACACGCATCCGTGGAAAATAACCGGTGTTATTGTTACATCCGATGCCAGAATTTTGAGTCGGCAAAAGTGTATTCTTCGTACAGAATTCCTTGAAAATAAAAGCAAGCCATTTCCTGTGAAGGGAAAAATCCGGTTAACCGTTTCAGGGGATGCGCCCCATCTGTCAACAGGGGACCGGATTGTTTTTTTGGGAAAAATCAGATCCATTCGCAATTTCAGCAATCTCGGAGGATTTGATTATCAACGATATATGGCTTTCAAGAAAGTTTGGGGCAGTGCCTATGTTTCGGCCCACAAACTGACCCTGATCCAAAAAAATACGGACAAAGGGGCGGGGGCCATTATTTCGGGTGCACGTCATCGGATATCCGATCTTATCGATCAGATTGGAGATAAAGAACAGCAGGGCGTGTTAAAAGCGCTGATCGTAGGTGATCGGAACGCGATATCTCCCAAATTGAGAAAGGCATTCAACCGGGTCGGTGCCGGACATCTTCTCGCCATATCAGGACTTCACATCGGCATTATCGCGATGGCTTCATTTTTATTTTTCAAATGGATATTATCTCATATCCGGTTTTTTTTATTGAATGCCTGGACGAAAAAAGGTGCTGTCATTTTATCGATGGTTCCCGTACTTGTATATGGTCTTCTTTCAGGCATGTCCCCGTCCACCCAACGGGCGGTGATTATGGTTATCGTTTTTTTGGCGGCATTTTTATTTGAAAGAGAACATGATCTTATGAATACACTGGCAATAGCGGCCATGATAATTCTGATTGTTCATCCGCCTTCTGTTTTTTCAATTTCGTTTCAGCTCTCTTTTGCCGCGGTCCTTGCCATCATATACGGCTTTTCCAGACTTCCGCCGCTTTGGTCTACCGGCCAAAACAGCACCCGAAAACAAAAATGGTCAAAGGAGGCTATAAAGCTCTATTGCTTTGTCATGACGTCTTTTTTTGCCATCGTCGGTACGCTGCCCCTGGTGATGCGTTATTTCAACCAGGTGTCACTGGTTGGCCTTCCGGCAAACATTATCTTTATCCCCCTGATCGGTTTTGTGGTGGTTCCATTGGGAATAATGGCGGTATTTACATATCCATTGACAGTTTCCGGTGCACTGGTTTGTCTCAAAGCCGGTTCGGCGGTTTTGGAATATGTCATAAAGATCATTAATTTAATATCCGGTTGGGCATTTGCGGCAATAAAGACCATTACGCCGAATTATCCGGAGATATTTTGTTTTTATGTTCTATTTTGGGTGCTGCTGAACCTAAAAGGTGTAAAAATAAAAAGCTCGGCGGCTTTAAGTAGAAACCGGAGCCATCCAGATAAAAATTCCATTCAAAAATCGGTGGTCATCGTTGGTCTGCTCACGGCGTTGATATTTAGCGCGGACACGGGTTACTGGTTGTATCAGCGATATTGGCGAGATGATTTCAGGGTAACCATGATCGATGTCGGACATGGCAATGCCTCGCTTTTGGAACTCCCGTACGGCTATAATATACTGATAGACGGCGGCGGATTTTCGGACAATCGGGTGTTTGATGTAGGGGCGAGTATTGTTGCGCCTTTTTTATGGCAAAAAAAGATTCTTACCATTGATTCCATCGTCCTGTCCCATCCCAACAGCGATCATTTAAACGGCCTGATCTATATTGCCGAAAATTTTAATGTTAAAAATGTGTGGACAAACCATGAAGCCGCCGATACCTTCGGGTATCGATTATTCATGGAAACCATTAAAAAAAACAACATTCGAATGCCGGCGTATCATAAAATTGCCGGTGTTCACGATATCAACGGTGTTCATATCGACATATTGTATCCGCGAGAGGATTTTATTGAAAAAAGAAAGACTGAACCATGGCGTAATCTGGATAACAATTCACTGATATTAAAGGCGTCGTTTAAAGGCGTATCCTTTCTGTTCCCCGGAGATATCAAGGAAAGAGCGGAATATGAACTGGTCTCGACGGTCGGGAACAAATTAAGAAGCTCGGTCCTCTTGGCGCCGCATCACGGCAGCAAAACATCGAGCACCGAAAGATTCTTGAAAAAGGTCAAACCCGAGGTGATCGTCATATCATCAAGATACAAAAGCAGATTCGGATTTCCCCACCCATCGGTCTTAAAACGATATCAGGATATGGGGTGCCGAGTGTTTGAAACCGCACATAACGGCGCTATATTCGTGCGGACAGACGGCCGAACACTGACGATCCTGCCGACTGTCACCGAAGAAGGTATCTTTCAATGAGCATCAAAAATTACGAACTTATGGGCTTAATTACGAATTTTGGGTATTTTATGGCAAAAAAACAAAACACAAGCACCAAATTCCAAATAAATTCGAAATTCTAAATCTCAATGACCAAACCAAATTTTGTATATTTAATAGGTTATCTTTTCTTCAACGAACGAAAAAAAATAGTGCAAAATAACATCCACGGAATGTTCATGTAAAGACAAGGTTGACAATAGATTGACGATAATATGTTTTTATTATTTTAAATTATAAGCGATTAAAATCTTCATGCCGTACGATCTCACCCTCGATCAGATAGATGACCTCTTCGGCGATGTTGGTGGCATGATCGGCCACACGCTCAAGATGCCGGGAAATGAGGTACAGGTTGATCAAATAGGTCATTTCTTCGGGATGTTCCCGCATGGCCTGTTTGATTTGTGAATAGGCGTTGCCCTGGATATTGTCGACGTCATCATCCATTGTAATAACTCTGAAGGCCGTATCGATATCCAGATTGACCAGAGCATCCAGGCTCTGTTTCAACATAGCGGCGGCGATTTCAGCCATTTCGGTATAGTCAAAATTAAAACTATAATTTGAACGCTTGGCCATACTCTGGATGCGCTCGGCAATGTTCACCGCTTCATCACCGATTCTCTCTAAGTCGTTGTTGATTTTGATCACAGCAATGATGAATCGAAGGTCGATGGCCACCGGTTGGTGCAGGGCAAGTACTTTCAAACATTCTTCTTCAATTTCGACTTCGGTTTCATCAATTTCGTAATCTGAACGAATAATTCTTGTCGCAAGGTCGGGATCTTTGCTCTCAATAGCTTTGATTGCCAGATAGACTCGTTCCTCCACCAGTGCGCCCAGGGAAAGGATTTTCTTTTTGAGTTTTTCCAGCTCTCTTACAAAATGTGTCGTCATATTTTAAACCTTTAAATTTAACAATCATTTGTTTTATCCGGTAGTTTTATCCCGGATATTTTAGTTTCCCCATTCTTGAGATGCCCTTATGCTTTCATTTTAATTAGTGCCCATCCACAAATGGCCATTTTTGTCCTGTTCGGCGTTCTCC
>Ga0210085_1001282_pt1 | contig 10071 bp, 4 predicted proteins | sample China_Galinas_PW_5_FD_184866 | JGI IMG/M metagenome (GOLD analysis project Ga0210085, IMG submission 184866) | Wetland microbial communities from San Francisco Bay, California, USA, that impact long-term carbon sequestration - China_Galinas_PWC_D1... | ecosystem: Environmental > Aquatic > Marine... | reverse complement strand
GCCGGCAAGGATCGTTGATTTCGCTCCCGATTTCGAGCGGAGCAGTTCCAGTCAGCGTCGCGGGCGGCACCTTGGTTGATCGGCTAGAATACTTGCCCGATCTCGGAACTCGGGCAAGACCTGCAGCAGAAGTTGGCACGAAATGGTAAGTCGTGACGGAGGGGGGCGAGGCAGAATCCAGTCGTCGTTTCTGGAGCTCCTCGATCCGCGACAGGATCGACTGGTGGTCGGCATGAGCCGACGCCCCGGATGAACACCCTACGGACAAACTCCCACCATAGGCAGCATGGCACCGCCGCAGAGCACGACGCGGCAAGCCGGCCGGGGCGGCATATGAGGTAAGGCGTTTCACCTGGGGTATGCCGGTTCAGTCTTCGCCGGGCCGGGCAAGGGGTTTAGAACTGATGAGTCAATGCAAATGAAGATGGCGGAGCGCGATACCGACGAGGGCAATCTCCTCGTGCTGGCGGTGCTTGCGAGTGTTATCGGCCTTGGAGCGGGGCTGATCGGCGGCCTGTTCCGGCTGTCGCTGCAATGGGCAGACGCGGAGCGGAACGCGCTGATCGCTTGGGCCCATGGGCAGTCGGTGCTCGGGTTCGCGGTCGTCGTCGGGGTGGTGGCGTCGGCTACCTGTAGCGCTGCATTTCTGGTGCGACGGCTTACGCCGACCGCAGCGGGCAGCGGTATCCCGCACATCGAGGGCGTGCTGAAGGGCGAGCTCGCGCCTGCACCGCTGCTCCTTGTCCCGGTCAAATTCGTCGGCGGCGTGCTTGCGATGGGGTCCGGCCTGGCCCTTGGCCGAGAAGGGCCGAGCGTTCAGATGGCGGTCAGTCTGGCGCATTGGGTTGGACAGGCCTTCCGGCGCACCAAGGCCGATTGCCGCGTGTTGATGGCCGGTGCGGGTGGTGCCGGGTTGGCAACTGCGTTCAATGCGCCGCTGGCCGGTGCGATCTTCGTGCTCGAGGAACTGGTCGGACGATTCGAGCCCAGGATCGCTGTGGTCGCATTGGGCGCGTCTGCCAGCGCCATCAGCATTGCGCGTCTGCTGCTCGGCGACACCACCGCATTCGTGTTGCCTGACGTGACCGCCGGCGACATCGCGGTCAAGCCGTTCTACATCCTTCTCGGGCTTTTCACCGGGGGGTTGGCCATCTTTTACAACCGAAGCCTGCTTGCATCGGTTGCAGCAGTCGATCGCCTGGGCTGGGCGCCCGAAGCACGGGCATTTGTGATTGGAGCCGGTGTCGGTACCCTGGCATGGTTCGCACCGGACCTCGTGGGCGGCGGTGATCCGATCACCCAGAGGACCTTGAATGGCGCCGAAGTCATTACGATGCTCCCGTTGCTGTTTCTTTTGCGCCTGGCGCTCGGAGCCGCCTCGTATTCAGCGGGGACGCCCGGCGGGCTGCTGGCGCCGGTTCTTGTGCTCGGCGCTCAGACCGGCTTGTTCTTCGGGCTCGCCTGCCGCCTCCTGTTCCCGGGCATGGAGATCGATCCCGAAGCCTTCGCCGCTGTTGCCATGGCGGCTTTTTTCGCGGGCGTCGTGCGCGCACCAGTGACGGGGATCGCGCTGGTTACCGAAATGACCGGCAGCACGGCCCTGTTGTTGCCGATGGTCGCTGCCAGCTTCACGGCTATGGTGGTCCCGACATTTGTCGGAAATCCGCCGGTCTACGATTCGCTGGGGCGCCGCGCCGCGCAGTTGAATCGTTCACCGACGACCACGTCGAGTCGATCTGCGCCCAACTGACACTCTTCTAGGCGACATCATGCCAGCCTCCTGTTTCTTCGGGCTCCGTTTCGAATCGACGCGGGTAAGCGGACCGGGGGTCGGCCGGGCTGCACAGCGGCGAAGCAAAGCAACGGCCAGGGCGTTGCGTATCGGGTCTGATAGCATGCGACGATGAATGAATCGAGAAGCGGCATACGTTCCAGTTTGATCCCAGCTTTGATTGCAGCGCTGCTGGTCGGGCTGCTGGTGTTCCCGGCGAGCTTACCGGCAGGCGACGCGCCGGTGATGCGCGCGGAGAACCTCGGCGACACAAGGCTGTTCACGCAGCCGCTTCTGCTCGCGGTGGCCAACCTCGACCAGCGTATCAGCACCACCACCAATACCGCCGACAGGGGCCGGATGATGCATCAGCGCGCCCGCGCGCTGGATCAACTCAACCGGACCATCCTGTCCAGAGGCGGTAACGGCTTTGCAGCAACCGTCACTGCAGACGGACTGCAGCGTCTGCGCGACACCGTCTCAAGTGCCCGGCGCAGCGGGGACAAGACCGCCGAGATGACCGCGATTCTGCGCCTCAACAGCGCGATCCTGGACCAGAGCTTTACGGATCTGCTGACGACGGTGGCGCGTGACTGGATCAGATTCGCCCCAGCCGCAGACTTCAACCGCGCGTTCAACAGCTTCGAGCATCGAACCGCGTTCAATGAGACACCGTTCGGGCGCGCCGCGCAGCGTCTGCAAACCGCCGCGCCGACCGCTCTCAGCAGTGCCGAGCAATCCTTGATCGACGCCTATCGCCACTACAGCCAGCGCGCCGAGGTCTATGACGCTGTGACGCAGTCTCTGTACGGCTTCGTCAAGGGGGCGGCGACTAGCAACCGGCTGTTCCATTGGCTCGGCATCAGTGCGCTGATCGGCGTCATCGACACGCAGCCCTGGGCCATCGACATCAACGCCACGATGCTGCCGGGCGGCGACGACAGCATTGGCCAATTCGTCACCATCGGCCAATTCTTCGCTGCCGCCTTGTTGTTTCTCGCGTTGACCGGCGTCGGCCTGATTCTGCTGCCGATGCTGTTGCGCCTCTTGCGACGCGCGTTGCCACAACGGGTGCAGAGCGCGCAAGAGGACCCATCCGAATCCGAGCGCTTTCTACGCCTGCTTGAGCAGTCGTTTCTCGGTCCGCTGCGCGTCCTGCTGGTGCTGATCGCCATCGCACAGGCGACGCGCATCCTGTTCCTGCGCGAATCTGACGAGCGCATGCTGGAGGTGCTAGACAGCCTGTACGTCGTACTGATCGTGTGGGCGCTGCTTCGCCTGATCGACAACTTCGTGGTGCTCTATTCGCGCGAGCTGCTTCATCGCTATCCGACCCTGCGCGGAGAGCTGGTCAACTTCCTGTCCAGTGTGACCCGCTTCGTGGTGGTCGTGGTTGCCGTGCTCTACCTCTTGCAGCGCTTCGGCTTCGACATCCGCGCCCTGCTGGCGTCGCTCGGCATCGGCGGTCTGGCTATCGCGTTCGCGGCCAAGGAGACCATCGCGAACATCTTCGGCTGCATCTCCATCATCGCCGACGACATGTGCCAGCAGGGCGATTGGATCGTGACGCCGAATGGCGAGGGCATGGTGATCGATGTCGGCCTGCGCAGCACCAAGATCCGCACCTTCGACAACGCGGTGATCTTTCTACCCAACGCCTATCTGGCCGGTGTCGATGTACGCAACTGGAGTCGGCGCAAGCTGGGTCGGCGCATCAAGTTCACGCTCGGGCTCGAATACGGCAGCGACATGGCGCAGGTGCGCAAGACCGTCGATGACATTCGCGCCATGCTGATCGCCCATGAGGGCATTGCCGACGCCACCACCGATATCTCCAGCTACACTCGACAGCAACTCGCCAAGATCTCCGACACCATGGATGGGCAGGGCATCAAGCGGACGCTGCTGGTCTATCTCGATGCCCTCGGCGACAGCTCGATCGATATCCTGATCTACTGCTTCTCCAAGACCGTCGACTGGGAAGGCTGGCTCGAGGTCAAGCAGGACGTGATCTTTCGCTGTTGCGCCATCGTCGAGGCCAATGGGCTGAATATCGCGTTCCCGAGTCAGACGCTGTATCTGCGTCAGGACAGTGAGCAAGCGGAAGATGCTGTCGCGTCCAATCATTGAGCCGATGCTCAAGCACACTGGAAGCAAGAGAGCGAAAAACATGCGAACCGTTGTCCCTGTCGTCATCGCCTGCGTGCTGTGGGCCCCCTGGGTATCGTGCCTCTTTGCTCAAGAGGCCGACAGTGCGCTGCCCGGATGGTTGGTTACCTCGCAGGCGCTGGAGTCGAAAATCGCCGAAGCGCAGGCAGCGACCGACAGGACCGAAGAGGCCAAAACCCAGCTCATCGCGCTGTACCGCAAGGCCTCGAGCAATCTGCAGACGGCGAAGGACAACGCGGCATCTGCAGCCACGTTTCGGCGCAGGGCAGAGCGCGCGCCGGCGGAGATCCAGGCCATCCGTGGAGCGCTGGCGCCGGATGCCCAGGCGGAGCCTCTCAAGGGCCTGGATGCGGCTGCTGACACCCCGTTGCCCGCCCTCGAGCAACTGCTGCAAAAGGAACAAGCCGACCTGACCGCGGCCGATGCGCGACGCGCTGACATCGAAGCCCGCCTGGCAACCCTCGAGCAGCGCCCGGAGGCCATCAGCCAGCGCCTCGCGGAGGCGACGCAACAACGCGAAGAGGCCTCGGCACAACTTCAGACACCGGCCACGGACGATGCAAGCCCCGTGTTTGCGCAGGCCAAAAAGTGGCTGCTGGAGACGCGCTACGTGGCGCTGAGCACCGAGACCACGATGCTCGAGCAGGAACTTTCGACCCTGTCGTTGCGGAAGCAGTTGCTGGAGGCAAAATTCGATCAGGAAGCGGCCAACGTCGACTCGATCGGCGAGCGCATACGGGTGCTCGATGAACTGATCGATCGCAAACGCCGTCAGGCGGCGCAGCAGGAAACGACGGCAGCCGAGCAGACGCAGCGCGAGCTCGAGGGCATGCACCCGGTTTTGGTCGCGTTGTCCGAGGAAAACGCGGCGCTCTCGCGCGATGTCAACGACATCACCCAGCGGCTTCAGGCGCAGGATCTGGTGCGGCAGAACCTCGAGCAGCTCGCGGAGCAGCTCAGCGCCGATTACCAGGATGCCCGGGCAACCCTGGAGTCTGGCGAGGTCAACGACGATCTCGGTCGAATCCTGTTGCAGCAGCTCGACGCCCTGCCCGATCTGCGGCCCTTGACTCGAAACGACAAGCTGCGCAAGAGGGACCTCGCCGACCTCAACGTGAGCCGCTTGGAGCATCGCGCCGAGGCGCGACGCATCGCGGATACGGATGCCACCGTCGAACGGCTCATGCTGGAGCTGCAGGCCGATGCGTCGCAGCGCTCCGAGAACGAGGCTCAAGCCGATGCGGAGACCGAGGCGCAGAAGGCGCAGCTGCGGGAGCTGGTGCAGCAACGCAAGACACTGCTCGACAAGGCCTTGGAGGTGAACAGCCTCTTCGTCGGCAAGCTGCGGGAGCTCGATCAGGCCGAGCAGGCGTTGCTCGCGACCGCCGCCGAGTACGACGCCTACTTGGACGAGCAGCTACCCTGGTTGCGCAACGCCAAACCGATCCGCCTTGAGGACATCCGCGCGATGCCGAGCGAGCTCGGCGCTCGGCTCGCGGCAGCGGACCTGCCGGGCTTGCCGCGCCTGATTGGCCAGCAGCTCGCGCGCAGTCCCGCCTTCTGGCTCGCCGTGATCGGCGCTGGTGTCCTGCTCTGGCGGCGCCGAGCCATCATCACCGCCATCGAATCGATCACGCCCCGGATCGGCAAACCCACCACCGACCGCATGGGCCACACCGGGCGCGTGCTGGGCTTTACCCTGCTGCTCGCGGCGCCGCTGCCCCTGTTGTTGGGCGTCACAGGCTGGCAGCTCCAGGCCGGCGACGGCGCAACAGAGCTGTCCCACGCCCTGGGCAATGCGCTAACACGGGCCGCCCTGCATCTGTCCATTCTGTTCAGCCTGGGCGCCATCTGCCTGCCGCACGGGTTGGCGGCGGTCCATTTCCGCTGGCCGCAGCGCAACCTGACGCTGGTGCGAACCCAACTCAAACTCTTGGTCTGGCCGTTCGTGACCGCGGTCTTGATCGTTAATGTCGCGATTGGCATCAACCAGGCCGAGACCGGCGGCACCTTGGCCAAGCTCGGTCTGCTGCTTGGCTATCTGCCGCTGTCCTGGTTCCTGTACCGGGTGTTCCATCCCCGTCGTGGAGTGCTTGCACACCTGCGATCCGGTGGCGACTACCCGATGGTGTTCCGCACCTACCTGATCTGGTATCCGTTGCTCGTCGGCGCTCCCCTGGCATTGATCGTCCTCGCGTGGAGCGGTTACGTCTACACGGCCACGGCCTTCTCCCATCTGTTCCTGCTGACGCTCTGGTTCCTGCTTGCGCTGGTGTTGAGCAACGCGCTCGCGTTGCGTTGGCTGCGGGTCACCAGGCGGCGCCTCGCTTACGAAGCCGCCATGGAACGCCGACGCGCGGAGCAAGCCGAAGCCGAAGAGCAGGAGGCCCTCGCCGAGATGGGCGAGCTGCAGTTCGAGGAGCCGGAGGTGGACATTACGGCCCTGACCGACGAGACGCATGTGCTGATCCGCATCCTCATGCTCACCGCGGCCATCGTCGGCTTTTACCTGATCTGGTTCAGCGCCCTGCCGGCGCTGCACATCTTCGACGACCTGATCTTGTGGCACGGGACCGAGATCGTCGATGGCGCGGAGCAGCCGCTGCCCATCACGCTGGGCAGCCTGGGCAAAGCGCTGCTGTATGCCGTCGGCACCTGGGTGCTGGCGGATCGCCTCCCCGCCCTGTTGGAGATCTTGCTGCTGCAGCGCTTTCACATGACTGCTGCCGGCCGCTATACCCTGACCACGCTGACGACCTATATCGTCGTCGCGGTAGGTCTGTTGCTGGTGCTCAGCACGCTGGGCGCGCGTTGGTCGCAAGTGCAGTGGCTGGTGGCGGCCCTCAGCGTGGGCATCGGCTTCGGCCTGCAGGAAATCGTCGCCAACTTCATCAGCGGATTGATCATTCTCTTCGAGCGACCCATTCGCGTCGGCGATGCCGTCACCGTTGGCGACACCGACGGCGTGGTCACCAAGATCAAGATCCGCGCCACCACCATCCGCAACTGGGACGGCAAAGAGCTGCTGGTGCCGAACAAGGAGTTCATCACCGGACGTCTGCTCAATTGGTCGCTGTCGGACCAGACCACGCGGCTGGTCCTCGCCGTCGGCATCGCTTATGGATCGCCGGTGCGCCAGGCCATGGACCTGCTGGAGGAGGCGGCAGCCCAGAACCCCAACGTGCTCGATGAGCCTTCCCCCACGGTGATCTTCGAGACCTTCGGCGACAATGCGCTCGGCCTGTTGCTGCGCTGCTTCGTCGACTCCATCGATCTGCGCGTCAGCACCATCAGCGCGTTGAACGAGGCCATCAACGAGAAGTTCAATGCCGCTGGCATCACCATCGCCTTCCCGCAGCGCGATCTGCATCTCGACACCATCAAGCCGCTGCGGGTTCAGATCGAGCATTCCGGAACTGCTAGCGGATAGAGCCGTTTGCCCTATCGTTGTTGCCGTCGTTGTCGTAATCGCAATCGTCGTCGTCAAAAAGCAATGCAATTCGACCGTGAACAGCTCGATGTCTACCGGGTTTTTTTTCTGGTTCCCGCGCTCCAGAGACTGTGCAAGAATTCGCGCCGATCGTTGATCCGATGCCGCGCAGTGGCACCTGGGAGCGCCGGCATCTTGCCGGCCACGGCGCGAAGCGCCATTAGCTTCGCTCGCATGAACAATATCTTGCGCGTTCTTGGCCCATCCAGATCGCCGCCTGACGGCGGCGAGCCGGCAGGATGCCGGCGCTCCCAGAGGCGGCTTCGCCGCCAGGCAAGCGAATACTTGCACGATCGCTCCAGCGTGGGAGCAAGTCACGACGCTCCGGCGTCCCATGGGCGATGGGCTCGCAAAAGACTCGCCGCGGGAGCGGCGACACTGCATTCCCAGGCTGGAGCGTGGGAACGAGAGAGAATACTGGTCGGTATGGGCAGGTCGATTACGACAACGACAACGAAGCTAAAGGTAATCGCCAATGGCCTTGTCTACTTTGATTCCTGAACCGTTCACTAGCGGAGACCTATGAAGAGCATTCAGACATTACAACGTAAACGCCCATCCATCGCCGGTCACCGGGCGGTCTTCTCAGTCCTGGCGCTGACGGCCGCTATCACGCTTGGCCTCGCGCTGGGTAGCACCCAGGCCGCGGACAGCGGTGCACGTCGTCACGCACAGGGTGGCTACGATGCTGCCAACGCGACCTACACAGTCGCCGAGGGCGACAGGCTGAGTGCCATCGCCGAGCGCTTCGGCACGACCATCGACGCGATCAAGGCCGACAACAAGCTGCAGTCGGATGAGATCGGGGTTGGCGAGAGTCTGGTTCTCGCCGCCGCGGACGCGGATGAGACAAGCCCCAGCGCCAGCGCCATGCGGGCCGGTATTCCTACGTCCATCGCCGCGCCGGACAAGATCGAGACCCGCATCGGCGCGCTCGAATTCAAGGACGGCGTGCCGACTGCCCAGACCGCGCGGAAGGTCTACGACACGCTCGACTTCACCCGCGCCCTCAACGCCTACAACAACAGCTTCCGCGGCGCCTCGGCGCTGGCGATCAAGAAGGGCATGGAGAGCATCGGCGCCGGCAGTGGCGACATCGTCATCTTCGAAGAATTGATGGATTCCAGCTCACTGTTTCTGACGGCGAATGCGGACACGGTGTACTACCTCGGCTGGATCGATCTGTCCAAGGGGCCGGTGGTGATCGATCAACCCTCGGGCGGGCTCGGTGCGATCAACGACATGTGGTTCCAGTGGGTGATCGACATTGGCAAGCCGGGGCCGGACCGCGGTCTCGGCGGCAAGTACCTGATCGTCGGCCCCGACTATGACGGTCCGCTGCCCGAAGGCGGCTATTTCGTCGCGCACGCACGGACCAATACCGTGCTCTACGCGCTGCGCGCCTTCATTGAGAATGGCGATGATCCCAAACCCACGGTCAAGAACATCAAGGACAATCTCAAGATCTATCCCTACGCGGCCGGCAGCTACGGTACGCCCATTGCCGAGGCACTGAAAGGAGAGGTGCGGCTCGCGGGGGAGCCGAAGATGCCCGAGATGAAGTTCATCAACGCCAGCGGGATGGCGTTCAATACCATCCCGCCCAGCGATGTGAGCTTCTTCGAGATGCTCAACGAGAACGTCCAAAACGAGCCGGCCACCAGCTATGACGTGGAGCTCGCGGGGCAAATGGCCGCGATCGGGATCGTGCATGGCAAGGCGTTCGAGCCTGACGAGCGGATGAAGAAGATCCTGTCGGATGCAGCCGCGGTTGGACAGGGCGTGGGTCGTTCGCTCAACTGGCATTGGGCCGACAAGCATCCCGAGTGGGCGTACTACGACGGCTCGCAGTGGTGGAACATGCTGTTCGAGGGTGGAGCTTTGTTCGAGACCCCGCCGCCCGCGTTCGAGGACGGGATGTTCAAGCCCTTCCCGGCAACGGGGGCACGGACGCTCGATTCGCGCACGGACTTCTACTACAGCTACACGCTCGACAGCCCGGCGATGATCATGCGTATCCCCGGCGTCGGCTCACAGTACCTGATGGCCGGAACCGACTCGACCGGCACGCCGTTCGACGGATCCAAGACTTACAAGGTGACCCTGCCCAAGGACATTCCGGCAGCGGCGTTCTGGTCCTTTACGGTCTACGACAATCAGACCCGATCGATGCTCCAGACGCCCCAGAAATACCCGCGCGCCGGCTCGCAGAGCTATCCAACCCCGGCCGCGGAAGCGGCCGACGACGGTGCTACGGTTGTGTATTTCGCCCCCGAGAAGCCTGCAGGCGTGGCCGAAGGCAACTGGATACAGACCGATCCCGAGAAAGGTTGGTTCACCATCCTGCGCCTCTACAGCCCGTTGCCGTCCTTCTTCGACAAGACCTGGCGGCCGAGCGAGATCGAGCTGGTCGAGTAGGCTCGCGACGCGAGACCGGCCCCGAGCCTTGGGCTCGGCCGATGAGACCAGCCCAGCGCATCAGTAAAACGCGTACGACGTCGATCCGCGAATGCTTGGCGAGGCCGGAACGGACTTCCCCGGCGGCATCACTGCTGCCGCTGCTGGCCTCGATGTCCAGCCGCTTGGGCTGCCCGGTTCGACCCCGTCGGGGAAAAGGAGCCAGGCTCAACAAGGTCACAAG
>Ga0210085_1001281_pt1 | contig 10076 bp, 7 predicted proteins | sample China_Galinas_PW_5_FD_184866 | JGI IMG/M metagenome (GOLD analysis project Ga0210085, IMG submission 184866) | Wetland microbial communities from San Francisco Bay, California, USA, that impact long-term carbon sequestration - China_Galinas_PWC_D1... | ecosystem: Environmental > Aquatic > Marine... | reverse complement strand
ATACCCATATTCACATCGGTTTTGATCCACTGGATATAGGCAGCTATTGCGATTTCCCTTTCTTGTGCCTCTCCCCTGAAACGAATCTGTTCTCGTCTGAAATCAGTTTCAACTAAAAAATTGCAACTCGGGACTTCAGGATTAAAATCCAAGCTACATGCAGGGGACCCCATGAAAAAAATTCTCAAATTGTGCATACGCCTCTCCTGACAGGGCCTTCTCGGTGCTGTTAGGATAAGCAGGCGTTTTGGTTTAGGTGAAAAATTCAAATGAGGATTCGAACACTCCCCATTTCATAGCGTAGAAGGAGGGATCAAGATGACGAATATGTTAAAGTATATGGTGATTCATAGAGACCCCACAGTTCCCTGGTCTAAAATAGAAGAAAACTGGGCGAAACTCGCCAACGTCGAATCGGCCACCTGGGTTCGAACGTGCTACAACAAGGAAAAAGGCGTACGGTATTGCATATGGCTCGCTCCGAACGATAAAGCCTTGCAAAAGATCTTCTCTGACCTCGATATATCCTGGGAGTCTATGATAGAAGTCGAAGAAACAGTCCCGGATATGTGGGGTGGCAAGTGGAAAGTCCATCTTGAAGCCGAAGCCACAGCGGATACTTTAGGCGCCTTATAATTTCTTTAAAATCTTAGCCCAGCTATTTAAGCTGGGCTTTTTTTATTATCCCCACTGGGGTCCATTCGACCATAATCGAACCATTGATGGACATCGTACATCAACTTCTCATGGTCTGTCTTTAGGATGGCGTACGTACTTGCGGATTCAATTCCAATACTTCCTTGTAATCGACCACAATTTTTCATCCAGCATGTTGTGTTGATATCCGCATCGGCTTTCCGCGCTATGTAAGACGTATGAAAAGGGAGTGTATCCAGCGCCCCCGTGGCACACCGACATCTGGTAGTTAAACTTGTTTCGTTTCATCCTTAACGGTGTCTTCATTCCTTCTATCACACGTGCAAAAGGATTTATCCTCCTGTAAAGAAACCTGACACACCTTCCTATGGTCCTTGCCGAACTGGTTTTTTAAGTTACCGTTAATACATTAAATATATGCAGTATAGCAACTGGCACGCCGCTTGCTCAACCCTTAATTGGCTTATCCGTGACCCGTTCTGGCGTCGGATTGAATGACAAAAACCAGCTGGATGACTGAGCGTCTGTGTTTCTGCACCTGAGGAGTACACGGTATATGCAAGAACCGATGAACAATCTTCAAGAAAATGGTGTGAAGATAAAAGACTATTTTAGACAGTTGGAACGGCGATTTCGGCTGGGACTGCTGCTCGCTTTTTTGATTCTCATCGGGGCGTTGTCGCTCTATTTTCACTTTCAATTCCATTATACGCTCAAAGAGACCGGCCAACTGAACCTTATCGCCATTGCTGAAAGCCAACGCAACACGGTCGATCTTTTTTTACAAGAGCGGGTCATCAATATTCTCAGCCTTTTTCGGAGCAGCCATTTCAGCCTAACACCCACAAAACAGCAGGTGGGGGTCTTTCTGGAAAACTTGAGGCAGGTCAGCGATGCATTTATCGATGTCGGCCTTTTAAATGCCCAGGGACATCAAATTGGCTACGCCGGGCCTTTCCCCCAGCTTCGGGACAAGGACTACAGCTCGCAACAATGGTTCATCACCCTTCTATCGGAAAATCGCGCCCACTATATCAGCGACATCTACACCGGATTCAGAAACAAGCTGCATTTTACCATTGCCGTTAAGCAAATCGTCGACGGCCAAAACGTTATTTTACGCTCGACGCTCGATCCGGACAAGTTTTACCTGTTTTTGAGAACAATCCATCGCGGTAAAGGAAGCGAGTCCTTCATTATCAATAACGCCGGTATTTACCAAGTTGTCGATCCGGCCAGAGGTCAACTTTTCAGTGAGACCAACTATATCCCCCCCGTAGATCAGAACACAGGCGCACGTGAGATCAATCAGCATGGCGTATCGGTTTTGGTGGCCCATGCCTGGCTTAAAGAAACCGACTGGGCCTTAATGGTCAGCGAACCTCTGGCTCTGGCCTATGCGGAGCTTTACCGAGCGCGCCGGATTATGTTTATCAGTTCAGCGTTTATTATTCTCTTCGTCATTGCCGCCATTTGGAATGCCACGAATAGACTGATCGGTAAAGCCCGGGAGAATGCCGAAAAAAAGGAAGAGCTTTACACGCAGTTACTGCATGCTTCCAAATTGGCCTCACTTGGCGAACTGGCGACCGGTGTGGCACACGAAATCAACAATCCCTTAGCCATTATCATTGCAACGACCGGTGTCATTAAGGACCGGTTCAATCCTGAATTCAACCTCGACAATAATCCTGAGGCCATTTTACAGGATTTAGAAACCATCGATTCAGCAGTGATAAGAACCCGAGGCATTACCCAGCAACTGCTCAATTACGGACGCAAAAGCAACCCGAAACTGATCCCATCAGATGTAAACCATATCTTGGAGGATGTGCTCAGCGGTGTCAAAGAACGGGAACTTGCTCTGGCCGATATCTCTATCGAGCGCAATTTTGCCGAAAATCTGCAGGACGTTATGATTGATCCGGATCAGATCCGGCAGGTCTTCTTTAACCTCATCAATAATGCCGGCGACGCTATTTGCGCTCCCGGCAAAATCACCGTCGCCACCACTGCAAAGAATGGTCAACTGAGGGTTACGATTACCGATACCGGCCATGGACTGGATTCGGATCAAATAAAAAAGATTTTCGATCCTTTTTACTCCACCAAGGAGGTCGGCAAAGGTACCGGCTTAGGCCTGAGCGTTTCTCTGGGGATTATGGAGTCCATGGGCGGCACCATCGAAGTCCAGAGCCTGCCGGGAGTAGGAAGTGCATTTTCGATTGTCTTACCTATTAAGCCAATACAAGGAGGGGAGAATGAACTTTGAAGGGGTGCACCATAGATATTCTGAAGTTAAAGTGCTTCTTATTGATGACGAAGAGACGTTTCGCAAAGCCTTGGCTCAACAGTTGCAGACAAGAGGCTTCGTCGTGCTGGATACCGGCAACGGAGAAGATGCGATCAAAATTGTCAGGCATCAGAATCCGGAAGTCGTCATTCTTGATCAGAAGATGCCCGGCATGGACGGCATTCAAACATTAAAGGAAATCAAAAAAATCCGACCCGAAGTACAGGTTATTATGCATACAGGGCATGGCTCTATCGAGCTCGCTCGAATTACCGGCAAGAATGACGTTCTCTCTTTTATAGAGAAACCATGTCCGATAGACGACATCATCACTGCGATCCGGGCGGCACTAGAGGCGCGTATGCACGCCTTGGCCAAACACGAGATTCCCGAGATCAAGCCATCCGGATTAAAGGACCGACTATTCGGTGTACACAATTCTCGACCGGGGATTATTGCATTGGGAATACTACTTTTTGTGCTGATCATTTTCATGCCGGTTTCCAGGCAACTCACTTATTTGACCACGACCAAAAAACAAGGCGTAATGGGCGAGTCAATTGCCGGTTACGCCGATTACCGTCGGATGAAAACTGGGGAATCCATCAGCGACTATTATCCTGAAAAAACAAAGCTCTACAATACAGTGCCAGCAGCGGACGGCAAATTAAAGAAAACGCCTCTGCGACCGGAGCAAGTGGCATTCCGTGCTAAGGTTATGGTCGGCGTTTTGGTAGTTGCAGCGCTCTTCTGGGCCACAGGTGCGATTCCGATTGGGGTCACGGCACTGCTCGTGGGTGTGCTGATGTATTTTTTCGGCATTCTGCCCGCTGATCAGGTCGCAAGTGCCTTCGCCAAGGATTCGGTGGTATTTATTTTCGGCGTGCTGGCGGTTGCGGCCGCCATCAGCAAAACAGGCCTGGATCGCCGAATCGGCATGTTACTACTGGGTACCAGTACCACCTTGCGCCGGTTCGGTTTGGTTTTTGCTCCGCTACTGGCAGTAACCGCTTCCTTTTTGTCCGAACATGCCTTGGTCGCCTTTATCGCTCCGATCTTGATGTTGGCGTATATGGGTGCCATCAAAACGGCCGGCTTGAAAAAAGACAAGTATTTAGTGGTTATGATGCTGTTGATGCTTTCTTTTTGCGGCAACATTGGCGGCCCGGGCTCACCCGCTGCCGGCGGGCGCAACGCAGTGATGTTGGGTATATTTGCAGATTACGGTGTCCAGCTTTCTTTTGGGCAATGGGTAAAGTTGGGGCTTCCGTTCGTGCCTGTCATGGCGCTGGTCATCGGCGGGTACTTTTTGGTGGCTTTTCGCGGCAAAGTCCGGGTGCCATCTGTCAATATGTCCGCCGAAGTTCGACGCGAGTCTGAAAAGATCGGCAAAATGACCCCCGATGAATATAAAGCCGCGGCGGTTCTGGTTCTGCTCATCTTCCTTTGGGTTACCCTTTCCAGCAGATTCGGCATGGGAGGACCGGTTCTTTTATGCCTGGTTCTATTGAATGTCCTTGGGGTATTGCGTTGGCGGGATATCAATAGAATCCATTGGGATGTTGTTGCCCTGTACGCTGCGGCCAGCGCCATGGGATACGGACTAGCGGTCACCGGTGCTGCCCTGTGGCTGGCCTCCAGCCTCGTCTCCCTGCTGCCGGAAGTGCTAAAAAGCGGGACAGGTCTGTTAGTTTCAGCCAGTCTTATCACCGGAATTCTGACCAATTTTATGAGCGACGGAGCCACCGTGGCCGCCGTGGGGCCGGTTACCGTGCCCATGGCAACTCTCTCCGGGACATCTCCCTTGATGGTCGGCCTGGCCACTGCCTTTGCCTCATCTTTCGCCCACGTACTCATCATCGGAACACCCAATAACGCCATTGTTTTCAGCATTGCCAGAGACCCGGAAACCGGTGAACAACTGGTCACCATGAAAGATTTTTTTATCCATGGTTCGGCCGTATTTTTATTAAGCTTGATGGTTCTTTGGGTTTGGGTATTTTTCGGGTACTGGCGGTGGTTCGGCATCTAGTGTCTGACCTGCAATTTAGGCATTTGGGTTTAACCGTGACGAAAGGAGTGACAGTCATGCAAACGGATAAAATCAACATACTGATTGTGGACGATGAGGAGCAGTTCTTGAGTTCCATCAGCCGCAGCCTCGAGGTGCGGGACTTTAACGTGGTGACCGTAACCAGGGGAGAAAAAGCGATCGATGCTGCCCGGTCCCAGCCATTTGATATTGCCCTGGTTGATCTGAAAATGCCGGGTATGGATGGTGAAGCGACGTTAAAAGCCTTGAAAAAAGAGCATAAATGGCTGGAAGTGGTCATCCTTACCGGACATGGTACCATCGATTCGGCAGCTGAGTGCACTCGCAGCGGGGCCTATTCTTTCCTGCAGAAGCCCTGCGAACTGGATCAGCTCTTGGAAGTGCTAACCAGTGCCTATAAAAAGAAGGTGATGAACAAGAAAAAAATGGATGAACGCAAAATGGATGAGCTAATGAAGATTTCCATGACCCGCTCTCCGCGAGAAATCCTGAGGAAACTGAGAGAAATAGAAAAGGAAAGCTAACATGTGAAATCAAAGTGTCGTCGACCCATCGTCATTGGGCTCCAACCGGGCCGACTATCCGGTATGGATTTATGGCACGGTTACTTTAATGGATTGATTTTCTTACGTGATCGAACTATTTAATGATCATTAAGACACGGCATGGGGTGTCCCTATACCAAAGTGATAGCCGTTTAGCCATCATTTCGCGGGTGCGCTTTGGTTCATCCGACATATATTGCAAATTCAACGCTACCTTGATCTTAGAGACATGTGGAAACGATTGAATCTGAGACAACGGATTTATGCCACCCTGTCAGGGTTGGTGGGAATCACTTTTCTGGGCGGCCTGGTGATGGTCTGGTACACGTATCGCGTGGAAGAGGTTATGGTCGATATCATCGATAAGAATGTCGTTGGGCTGCAAACAGCCGAAGCTCTCGAGACCGCCATCGTAAATCAGAAAGGATTTGTCTCCTACTATTATTTGGATGGCGATCCGGATTGGCTCAAGCAACTGGATGATTACCGGCGAATATTCAGTGAACGGCTCAAAGAGGCCCGTCAGTCAGCGCAAAATCAACAACAGACGGAAGCAATAGAACAAATCCAAATCCAGTACGAACAGTATATCACACTTAAGGACCAGGTCATTGCGCAATACAAAGCCGGGGAGCGCAACGCCGTCACAGCACTGCACCGGAGGGTCCGCAGTCAGTTTTTTACCATTCTGGATCTGTGCGAAAAATATAAAAACATGCACATCCAAAGCGTGCTTGCGGCACAGAATCTTACGAGTGCGCGAGCGACGCAACTCCGCACGATTGCCGCGGTTGCCATAGCAGTCAATATTATCCTGGCGTTCTTCCTGGCGTTTATACTGATAAAGCAGGTATTAAACCCTATTGCGCGTTTACTGCAGACAACATCCCCGGGCGGACGAGTTGAAAATCCGGACAACGTGGTGATCGCTTTGGGCCGAAGCGTTGAGGGGCTCATTCAGAATGTGGATCAAACCCAGTCTGAACTGGCCAAAAGTCGGGAGCACCTCCTGCAGGTTGAAAAAATGGCCATGGTGGGTAAGCTGGCCGCTGGAATGGCGCACAGTATTCGCAACCCCTTCACGTCCGTCAAGATGCGGTTGTTTTCACTGGGCCGCACGTTGACTCTCAATGCGGCCCAAAAAGAAGACTTTGATGTTATTTCCGGAGAGATTCGCCACATCGACACGATAGTCCAGAATTTTTTGGAATTTTCGCGCCCCCCCAAACTGGTGATGCAATCGGTCAACCCGTCTTCGGTCGTTGACAACACCCTCAAATTACTGACGCAGCGGTTAAAATCCTACAACGTCAACGTCCAGATCGTTCGCGCCAGAAAACTGCCGGATGTATCGGCCGATCCGGAACAGCTGAAGGAGGTGTTTGTCAATCTTTTTATCAATGCCTGCGAGGCCATGGGGAATGGTGGTACAATTACTGTCCACGAAGATGTGCACCATGAAAAAGCTCTCCAGAAGGTGGCCCGGATTCGGATATCAGACGATGGGCCGGGTATACCGGGCACCATAATCGACAGAGTTCTGGAGCCGTTCTTCACCACGAAAGAAGAGGGCACCGGACTCGGGTTGAGCATCGCCTCCAGGATCATCGAGGAGCATGGCGGACGTATTGAGGTATCTTCGGTTGAATACCAGGGAACGACGTTTACCATTACCCTGCCGGCTATAGGAGACACGCCTTGAGCACGATATTAATTATCGACGACGATGACCAGCTGCGAAAAAGTTTCCACAAACTACTGACTGAAGAAGGTTACTCAGTTAAGAGTGCTGCTTCCGGCGAAAGTGCACTCGTCCTCTTGAAAGAGGAGCTGCCCGATCTGGTGGTTCTGGATCTGCGTCTTCCGGGAATCAACGGCATTGAAACTTTTAGCGCCATTCATCAAATCGAACCCAAATTGCCGGTGATCATCATGACCGCGTTCGGGACGACGGAGACCGCCATTGAAGCCACCAAATTGGGAGCCTTTGACTACATTCTAAAACCGTTTGAAATTCCGGACATGCTCTCCATCATCCAGCAGGCCTTGGAGGCCGGCCGCTTCATGCGCTCGCCGGTCACCATGAATGGTGTGCCAACGGCCGATGCCAGAGAGGCCATAATCGGCCGCAGTAAACCGATGCAGGCTGTCTACAAGGCCATCGGCCGCGTTTCCGCCTCCGACGCCAGCGTTCTCATACGCGGCGAATCCGGGACAGGTAAAGAACTCGTGGCCCGTGCGATTTATCAGCACAGCCTCAGATCCGATAACCCGTTTCTGGTAATAAACTGCGTCGCCATACCCGAAAATCTGCTCGAGAGCGAACTGTTCGGCTATGAAAAAGGGGCTTTCACCGGCGCCACCCACCGCCGCATCGGTAAAATCGAGCAGGCTAACGGTGGAACCGTATTTCTTGATGAAATCGGAGATATGCCCTTCGCTATCCAGGCCAAGATCTTACGGCTACTCCAGGAAAAAAGTATCGAACGCCTCGGCGGTCGGGAAACCATAACTGTGGATGTCCGGATTATCGCCGCCACAAATCGCAACCTGGAGCACGCCATCGCGGATGGTCGTTTTCGGGAAGACCTCTACTACCGCCTCAAGGTCGTCACCATATCTCTACCTCCCCTGAGAGATCGGACGGAAGACATCCCCATTTTGACCGATTATTTTATGCGCCGTTTTTCCGCTGAACTCGACATAGACAATCCCGGGATCGCGCCCGGCGTCCTGGAAGTCCTAACGATCAATCCTTGGGCGGGTAATATTCGCGAACTCGCCAATACCATCCAAAAAGCCTTGATCTTCAACCGCGGCGCCCCAATATGTGAAAAGGACATCCATCAGACCATTGACGCGGAATCCACCGGTGTCGTTGCCTCCCAGGAAGACACCGATGATGTTATCCGCCAATGGGCGGGTAACATCCTTAATAGCCGCGAACAGAAGAATCTCTTCGACACCTGCATGGATCGTATCTCCGAAATACTGATCAGCGAAGCACTGCGAATGACCGGCGGCAACCGCACGCGGGCCGCTCAGTTGCTCGGATTGTCCCGTCCCACCCTCCACGCGAAGATCGAAAAGCATCATCTCCGATTTGAAACAACGGTAACCAAGAAATCTTCACCGTTACCCTAACAAACCGCGACCGGATCACAATTCTCCACCAAAGACAAGAAGCCGCTACAGCCCTCTCCCCAGCCACTGTCCGGTAGATTCTTGTCTTTACAGCCTGGAAAAATACCTGACATCAAATTGCGTCATCCGCCAGCACCGCACACCGCCAATAACGTTTTTATCTATAAATATTGATAGGTCAGCAACAGTCACGGCGACTGCAAACTGGCATGGACTTTGCTTTTTTCACTATACAGAGCCGAAGTGAACCGATACGATCCGGACAGTCGGGATCGTCCTTCGGGAAACGCTCGGACGGGTATTCAGGTTGATACACCGCAACTTTCAAGGTGAGGAAGAAGAAAAATGGGTAATATAAAGTCAATAATGGCAGCTTGCGATTTTTCGGAATATACGCCACGAGTCGTTTCCTATGCGGTTGATCTCGCCAAGGACCTGCATGCCAAACTGATGGTCGTGAACATCATCAACCAGAGGGACGTCGAGATGATGCGCAAAGTTTCCTTACAAGCTCCGGAATTCAAAATCGACAAGTACCTCGAAGACCTTGAAAGAGAGCGCCTGGAATTGATGGACGGTCTGGTCAATGATGCCGGTGGTACCGGCCTCGAAATCGAAAAAGTGATCCGGGTCGGCGTGCCTTTCAAGGCCCTTCTTGAAGTGATCGAGGACCAGGGAGCCGACATGCTGGTCATGGGGACCAAGGGTCGCGGCAATCTGATCGGCGTACTCTTTGGATCTACGGCAGAGAAGGTGTTCCGCCGCTGCCCGATTTCGCTTGTCAGCATAAGGGCGGAAGAAAAATAGATCGCAGGAAAGAGTAAAGAAAACTCGTGCCGGCTCAACAAAGGAGGTTGGACCATGCTGGTAAAAAACTGGATGAGCAAACAATCCGTCACCGTCGATGTCGACGGATCGATGCAGGACGCGATGAGCTTGATTAAAAAGCATGACATTCGCATGCTGCCGGTGATGAAAAAAGGCAAACTGGTCGGCATCATCACCGACCGGGACCTGAAACGGGCCTCGGCCTCCGATGCCACCACTCTCGAAATTCATGAACTTCTGTACCTTTTATCCAAAATCAAGATCAAGGACATCATGAGCCGGAACCCGATCACGGTGCCGGTCGACTTTACGGTGGAGGAAACCGCCGAAGTGCTTCTAAAGAACAAGATTTCCGGGGCCCCGGTGGTGGACAAGTCCGGCAAAATCATCGGGGTGATCACGCAGTCGGATATTTTCAGAGTGCTGATCGCCCTTACCGGGGTCGGCAACCGCGGCATTCAGTTTGCCTTTAAACTCGAGGACCGGCCCGGTTCGATCAAGGAAGTGGCCGATGTCGTCCGCGATTTCGGCGGACGGATGGTCAGCATCCTGACGT
>Ga0210085_1001280_pt1 | contig 10076 bp, 7 predicted proteins | sample China_Galinas_PW_5_FD_184866 | JGI IMG/M metagenome (GOLD analysis project Ga0210085, IMG submission 184866) | Wetland microbial communities from San Francisco Bay, California, USA, that impact long-term carbon sequestration - China_Galinas_PWC_D1... | ecosystem: Environmental > Aquatic > Marine... | reverse complement strand
GCCCGGCGGCCCATTAAACAATCTGTCACGAAAAGATGCCATGGCTTTGTTTCATAATGGTTTGGAACAGGTGATTCCTAAAGCTGAAGAACTGAACGTAAAAATCCTGGTGGAACCCGAGCCGGACCTGTTGATGGAAAATACAAAAGAGTTCAAGCCTTTTATCAAGGACGTCCGGTCACAGATGGTGGGGCTGAATTTTGATATCGGCCATTTTTTTTGTGCCGGCGAGGACCCGTCTGAAGCCTTTGAAGCGCTGTTTGAATACGTGGGCCATGTGCATATCGAAGACATTGCCGTGACCAGGGTCCACAATCATCTCATTGCCGGTCATGGCGTAATTCGGTTTCTCGACATCTTCAAGACCATGGCAAAGCTGAAATACCGGGGCGACATCAGCCTGGAACTCTACCCCTATGTGGACACACCGGAATCGGCTGGCCGGGAAAGCCTCGAATATCTTCGCCCCATTTTTAAAAAGGCCGGTTTAAATATTACATAAATTTTATTTATCGTACGACTAACACCGGGATCTTCACCTGGTGACGCACCGGAGCAACGGTTTGTCCCCAAAGAAGGTCTCCCAGCAAGCGGTGCCCGTGAGACCCCATGACCAACATATCTACTTTGTGCGATGCAGCATATTTGATAAGTTCCTTGGAGGGGTCGCCATGGGGGAGCGCGATCTCCACCACAACCCCCGAAGAGCGCACCTCCTCAGCAATTTCCAGCAGGTATTGTTCATCTTCACGCGTGTGTTCGTCATATACATCGTTGCTATAGACTTGTGATGGAGCGGAATCGACCACATGGATCAGGGTCAGCATCGCTTTTTCTGCCTTTGCCAAAGATAGGGCCCGACTGACAATTGCAGCATCGCCGTCATCCCGCCCCAGGGCTGCTGCAATATGCTTCAAGCGTTGTGTTTCAATCCTTTCGATAGTTATCGAGGTTCCGGTGACTTTCTCTTCTTTCCAGCTCTTTTCCCCGCGAATCAACGGAAGTATTAATATGTAAACGAGGAACAATGAAACCGCAGCCGCGAGGCCAATGGCCAGAATTGATACAATCAATGGAGCGCCGCCCTGGAGCCATTCCATGATCTGGTCAAACACCAGTTTGCCGTTCAGCACGATGATGATGGCAGAGGTAATCCAAGCCAACACCTTTACCCACAATCTGCTGGCAAAGGAACCCATCTTCAGCTTATCATTCGTAAAATGTACCAGCGGAACGATGGCAAACGGCAACTGTAAGCTGAGAATTACCTGACTGAGAATCAACAGTTTGTAGGTGCCCTGATCCCCTGAGATCGAAATGACCACCACTGCCGGCAGCAGCGCGATAGAGCGTGTGATCAGTCTTCGAATATAGGGTCTTAGCCGAATCCTGACAAACCCTTCCATCACGATTTGCCCGGCCAGCGTGCCTGTCAACGTGGAGCTTTGACCGGCCGCAAGCAGTGCCAGTCCGAAAGCGATGGGAGCAACCTGGGTACCAAGAAGTTGTTCGAGCAATTTATGGGCCTGCTGAATCTCGGTTACGACAATCCCGTGTCGATAAAACACGGCCGCTGCAAGGATGAGGATCGCGGCGTTGACAAAAAAGGCCGCATTCAACGCGATGGCGGAATCGATAAGGTTATACTTGCAAGCCTGCGCTTTCGAATCAGCCATCCGCGATACCTGGCGCGTCTGCACCAGGGAAGAGTGCAGGTAAAGATTGTGCGGCATCACGGTAGCTCCAATGATCCCGATAATGATATATAGCGACCCTACCGGAAGGGAAGGGACCAGCCCGGCTGCAGCAGCGCCCCAATCCGGCTTCGCCAGAAACAGGTCGACAATGAAACCACCGGCAATGACGCTGATCAGCGACAGAATGAAGGCTTCCATTTTACGAATCCCTAATTTCTGGATCGCAAGCAGCAGGAACGTATCGAACAGGGTGACGAGCGCGCCCCAGAGCAGGGGAAGGCCGAAGAGAAGATTCAACCCGAGGATGGTACCCAACACCTCCGCGAGATCGCAGGCAGCAATTGCGATTTCGCACAGGATCCAAAGCACAAAGGATGCCGCTTTTGAATATTCTGATCGGCAGGCTTGCGCAAGGTCTTTGCCGGTGACAATTCCGAGCCGAGCCGCCAAGGTTTGCACGAGTATCGCCATCATGTTCGACATCAGGATCACCCAGATCAGCGCATAACCGAAGCGTGAGCCTCCTTCCAGATCGGTCGCCCAGTTGCCCGGGTCCATGTAGCCCACACTAACGAGGTAGGCCGGGCCTGCAAAAGCAAATATGCGCTTCCATAACTTGGGATGCTGAGTCTTGACGGTACTATGAACCTCTTCAAGGGATTTGTCGTGGGAATGAGACACGGATGGTGTTGTAATACTTTCTTTTGTGCTCATGTACCTGTATTTTCCTCCTACCCTGTAATTTACAACAAATGGTTTCTATATAATTGCATAAAACAGGATTATAGTATCGAGAAAAAACCATGCAACCACATTATTCGGTTATGGGAACAAATTCTCTCCAATATATGATGTCTGTCTGATTTATCAATAAAAATATTCCAGGTATCAGCGGCCTTGCCTGTCCCGCATTGCGGGAGTCAGAGTTCTTTGGCTCTGCCTGAAGAATCGCTGCAAGAGTTTGAAGTGAACTAAAGTTTAAAGTGAGCTAAAGTTAAGGAATTCTGTCAATTATATAAAAACATCGGCTTCCGGCTCGTAGAGCCTACAGCTCGGAGAGAGCGAAGCGACACCATAACTTTAGGCACTTTTAACTTATACGGTTTTAAGTAAAATGTTCCCTTTCAGGGGTAAGCCAAAGCCGGGCCCTCTGGACCCGGATATTTACTTTACAATGCAGAACTTTTACGCAGCCAGGTGAATGCTTTTATAAAACCTTGCCATCTCTTGAGGTTCATCTCTGATAACAACTGTTTTCTGTCACGAAGTGAGGGATACCTTCTATTTCAAGTTGAATAGTCCTTTATGATTCCAAGTCTTTTTTCTTCCGGTTAAATTCTTCTTTGTCGATTTCACCCTTTGCATAACGCTTCTTCAAGATATCTAGAGGTGTTTCAATGATCGAACCATCGGAGCCTTTTGATTTTGAAACCTGAAACAAAAAATAAACAACAACACCGACTAAAACCGGAACTATTAACCACATAAATCCTCCTCCGTAACCATATCCCATCATATGTCCCCAATTGCCCATAGGACCACTGTATGGACCTTGTGCACAAGCGAAAAATGTTAGTAATGAAAGTATTATTAAATTACCATCTGCCAGTTGGCGGCATCTGCTTCCCAGGATGGTTTTGGTCCCGTCATAAATGATTCATTTACAAATCGGCCTTAGTCTATGGCCCCGGCCCGACAGCGGGGGACGAAAAGTGTATCTCAAAGGTACAGGTCTTTAGTAGTATGGCGGGTACTGCATCAGGTAAAGATAAGATGCAGCGGCTTCTTCCGTCGTGATATAAGGATATGCGGGCATTCTCTGACCGCCCATCATCATCATTCTCGATCCAAGCTCAACCTGCCAGACAACGCTTTGCATCGACTGCTCCCAGGGGAAACTGGCCAGTGATGGGATAGTTCCTTGCATCATCCCCATGCGCCCCCTTCCGGGACCCGCGGCGGGATGACAGATATGGCAGGTTCCTTTCACCAGGTGTTCGCCCACACGGGAAACGGATTGCTTAACAAGAATTTCTTTCCCCTGCGATTCAGGGGCGCCAACGTGCGCCTTTAGATACTTAAACAAAGCATTGACTTCTTCTCGATCAAGATGCCTGAAAGGAGGCATTTTTTTGCCCCCTTTTTGAAGCCGCTGACGGATGCTTTCCTCCGCTTGCGCTGCAAGTTGTTTTGCCAGATCCTCACCGATCGGACGGCCCAATTTCTTCATCCGTTTTTCAAGAATAGCGGGTGATGTTCCCTGAAACGGACCAATGAGGGAGTTGATTTCAGGCGGAGCCCCATTGCCGTTCGGTCCGTGGCAGGACCGGCAATTCAGACGGAACAGATCTATACCGGCGAGGAAAAACTGCTCACCCATCAGTTTTTTCACTTCAGAGGGACTGAGTCGGTCGTTGGAATATGATCGTCCCATCATTCCCCCCATACCCATCCCCATGCGACCGCCCGAGCGTGCCGTTTCCACTGGAAATTCCGGTTCTTTCCGAGGTGATGGGGGCGGCGGATCATAGCCTCCCATTTCTCCCATCGCCGTGCCCCTGATGTCGAAGATTCCCATTTGCTTGAGCCAACTGGGACCACGAACGGGGGTTACAACATTACCAGGTTCGACGATTTGCTTGTCGCTCACTCCGGACTGGCCGGCAGATTGACTGTCCCTGGGCTTCCCATTATCCGCAGACACGAGAAGCGCCATGAAGATGATAAAGATTCCGGTAAGTACCGGACCGATAAAAGCTGCAACTCTAACTCGCATGATCGTCTCCTTAAGTTTTCTTATGTTATTATATTTTCTCTTCCGACATAGAACCAGTTCCCGGCCATTTGTAAACTTGTCTATTTCTTTTTCTCCGGGACATTCTCGACGGTCTGATTTCTGGAAATGATTTCAATGTCCGGTTTCTCCCGAAGTCGACGGATCCACCCCGTATTTATATCCGGCATCCAGTACAGCCGATAATAGCCCGGGGGAGCTTCATGAAAAACATAACGCCCCTGAGAATCTGTCTGTGTTTTCAGGACAATTTCGTCATGCGGAGATTTTTCTTTATCTGCCGAAAACCATGTCTTGAGGGCTGCCAAGGAAAACCCCGTGTACCTTTCGAGAACGATCTTCACTTTACGGTTTTTCAGTGGTTTTCCCTGCCAGGTGATCACCCCTTCCACGCTGCCCATCTCTTCCTTTAGCAACTTCTGGTGGGCATTCATGTTCGCCGGAAAACCGGAGATGTGTCCGGTTTCAGCTTTTCCGATTTTCTCAGGTGGTGCTTCAGACCGGATCGCCTTTTCATTCCCCTGGGAAAGACTGGGAGCGGTTGCTTCCTGTTCCACGGGAAGCGTCCCTGCCCGGGTCTTCTGTGGAACGACCTGGATACTGCGACGCGGAATTTTCAGTATCAAATAATCCTCTCCTTCTTCCCAGATAACCTTGTCTGAAAGAGGCGTCGAATGTTCGTTCCCGCTTCTGGATACGGACTTTATCGCCTCCTTCGGAAACCGTATCGTCACACTCTGATCATCCTCTCCGACAACGATGCCGGTCTGAGAACCCTTTTGATTCTGAAACTGGATTTCATCTGCAAAGCATGGAAAAGAAACCAGGCAGGTCAGAATAATGACAAACAACAGCCCTGTTCGTCTTTTTGCGGTCATAAAAATCCTCCAATGAAATATTTCTTATACTATGGCTATCTCCTTGTCAGCCCCTTGAATTCCACGGTTGTGATTTTCCCCGCCTCCACCGTTACCGGCTGTGAAACTGTCTTGAGTTTTTCGTTCCAGACTTTCAACTGATAAGTTCCCGGCGGTACATTCTTTATTTCAAAATTTCCTATATTGTCAGTCAGAGAAAAATAGGGATTTTGTAAAACAACCACATAAGCGCTCATTTCCGGATGGATAATGCAAAGAAGGGGAACCTCTCCCAGATTATTAAAGAGTTCGGTCTTTTTGACACCTGTGCCGTATATTCCGAGGTTAAAGGGTGTTGCCGAGCCGGGAGGCGAAAATACATTATGGTCCACGGTATCATCATTGGTAAAGTCAACCGTGGAACCTTTTAGAACCGGAAGGACGTGAGGCAGAAAAACCATGCCTTTCTGACTCATATGGGGATTTTCCTTGGGAGGCGGAAACTTTCCGTTCACGTGGTCAATGTAAACCAGCGCCTGATACCGTCTGACATATGGGGAATCAACCACCCCCCTGATCGTTCCTCCCTGTTCTCCGGCTTTAACCTGCGGTGCCTGAACGGCAAAATCGAGTGAGAAAATGAGCAACGCACCACCCCACAATAATCCGAACATAAATAATTTTTTTATGGTTTTCATCATGTCTATTCCCCCCTTGATCTCTGCTATATATGCAATTTGAATAAAGTCCGGTTTCCCAAATACCTCGGTCCATTTGTCCGGTTTCCAATGATGGCGTTTCGGCAAACCGTTTCGGATGACTGCCCTTTTCTAAAACGCCCAATCCAATCGGAAGGCCATCTGATCGTCATCCTTTTTCTCGCCTCCGGCTGCTTCAGCAACCTCATTTGTCGTATAAATCCTCCCTTCCAAATTGACCCTTATATTTGCCCGTAGGAGCATCGTCGAACCCACGATGAATCTCGCCTGGTCTTTGTTATCGACATTTTTTACGGAAAGGTTTTCATATCTTAGATATGGTACCATCCATGGATAAACAAAATACTCTGTTTCGGCAAACCAGATATCCTTTTCCTCATCGGTCTGGTCATTGTTGCCGTTTATGTATCCACCGGCCAGAGAAAGATTCTTATAATTGAGGCGAACATCCCCTCCGATCCGATCAAATGTATCGGCATTCACGCCGAGATAGCCCCTGTAAGCAAAAAATCCGAAAAGAACCGAATCATCCCGCCAGTATCCCGATGGGGTAGTGCCAACTCCACCCGCCTCAGATTTGCCTCCGGAGCCGTCATATCCAAGTCCTCCGAATTTCAAGGCAAAGCTCGCATACATATCCTTTTCGCTGTTGTCCCGATCTGCCTCCACGACACCGACACCATAGCGCCAATGCCGGCCAAACCCGTTCGCTTGAAAACCGGGTTCGTTATCCAGACCAAGCTCGGTAACGTAAAGGTAGTCTTCTATAGTAAAGCTGTTTTCATTCCTTGTATTCGGCAAAGCAATCGTTTGCCTGCCCACATTGCCCGCTTTGATGTTAAAATGATGTTCCCCGACAATCTTTGAAAAAAGGTTCTCCCACATCAGCCATGCCAGAGGCGTTGTCGTGGTCGAATCATCTTCTTCCTTTTCAAATTCTAATTGTGCATAAAAGGCAAAATCTTCACCAAATGCGCCTGCGCCGAGGAGCGACACCTCTGATGGAAAATTGAAATCGCTGCGATTTGTTTGTGTCCCGTAGGGGTGGTAATTCACATCTCCAATAGCCCGAATGGAAAGGGGCGGCATTCCCGGAATAGTGGACGGCCAAATCGCCTGGGGGAAAACTTTCTTGTAAGCCTCGGCGCCCATGGAGACAGGCTGTTCTTTCACATAAATTTCATCCGCCTCCGGGAGTTTGTACCCGTTCATTCTGAATGATTCCCCCATTGCGGTCAGTCTGGGAAACGGGGCATGGCATAACACGCAGGATGTTTTGTATTTTCTTGCAAATGCCGGAATCGCATTCGCGTTACCGGGAAAAAATGTGAGAAAAAGAATTGATAAAACGACTAAAAAAATGCTCCCCAATAATATCCGCCTCAATTTTACCTCCTTCCCCGGAGTCAAGATGAAAATGACGCCTGATCAGAAAATTAATTTTATAGCAGGATGGAACACCAAGGTATCGTCTCATCTTTGATGACATTGAAACACAAAGATAATATCCTTTTCGTTCATGAAATAGTACGCATCACGAACTGCTGTATCCGATCCTTTGATACGAGAATAATACTCCATAGAAATCATGCCTTTTAAGACCTGAGATATCCTGCAAGTATCTATTTTCACTAAAAAAGGGATACGGTAATACCGTATCTCAAAAATTATACCCTGTTACCTTTTTGTCTTAACATGAAATCCGTTAAATTGAAAGATATCCAGCTCGAACAGTAAATATCAAGTCGAGATCGTTAAAAAGATATCTATTCCATTCAAAAAAACGAAGTGTCATATTTGATCGTACCTGCAATAGGATAGTTCATGATTAAAATTTTAATCAATGCAAATGAATCTTGCACTCTTGTTTAGGCAACCTCGGGATAAAAACCCTGAGGCCTTTGCAAAACGCCCCCTTTTGCCCAATCTTCTCGTTAGACTCAAATTTTAATCCTCGAAATACTCACTGTATATCTGTGGTTAAAATTTTCGTCCTCCTTAACCTTGAGCCCCGGTTAAATATTTAGAACGGATTTAACTGGGCAGGCAAAATTGAACATTTTTCAAAGGTCTCACCCTGTGCACAGAAAAATGTGCATCAATGCACGATTTTCTGTGCACTTTCAATTTTCTTATCTCTCCTCCGATTTCCCATATTATCCAATTCATGCGTTTTGAAATATCTGCACACCCAAACATGACCGTTTGAAATCTCATTTAAATAAAGGTGTTGTGTGAACTTCAAGATAAGAAAACTCTTCTCGAATCCTGCTGGTTTTAAGAGAGAAATCTTTTTGGCACATGTGTTGCAAAAATATTTCTTTAACTCGAAGTTTTTTGGGTTTTAGGGCAAGAATGCACAAATTATTGTGCATTATTAAACACTGAATTTTACTTTCCAGAAAATATTTCTGAAGTATTGAAGACAAGATTCGAATTTTAATCGTCATGCATCCATAACAAATTATATTAGGAGAGAAATCATGAAGGATGTCCTTAAAAAAGCTCAAGAATACTGGATGAGCGCCGGGCGAAACGGTTTGGCCCATTATAGAGCCGCAGAGATTGCAGCGAAACGCAACCGGCAAATCGGCATCCCCAATGTTGCCTTGTCGTCCATAGTGGCAACATCGGTTTTTGCGACATTAAGCGAAAGTGTTGACGTTAGGATTAAATTCGCGACCGGGGCGATCGCCCTTATTACCGCGATACTAGCTGCACTGCAAGCATTCTTAAGCTTTGGCAATCGTGCAGAAAAACATAAAGCTGCCGGGGCAAAGTATGGAAGCATAAAAAGAAAGATCGATATGTTCATTCTTGAGTTTTCCGAAAAACAGCATGCGCAAGAAAGAGATAGCGCGATTGCCAAACTTATTGATATTTCTAATGAGCTCAATTCGCTTGCAAACGATTCACCCACACTGACAGAGAAGGTTTATAACATCGCCAAAATAGCTTTTGATGGAAGTCAAAAAAATCCCTAGCGTCTTCTTTGCGCAATTCTTAAATACTCACTCAAGATGATGTAGCAGATACAAGCAATAATGCAGGCGCAGGAATTGGCCAAAAAGACCGTTTATGGATGGACACCCGGCTAAAGCGTCGGTTGGTCAGCCGGTTAGTGCAATACATGAAGGAGGATATCATGGATACGGAATTTCATTATTACATGACAGGAATAATTGCAAAAGCTGCAGGCTTCAGTGACGATGAAGCCAAAACCATTGCAACGGCTTCAGAATATGTTGATGAAAATGATGTGTGTCTAACAATAGAAGACCGGTCGAACGGTGAATCATATGAAAACTATATTTCACAGACCATGAATATTTTGAAACCCAAAAGAAAATTAATGAGAATATACCCTGTTTTTCACTTTGTGCCCGGCAAGCCTATGGATGAAAGGGCATGCCGATGCGACGGCAAAATGCATTTATTAAACACAACCCCTGATAATGACATAGCCAATAAGATGTTTGATTTGTCTTTCAAGGCTTCTAAAGATACGAGACTCTATCGTATAGGGATCGCCACCCATGCATATGCCGACACATGGGCTCATCAGAATTTTGTCGGCTGGTACGATTTTTTCAATGACATAAATCTGGATGTAAAGCCTGATATCGGGCATGCCAACGCCGAGCATCATCCGGATTGGCCCGCCCATCGGTGGGAAGATGCGCGCCTTGTTAATGATGGAATTGACAATACGGAACGTTTTCTCGATGCTGCTAAAAAAATTTACGGGAAATATCAAAATTATAATAAGCAAATGAAGAGAAAGGCGAATACCGGATGGAAAACATTATGCAGTCAACTGATCAATGCCATGGGGGAGTCATTTTCCGGAAGTTACAACTATGGACGTGAAGATCGTATAAACCGTTACAGGGAACTGGCACCGTGGCTGGGTGACTTTGATGAATCGGAATGGTTTAAAGATGCCATAGACATAAAAGTGCGGGGATTAAAAGACTCTGAAAAGGGATTGCTTTCGATGTTCACCATG
>Ga0210085_1001279_pt1 | contig 10078 bp, 11 predicted proteins | sample China_Galinas_PW_5_FD_184866 | JGI IMG/M metagenome (GOLD analysis project Ga0210085, IMG submission 184866) | Wetland microbial communities from San Francisco Bay, California, USA, that impact long-term carbon sequestration - China_Galinas_PWC_D1... | ecosystem: Environmental > Aquatic > Marine... | reverse complement strand
GATGCACAGCGCGCTCGACGCTCCGATGGGCTTGCCCAGCAGCTCGACCAGCGCCGCTTCGATGGCCCGGTTCTTGACGCCGGCGGATGTGAGCAGCAGTTTCATGTGTGTCTCCGGGAAACGCTCGTGGAGCTGGCGCGCGACGAGCCGACCGCGCGAGGCCGCGACCATGAAGTCTGCACCACCTGAGACAGTAGGCCCTTGCCGGGGGGTCATGAGGCATTCGTGGCCATGCGCGGGACGGTGGCCACCACCAACGAGGACGGCAGCTGGAACGGGACCGTGAGCGGCGCGGGGCTGACGGGCAACGACTGGCACGTACTCATGCAGCTCGACGGCGGGCGCCTACGAGGGACTGTCCCGCCACGCTGATGCCCGGCACCGCGAGGCAGACCGGGGGACGGTCACGGGCGTGATCTACGCTGGCGCCGACCTCGATCCAAGCCAGCGCCCAGCATCCACCGCGGCGACCGAGTAGCTCCAGCACCGCCACCTTCACCCGCGACGGCGCCTTCGCGGGCGGACCCGGTCCGGAGGCGCTGTTCGCGCGTCCGGTAGCCTAGTGGTGACCACGAAGCGAAGACGCGGGTGCGAAATGACTGACGAACCGGAGAAGACGAGCAGCTCGCTCGACGGCAGCGAGGTGCCCCACGAGGAGTGGCCCAGCTGGTGCGAACAGGCCACCGCCGACCACCACGGTCGCGAGGTCCGCCTGCGTCAGGCCGACGAGGCGCTCGGAGAGGTCAGCCTCGCGGCTGGCCAGAAGCTGGTCGCTATCGTCCACGACGCCCTCGGCTCGACCGAGGCGCTCACCATCAAGTGTGGCTCGAGCGCGATACCAGTGAGCTACGTCGTGGCCCAGCCGCAGGCGATCCGCCAGCAGCGAAACCACAGCGGCGAGCTGGAGAGCTTCAGCGTCATCGATTCGACCGGGCGCACGACCTTCGTCGGCTTCGCCTGACAGACGCCTATCCCGACGCGGACTATCCAGCCTCGCCGGCGATGAGCGTCCGGAGCGTGTCGCGCGACCCTGAGAGGATGAGCTCCTCGCCCGCCTGGAGGCGTCGGTCGGCCGGGGGATTGGCGTCGTACTCGCCCCGACCGCGCACGATGGCCAGGGTGAAGATCCCACGCGCCAGGAGCTCACCCACGCTCGTGCCGTCGAGCGGACCGCCGGCCGCGACGCGGTATTCCTCGATGGAGAAGGAGATGTGCGCGCGTGACAGTGCGGCATCGATGTAGTCGCTGACCGCCGGCCGCACCGCGAGCTCTGCGATGCGGTGGCCAGCCATGGTGTACGGCGAGACGATGCGGTTGGCGCCGGCCCGCTTCAGTCGAGCCTCGGCCACCGGGGCATTGGCCCGGCCGACGATGAAGAGCCCCCGGCTCAACGTCCGTGCCGACAGCACCACGTAGACGTTGTAGGCGTCCTCGTCCATGGTCGCGACCAGGCCCGCGGCGCGCTCGATGCCCGCAGCGATGAGGGTGGCCTCGTCGGTCGCGTCGCCGACCACGACCAGGTAGCCATCCTCTCGCGCCCGGTCGATCGAATCGGGCCGGATATCGACCACCACCACGTTGCGCCCGCTGTCGCGCAGCTCGGCCGCGACGGTGGAACCCACGCGGCCGTATCCACAGACGATGTAGTGGTCGGCCATGCCCGCGATCCGTTCCTGCATCTTCCTCTGCTCCCTTCGACCACTGCCGATCTCCGCCAGCACGACCTCGGCCATGATGCCCACTCCGCCGAAGATGAGGGCCGTGCCCACCAGCGACGCGGCCATGGCCACCAGGCGACCGGCCCCATCGAGCGGGCGGACCTCGCCGAACCCCACGGTCGTGAGCGTGATGACGGTCATGTAGAGAGCGTCGTAGAAGGTCCATCCCTCGATGGCCTCGAAGAGGATCGTGAAGGTGATCATCGCGATGACGACCGCGAGGACCCAGGCCCGCACGTGTGCCCGCGTGACGCGGGTACGCAGCGGGGTCTCCTCCACCGTGCTCGATGCTCCGTCCCGGTGAGGTGTCGAGACGCTCACACCGATGAGTCTAGTCGTCCGGAGCTCGCGAAAAGCGCTCAGTGCTGCGTGAGCTGCGCCTCGTAGCCGCGCAGGTCGGCGACCGAGACATTGCCGCCGCAGAGCACGAGCACGACGTGATCCGTCGGTCCGAATCGGTCAGCTACACCATCGAAGGCCGCGAGCGTGCAGGCAGCCGCCAGCTCCGGCAAGACCTTGACCCGCTCGAGCAGGAGGACCAGTGCGGCGTACGCCTGCGCATCGGTCACCACCAACGAGTCGTGGAGATGCTCGCGGGCGAAGTCGTAGGCCACGGCCGACAGATAGGGTGACCCCAGCGTGCGGGCCAGGCTCGTCGGTGTCATCGAGAGCGGGTGGCCGGCGGCAAGCGAGTCGTGGAGCACCTGCGCCCCGTCCGTCTCGACAGCCCAGATCCGGGCGCTCGGGCGGAGCGCGAGGACCGCCGAGCCGACACCGGTGATGAGGCCGCCACCGCCGACGCTGACGAACACGTCGGTCAGCTCCGGCAGGTCCTCCACCAGCTCCAGACCGAGGGTGCCATCGCCGGCCATCATGGCCGGATGGTCGAAGGGGTGGGCGACCACCATCCCTTCCCGCCCCAGCTCCTCGGCGCGCTCGAACATGGCCGCGATGTCGGCGGCGATCTCGACGGTCGCGCCGTAGCCGCGCGTGGCCGCCACGTAGTTGTGCGGGGTCGTCTGGGGCATGAGCACGGTGGTGGAGACGCCCAGGACGGAACCGGCATAGGCCAGGCCCTGGGCGAAGTTGCCGCCCGACACGCCGACGAAGTGATCGGCGCCGGTCGCTGCCTTCAGGTCCAGGAGCTGGTTGAAGGCTCCCCGCGGCTTGAACGAACCGGTCTTCTGGAAGAGCTCGAGCTTGAGATAGACGTTGGTGCCGGACCGGTCCGACAGCGTGGTGCTGCGGAGGAGGGGAGTGCGATGGACCAGGCGAGCGGTCCGTTCGCGTGCGGCGCGGATGTCGTCGAGGGGGAGCACGCTACCGACCTTACGGCATCGAACCCCCGCACGCGGCCGGTTCGACGATCTCCAGGAAACGCCGGCAGGCCCGGGTCAGGGCTCGACGGGCGAGTCCGGGTCCATGCCCCACTCCACATAGGAGTCGTAGTAGACGCTCACATCCTCGTGGCCCAGGAGCACGCTTAGCGCATACCACGCCTGCGCTGCGCGGTTGCCGATGGTGCAGTAGGTGATGACCCGCGACGACGAGTCGATGCCCACAGCCTCGAGGGCTTGCCGCAGCTCGTCATCATGCCGGAACGCTCCCTCGCTCGTGCGCAGGGCGTCGATCGGCAGGTGGATCGCTCCCGGGATGTGGCCTGGCCGGCCCTTGGACTCGGGTGCGCCGGAGGGCCAGAATTGCCGGCCTGTGTACTCGGCCTCCGAACGCACGTCCAACAGGATCCCCGGCCGTTCCGCTGGTGCAGCGGCCACTTCTGCGGTCGAGGTGATGAATCTGTGCTGGCCCGGCAGGTCGTAGTCGGTCGCCGGCGGCGCCGGGGTCTCGCTGGACCACGTGCCCCCGGCGTCGATCCAGCGCTCCCGCGGGCCGTCCATGAGGCGCACCCGATCGTGGCCACACGAACGAAGCAGCCAGTACCCGAGATGTGCAGCGTAGCCGTAGGTGATGACCGTGGTATCAGGGCCGATGCCCGAGCGTCGGACCAGTGCCGCCAGCTCCGCATCGGAGATGACCGAGTAGTCCTGACCGCGCAGGTCGCCGTAGGCGTCCCACAAGACAGCGCCGGGGATATGGCCCTCGCGGTACTTCGCCGGGCTGACATCGACCTCCACGATGCGCACGCTGGGATCGTGGAGATGAGTGGCGATGTCGTCGGGCTGGACCCGGGTGTCGTCAGTGGGCATGGCTTCCTCGCGCTGCGGCGTGTCTGACCCCCGGCGCCCCACGGGAACGAGCGACCGAACCGCGACTCGCCCGTGCCCGACGGAACACCCGCCCCAGCATAGGCTTCGGCACAAGCGCCGGACGAGACCGGCCGTCCACTACACTCGTTCGATGCCGACGCTCCGGGAGCACCTGGACTCCCCACAGTTCACCGACGCCGACGGAGAATCGGTTGGCGAAAGCGTGGTCGGCCGCGTTGGCGGCACATGGGTCAAGTCCGGAGAGCCGCGCTGGAAGGCCTACCTCTTCTACCTGATCTGCCTTGGCGGCGGCGCGGGACTGGTCCTGACCGGCGGTGGTGAGCTCGACATCTTCGCCATGTTCGGTCTCCTTTGCGTCGGGCTGGGCATCTTCGGCGTCGTCGAGACGCTCCGCAACAAGCCCTTCACGCGCATCTTCGGAGGGCCTCCGCCGCCGTCTGAATGAGCCTCCGAAATCTCTCTGAGGCGGACACCACAGGGCCGTCCGGCACGGTCGGATCGGCTGCGCAGATGGGTACTCCGGCCCTATCCAGTCGCGCCGCCTTCCCGGCAGGCTGAAGCCCAAGAGCCGAAACGGGCATCCACGACGAGGCATCCGTCCCACGATGCAGGCGTCACCGGTCGGCGTATCCGCGCTCGAGAAGGGGGAACCATGCGAGCTTTCAGAACGACCCTCGCCGGATCGGTGGTGATCGCGCTGCTGGTCGGGCTCGGCGGTGCAGCCATCGCCCAGACCGATGAGGTCACACCTGTGGCCACCACCGGGACCCTGGAGATCGCCGCTCCGACGACGACCGATGATGGCACGGTCAACGTCCACACCTGGACCGCCGAAGATCCGCGCCTGAGCGGGACGGCTACCTATACCGGCACGTGGCAGCTGTACGACCCGCCCTCCGAGGAATGCGACGATCCCAGCCGCACCGAAGGCGCCATGTACGAGATCGTCAATGACGGCGGGACCTGGCACTGCGCCGGCGTGAACGCGCCGATCCCGGGGCCTGACGGTGCCCGCAACGTGCACGTGCTGGCCCTGACCGGCACCGGCGACTACGAGGGCCTCTACGCCTACATCATGATCGACTGGAGTACGGAGCCCTTCACCTTCAGCGCGCTCATCACGCCGAACAAGGTGCCCCTCGAACCCGTCATGCAGGGCTAGCGTCACTCTCGCGCGCGAAATCGACGACCTCAGTCACCTCGTCCCGGTGATAGGGGATGGGCGTCCCCTGCATGAAGCCGCGCGACGAGGTGACCACGCAGTAGAGCTTGCCGGCCTCCAGGATGGCGACCACGACCTCGTGACCGTCGTGTGATTCGATTTGCCCCACCTCGTCCTGGCGGTCGACGCCTTCGACGCGGTGGGCGAGTCGGAAGATGCGCCGCGGTGTGGCCGGGAAGCCGTTGTCGCGGGCGAACCGAACCACCGCTTCGCGGTACTTCTCGGCCTGCTCCCGCGAACGCGCCCCGGGGAAGAAGAAGGGCGGTATCGGGTCAGACATGTGGCCATTGTGCCCGAGGGTGCGACCCGCGCTGCGACGCCGGGTCGGCGTGCGATAGGCTCGGATCCCATCGGAGCAGCTGCGGGCAGGGAGAGGAAGCCACATGGATGCGGACGTCGCGGTCGACGCCTTCTCACGCGTGCTGCCCGTCCTGCTGCTGGTGGGCCTGGGTGCGTTGTTCCGGCGTTCGGGCTTCCTGAGCGCGGGTGCGATCGACGGCCTGCGCAAGCTCGTCCTCAACGTCACCCTCCCGTCCGCCCTGTTCCTGGCCTTCCTCCGCACCGGGCTGGAGGCGCAGTACGCCGTCATCGTCATCAGCGTCTTCGGCGCCTGCCTGCTGATGCTCGCGGTGGGCCCCTGGCTCCGCCGCGGTGTGGGCGTGCGCAGCGAGGCCATGCCCAGCCTCATGGCCGGCTTCGAAGCCGGCATGATCGGCTACGCCCTCTACTCGGCCATCTTCGGCAGCGAGCACCTCTATCGTTTCGCAGTCGTCGACCTGGGGCAGGTGCTGTTCGTCTTCTTCGTGCTCGCGCCGGTGGTCACGCGCTGGGCCAGTGGCCAGACGCCGCCGCTATCGGCGACGGTCGAAGCCTTCGTCAGGACGCCCGTCATCATCGCCATCGTGGTCGGTGTCGCCGGCAGCCTGCTGGGCCTGGGTGAGGGGCTCGAGTCGAACTCGATCACGGGCGCGGGTCTCGAGACGCTGGCCATGCTGGCCGCGGTCACGACGCCGGCCATCGCCATCGTCATCGGCTACTCGACCTCCTTCTCCGCCGGCTCGCTGGTCGACCCGGCCAAGACGCTCCTGGTGCGTCTGCCCATCTGGATCGCTGCGGCGGTGCTCTTCAACGCGCTGGTCATCGAGGGCTGGCTGGGGCTGGACCGGCTCTTCGCGGCTGCGGTGATGACCATGGCCGTGCTGCCGCCGCCCTTCGTGGTCCCACTCTTCATGGCCCGAGCGCGCGGGCGAGACGTGAGCGACGACCCCGACCACGACTACCTGGCCAACACGCTCTCGCTCGCGACCGTGGTGACCCTCGTGCTGATCACGCTCGTGGGCGTCGTCTACGCCACGTAGCTGTCACCGATGGCGCGGGGCACCGTTCGCCGGCCCCTCTTGTGGGGGTGCCACGAGCGCGCTGTCGGCAAGGCGCCGGCGGACAGGCCGCGACGGTCAGTGGCCGACGATGGTGGCGAAGCGCTGGTGGTACTCGGGCGGCTCCATGGCGCTGGCGAAGTAATAGTCCACGGAGATGATGGAGCCGGCATCGAGCTTGACCAGGGCCACGATATGGTCGGGGCCGTGGGCGCCCGCCGCGTCCTCGATCACGCCCTGGCCGATCCACATCTGCGACTCGCCGGTCACCGACCGCCAGTCGATGCGCGGCGGTTCGCCGGTGCGGCTGCGGTACATGCCCATGATGCGCTCACGGCCGATGAACCTCTCACCCATCTGCGGACGACCTTCCACGGCGCCCGGGGCAAGGAGCTTCTCGTACGTGTCCAGGTCCCACTCGGCGAACGCGCGCAGGAACTTGCGGGCGACGACGCCCTCTTTCATGTGGCTGGTACCTCCTGTTCCACAGCATCGTAGCCGGTCTGGGCCCGGCCCGGTGCCGGGGAGAGCAGCCGCCGACTCGGGCGCGCGGTGACTCGCCGATCGCCGGCGATGGCCCGGCAGCCGTCCGAGGATGACCCGTGGACCGCGCGAGGGGGCGAGTCGGCCCATCCGGCGGTTCGGCCATCGCGGATACCATCGACCCCACGATGACCGACACTGCTGCACCCCACAACGCCCAGGACGATCCGTCCACCACCCGCAAGCCCGCCCGCGGGTCGCTACGGACCTTCTTCAAGCCCCGCTCCGTAGCGCTCATCGGTGCCACCGAGAAGGCCGGCTCGGTCGGCCGCACCATCCTCACCAATCTCATCGCCAGCCCCTTCGGCGGCACCGTCTACCCGGTCAATCCCAAGCGCCCCAGCGTGCTCGGCATCCAGAGCCACCCGAGCGTCTCCGCCATCCCCGAGCAGGTCGACCTGGCGGTCATCGTGACGCCGCCGGCGAGCATCCCCGGCATCATCGAGGAATGCGGCAAAGCCGGCGTGCCCACCGCGGTCGTGATCTCGGCCGGCTTCAAGGAGGTCGGTGAGGAAGGCGCCAGGCTCGAGCAGGAGCTCGTGGCCAAGGCCAGGCAATACGGCATCCGCGTCATCGGGCCCAACTGCCTGGGGGTCATGAACCCCGTGTCCGGCCTCAATGCCACCTTCGCCGCAGGCATGGCCAACAAGGGTCGGGTCAGCTTCATCGGACAGTCGGGTGCGCTCATCACGGCCATCCTCGACTGGAGCCTGCGCGAAGGTGCCGGCTTCAGCAGCATCGTCTCGCTCGGGTCGATGGCCGACGTGGGCTGGGGTGACCTCATCGACTACCTGGGCGACGATCCCGATACCGACGCCATCGTGATCTACATGGAGACCGTGGGCGATGCTCGCGGCTTCCTCTCGGCCGTCCGCGAGGTCGCGTTGCAGAAGCCGATCATCGTGATGAAGCCCGGCCGCACGGCCGAGGCCTCGCGCGCGGCGGCTTCGCACACCGGCTCCATGACCGGCTCGGACGCGGTCCTCGACACCGCCTTCAAGCGCACCGGCGTGCTGCGCGCCGACCGCATCAGCGACCTCTTCTACTTCGCCGAGATCCTGGGCAAGCAGCCGCTACCCAAGGGGCCCAACCTGACCGTGCTGACCAACGCCGGCGGACCCGGCGTGCTGGCCACGGACGCGCTCATCCGCCACGGCGGCAAGCTGACCACGCTGAGCGATGAGACCATCGCCAGGCTAGACGAGGTCCTGCCCGCCACCTGGCCCAAGGACAACCCCGTCGACATCATCGGCGACGCCCCGCCCGACCGCTACGCGGCAGCCCTCGACATCCTCAAGACCGATGAGGATAGCGACGGCCTCCTGGTCATCCTCACGCCCCAGGCCATGACCGACCCGACCAAGACGGCGCGCGAGATCATCCCGCATACCGTCGGGACAGAGAAGCCGATCATGGTCAGCTGGATGGGTGGCAGCGAGATCGAGGCCGGTGAACGCATCCTGGGCGAGGCCGGCTTCGCCACCTTCCCCTATCCCGACAGTGCGGCCATCATGTTCACCGAGCTGGTCGCGTACAGCGAGAACCTCAAGATGCTGTACGAGACGCCCGGCCTGACGCCCGAATGGGTGCGCGGCCCGCAGCGCGAACGCGCCAGCGAGCTCATCGAGCACGCCCGCGCCGAAGGCCGAACGACCCTTTCCGAGCCCGAGTCCAAGGAGCTCCTTGACGCCTACGGCATCCCCGTGGCCGAGACGCGCGTGGCCAGCTCAGCGGACGAGGCCGTCGGCGCTGCGGACGACATCGGCTATCCGGTGGTGGTCAAGCTGGTGAGCCACACCATCACCCACAAGTCGGACGTGGGCGGCGTGCGCCTGGACCTGAAGGACGCCGAGGCGGTGCGCGAGGCCTTCAGCGGCATCGAGGCCAACGTCACCGAGCAGTACAGCGCGAGCGACTTCGAGGGCGTCTCGGTCCAGCCCATGATCGACCGCACCGGCTACGAGCTCATCCTCGGCAGCAGCATCGATCCCCAGTTCGGGCCGGTGCTCCTGTTCGGCCTCGGCGGCGTCCTGGTGGAGGTGTTCAAGGACAGCGCCCTGGGCCTGCCACCGCTGACCGCCACGCTCGCCCGCCGCATGATGGAGCGGACCAAGATCTACAACGCCCTCAAGGGCGTGCGTGGGCAGAAGAGCGTGGATATGGCGGCGCTGGAACAGCTGCTGGTGCGCTTCAGCGAGCTGGTCGTGGAGCAGCCGGCCATCGCCGAGCTCGACATCAACCCGCTGTTGGCGTCGTCGGAGCGGCTGATGGCGCTCGACGCCCGGGTCATCCTGCAGCCCAAGGAAGTGGCCGACGAGGACCTGCCCAAGCCGGCCATCCGACCCTACCCCCGCAAGTACGTGCAGTCGTGGAAGAGTGCGTCCGGCCTCGACTTCGTCATCCGCCCGATCCGTCCTGAGGACGAGTCGCTCGTGGTCGACTTCCACGGCCGGCTCGGGCCTGAGACCGTCTACCAGCGCTACTTCACCAAGCTCGGGTACGAGCAGCGCATCGCGCACGAGCGCCTCGTGCGCGTCTGCTTCACCGACTACGACCGCGAGATCGCGCTCGTGGCGGAACGACTCGACGCCGGCAAGCTGCGCATCGCGGCCATCGCCCGGCTCATCCGCCTGCGCGAGGCCAGCACGGCCGAGTTCAGCCTCATCGTGGCTGACGACTATCACGGCCACGGTTTGGGGACCGAGATGGTGCGGCGGCTCATCGATGTCGGGCGCCAGGAGGGCCTCGAGCTGCTCGTGGGCGAGATCCTCGGCGCCAACGGCGGGATGGTCCGCATCTGCGAAGAGCTGGGCTTCACCGTCAGCGCTGACGACGACGGCGAGACCCTGCGGGCCGAGCTGGTGCTCTAGGCCGGCGGGATCGACTCGCCTACCCGTCCATCGCGTCCGACTGCACCGGCCGGGAACGGTAGCGACCCACCAGCTCGCGCCGGGCCAGCTGGTTGCGCACCGGCGGCAGCCCCTGCTCCAT
>Ga0210085_1001278_pt1 | contig 10078 bp, 6 predicted proteins | sample China_Galinas_PW_5_FD_184866 | JGI IMG/M metagenome (GOLD analysis project Ga0210085, IMG submission 184866) | Wetland microbial communities from San Francisco Bay, California, USA, that impact long-term carbon sequestration - China_Galinas_PWC_D1... | ecosystem: Environmental > Aquatic > Marine... | reverse complement strand
ATGCGAAAATTCGCATTGACAAACCCAATTCGACAAATTCATTTCGCGATTGAATGAAAGCAAGTCGCGCACGGCCATTCGGGGAGGCCGGCACGAGTGAAAAAAACAGAGTTTCCATTCAGGCACAAATTAACGTTGCGGGTGTCCTGAAAAAATGGCCTGATCCACGAAATATCGGTTAGTATTCATCTGGTTACTTTCGAATTCCGCACTGGTTTCGGTCAGGACGGACAATAATCAGAAGCCCCTGGTGAATCTATGCATTGACACTATTAATTGAATCGCAGATTGTTTCCTGCAAATTCATTGACGTTGTCGCGCCCACGCGCATCGCGGGAAATGCCCGGCATCTCTGGATAAAGGCAATTACGCAAAAGGAGTGATACGAGCCCGGCGCAAAAGCATGGGGCACCAGCGTTCAGACCGCCCCTATGGGATTGTCCCCGGGATCGATGGGCTTGGCTCCTCGACCCATCGCGACGATGAATAGGAGGATCTGAACGGCTACCCTGGACGCGTAGGGAAGCGATGGTGGACACCAGTCGCTTTCAAGTTCTCAGGCACTTGAAATCAGCGTATCCGTCCTAGCCGGCTCGACCACGAATACTCCGCTCGATCTCCTCGGCGACCAGGTCGACGATGATCGCGGCAGCCCTTAGCGCACCCTGATCACGGTCACGCTCTGACGATTCGCCTGCGGTCGCCGGGATTGGACAAAGCGCGGCCAGGGCCTCGCCGAGCTGGCGGCGCAGCTCGTTCCTGCCCTTCCGGGCAACCAAGTGCCCATCGGCGAGGGAGGGTGCGCTCGCCGCCGCCCCTGTTGCCGTTGGGTTCTTGGGCCGGGCTTGGTCGAGCATATCCCTGGCCCTTTGCAGGGCATCCAGCGCCTCTTGCTTCTGAGCATCCAGCAGGGTGAAGACCTGGGCCCGGCGCTCCTCCAGCGAGCGCATGACGGTTTCCCTGTTGGCCAGAGCGGCAGCGATCGCATCCGCCGCAGGAGCACCCTGCGGCGCTGCGGAGGGCACGGGAGGACCGGCGTTGCTCTGAGCGCTCGGGTCGTTCGGTTGGGTCATACGCATCTCCTGGCAAGGCTTCGCCTAAGGCCGATAGGCATGATCTCACCGTGTCGCACAACCGGCTCGCGGTACCTGAAAGTTCTCTGTCGCTCGGGAAATTCGGCGATTCGGAGCCCCTGGAGCGCACCTCGGCTCAGAGGTCCGATCCCGAGCCTGTGCGTGGGAGACGCCGCTCCAGGTCGCGAGCCAGGTCGGCCGTGAGCTTCAAGACCTCTTCGCGGACCTTTTCCGCAGCCTGGCGCTCGGCCTCGCTCGGCAGGTTGAGGCGGACCAGCTCGTCCATACTCTTCGTCGCCTGGTCCGAGAAGGACTTGAGCGACCCGAGGATAGATTGCTCCAGGCCCCCAAGACTCCGATTGGCTGCGATCCGGCGCTCGAGGATCGATTGGATCAGGTCTGCGCCGCTGGTCTTTGGATCGGTACCCATCACGCCCCGGAACCCGCCGAAGGTGGATACGTGGGTGCCGATGATGGGGGAGTACCCGGCGGTGGTGCGGCAGGCCCGGGCTTGGGGCCGGGGGTAGGCCCGAGCTCGGACTCCAAGGCTGCGATCAGCTGTTCCATCCCCTCCTTCAGCTTCCGCGCCAGGTCCAGCAATCGGCTCGCCAAATCCCGCGTCTCCGCCTTGACGTGCTCCATCCGTTCGACCTCGTCCTGCACGGCCTCGACGGCACTTTCAACCGCGGCGATCGCCCCGTCGTCGGGCTCGTGCGCGCCTGCGTTCGCCACCGAACGCGACCGGGCGAGCGTGAGATCCTGGAGTGCGATTGCCTCGCGAGCCACGGCAGTTGCCTGGGACTCCGGACAATCGCCGTCGGAAATCGGTTGGATGGGTGTGGGTTGCATGGTGGGTGTCTCCTCGGTAGACCGGACCCTTGCGGGGTTCAACGCACGTCTCCCCTATGTAGACGTGGCCGGCGGCGCCTTGTGAAGCGGGGAGCTGCATATGCGGCTTTTCCCCGGCCGGGCAAGGCGAGCATCCCTAGGGGCTGTTGACAATTACCGTTCACGGTCCGATTGCGGCCCTTTCCCGCGCTGACCGTGCTGCGGCTCGTCGCAATAGCTCGACGATTCCTCCTCGCCGCACCTTGTCAGCACGAAAAATGCCTCGCAATCGCCCTCGCTCAGGCAAATGTCAACAGCCCCTAAAGCTCGGTGAAATCACGAACGGGGACAAGGTTCAGGGAGGCCAGGTGCCACAGCGCCGGATCCGCCGCCCCAGGCTTACCCGCAAGCCTCGCGCCCAGGGGACATGACAGTTCACGGAGTGCCGCCCCGGGGCGTCTTTGGGCTAACGCCGTCGTGAGGGACCAACATGCCCCCAGTCACCAGTTTCGTCCTGCCCGTTGCCGAGGGTGCGAGTGTCCTGATCGTCCGCCGGGTCCTGATACAACGTCGTTCCAATGGCATGGCCATCCGCGGACGGATCCCCGCCAACGCCGGTCAATGGGCCTTGGTCGGCGGTTTGGCCGATCCGTCCCTGACACCTGAGGAGGGTGCTCGACAGCTCTTCCTGGACCAGACCGGGGTTGCTCTGTCCGACCCGGCGATCGCGGCTCGCTATGGTGTCGTCAGTCAGCGCCTTCAATCCCTTCAGGACGCGAATTACAATTCCTTCTACCTGCTTATCGTTTTCTTGCCGGCCGCCGGGCTTGCGAGCCTCCGCTCCGACATCACAACGGCGCTGGACTCGGCACGCGTTGCCGACGGGGTGCTCGACAAGGTCGACACCCTGAGCAGGGCCTCGGCCCTGCTCGAGCTAGGGCCCCTGGTGCCGCCCCCCGATAGCTGGCGCAGCTACCTGGTCGCCAACTATTTCGGGGGCCAGCAGCCCGGGCCACTCAACACCGGCATCGATGTGCTCACGGCCCAAATCGCCGTGCGTACCAAGGACAGCGATACCTTCTATCGCATCGCCCTGCAGCAGGCTGGGTCCGATGTCGGTCCGCCACCGTTCTCACCGGTTCTCACCGGCCTCGAGGTCCTCGGAGCCGAGCAGAACAAGGCCGGGGTCTGGTATCAGGCGTACAGCCGGGACGGATGGATCACGATCCAGGCCTGCACCGATCCGGTCGCAACCGATGCTCAGGTCTTCTGGCAGGGCGGACAGCCCCATCCCACGGGGCTCCCCGAGCTGCGGGCAGTCCCCTTGGATGTACTGACCCCCAAGGGGAGGCCCCAGGCCATTCAGGTGACCCTGGGCGGGGTCACGCTCTCGGTGCAGATCATGGTGGTCCCGAATCTGCTGCGGCTCGAGGTGGTCGGGGCCGAATCCCTGGGCGCCGAGCGCTGGCAGGTGGAGACGACGTCCGGCACGAGGACCCGGGTGCGGGCCCTGGTCGAGCCGGATTCGCCCGAGGCCCGCGCCTGGCTGGTGTGGAGCTGTGGCGAGCCTTGCCCGGGCACGCCGGACAACGCCTGCCGCCAGATCAAGGCCGCCGAGCTCAAGGGCCCCAACGACCCCCTGCCGGTCAGCGTTCGCATCGATCTCGGCTGATCCTCGCGTCCAAGGAGACAGAGCATGCCATTCGAGCTCCGCGCCCTGATCACCTGCATCCCCTACCTTAGGCTGGAGGTCGCGGGTGCCACCCAGCTTTCCTCAGGCACCTGGATCGCGGATTACAACCCGGCAGGTGGCAACGTCACGATCACCGCCTATGCACCCCTCGCAACCCCCATCGTCTGGGCCATTGCCAACGGAGTCGGGGCCCCGGGTCTGAACGGTGACACCTACGACGTGCCTCTCAACAACGCCCTTAACATCAATCCGATGGGCACTAGCATCCAGGTCACGGCAACCGCCGGCCCTCTTACACAAACAGTGAGCGCAGAGGTCAAGCCGCTCCTGACCGGGCTTGACTGGGTGGCCGGTCAGTATGCCTTCGTGGACCCCAACGGTGGCTGGTATGCCTACGACCTGAGCGGCCCCCTCGGGGCCGGGGCCAACGCCATTACTGCGAACCTCCAGGCCGCGGTGCAGCCGTCCACGGCCAACGCCTGGACACATCTGGTGTGGACTGCCGCCACCACGGCCCTGCCATTGGCCCCCATGCCACTCATTCCGATCAACGGCAACCAGGTCCAAGGGATTCCCCTCGACGCCACGCGCAATCTGCGGGTCACGGTCGAGGTCTCCGGGAGCACCCAGGCCATCCGCCAGCAGGACCTGGACGTGCGCCCGCCCGGCAACGGGGCCAACGGGCTGGCCAACAGCTTGGGGCTGACCCTGGACGCCTTCACGTTCGCCGGGGCCGGGCGCTTCAGCGTGGCCCAGGAGGACAACGCCAACTTCAATCAACCTTACCCAGCCCTGTGGCAGCGCAATCCGGCCCGTAGCCCCCCCCAAGGCTACAGTGCGAACAGTGCCTTGAGCCTGAACGGAATCACCCTGGGGGTGGCCAATGCCCCCACCGCGCCGACCCAGGTCCAAGCCAGGGCCTGCATCCTGCTCGCCAATCCCGGGGGGGCTGGCCCGATCCTGCTCCAGGCGACGAGCCCTGCGGTAGCGGTCAACCCCGGTGTCGTCTTGGGTGCGTCCGCGGTCCTCGGCACTCTGGTGCTCGGCAACCTGCCCAATCGGGTCATGCGCCTCACCCCGCTGCTGATCTTCTGGGAGGTGTCGACCAACGCCGGGCGCGCCTGGTCTCCGCTGGCGGTTACGGAATCGCCGGTCTACGTCACTGCCCAGATGCCGGTGGCCACCACCCGGGGTCCACTGAACTCGGGGGCCGGTCCGGTCTTCACCTACCTCTCGCTGGTGGATATGTCCTGCGGTTCTGCGGAGGGCCAAGCGGGTGGCCCGGGCAACGCGTCGGCGGTGAAGGCAGCGATCTACAGCCTCTTCAACCCGGCCAACCCGAACCCCCAGGTCAGGCGGCTAAACGCACCCGCTGGCCCGCCTTCCAACCTGATCTATTGGTGGAACCACGCGGCAGGGGCGCAACCGGCGCAGAGCTTGAACGGACGTAGCCCGCTGCCCCCCTTTGGTGGGGGCGACTTGTTCAGCAACCCGAACAGCAACATCGCCTGCGGGGTCTGGGCGGACCTACTTATTGCCATGTGGGCGCTGCATGGGGACGGCACAGCGCACAAAATCCAGGTCATGGCGGCCTCACCGGCAAATCGAGGGGCAAACGCTCTGGCGAACGTGGTCAACGGCTCCGTATTCCTTGTGCGCAACTGGCTTTATGGCGCACACGGCGCGCTCGATGCGAACAACTACACGCATCAGGCGGTATCCCTGGCCACATTCAACGCGGTGAGCCAAGTCGCGGCGCCGGACCCGGTCGCGGGCCAGAATAACCCGACGCCGCCTGAAGGCTTCGAAAACCACTACATCGTCCTCGACACGACTACGGGGAACTTCTACGACCCCAGTTACGGAACTGTGCCGCAGAATCGGAACGGCTGGGTTACCGTATCCCTCGCTGGGTTGGCGGCCCCCAGGTTGGCGGCCCCCAGGTTGCCGCTCCCCGTGTGGGATGCCGGGTTCGCGACCGCATTCGGACCTAATCCATCGGACATTGATCCCAACCTCCAGTCGGTCGCGCTCAGAGACGAGATGGCGGGAAATTGGATACCTTGAGCGTTCCCGGTGCCGACCGATATCAGGCCACACCGGGCTCGCTCATCCAAGTTCCAACACAGTCAGACACAGCTGCGACCGCATTCGAGTCCAGGCGAGGATGACACTCATGGCCAATCTCTCGATCGACCCTCCGGGCAAGCCGGTCACAGGCCCGATTCGGTTCCTTTCAGGCAGGGGAGGACCGATCCTCTACATGGCCAAGACAGAGCCGGCCACGCAGAGCAGCAGTCCTCTCACTGGCTTTCAGACAGTGCTCGCCCCCGTCACCAGCATCTCGAACTCGGTGGGGTCGGGGAAGACCCCACAGATCCTGACCCTGGAGCAACCCTTCGGGTCTGTTCCGGACTGGGACCTGAGTAGCGATAGGGACGGCACCCTGCACCTCGCGCACCAGATCTTCGGCGGGGGCTGGAACCTTCTTCGGGTCGCCTCCGTGCAGAACGGCACACTCCAGGTGGACTCCGTCTACGGGATCGGCGACTGCGGGTTCCTGCGCCTGGTGCGCGACACGAGCGACAAGGGTGCGAGCCGTGTGCTCGTGACCTGCGTTCTCGACCGTGAGAACTTGGTATTGATGCTGCCGGGCACCCCGGTTTCCGGCGGTACAGTCCCGATCGAGCCTCTCGAGCTGGGTCCGGCCGGCCCTGGTCTCGCCTTTGCCGACCTGAGCGGCGACATGCCGACCCGATTGGACTTGCTGTTGAAGACCGAGATTCGCCAGGGCCCCCTGTGTCCCAGCGGGCTCTTCCGGGGCACCCTGACCCTGGCCGGCTTCGACCTCTCCAGCAAGACCCCGAGCATACCGACCCCGCTGGTACCCGGCACCGAGGTGGGCGAGCTCGCTGCCGCCTGGCGCGGCGGACTCTATTGCGTCCTCGCGAGCCTGAGCAACGGCCAGCCGCTGGTCTTCACTTGCGACACCTCCGGGAAGATCAAAGACGTGCCCGTACAGCCTTTCGGAGACTGGAGCCGAGCCGACCATTGGATCGGGAGCCCGACGGTGGTCGCCGACATCGCGCCCGGAGCTTCGTGCTTTCGGTGCGCCTTCGTCGAGTACACGGGAACTCAGCCCGTCGCCTGGTGGAGTCTGCGCTTCACAACTGCCCAGGGGCCGACCATCCCGCAACAAACGGCCTAGCACTTGGCCCCCCGGCGATCCATCGCTGGATCGAAGAGGACTGCCTTATGGCCAGAGATCCGTCAGCTACAACCATCGGGGCGAACAATGAAACGCCTGGAGTTGGGTCTTCCCGTCCACTACTCCTCCGCCCGAACGAGCGACTCTGACGAGTTCTTCTCAACCGGGAATCGCCGCTTCATGGACTGGTAGTAGATGATGGGCACCGCCATGCGGGACAGGAGCAGCGAGGCGACCTCCCCAGCCATGAGCGAGATGGCCAGACCCTGGAAGATGGGGTCGAAGAGGATCACGCTTCCCCCCACGATGACGGCGGCTGCCGTCAGCATCATGGGCCGGAAGCGGATGGCCCCGGCATCCACCACCGCTTCGGCCAAGGGCATCCCTTCCTTCACCCGCAGCTTGATGAAGTCCACCAGGATGATGGAGTTGCGCACGACGATACCCGCTCCGGCGATGAACCCGATCATGGAGGTGGCGGTGAAGAAGGCGCCCAGGGCCCAGTGCGCGGGCAGAATCCCGACCAGGGAGAAGGGGATCGCGGCCATGATGACGAAGGGGGTGCGCAGGGACCGGAACCAGCCGACGACCAGCGTATAGATGAGGATCAGGACCACCGCGAATGCCGCGCCCAGGTCGCGGAAGACCTCGTAGGTGATGTGCCACTCCCCGTCCCATTTCATCGACGGCAGCTGGGTCGAGAAGGGCTGATGGGTGAGCCAGACCTCCAAGGACTGGCCGGCGGGCAGCCCGGCGAGGTCGAGCTTGGCCAGCTCCGGGGCGAGCTTCAGGATCGCATAGACCGGGCTCTCCTCGGTCCCGCTGACGTCGCCCGTGACATAGACGACCGGCAGCAGGTTCTTGCGATAGATGCTTTTTTCGGCGAAGTGCCAATTGGGCCGAACCAGCTCGCCGAGGGGCACGTGCGAGCCGTCGGGGGCGGCCACGGGCAGCGGCATCAGCTCGGAGATCTCCGCGCGCTGACCGATGGGCAGGCGCACCCGAATCACCACGTCTTCCTTCTCCTCCGGCGCGTGGAGCAGGCCGACATCCGAGCCGGCCTCCGCCGTCCGCACCACCTCGGCGACCTGCTCCGCGCTGATGCCGTGCAGCGCCGCCTTCTCCTGATCGAAGCGAAACTCGATCTCCTGCTGGTCGGCCTCCATGTACCAGTCCACGTCCACGATCCCGTCGGTGTGCTCGAAGAGGTCACGCACCTTACGGGCGTTCTCTCGCTGCTGCTCGTAATCGGGCCCGTAGATCTCGGCCACCAGGGTCTGGAGCACCGGCGGGCCGGGCGGCACCTCGGCGACCTTGACCCGAGCCCCGTAGCGCTGCTCGATGGGCCGGATCTTGTCGCGCAGGCGCTTGGCGATGTCGTGGCTCTGCAGGCTGCGCTCGCTCTTGTCGATGAAGTTCACCTGGATGTCCGCCAGGTTCGGACCCCTGCGCAGGAAGTAGTGACGCACGAGGCCGTTGAAGTTGTAGGGGGCGGCGGTCCCGGCATAGATCTGGTAGTCGGTCACCTCCGGCTCGCGGCTCACCACGGAGGCGATCTCCCGGGCGACCCGGGCCGTCTTCTCCAGGGTGGTGCCCTCGTCCATGTCGATGATCACCTGCAGCTCGCTCTTGTTGTCGAACGGCAGCATCTTGACCTTCACCGCCCCGATGAAGATCAGGGAGACGGCGCCCGCCAGCAGCAGGCTGATCCCGAAGAGGAAGGCCATGCCCCGCCAGGAGCGGTGGATGAGGGGCCCCATCACCCGGCGATAGAGCCGGGTGGTCCAGTCCTCGCGGTCACGGGTCGCGCCGCCCCGCGCCGCCAGGGGCTTCAGCATCAGGTTTGCGGCCCAGGGGGTCACCACGAAGGAGACCGCCATGGAGAACAGCATGGCGGCGGTCGCACCGATGGGGATCGGGCGCATGTAGGGACCCATCAGACCCTGGACGAAGGCCATGGGCAGCACGGCGGCGATCACGGTCATGGTCGCCAGGATCAAGGGGCTGCGGACCTCGTTGACGGCGTCGATGACCACCTCCGTCAAAGGCCGTCCCTTGTTCTCCGGAAGCCTGAAGTGACGGACGATGTTCTCCACGTCCACGATGGGGTCGTCGACCAGGATGCCGATGGAGAAGATCAGGGCGAACAGGGTCACCCGGTTGAGGGTGAAGCCCGTGAGGTAGAAGGTCGCCAGGGTGAGGGCCAGGGTAACGGGGATGGCCACCGCGACCACGACGGACTCGCGCCAGCCGAGGACGACGGCGATGAGGATGCTGACCCCGATGACGGCCAGACCCATGTGGAAGAGGAGCTCGTTGGACTTCTCCGTCGCCGTGCGGCCGTAATCGCGGGTGACCGTGACCTTCACGCCGTCGGGAATGACGCTGCCCTTCAGGAGCGCGACCTTCCTCAGCACCTCGCCGGCAACGCTGACGGCGTTGGTGCCCGGTCGCTTGGCGATGGCGAGGGTCACGGCCGGCTCGTCTGCCGCTTGGTGCGCGAGGGCAAGCTCAGGCGCCCTCGTGTCCGGCGTCCCGGGATGCCCGGCTTCCTGTACCTGGCCCTCGAACAGATGCTGCCCCGCCCCTTCCCCGAACAAGACATAGTCGGTCGGCTCCTCGGGCCCATCCAGCACGGTTGCGATGTCACGCAGATAGACGAGCTGGCCGCCGTAGACACCGACTACGACCGAATCGACCTCGCTCGCATCGCGCAGGAAACCGCCGGTCTGGACCAGGATCTCCTCGTCCTGGGAGGAGAGGCTGAGCGCCCGGGTCTGCCGGTTGGCCGCCCGCAGGGCGCGCACGACCTTGCTCGGGTCGATCTGGTAGGCGGTGAGGCGCGTCGCATCCAGCTCGACGCGCAACTGCCGACGCAGACCGCCGATGATGGTCGTTTCGGACACGTCCTGGATCTGCTTTACCTGATCATTCAGCGAAGCGGCGATGCGCCGCAGGGCGAAGCTGTCGTACCCGCCCCCGTGCAGGGTGAGGGCGAGGATGGGAACATCGTCGATGCGGCGCGGCTTCACGAGCGGCAGGGAGGCGCCGGGGGGAATCACGTCGTAGTTGGCGGAGAGCTTCTGGTTGATCTCGACGATCGCCCGCTCTTCGTTCCAGCCCACCAGGAAGCGCACGACAGTCAGCGACTGGCCCGGGCTCGCGGTCGAATAGATGTACTCGACCCCAGGCAGCTCCCAGATCAGCTTCTCCAGCGGCTTGGTGACGCGCTGCTCGATCTCCTGCGCCGATGCCCCCGGCATTTGGACGAAGACG
>Ga0210085_1001277_pt1 | contig 10091 bp, 10 predicted proteins | sample China_Galinas_PW_5_FD_184866 | JGI IMG/M metagenome (GOLD analysis project Ga0210085, IMG submission 184866) | Wetland microbial communities from San Francisco Bay, California, USA, that impact long-term carbon sequestration - China_Galinas_PWC_D1... | ecosystem: Environmental > Aquatic > Marine... | reverse complement strand
AGCCGAGGCGATCGCCCAGTGCTTCGACCACGGGTGTCCGCCGGAAGGGCAGGTTGGCGGCGTGGACGATCGTGCCTGTCTCCAGGTCGAGCGTGCCCGCGGTGGCGAGGGCGAGCGTGCGCGGCGACCGACCGTCCGTCAGGCGGAGCACGACGCCGGCGAGCTCAGCCATGAGCGTCGTGCCATCGGGTATGCCGGCGGTCGGCATCCGCATCGGTGGGGCCGTGCCATCGGCGGGGGCCACAAGCGCCTTGGTGCCACCGAGGTCGATGGCCACGGCCGGCGCGTCGTTGCTACGGGTCATCGACAGCGGCGCGCAGGACGTAGCCGCCGGTGCGCGGGATCATCCGTTCCTCTCTGATGCCGGACCAGGCGATGAGGTCGGCCCCGGTCCAGACCAGCCGCTCGCTGCCGTCGAGCGCCCGTGGGGGGTCGGGCAGGACGACGCACGCGAGCGTCTCGGAGTCGAGTGCCCGCGCGCCGCTCGCGGCCACGAGCAGGGTCCCGGCCGCGACCGTGCCAGAGGCCCGCGTCGCACAGTCGTGCTCGAACTCGGCCCAGGCCATCGTCACGGGATCGAAGCGCGCGTTGGCGGTGCCTGGCTCGAGCGAACCGTCCCAGGTGATGTACACGAGCGACCCACCGGCTTCGACGGCACCACGCTCGCTGGCCTCGCGAGCGAGCGGACCGACCGCCGGCTCGGACCACTCGCCGGTCGCGGGGTCGAAGGCGCGAAGCTCTACCGGCTCGTCCCACCGTCGCGACTCGACCAGCAGTCGCCCATCGGCCAGGTACAGGCGCCAGGCCGTGGGATCAGCGGGCACGCTTCCCAGCTCGGACCAGCAGTCGGCCACCGGATCGTAGGCGGCCAACGCGCCGAGGGCATCGACCACCACCACGTGCGTACCCGTCCAGATCGCATCCGCGAGCGCGTGGTCAGGCTGTCCGTCGGGGGTGATCTCGAGCGGAGCGATCTCGCGCCAGTGGTCACCCTGCGGTCGGTAGGCCAGCCCGCGAAGGTGCGTGCCGTCAGCGCTGAGCTCGGCGATGACGAGCTCAGCGCCCGTCCACGCGGTGCGAGCAGCTCGATCGAAGGGTCGAGGGGACGTCGAGCGTACCCGCCAGGCATCGGTGTCCGGACGGTAGGTCGCGGTCCTGCCGGTATCGCTGTCCACGACCACCATGCGCGTGCCCGTCCAGGCCACCGGCTCGTATTCGGAGCCAAACGGGGCCTTGGCCATCGGCTCCCAGGCACCGCCGGCCAGGTCAGGGGGCGCGCCATCGGCCGGCGACGGGAGCGCCGTCAGCGATGGAACGGTGCAGTCGACCGGAGCGGCCTCCGCGCCCGGGCTGGCAGACGGCACCTGGGCGAAGGCAGGGGAGGCGAGCGTCAAGGCCGCCATGAGCGGGATCACGCTCACTGTGACCCGGGCGATACGGCTCATGTCGGCGGCTCCGAAGGCGGGCTGCTGGGCTCGATGGTCGGCGGTACCGGGGTCGGGGTCGCGGCCGGCTCCGGCGTGGGAGTCGGCGCCGGCGTGGGAGTCGGCTCCGGCGTTGGAGTCGGTGCCGGGCGTCGCTTCTGGCCCTCGCGCCCTGTGTAGACCGAGAGCCAGGGCCAACCGCCGCGGCTGTTGACGGCCCAGTCGACCTTGGCGAAGTAGAGGTCGGCATCGATGGGCCGGCCGGACCCGGCGTTCTTCGCTCTCCGGTCGGCCTCGTTGCCGGCGTTGACGATGCCGATGGGGGTCAGCTGTGGCGCGCAGGTCGGGCAGGACACCGAGCGGGCCACCACCGGGCCGCCGCTATCGCCGGGTAGCGCCGTCCGGCCGCGCTGCTCGAAGCGCATGCCCGCGCCCCACACCCAGACCCCGGCCGTGCTGCTCCGCCAGCGGGCATGGGGCTCGGTCACCCGGCCACACCAGTAGCGGTCCTGGCGTGCCAGCGAGACGCAGACGTCCATGTTGTCGATGACCTTCGCGGGCTGGGTCATGGTGGTGGGCCAGGTCTCCCCGTAGATGCGGGCGCTGCGGTTGGCGGCCCAGTCATCGAGTCGGATGATGGCCAGGTCGCGGTGCTTGCGGGGATAGCGCGAGGACCGCAGCTTGCCGATCCGACCGAAGCGAGCTCGGTACTTGGCGTGACCATGCCACGGCCCGGCGTGCTGGTAGGTGCAGTGGCCCGCGGTCAGGATCGTGCGGTTGGAGAGCATGAACCCGATGGCGCAGCTGCGTTGACTGAGGCGGCGGCGCCGGTCGTAGACCCGGCCGTGGTTGATGCGCGCACCCAGGCGCAACGGAGAGAAGCACTTCTGCCGCGAAGGGCAGTAGCTGTCCACCACCCGCGTCGTCGCCTCGATGGCCACGTCGACGCCCGACCGGCGGGCCATCCGACCGGCGTAGCGGAGGGCCCGGGCCAGCTGACGCGGCAGGACCTTCACCACCAACTGGTTGCCCCGATAGGAGATGCCGAACGACTGGGGCACGATGCCGGTTCGCAGGCGCGCCCAATCGCGCTCGGCGCTCCCGAGCGCTTGCGCCAGCTCGGCGGCCGTGTCGTTCACCCGCACGAAGCGGACGCCGCGACTGGGCCTGGGCAAGCGCGCCCGCACCCGTTCCCTGGCTTTGGCTGGCCCCGTGGTCAGGCCGACCACGATGCGGCCGCCGTCCTGCTGATCGACCCACGCTCCGCCGTAGCCATCGAGCCGCTCGACGAGGGGCAGCGTCTCCGCAGCGAACGCCCGAACGTAGCGACTGCGAGCGAGGAGCTCACGGTGCTCCCGCCTGGTGAGCGGGAAGCCGTACTGCTCGGAGGCGGCGCTATCGACCGCAGCCATCACGCGGCGGACCCCGGAGCGCTCAGCTGGGAACCCGTATGCGGCGCGCGCGGCCATGGCTTGCTCGACCGCCCGGGTGTCGGGACCGCTACTGTGCGCCGGGGCGCTCGTCAGCAGCAGGGACACCGCGGAGAACGCCACAGCGACACGGGCCCATGGCCTCGGCTTCGTGCTTGTGCCGGCATGCCGCTCGACGGATCGCATGCCGGGATGCTAACCGCTGCTTCGCCGAGGAGCCACCGGGGCGGTCCCGCCGTCGCATGCGCCGTAGCGCTGGCGATCGCGCGGGTCGTGCCTACGTCGGATCGGGGAGGGGGCTCGGGCGATCGCCCAGGAGGTGCCCTTCCTCGCTGCTGTCGTCGGGCCAGATGTCGTCCCACCGGCCCGAGCCCTTCATGAGCAGACCATAGAGCTGATCGCGCTCGGCATCGTCGAGTCGTGCAAGCTGGTCGGACATGTGTCGCGCCCAGGGTTGGGCGATCGCCTCCGCGAGCGCGTCGGCCGCCGGCGTCAGCTTGACCGGCCGAGTCCTGGCGTCGGCGCCGACCCCGCGAGTCGCGAGACCGGCACCCTCGAGCCGCTTGAGCGAGCCGCTCACGCCGGGAGCGGTCGTGTGGACCGGGCCGATCAGTTCACTGGGCAAGGCACTGCCGCCACGGTCGTGGAGCACGCGCAGCAAGAGCAGGTCGCGGAAGTTGAGGCCTGGAGTGAGCTTGCGTGCATAGCGGTCGCAGTCGCGCTCGAGCTGCGAACCCCATACCATGCAGGCGGCCACGATCAGTCCGTCGCGCAATGTCTTCTCCACGGCTGGTTCACCTGTTGTAATCGATTTCCCCCTCGTCTCAGCCGTCATTGTGCCTCATGCATGCATCACACGTGATACAACGGCAGCGATGGCCCAGGCGATGCAGCGCTGCGCCGCGTGCCACCGTGGGAACCCAGGTCTCATCACGCGGTTCCTACGCCTCCGCGCGCTGCCCCGCTGCGCCTCAGCGGGGCATTCTCCAGCGCTGAGGTATGCTGTGGCCTCACCTCGATGGGCGCCTCCGGTCCGCGCCCCTGGTTCACAACGACCATCCCCGAGACCACTCGCCCCTGACCGGGCCCCGCATGAACGCGGGAGGGCCCGTCAGGAGTCACCTTGACCTTCTCCACCCTTGGGCTGCGGCCCGAATCCCTGCGTGCCATCGCGGATCAGGGCTATGTCGATCCGACGCCCGTCCAGGCGCAGGCCATCCCGGCCATCCTCAGCGGCCGGGACCTGCTCGCCGGCGCCCAGACCGGCACCGGCAAGACGGCGGCCTTCGTGCTGCCCATGATCGAGCTGCTCCACGCGACGCGCGCGCACGGACCGCTCAAGCTCCGCGGCCTGGTCGTGGTGCCGACCCGCGAGCTGGCGCTCCAGGTCGAGGCATCGATCCGGACCTACGGCGCTCACCGCCCGGTCCGTTCCACGACGATCTTCGGTGGCATGCCCATGGACCGCCAGGTGCGCGCCCTGCGTGCCGGTGTCGAGGTCGTGGTCGCGACGCCCGGCCGCCTGCTCGACCATGTCCGTCAGCGCACCATCGACCTGGGCAACGTCGAAATCCTGGTCCTCGACGAGGCGGACCGCATGCTGGACATGGGCTTCATCCATGACATCAAGCGGATCCTGGAGCGACTGCCGGCCAAGCGCCAGAGCCTGCTCTTCAGCGCCACCTTCAATCCGCGTATCCGGCGGTTGGCAGAGGACCTGCTGCGTGAACCGCTCTCGATCGACGTGGCTCCGCGCAACGCGGCGGCCGCTCCCGTGCGCCAGGTCGTCTACTCCGTCGACCATGGCCGCAAGCGACACCTGCTGAGTCACATGCTGCGCGGCGGTCAGCTCGACCAGGTGCTCGTCTTCACGCGCACCAAGCGCGGTGCCAATCGGCTTGCCGAGCAGCTGGCGAAGGACGGCATCCGCGCCGCCGCCATCCACGGCAACAAGAGCCAGTCACAGCGGGTGCGGGCACTGACCGCGTTCCGCCAGGGCCAGTCGCAAGTGCTCGTGGCCACTGACATCGCGGCTCGCGGCCTGGACATCGAGGCGCTGCCCCACGTCGTCAACTACGAGCTGCCGAACGTGCCCGAGGACTACGTGCACCGCATCGGGCGCACGGGTCGAGCGGGTCAGGCCGGCACCGCCATCTCACTCGTGGCTGACGAGGAGCAGGAGCTGATGCACGCCATCGAGCAGCTGCTCATGCAGCCCGTGGAGCGCGAGGTCATCGGCGGCTTCGAGCCCAGCTTCCAGGTGCGGACGGCATCGAGCCGGCCCGGCCGGCCCGGGCGGCAGCAGAATCGACAGGGCAGCGGTGGCGTGGCCCGCGGGCGACGCCTTGAGGCGGGTGGGCAACCGTCCCGCCGGTCGGCCCCGAAGGCCGGTCAGTGGCGACGCGCCGGGACTCGGCCCGGTGGTCCCGAGCGGCGCCCCAGCCATCGGGCGGGGCAGCCGAGCGGCCGCGACGAGCAGGTGGCCCAAGGCTCCGGCCGGCCAGCGCAGGGCTCCGGCCGGCCAGCTCAGGCGATGCCCGGCGAAACCCTGTCAGGGCGGCGCGTCACCAGCGCACGCTGACCGGGAGAGGGTCGAGCGCCGTCCCGGAGAACGGCGCCAGCGAAAGGACTAGAAGCGCCGACGACCGGGTGTGACAGCCGCCCCGACGACGGCCGCCTTGGCCACCGGCGACCGACCGGGTGTGACAGCCGCCCCCACGACGGCCGCCTTGGCCACGGGCGACGGGCCGGGCTTGGCTACGGAGGTGACGACCGCGGCCTTGGCCACGCGGGATGGTCGTAGAGGCATATCAGGCTCCTTCTTCTTCGAGTGCTGCGTCCGCTTCGACGGCAGCGATCATGGCCTGGATCGGGATCCGCCCGGCGGTGATCATCTGGGCCCCCGTGCGCCGCAAGGCGGAGGCGAACGGTGCCGCCCACAGGTTCTCGTAGATGAGGGCTGCCGCCACACTGCCCGGGGCCATCACGCTCGCGAGCTCGGCGACGTCGTCGGCAGAGAGCGTCTCGGCGAGCTCCTCCTCGATGCGCGCGAACGCACCGAGGTCCTCGACGTCGGACAGCTCCATCGCGTCGATCGAGCCGTCGTCGTCCTTGACCATGATCACCAGGTCCATGATCCGGATCATGCCCGCGTCGTGGAGCTTGAGCAGTTCGGTTGCGGCCTCGCCCGTGAAGTTCTGCTGACCTTCCGGGAATTCCACGATCAGATAGTCGACGGGTCCGAGCTCGTCGATGGATCTCTCAGTCATGCGTTCTCCGTTGTGCGTATGGTTCAGGCTCTTCATTGTGGACCCATCATCCGCCCGGCGTGGTGCGACCAGTGCGGGGGCGATGCTCCGGTTCGGTCCCTGTGTCGCTCAGACCATGGTTTGGTCATGGCGCGCATACAGCTCGGTCCACTCGTCCGCCGTAAGGTCACGTCCACGGCGGGCGATCTCCGCGACCTCCTCGAAGTAGCGCTCACGCGGCGCGCCAGGTGCGAAGAGGATGAGCATGGAGGCGTCCTCGTCGCCCTCATTGCGAAAGGCATGGATGCCGCCCTCCGGCACGTACAGGTAGTCACCTGCTCCCGCGACCGTCCAGGCGGCCCCGGACAGCACCTCCATCGATCCCGACAGGATGTAGAAGGCCTCGGAGAAGGTGCGGTGGAAGTGCGGCTGGGCGCCGCCGGAGTGCGCCGGAGCATCCCACCGGAAGAGCCCATAGCGACCGGACGTGGTCGAACCGGGCGCCACGAACCGTGCCGTCGCGGCCGAGCCGAAGGTGACCGACGGGACGCCATCCACCCGCCGGAGCAGGAGCTCCGCTGCGCTGGTCTCGCCATCGCCGATGTAGGACATGCGAGCTACCGGCCGGGAGTTCGGTCTCCGGACCGAGCTGCCGAGCGGCTGTCCATCCTGGAACTCGTCCCCAGCTCGACGAGGTAGGCCGCTACCTGATCTGCGACCCGTCGCGGCGTCAGGCCGAACTTCTCGAGCAGGGCGTCGTTCGGGCCGGACGCGCCGAACTCGTCCCGGAGCCCGATGCGCCGCATCCGGGTCGGCCATCCTTCGGCGAGCAGTTCGGCGACCGCGCCACCCAGCCCGCCCAGGATCGAATGCTCCTCGACGGTGACGACGAACCCGGTTTCGCGGGCCGCGGTCAGGATCAGCTCGTCGTCCAGCGGCTTGATGGTCGGGACGTGGATGACGCGGGCGTCGATGCCCTCTTCGGCCAGCAGCTCGGCTGCCTCCAGCACCCGGCCGCTCTGGGGGCCCGTGCTGATGAGAGCGAGGTCTGCGCCATCTCGAAGCGTGACCGCACGACCGAGCTCGAACCGGTAGTCATCGGTGAAGAGGGTAGGCAAGGCTTCGCGGTAGACCATGAGGTACACCGGACCGTCGTAGGCGACGATCGCCCGCACGGCTTGGTGCATCTCGACGGCGTCGGCTGGGTTGACGACGGTCATGTTCGGCATCGCGCGCATGATCGTCACCTCCTCGACGGGCTGGTGCGTCTTGCCCGCCATCCCGCTCATGAGACCCGTGTAGCCGACTGCGATCTTGACCGGTAGCCGGGGTTGGGCGATGAGGACGCGGATCTGGTCGAGGCTTCGCTTCGCCACGAAGACAGCGAAGGTGACCGGGAACGGGATGAACCCCGTGGCTGCCAAGCCTGCCGCCATGCCCAGCATGTTCTGCTCCGCGATCCCCACCGGGAAGTAGCGGTCCGGATGGGCCTCCTCGAAGATGTCAGCGCGAGTCGAGTTGCCCACCTCTGCATCCAGCATGACGATCCGCCGATCGTCGGTCGCGAGATCGGCGACCGCCCTGGCGAAGGCCTCCCTCAGCGTCAGGCCTGGGGTCCTCTCGGCACGTGAACGGATGACGGTGGCCGTCTTGGTCCGGGCGTTCATGCTGCCTCCCCCAGTTCCGTCAGTGCCAGGGCCAGCTCGTCGGGCGTTACCACCCGTGAGTGCCAGTACCAGCGGTTCTCCATGAACGAGACGCCCTTGCCCTTGATGGTTCGCGCGATCACCACGGACGGTCGACCGCGTGTGGCGCGCGCCTCATCGAACGCTGCCACCAAGGCGAGCACATCGTGGCCGTCGGCCTGTATCACGTGCCACCGGGATGCTCTCCAATGGTCCTCGAGTTCGCCCGGCTCCCACGGGCCGCGCCGGTCGCCAGACACGTCGGCTGCAGGCCCGAACTGCGCCAGGCCGTTGGCGTCGACGATCGCCACCAGGTTGTCGAGCTCGAACCGGCGAGCGACGAACGCCGACTCCCAGATCGCTCCTTCGTGGCACTCGCCATCACCGACCAGCGCGTAGACGCGCCCGCCATCACCGTTCAGGCGCGCGCCCAGGGCGAGCCCGACGGCAGCCGAGAGTCCGACACCCAATGAGCCTGTGGACATATCTATCCCGGGCAGCGCGGTCATATCCGGGTGGCCGGGCAATCTCGAGTCGACGGTATCGAATGAGCGCAGCTCATCGAGCGGAAAGTAGCCGGCCAGGGCGAGGGTCGCGTACAGGGCGACCGACGAGTGGCCCTTCGAGAGCACGAACCGGTCACGCTCCGGCCAGTCGGGCTCGTTCGGGCGGATGCGCATCTCATGGAAGTAGAGCGTGGCCAGGATCTCAGCAGCAGAGAGCGGGCCGCCGACGTGTCCGCCTTGGGCATGTGCGACCGTCTTGAGCAATTCGACCCTGATCCGGCGCGCCATCTCCCGCAGCAGCCCCGGATCCGCGGGCGCACCCGCTCGTCCGATCGAGATCTCTGTCACCTGGCGTCCTCCCGTGAGCTCAAGCCCTCGGCCGATCGGCCGAGCGCGCCAAATCATCTTGTGTGTCACATCGCACGTGGTTCAGGCTGGCTCGATGGTCTCCTCCGCCCGGTCCTCGTTTGGTGCGACGGCAGCGAGGAGGAGCAGTGGCTCTCGACCATCGGGTACGCGGATCGCGTGCCGGACGCCCCGCGCGGCGAGCAGGAGTGACCCCGGCCCGACCTCGCGCTCTGGGTCACGACCGATCGTGAACAGCGCCCGTCCGCTGACGATGCTGAAGATCTCCTCTGCGGCGGGATGCACGTGCGGGATCGTCCTGTACCCAGCCGGCCACGCCAGCAGGACGACCCGAAGGCCGGGTGTGCCGACCAGGCAGCGTCTCCACGGAGGCTCCCCGGACTCGCGGGCGATCTGGTCCAGGTCCACGCATGTCGCGTTCAGTGCTTCGACGGCTGCAACGAAGGGCATGCCTAGGCCCTCACCACCGCGAGCGCCTGCTGCAGGCTCCGTTCGATCCGGTCGACCAGCTCGTCGATCTCCTGCTCCTCGGCGATGAGCGGCGGTGAGACAGCGAACCAGTCCGGGTCGATGCGCAAGATGAGACCGTTGTCCAGAGCCGTCATACGCAGTGCGTCCCCGAGCTTCCGACCGGCTGGGAAGGGCTCGTTCGTCTCGGCGTCCTGGACCAGCTCAACGGCCAGCAGCACCCCCAGGCCGCGCACCTCACGGACCACGCCCATCGACCGGAGGCCCTCGAGTCGACCACGCAGGCGTTCGCCGAGCCGGCGTGCTCGAGCCGGATAGTCGCCCTCGACCAGTTCGTCGATGGTCGCGATGGCGGCGGCCGCGGCGAGCGGGTTGCCCGCGAAGGTGTGTCCATGCTGGAACTGCACGTTGGAGGCGAGCGGCCCGTAGAAGGGTTCCGCGAGGTCCTCCCGGGCCATCATGGCACCGGCCGGTATCACACCCGTCGCCAGCCCCTTGCCCGCGCAGATGATGTCCGGTGTGACTCCGTATGTCTGGGCCGCGAACATGTCGCCTGTCTTGCCGAATCCCGTGAGGACCTCGTCGAAGATCAACATGACATCGTGCCGGGTACAGATGTCTCGGATCATCTCGAAATACTCTGCGGTCGGCGTGACCATGCCCCCGGTGTTGCAGACCGGCTCGAGGATCACACCAGCGATCGTCTCGGCACCCTCGCTGGTGATGATGTCGTCATAGAGCTGGGCGCAGAACCGGTTGGTCTCTTCCCATGAGGCGAAGCGATCGCGCATCTGGATCGGCGACGGCACCTTCAGGAAGCCCGCTGGCTCGGGCGCGAACTTCAGCTTGCGACTTGAGCCACCGCCTGCGGCCATCGCTCCAAGCGTCGATCCGTGGTAGCTCAGGTAGTTGCCGATGAACCGGTGCTTGTCAGCGCGGCCGGTCTGCTTGAAGTACTGGCGGG
>Ga0210085_1001276_pt1 | contig 10112 bp, 7 predicted proteins | sample China_Galinas_PW_5_FD_184866 | JGI IMG/M metagenome (GOLD analysis project Ga0210085, IMG submission 184866) | Wetland microbial communities from San Francisco Bay, California, USA, that impact long-term carbon sequestration - China_Galinas_PWC_D1... | ecosystem: Environmental > Aquatic > Marine... | reverse complement strand
TTTGATTGAAGGCTGGGCTACAGTCATCAAGAAGAAGCTTATTGAAGACTGGGGGAAAAGAATACAGAAGAAGTTTATCGAAGGTTGGGCCAAAATCAAACAGAAGAAACCTATCGAACGTTGGCCCAAAATCCGACAGAAGAATTATATATACATTGCACTGGGAATCCTCATTTTGACAATCGTCCTTATGGTTATACCTGGGAGATTTAAAAAGTATTCCTCTCAGAATGCACTAACGAAATCGAGTTCCTTGTCTGATAATCGAGATCCAAAAACAACAGGAGTTTTAAGTGACAGTTCCCATGCTGTAGGAAAGACTCCTGAACCACAAGACACTTCAGCCGTGCAGACAACCACAAACTCCGCTGAGAATGCTGCTATCCAGACGCCATCCTCAGACTCAAAAACTCCGATGGATTCCCAGGCCAAGTCGCCGGAAAACACTCCGGATATAAGTACCGATACCGCGTCTCCCGGGGGCGATCAATTAACAACAAAAGAAAACGAACCTGTCCAATCCTTATCCGATACATCCAAGGCAACTGAAAAAACGGCAACACATCAGGTTCCTCCGAAAAAGAACCTTTCCAAAAACCGGAACCGCTGCGGATCTTTGTATAAAAAAATCGCCGACGGAGAAGTATTAAAGAAGGGGGAGGCAAAATTTCTCGCCGATCATTGCAAGTAGTCTTCTTTACATCATGTTACTGGAGCTTTTTATGGTCAATAAATTGTCTGCTGATAGGTTTCATTTTATCCTGCTACTTTTTGTGGTTGCACTTTTGCTTAACGCCTGTGGTCTACCTCAATCATTGAATTATCGGAATGATCGGAAGTTGGGACTGGAGGAGGCGGTCACTCTTCTTGGTCAGAATCTGAAAAAACAGCTTGAGGAAACACGACAGAACAAAAAAGGAGCAACGCAATTAATTCATTCAATTGTTATTGATCCGGTTCTTTCCATTGAAAGCGGCTGGCAGTTTAAGGCAAACAAACAGATTGCATCACTCCTGAAGCGTGAATTGGGCTCTGCTTTCAAGATAGATGAACTCTCTCCGGAGACCCTGGCTAAGGCCGGATATGTACTTACCGGTGCACTCTCGCAGAGTGCAAATTTGTCGCGATCAGATTGTCAGCTTGTGATTGCAATCCTGGAACTGTCTACCGGGACGGTAAAAGCTATAGGCCAGATCAGTATCAGCGGGTTCCCATATGAACCACTGTCCTTTTATGAGGACAGCCCGATATTTCTGAAAGGTAAAAGCGTGCGCCTGGCTACATTGCTTTTCAGTTGGTCGTTAGGCCAGGTAGCCAGTCCGGAATATATGAAATTTCTTCAGGAAAAGGCCAGTATTCAACATGGAATTACCTCGTATGTGCATGGGGACCTCACCAATGCTGCAAGCTCGTTTTCAAAGGCTGTAAAGAACTCCGACGGAAGAACGCTCTCTGCTTATGCCGGTTTGTATCTTTCCTCGCAGAAACTTCATCGATATAAAACTGCCTACAGAGCCTTTACCAATCTGCTGACCATAGCCATACATGAAAATCATCGACTGGACCTCAGATTACAATTCAGAGCCAACTCGCCGGCATTTATTCCTAACCCCGAATTGTCTAAGCGGTACGCCTGGTGGCTGAAACATATCGCCAGATATATAAAGAGAAATAGATACTGCCTGGATATTTCAGCCCATAGCAGTCGATCGAAAGACAAAATAAAGGACGAACAATTGTCGTTATTAAGGGCCAAGACGATTCAGGGTGTCATGTCGGTAACATATCCAGGGATAATCAACAAAAGCCATGTTGATGGAATAGGGTTCCAGGAGAATATAGTCGGCAACGGTGCGAATGATGCCAGTGATGCAGTGGACCGCAGGGTAGAGTTGTCCGTCATTAATTGTAGCGAATTAAAAAGATTAAATGCGAAGTAGTGACATAGACTTTTGCCGTCTTGGAATAATACACACAAACGTCCTTAAGGCAGTCTAAAGAGGAGGTCATATTGTCAAAATATGGTCGGGCTTGAAAATGATTATCTCGAATTTCTTCTGACCCCCAACGCTCTAAGCTTGGGGTGCAAGTAAAATTACACTTGAATTTATTTCTCACATTTCAGGACGGACCAATGTTGGTTCCGCTTTGGAGATGCTGAATATTTTGGAGGTTTGATATGAAGGATAGGCTTGTTCATCAATGGAGAGATTGGCTCCTGAAATATGTAGGTGATGAAACGTATGAATTAATTAACAAAGAAAAACTATCAATTCATAAAATTACCGCTAAAAGTTTTATGGAAGCGGAAACTAAAAGTCAATTGTTTATAAAAAACAAAATGGAAGCACAGAAGTAATTCAATGACGAACTTTAATTTAACTTGTCCGCATTTCTCATGAACACTGTGTCAATTTAGCACGAACCCCTGAAAAGCCAACCTAAGAAAGAAGTGAGCCATTTGCCTGCTGCAGACGCACGGATTGCCGTTGTTATACCTGCGCTCAATGAGGAGTCTTCTGTCGGTCTGGTTGTCAAGGCCATCCCGCGTCCGCCGGTTGGCGAGATCATCGTAGTCGACAATGGATCAACCGACAGGACCAAAACCGTTGCCCGGGATGCAGGAGCCATTGTGCTTTTCGAAACAAGGAAAGGCTACGGGTATGCCTGCCTGGTCGGAATAGCCCATGCCATCGAACTTGGAGCTGACATTATTGTCTTTCTTGACGGAGACTTCAGCGATTTTCCGGAAGATCTCCCAGAGTTAGTCGAACCGATTTTGAGACAGAGCTGCGATATGGTCATCGGGTCAAGGATGACAGGCTGTAGAGAAAAAGGGGCACTGTTGCCGCAAGCCTTGTTCGGCAACTGGCTTGCCTGTATGCTCATACGTCTTTTCTGGGGGTATCGGTTCACCGATCTCGGGCCGTTCCGCGCCATTACAGTAAAGGCCCTTCAACAGATGAAGATGAGCGACCCGACATACGGCTGGACGGTCGAGATGCAGATCAAGGCTGTCAAGCTTAAACTCAAGACCGCCGAAGTGCCCGTCCGTTATCGTCCGCGTATCGGGAAGTCAAAGGTGACGGGGACCGTGCGCGGAACCGTAAGTGCCTCCATAAAAATTCTCTATACCATCTTCAAATATCTGTTCGTGGAGGTCTGAGTGTCCGTCCGCGGGATCTTCTTTTTCGGCATAGCACTCGAAGCCTTGTATCTGAGTCTCTATCTGAGCCATGATCTTCCCATGCAAATTGCGACCTTTGGTGTCGTCAATGGGCTAGCATATATCCTGCTTGTATTATTTTTCTACAAAAACAGAAAGATAGGAGAATATGCCAATCGTGATACCAGGCGTCTCTGGTTGCTTGTCGGTTTTGCCATACTCTTTCGACTGACTCTTCTTCCCCACAGCCCTGTGGCAACCGATGATATCTATCGATATGTATGGGATGGAAAGGTGGCGGCAGCGGGAATCAATCCCTTCAGGTATGCACCGTCTGACCCGCACCTCAACTTTCTGCACAGCGCCGATCTGCCGGCAAAGATAAATTTTCCCAACATGCGGACGATCTATCCGCCAATGGCCCAGGGACTTTTTCTCGCATCTTCTCTTCTGTTCGGGGAATCGGTTGTGGGGCTCAAGTTTCTGCTGGTCCTGTGTGATCTTTCCACCATCCTCTTGCTGTTGAAGCTATCGTCCCGTTTCAACAGAGACCCGGAGACAATTGTGCTCTATGCATGGTCACCCATGCCCATCATGTATTTTGCCTTGGACGGTCATATCGACGCTTTGGGAATACCTTTTGTGCTGCTTTTCCTGGGCTTTTTATGCTCCTCGGGAAACGTTCGGTCGGCAATTTCCCTGGCATTGGGAGGCCTTGCAAAACTCTATCCTCTCTTTCTGCTTCCCCTGCTTGTCAAAAAACGACCTAAATATGCCCGGCTCTGGCTGCCTGGTATCGTAATTTCAATCATTACAGCGGGCTATCTTCTCTACTGGTACCGGTCTGCTGGGGGACTCTTTGAATCCCTGGAGATCTTTAATTCAACTTTCGCCTTCAACGGTTTGTTCTACAGTGTTCTGCGGAGTGTATTGCCGTCGGCGGCGTCTGCCCATCTTGCTTGTACCAGTCTGTTTGCCTGTTGTTTGCTGGTGATCTATACTGTCAAGAGATCGGTGCTCGAAAAGGTTTTTCTCACTTTTTTCTGCTTTGCGCTTCTTTCTCCTGTCGTTCACCCCTGGTATCTCACCTGGCTTGCGGCATTGCTGGTTCTCCGGTGGTCCGTCTCGGTGTTCACACTCCTCGGGCTTTCCAATCTGAGCAATCTGGTGGTGTACTGGGACCGTCAGACCGGGATATGGCAAGACAGAACGTGGCTGCTGTTTCTAGAATATCTGCCCTTTATTATCCTCCTGGCCTGGGAAATCTCCCAAGGGATGTTTTCACGTTCTAAGACAACTTCGACAAATAAAGAGTGACAATACACAGAAGCCGGGGAGGGGATATCCATTTTATGTCTACATGCAGAAGTCTTTCGAGTGATTGAGGGAATGCATAAACTCATAAACGTCTCCATGATCTGACATACCCCGTTCTGGCACTTAATCAGGTGATCGAGATGAACGTGTTGTTTATTTTCATTAGATGGAAAGTGTGCTATAATTACCCAGGAAAAATCCGGGTTAGCGTCAAATGTAAACTCATTCATTTTTCATGACGCAAGATTAAAAGTTTTCACCAGGAGACCTGAAATATGCAAGATGTTGATATGAGTAAACCTGTAGAAATTGAAAAAGATATATACTGGGTTGGCTCTTCAGAAGAAGCACTCTTGCGACGGAACATATATCTTAGAGTATTCCGTTTTAACGGTAAGAACATATCGATGATCATCGATCCGGGGCCGGAATCCGACCTTGGTATTTTGGCCAAGAAGACAGCAGCCGTTATTGGAAGTCTCTCGAAAGTTAATATGATCTTTGTCAACCATCAGGATCCCGATGTAGCCCCAAATGCCAAACACATCCAAAAGTATAACCCCGAAGCCCTGACGCTTATGACCGAGGATACCTGGCGACTCGTACAGTTCTTTGGTTTGAATCCTGAGAAATTTCGTGCTGTGGAAAAATTCCGGGACATGAAAGTAAATATTCGGATGGCTTCAGATGTCCGACCTTCTTATCAAATGCGATTCGTCCCTACCCCTTTCTGTCACTTTCGCGGTTCTTGCATGTATTACGATGTGGATAGCCGTATCCTATTCAGCGGCGATTTTTTTGGTGGAATTTCAACTTCCGAACTGTTTGCAGAAGAAGAGCATTGGGAAGGAGTCAAAGCCTTTCACCAGCTTTATTTTCCAAGCAGAAAAGCGTTGCGTCATTCTTTGGCAAAGATTAAAGCTCTCGATCCTCGACCGATGATGATCGCACCCCAACATGGCGGTATTCTTAAGGGAGAGATGATCGATCTGTTCATCGAGCGTATGGAAAAGCTCATGGTCGGTCTCGATATTATTCAGGATAAGAGAGTTGACCTCTCTTTAGTCATTGACGCTGCCAATGAGATTGCTCGAGTGGCAGTCCAGGAGATAGGTGCCACCAATATGGAGAAAGTTTTCGAAATATTTCATCCTGACGGCAGCTACCCTGCCATTTTTACCCTTGGCAGCAACAACATCATTCGGGATATCAAGGGAGGCCCTATGGAGGCGATTGAGGCACTCGTCCAGGTTATTTTTTCCTTCTCTGATGAGGAGCAAGAGGATAAACTCAAAAGTCATTTTCTAGATTGTCTCGATGAAAGAGGCCTGACAACACTGGCCTTGGCCTTCGACTAGGAAGATATCCAATCGGATGGAATTATCATTGTATAAAAGAATGAACTACTGCTTTATTTGAGACAGATCTTTTTAGATTATTTGCCATGGTTATTGAGTGTCTCATTATAGACAGGGAACCAGACTTCCGTCAAGAATTAGGACAATTCATTACGTCCTTTAGAGACGACTTCCATGTTCAAACCGTAGCAGGCGCGGACAAGGCGATAGAGGCTATCGCAGCTACCGACTTCTCCCTTATTTTATGCGAGCATCCTTTTCTATTAAAACCGGGGTTGGTTTCGTGTATTACAGAGAGAAAACCTGGAGTTCCTCTGTTAATAATAGGCAGGGAAGACTCCTCTTATTTTGCTGAAATGAATACCCCGGGCTTCGTTAAAGGTTTTGTTGCCAGAAGCGCACGACCTGCTGATCTTGCCGGCAAGGTTGTATTTGCTCTTGAAAACATCTTCTATCAGGGAAATGTATCTGGTGTAAATTGTTGCACATTTATTCAACTTCTAGAGCAGAATTGCAGCGATTGCATGTTGCGGGTTATTCATTCAGAGGAAAATAGTGATGGTTTGCTCTTTTTTGAAAAAGGTAGCCTCATAGATGCCATGTGTGGCAATAGTGAGGCCATGGAAGCTGTACAACAGATTCTTTCATGGCAAAGCACGAAATTAGAACTCTATAATATCTGCCCTTTAAAGAAAAATCGGATCAATACAACCACAGCGATACTAATCTTGAAACACTCAAAAAAACAGGACGTCGGGGAATGTTCAAACTCCTTGACTGAAATGAAAATATCCCCCAAAGGTTCTAAAAAGTCATCGCGTGGCCTTGCCGGACTCTTCCTGGGTAAGGCAACAGGGAAAAAATAGAAAACTACCTGTTTGGATATCCCCTGCAAAAACCAACGTTCCTACACCTTGTGAGATCTCTGTTATAGTGAAAAGATAATGTGTTTAGGACACCTCTCTCCTACATTAATTCGTTTCCAGGTTCCTCCGGATACCTATTTTTAGTACATCCTGATTGAGCGCACTTTTGGTACATCTAAGAGTAGCAATCCGGTGAAAGGCATTGCTTCCGGCCGCTGCTCTACGGCCTTATCGCCTGTACACCACGGCTGACAGACAGGCCGTCCATGGCCTGCTGTCAGGAGCGGACATCGTGTCCGCTCCCCTTCGGGCCTGATGTGGTTCCCTGGCGGGCCTTCGCGATGCGCCCTCCAGCAACGCCCTTCACCTCCAGGGGTATAGATAAGTACGCTCAATCCGGATGAACCCTATTTTTCACTCTGCGATTATTTCAAGATAGGTAACTAGTAGAAAAAATGTTAATGATTATTGCAAACAGAAAAACCTTTCTGCCCAAAGGGACAATACTCAATCATTATTTTCTGCAGGTAAATTCTATCAACGTAGCGGTAATTGAGGAGGAGACGAACTATGGACAGCCAATACCCCTATGAGAAGCTAGGACTTTTGTATCTCGGAAGGGAACTCGATATGGATTCAAGGGTATCTTCCCAACTGCCGTTCTTGTATAAAAATAACGATATGACGACCCATGGGGTGATTATCGGCATGACAGGGAGTGGCAAGACGGGGCTCGGCATCAGTCTCATTGAGGAGGCGATTATGGATAATGTTCCATCCATTATCATCGATCCGAAAGGAGATATGGGCAATCTGCTCCTCACCTTTCCCCAGTGCCGACCGGAGGATTTTGCCTCTTGGATTGATCCCGCCGAAGCGGCACGAGAGAATATGACGGTGGAGCAATATTCCAGGGTGACTTCTGAGAGGTGGAAAAATGGCCTGGCGTCATGGAATCAGGGACTGGACCGTATCGGGGTGCTAAAGAGCCGTACGGATATGACTATCTATACACCCGGCAGCAGTGCAGGAGTTCCGGTTTCCGTTTTAAGCTCATTTAGTGCACCGGATGAAGAATTGCTGAATGATACGGATACTCTCAACTCTCTTGTCAATTCAACCACCACCAGCTTGCTCGCTCTAGTTGATATCAGCGGCGATCCGTTGCAAAGTCGTGAACATATTCTGCTAAGCTCTGTGCTGCTCCATTTCTGGCGTGGCGGTCAGGATCTGACCATGGAGTCACTCATCGGTAATATCGTTAACCCACCCTTTGATAAGGTCGGGGTGTTTTCGCTTGATACCTTCTATCCTCAGAGCGAACGGATGGGACTTGCCATGAGTCTCAACAATATCCTGGCCAGTCCGACATTTACCGGCTGGACGGAGGGAAAGCCTCTGGATATCCAGAGAATATTGTACACCGAGGAAGGTTCCCCCAGGACGGCTATCTTTTCCATTGCCCACCTTGCTGAAACCGAAAGAATGTTTTTCGTTACCATGCTACTCAACCGGGTTATCGGTTGGATGCGCCGTCAACAAGGTTCTTCTTCGTTGAAGGCTCTTCTCTATATGGATGAGATTTTCAGTTATTTCCCTCCGACGGCCAATCCGCCGTCGAAAAAACCGATGTTGATGTTGCTTAAACAGGCCCGGGCTTACGGGATAGGTGTGGTGCTAGCCACCCAAAACCCGGTTGATCTCGATTATAAAGGGCTTGCCAATATCGGGACCTGGTTTATCGGCCGTTTGCAAACCCGTCAGGATCAGGACCGGGTTATCGAGGGGATCATTGGTGCCGGTGACGGCTCACTTGACAAAGAGAAGGTGAAGAGAATGCTTGCCGGTATGAAAGGGCGGCAGTTTCTGCTCAAATCGGCCCATCTGGACGAACCCCTATTGTTTGAAACGAGGTGGGTCATGTCCTACCTCAAAGGGCCGATTACCAAGGCTGATATTAAGATGTTGATGGCAGGGAAAAAGGATTCGATCGAGACCCGTGCGTCCGGGCTGCCATCTGTTCCGTCCGGCTCTTCAAGCTCGGGCAATGGCATCACGGCCCAGTTGCCGGTACTGAGCGGGAATATTGAGCAGCTGTACCATCTGCAAAACCTGGTCCGTGATGAACTCCGTTTCCAACCCTGGTTGGCGGCCCATGCATCACTGAAGTTTTATAATGCCAAACGAAATATCGACACTGTCCAGGAGATCGATCTGCGCCTCTATCTCGATGACTCTTTTTCCCGTCCCGACTGGAGCACAGCCGAAGAGGCTCCCTATCCGCTTGGCGATTGCGTGGCAAAGCCACCCACCAGCAGTTCGTACTATCCCTTGCCGGCAGAGTTAATTCGGCTGAAAGACTTCAGAGGCTTGGCAAAGGATTTTAGTGATTATCTTTATCACGATAGAAAGCTTGAGCTGTTCAAGGTTGTCGGAATCGATTTCGAATCGCAGCCTAAGGAAAAACAGGCGGATTTTAAGGTCCGTTTCGGTGACTGGCTGCGGGAACAGAAGGATATTGCTGTGGAAAAGCTGCGTGACCAATATAAAACAAAGCAGCAACGGTTGGAGCAGCAACTCGATAGAGCCCTCGATCGGGTTAATAAAGAAAAGGTCGATGTGCGCACTAAAACAACCGATTCCATTATTTCTTTCGGAGTTGCCGTTGTCGGCGCTTTTTTCGGGAAAAAGGCCCTGTCTGTTTCAACAATCGGCAGAGCGGCAACCGGCATGCGCAACATGAGCAGAGTGGCAAAGGAAAAGGCAGATGTCACCCGAGCTGAAGAAGAGGTTGCAGAAGCCAAGGCAGCGCTGGAGGACCTGGCTACCGAGTTGGAGGCGCAGATACGTAAGGTTACCTCAACCTACGCTCTGGAAAATTACACTATCGAAACTTTTTCTATCAATCCGCGGCGATCGGATATTTTCGATGTGCGGGTGTTGTTGTTGTGGGAGATGGAAGCATAGTTGACAGCTGCCGATCCCAGGAAAATAACCCGAATGAGGTAGTACATCCATGTTGCTTGAAAATATGAGTTATCCGGAAGTTGAGCTTTACCTGAAAGAAAAGGACATCATTCTTGTGCCGGTCGGTTCAGTAGAGCAGCACAGTCCCTATGGGTTGATCGGAACGGATTTCATCACTGCTGAACATATAGCGCGGCAGGCTGGTGAGGCAATGGATATCCTCGTTGCGCCGACACTCTGCTATGGCGTGAGTCCACATCACATGGCCTTTCCCGGCACCATTTCGCTGTCGCCGGAAACACTCATTGCAGCAATTGTTGATGTGGTGCGATCGTTGGTGACGCATGGCTTTAGAAAAATCATAGTAATCAACGGGCATGGGGGAAACATTGCACCGATCCAGGTGGCGCTGGTACGGCTTAAGGCAGAAGGCACGCC